>ERZ791915.107-NODE-107-length-105884-cov-5.779380_pt1 | contig 105884 bp, 97 predicted proteins | sample MGYA00510139_ERZ791915 | MGnify/ENA primary metagenome ERZ791915 (study PRJEB30046, sample SAMN00792117) | human gut metagenome | study: EMG produced TPA metagenomics assembly of the A metagenome-wide association study of gut microbiota in type 2... | reverse complement strand
GTGCGAGCCCCTACAGACGAAAAAAAGCTGTCGCATAAGCGACAGCTTTTTTTGTTATACGAACCACGAGCCACTAACCTCACTTCAACAAGCCTTTTTCGGCGACGAAGTCGGAGACCATGTCGGCGGCAGTGGCCGTAATCTTGATGCAGTGCTTACGGTATTCCGGCGTTCCGAAACTGAGGGTGTTGAGGGCCCGGCAGCAGGTGGCGCCGAAGTGTTCTTTGAAGCGGTCATGGAACTCGCTGGTGTATTTGTAGACTTCGGGCAAGGGCTTTTCATCGGGTATGAGCCGGCCGACGAGGGCGCCGATGACCAGACAGGCACCGCTCAAGGCCCCACAGACACAGCCCGACCGGCCGATGCCGCCGCCCATGCCGGAAGCCATGCGGATAGCGACGTCCGGCAGCTGGAGATTCATCGTGTCGTTACAGGTCTTGAGGACCGATTCAATGCAGTTATTGCCCTGCAAATGGTATTGTTCTGCTAATTTATATTCTTTTTCCATGATACTTTATCCTTTCTGAAATTAACTGCGGCCTTCGCCGTCTTTGAGGTCGTCGGCGATCTTGTGGAGGACTTTCTTGGCCTGCTGGCGGCGATGCCAGTACCACAGGCCGCCATAGACGATGGCGATGACGATGAGGACGATAGTCAATCGCATGGAATGTTCTTCCATCATGACCAGGTCGTGACCAACCAGGACCTCACAGGCGACAGACGGCAATTTGCCGATGAAACAGCCCAGGATATAATCGCGGTAGCTGATGCGGCTCAGCGCCCCCAGGGCCGTGACCAGGCCGTTCGGCGAATACGGGACGGCCCGGGCCAGGGTCATGGCCTGCCAGGTACTGTAATGGTCGAGCTTGCTCAGCATCTTGCTCTTTTCAATGACCTTATTGGCCTTGTTGCGGAACAAAGTCCGCATGAAGAAAAAGCTGATGATGACGCCGATTGTTTCGGCTACCCAGGAAACGACAGTCCCACCGGCAACGCCAAAAAGGACGCCATTGGCCGTGGAAATGAAGATAGACGGCAAAAAGCCGACGATATTGATGACGATGTCGATGATCATGCTGACCAGGACGGCCCAGACGCCGAAAGAGCGCAGGTAGTCGATAGTCCCCTGCATATTGCCGCTCGTCGACAGCTGCCAGACCGTGCTGTAAAAGTCCGGGATGGCCACATAGATAGCGGCCAGCATGATGAGCAGCATGGCAAAAAAGGCGATTTTAATGTGTGTTTCATGAATCTGTTTCGTAGTCATGTTATGCCTCTTTCTGCTTCCGTTCCTGCATCCTGGCCATTTCAGCAATCTTATCGTGCTTGAGCTTGGTCAGGTACATGGAACCGCCGATAATGAGCACACCGCCGGCGACGGTCAAGCCGGTGAGGATTTCGCCAAAGATGACGAAGCCCCAAAGGGCGTTGAAGAAGACGCCTATATAAGAAACAAAGCTGACGACAACCGGGTTAGCCGTTGCATAGGCATTGGTCATCCAGATTTGGGCGATGACGCTGAACAGGGCCAGGCCACCGTAATAAATCCAGTCGCCGTGAGCCGGCATGACAAAGCCATCAGTCAGGGCCATGAGGACGATGCCCGACAGAGCTGCACAGACCAAAAAGTACAGGACCACTTCATAAGGATGGTGGCGTCCAGACCCAGTGAGCTTGCTGACTGTCGTATAGGCACCGGCCGCAAAGACGGCCTGCCCCAGGGCGAACAGGGAATAGACGTTGAATGACGAAAAGTTCCAGGGCCGGACGACGAGGCAGCCGCCGATGAAGATGACCAGGAGGGGCAGCTTCGACCCAGGCGGCAGGACTTCTTTGAGGAAAATCGCCGCGAAGAGCATGACGAAGAACGCCGACAACTGGGAAATGATGGATACATCGGCCAGGGGCATCCCGCGCAGGGCATAGAAAATGCAGATCATGCCGATACCGCCGAGGACGCCGCGCAAGGTCAGCGTCGGTATATCCCGCTTCGACAGATGTACGTGTTGGATGCGCATGAGCCCTAATATCAGAAGGGCACTGAGGAAACCGCGGAAGAACGCGATTTCCCCAGTGCTCGTCGTATAGGATAATTCTTTTACGATGACATTCTGGATACTGAAGGCCAAAGCCGATAAGATTGCGTAAATGACACCTCTACTCAAATCAAAGCCTCTTTCCTAGTGTTTGGCCGCAATGGCGTCGACGAAGGACAAGACAGCTTTCTTCATGTCTTCCTTGTCGATGGAGTCGCTGAAGCGGATGGGCTTATCCTTGAGGTCCGCCAAAGGCTTGGGCAGGGCGATGCCCGTGACGCTGCTGATGTCGGCCAGCATGTCAAAGGGATCATCGCTCTGACGCAGGGCCAGGGCTTCGCAGATGACCGGCGGGAACTTGTAGGGATGAGCCGTTGCCATGATGACCGTGTGGCGGCCTTCGTCGAGGCCCTGGCGATGGCGGTTCATGCCGACGCCGTAAGCGACGGCCGTGTGCGGGTCGAGGAGATAGCCGAAATCATTGTAGACGTGGTTGATGACGGCTTTCGTTTCATCGTCGTCAATCCAGCCGCCTTCAAATTCCTGGCGCAGCGTCTTCAATTCGTCAGCCGATACGCTCATCTTCCCCGTTTCCAGGAGGTCCTTTTCCCACTGGGCCACTTTGGCGGCATCTTCTTTGGCGACGTAGAACAAGAAGCGTTCAAAATTGCTCGACAAGAGGATGTCCATGGACGGGCTCGACGTCGTGTAGAAGTCGCGGTTCATGTCATAGACGCCGGTTTCAAAGAAGTCGGCCAGGACCTTGTTCTGGTTAGATGCGCAAATCAACTTGCCGATAGGCACGCCCATCTTCTTGGCAAAATAGCCAGCCAGGATATTGCCGAAGTTCCCCGTCGGGACGATGACATCGAACGTTTCGCCTTCGCTGATGGCGCCGTTATCGACGAGGGAGACATACGTCGATACGTAATAGGCGACCTGCGGGAACAAGCGGCCGATGTTGATGGAATTGGCGCTGGAGAAGAGGACGCCCTTGTCGTTGGCATAGGCGTTGACTTCAGCACTGGTAAAAACGCGTTTCAAAAAGCTCTGGGCGTCATCGAAATTGCCATAAATGGCCGATACCTTGACGTTATTCCCTTCCTGCTTCTGCATCTGCTGCTTCTGCATGGGGCTGACGCCTTCGCTGGGATAAAAGACCATGATATTCGTACCGGCCACGTCCTTGAAGCCTTCCAGGGCGGCTTTGCCCGTATCACCGCTGGTCGCCGTCAGGATGAGGATATCCCGGTCCTCTTTTTCCTGCTTCTTGGCAGCCGTCAGTAAATACGGGAACAAGGACAATGCCAGGTCCTTGAAGGCCAACGTCCGGCCGTGGAACAATTCGGCAATGGACAAATCCGTATCGATGGAATGGAGCGGTACGATGCGGTCATCGCGGAAGGTCATATCATTATAAGCCGAAGCAATCATCTGCTTCCGTTCTTCTGCCGTGAAATTCGTAAAGAAATGGGACAATACGGCTTCAGCAATCTCCTGATAAGACTTGCCAGCCAGTTCTTTATAGGACAGGACCTTTTCCGGGAACGATTCCGGCACATAGAGCCCTCCGTCCGCAGCCAGTCCATGCAGGAGCGCATAAGACGGCGAAACACATTCGTCAGATCGTGTACTTCTAAAATTCATCGATGAAATCCCCCTTTTCAGCTAACTTCATAGAATAGCTATAAGTATTTCTATTATAAAGGGAAATAGCCACCTTGTCCACTATTCTGTGAATTGGCCTAACGGCCCCGCAGTTCGCAGGCCGCCTCGGACTCAAAATGCCGCTTTGCGGCAACAAACTCAGAATGACGAAATCGCCTCAAGTGAACCTCGAGCTCGTGAAAAAATAGTGGCTCGTGGTTCGTGGTTCGTGGTTTGTGGCTCGTAAAAGCTCACCAACATACAAGAATGAGCTATAGTCGAATATCGCAACGGGCCGCCAGCCACTGCTGTCCGTTTTGGCAACCGTCTTGCGCCTTCCGCCGGTCGGCACCTGACGGGCCAAAAAGGCCGCGTGAATCCTGTGTGCAGCCGGATACACGACAGGTGGCTCGTAAAAGCCTGCCATTATACTTGAAAAGGCTTTGGTCGAATCTGACAGCGGGCCGCACAAGGCTCCCTTTATAGGGGAGCTGGCCGCCAAAGGCGGTCTGAGAGGTTAAAGGGCGAGGCCATAGGCCGTGTATTTTTTACAATCTGTGACCGCGTTCTTTCCCATCGCCTGACTGCGATATCGTAGGGGACGCCTAAAAGGCGTCCAGCCTCTGCTGTCCGTTTTGGCAACTGTCCTGCGCCTTCCGTTGGCGGCACCTGACGGGCCAAAAAGGCCGCGTGAATCCTGTGTACAGCTGGAATTTATAACGGACGGCACATGGTCATAATACAATCATAAGTTTACCGCGGTGAAACGCCGCATCCGTAGGGGCCGCCCAAATCATTCTGAACAGTCAGGTGCAAGACAGTTATCCGGACAGATAGTTGCGGCGGGCGGCCCGCTACGCGCTGAGGGTATCCCGAAGCGTCGTTGTCAGTCTGAGTCTGTCGCGGCGGAATGCCGCATCTGAATCCGAAATATTTACCCCAGGCTAGACTTTGACAGCCACCCCTTCCAGATGCAGGAGGGCGATTTTTTTATCGATGCCGCCTGCATAGCCTGTGGCTCTGCCATTGGCACCTAAGACGCGATGACAGGGAATGATGATGGAAATGGGGTTATGCCCTACGGCGCCGCCGATAGCCTGAGCCGACATCTTCTTTCCCGTCCGCTCTTCAACCTGGTTGGCAAGGTCACCATAAGTCGTCGTCTGACCATAGGGAATCTGGCAGAGCAGATACCAGACGAGGCGGCGGAACGCACTGCCCTGCGGCGCCAGGGGCAGCGTCATGATAGCCGGCATCCGCCCGGCAAAATAATCATCCAGCCAGTGCGCCGCCTTGCGCAGGATAGGCGTATCCTCTTCACGTAGGACTTCCCCCTGCAAGGCACCATAACAATACTTCTGCCCTTCAAACCAGGCCCCGACCAGCGCCGTATCACTAGCCGCCAAAATCATCGGCCCCAAAGGCGATTCATACATCATTTTGTAGTACATATTGCCACCTTCCATTATTTGTAATAAGCTTTATACCATTGGGCAAATTTTCCCAGCCCTTCTTCAATCGTCGTCTCCGGCTTGAAATCGAAGTCATGCTGTAATTCGCTGACGTCAGCATAGGTCTGGTATACATCGCCAGGCTGCATGGGCAGATATTCTTTTTCTGCCGTCTTGCCCAGGGCCTTTTCCAGGACTTCGATGAAATGCATGAGTTGTTCCGGTTTATGGTTGCCAATATTATAGATTTTATAGGCATCGCCCAGTTCATTTTTCTTGGGCGGATTGCACAGCATGTGTTCGATGCCGGTAACGATATCGTCGACGTAGGTGAAATCCCGGTACATATCGCCATGATTATAAATCTGGATAGCTTCGCCCTTACGGATTTTATTGGCAAACTTGAAATAGGCCATATCCGGACGGCCAAAAGGCCCATAGACGGTAAAGAAACGCAATCCCGTCGCCGGAATCCCGTACAGATGACTATAGGTATAGGCCATGAGCTCATCCGATTTCTTCGTCGCCGCATAGAGACTGATAGGATGATCGACATTATCGGTCGTCGAAAAAGGCGTTTTCTGCTGGTTGCCGTACACGGACGAACTGGAGGCAAACAGCAGATGCGTTACTTTATGATGGCGGCAGGCTTCCAGGATGTTGAAAAACCCGACAATATTGGAATCGATATAGGAGCGGGGATGGTCGATGCTGTAACGGACGCCGGCCTGTGCTGCCAAATTCACGACGATATCCGGATGAAATGACTCAAATAATCCCGTAACGGCTTTTTCATCGGCTAAATCCCCTTTGACAAAAGTAAACCCCGGAAACTGGCGGAGGATATCCAGACGGCTTTCCTTCAAAGAAACATCATAGTAATCGTTGAGATTATCAAATCCAAGGATAGCAGCCCCTGCAGACAGCAGCCGCTTAGCCAGATGAAATCCGATAAAACCAGCTGCCCCGGTAATCAAAACTTTGCTCGTCTTGTCAAATGCTTTAAACTTTGCCATTATCATCGACTCCCTACGTTAGTCACGGTCAAAAATATCCCGCGTATACACTTTATCGCGAACATCGCTGAGTTCTTCAGCCCAGCGGTTAGAAATGATAACATCACTCATCTTCTTGAATTCATCGAGGTCACGGATGACGCGGGAACGGAAGAAATCAGGCGCATCCAGCGTCGGTTCATAGACGACCACTTCGATGCCCTTGGCCTTGATGCGCTTCATGACCCCCTGAATGGCCGAAGCACGGAAATTATCCGAATTACTCTTCATCGTCAACCGATAGACGCCGACGATATGCGGATTCTTGGCAATAATCATATCGGCAATATGGTCCTTCCGCGTCCGGTTGGCAGCCACAATGGCCGATATGAGATTCTGCGGCACATCCTGGTAATTGGCCAAAAGCTGCTTCGTATCCTTGGGCAGACAGTATCCGCCATAGCCAAAGGAAGGATTGTTATAGAAATCACCAATCCGGGGATCCAGGCAAACCCCTTCGATGATCTCTTTCGTGCTCAAACCGCGCATTTCCGCATAAGAATCGAGCTCATTGAAATAAGCCACGCGCAAAGCCAGATACGTATTGGCAAAGAGCTTGATGGCTTCCGCTTCCGTGGAACCGGTAAATAACATGGGGATATCTTTCTTTACAGCGCCTTCTGCCAGCAGATGGGCAAAGACCTTGGCCCGTTCCGACCGTTCCCCGACGACGATGCGCGACGGGTGGAGATTATCGTACAAGGCCTTGCCTTCGCGCAAAAACTCCGGAGAAAAAATAATATTATCCGTATGATACTTCTGCTTAATCTGCGCCGTATACCCTACAGGGACCGTCGACTTGATCACCATGACCGCATCAGGATTAATATCCAGGACCTCTTCGATGACATTTTCTACAGACGACGTATCAAAGTAATTCATCTTGGGATCATAATTCGTCGGCGTGGCAATGACGACAAAAGCAGCATCCGTAAATGCATCTTTTGGGTCCAATGTCGCCTTGAAATGAATATCATCACGCTGAAGAAAGCGGGAAATATCCGCATCAATAATCGGCGATTTCCCGTCATTGAGCATTCGAACTTTTTCTGGAATAATATCCAATGCGACTACCTCGTTGTGCTGAGCAAGCAGCATGCCAACGGATAAGCCGACATAGCCGGTACCGGCAATTGCGATTTTCATACAATCCCCCCAAATCCTGTTAAAATTACAGGCCTAATTTAAACAAAATTCGCAAAATGGAATACCAAAAAATCCCGTAAATATAGCCTTGCATGTCGCCATGCTTTTTCTTGTATCGCCCCCATTGCTGGAAATCATGGTAATTCTCAGGCTTTTTTACGGGCATGATATTAACAATGGTTTCCCAGGGAGACAGTGCATTATATTCACGCCATTTTGAATCAAATTGCGTCAGGACCATTTTCCACGGCTTTCTTCTTCCAGTCCAGTGAATAAATACGCCATGACTCGTATCATAATCATCGCCGCCAGCCGTTATATTATAATCATGAGGCAGAAAATAGATATTGCCGTCAAAAACCAGATTCAATATATCCTGACTCTGTCCTAAGAAGCGTTCTTTCGGTTCACATTGAAAAGAAAATGCTTTTTCCGTAATGTGATTTTTCTCCCACTGTTCACAATCCACCAGCATGATGCCGTCATTGAAATATTTACCGCTTTTTAATTTTAAATATTCAGATCTGTATTTAACAGAATTAGGATGATCCGGGGCGGCAGCTATAACATAACCATTCATATCCAGATGTATCATCGGCTTTAACGATGAAATGCAAATCGCATCGGCGTCCACATAAATATACCGGTGTGTATGTTCTTTTAACACTTTTGCCATGTATAACCTTCCATAGGTTATACGCGAAAAACGTGATACCTTAATATGGAAATCCTTAAATTGCTCCATATTAAGAACATACAAATAGCAGCAACAATGAAATTTCTGAGCCGTTTTTTCAATGTTTTTTTCATTGCCGTCGCTGTAACCATCCGTAAAAATGTGGAATGAAAGTGACGCATCTTTATTGTTTTCTATAACTGAAACCACCGAGGTCCCCATAATCGGAATGTATGCATCATTGACATTATAGCAGACGTGGATTTCTTCACGAGCATCATCAGATGGCCGATAATTAAATACTTTTTTCGATACAATAAAATTGGAGATATCAAAAAAAGATGGATCAAACTGTTTCACGAACGTATTCCTCCAAAATATTTAAAATTATTCATCCCTGTGGATTAAGCAATCCGGTGCATGATTAACAATCCAGGCAGCTAAAGAAACAAAGGAAGAAGCCTGGCGTATTCCTTCTTTGTCAGCCGTATATCTGGGACGCGGCTCGACGATGCTTTCTCCCAACGGTTCTGCTTTACCTGACATAACCTCTCCCACTTCATTTTTAGTCAGCCATTGTTTAGGCGTAGCGAGATATTCAGGCTGTTCTTCCAGCAATGAAGGGAATACAGAATAGTAAGTAAACCCTTTCGGAGCTATCAGCTCAATAATCGTTGGCATAATCGATAAATGCGTCCCTATAATATCGTGACCAACCATATTTTTAGACAGCTCAGGGTGATTAATCAATAAAGGCGTGCAATATAACTCACGTATGGAATAATCGCGCGGCATGAGGGACGTATTATGCAAATCGCCATACATATTCGAATGGTCTCCTGTATAGATAATAAGGCTGTCCGGGAACTGCTCCCGAATTTTTCTTATAAATTCCGATACAGAACGATCGGCATACCGGGCAGTGGCCAAAGCCTTGCATCGTTCCTTGTTATCACGGATGTCCGGACCCACACTGGCGTCAATACTGTTTTCGTCATATTGCAGTACATCTTTAGGAATTTTATACGGGCCATGATTCGATGTCGTATATATAAAATGGAAGGTTGGTTTCTTTATGTCTTTAATCCTCTTGAACGCTTCCTGTAAAAAGACATGGTCATATACACCCACCCAGGTTCTGGGAGCATCGGGACCACAAAATGTATCGGCATTTTCTATGCGGTCAAAGCCCTGTCCTTTGCCAAAATGATTAAAATTGCCATTTGAAGCATTGCCGCCGTACCAGTATATGGTATCATAACCCAAGTGTTTCATTTGTAAAGGCAGGGAAGTTGGAACAGTCCCTCTCCAAAAGGCTTCTTTTTCGTTAAGCTCTAACTGCCCATCATAGATTCCTGTCATTAATGAAACTATAGAAGGACGGGAAACATTGCCCGCCGGCAAAAAATTATTCAAATATATAGTATGCGGATCTTGTGCCAGTATTTTTGTCCCGTTCAGAACATTCAGCCCTGCATACAACGGTTCCATAGCCCACTGAGGCACGCTTTCGCCTACAATCAAAAAAATCTGACCCGGCTTATTAATACGCGGTCCTTTAGCCACACGTTTATAAGAATACAGTGGATTCTGCAGCGATTTCCACGTATCCCGGCAACCATCTGGCATAATATAAGAAATATCTTTTTCCAATTCGTCTTCACTTTTTAGCATTTCATCAGGCACAGATTTTTTTCTTGCCCATTTCAGTGCTACTAAATCGTCTACACAAGCTTTGGCAAGAAATTCATCTTCTTTAACAACAGAAGGAATAAAGTCCCATTCCGGCTTGTTGCGATGATTCAAGGTTCCACCAAAACGAATCCAGTAGAATAAAACAATAGAACCTAAAAAGACAACGGTATTTAAAGCATACTGTCCGACAGCAGACGATACATGATAATACGAAATGGATGGGATTTGCTGTAAAACCCAGCACCCGGCCATGGCTGCAGGAATGAACAAAATATACCCCAATAAGATGGGCAGCCCATGATCCTGATGGAAAAAAACATCGACCAGGTTATGTTTCTCTGCATGTTTTCCCATATGAATGAGGTAATTGTACGTATCATGAAAATGACGGTAAAAAATCATTTTCCCCATAAAAGCTGCATAGAGAATGATTGCGTATATGCAGCCTAGGATTAACCGCAGTTCCAGCCCATGTACGCGAAAAAACGTAAAAAATACAGAGGGCAATGAAACGACTAAAAGGGAAATCAGAAAAATATACGCATGGAAATCCATCCCCCACCAAAAGCCATAGGAAAAACACTTTCCAACAGCTTTCCAGCGACCTTCCAGGGACGGATAAGGATTATACACCTTGATAAAAATAATCCTGAATACAGCACTCAATATGGGGAAAAACAAAAATAACTTCAGGTCTTGCTGCAACCCATAAAAGAAATAGTCAAACACGTTTGTAAATGCTCCTTTGTATTAAGTGAACTAATCTAAAATCTGTTTTAATTTATCTATGACCATATCTGCCGTGATAGTACGGATACATCTATAGTCATAAGGACATTTCTTTTTTAAATCATCTGAACAGGGGCAACAATCATAGTTTAAAAAAATAGGGAAGCAATTATGCTTCGGTGCCCAACGTGATGGCCATCCCCTTCCAAAAAGATCAATACACGGAACACGTAAAGCACCGGCAATATGTGCAGGTCCGCTATCACAAGATATTATACATCCCGCTCTTTTGATGATCGCTATAAGTTGCATTAGCGTGGTCTGCTGGAGCAAGCTGTATTGGCTAATACCTTCTAAGACGGCATTATCTTTTTTGTTGCCTATAAATAATACTGGTAAATGATATTTATCATTAATATAGTTAACTAGTTTTTTTGCTTCATGTAGATTCCAATCTCTCCAGGCATCTCCTGTGAAAGGACTAATCAGCAAAAATTTATCGTTAGGAGCAATACCTATTTCTTCTAATAAGGCTGCTGCCGATTTTGTTTCCCGGTCATCCGGTAAAGATACATCACATTTTGTCATATCACCATCTAACCGGATATCTAAAAGCTCTGAAATCATTTTTGCATTTGTTTCTGCCGCAAATAAATCACTGCTTGAAACTGTATTAGTAATCTGCTTATCCAATGTCCGGGTAACAGGATTTCCCATTCTGGGAACACTATATCTGTTGGGTAAACGTAAAATCCAGGATGCCAACATCAAATGGGGCTGCCATTCCGTAAAAATCATATAGTCCTGCTTTTTTAATTCTGGCAGAACTTTAAGTCTTGCAAACAGCCCGCCTTTTTTTATAGTAACAACACTATTTATGTAAGGGAGCCGGCGTAATACATCAGCATTCTTTTCATTTGTCAAAAATGTTAAACAACAATCCGGATAAATTTCTTTAAGTCTTCTAAGGGCAGGAGTAAACATGATTAAATCACCGATACCCCCCCACTTTCAATTAGTACATTTTTCTTATTCAAATCATTATATTTCATAGTTAATCCTCAAAACAAACCATCCCTTGACATTAGCTGTCTTTAGCTGCCCGCAGCTGTAATACAAGCGCCAAAATAAACCACATCGTACGAATGACAGCCGATAAGCGGTATGTTGGCTGGAAAGCACCAAATAAAACCATACATGCTAAAAATGAAGTAAAAAATATTAAATCGCAGGGATTCTTTTCCCGCAGCCAGCGGCGAAAAGGGACGACAAGGGAATAGATATAAAAGAAGGCCATTCCTATGAGTCCTATTGTACCAGTTTCGGCAATTAAATGCATGTAATTACTATGGGCATGAGGCAAATTTTGACTTTCTTCGGCATACTTATATCCGGCATTTCTATAGTACCAGGACCAATTATTAAGCCCCACACCGTTTACAGGATGATCCAAGTACATATCAATGCTGGAACGCCAGGCCCAGATACGGTCAACATTTGATACATTGTTCGTCGTATTCAATGTTGTCGAAAGCCGTTGTGTATATTTAGGAGACGAAATTAATACGCCGCCCAGCAGACAGACCACTACCATAATCACGGCTGCCAGTTTCTTGCTGCTGCGCATATAAAAAAATAAATAAAAAGGCGCCACTAAGGCACTAACAAGAAAAGCTCCCCGACCAAAACAGCCGAATAATCCGGCGATGGCACCAACAAAGCCAATACATGCAAAATATTTTATCTTCTTTTCAAAATGCTTGTCCAGTAAGATAATAGCTGACATGGCAAGGACCATACAGATAATCGCCGTTAAATCCAGGTAATCTCCATGAAACCCTCTTCCTCTGTGCCAGTGCAAGATAAAAAACTGGTAACATGCGGTAAAACAATCTAATGTAAATATGAGAAAAAAGCAGGACAAAATACGATACAAATACTTTTTCTTCTGAACAAAAGCAACCAAAAGAAAAAAAACACCAAACCGCCAGATCCAGGTATCCAGAAAATTACGGAATACATACATTTTATTATCGACATCAACAACGGAGACTAATGTTGCAGCAAAAAATATCAAACATATTTTTATATATTTTTTTGCATCGTCAGAAAGTTCAAACTTTTTTCCGTTTTTCCACCATAAATAAACACCAATCAGTGTTGCCATTCCTAAAACTATGTTAGAAGGGCCTGTTGCCAACCTTGTTAAGCAGACCCCGATGCCAATTAATACAGCCATTATCCATTCGAAATGATGTTTTGCTCCATAAAACAATGTTTCCGGCTTCTCTTTTTCCACTTATCAACCACTCCTGCTTATGTATCACTTATTTTCATGCACAGTTTTTTCCATTAATGATTCCCAGGAATCCCAAATAACCGACGGCGCATATTTTTTCATCGATCGGCGGGCATTTTCCCCCATATATTTGCGGAGTTCAGGATTTTCCATGAGTTTTTCCAGTCCTTCTCTGAAAGGAGACACACCATCTTCACAGAGCAAGCCATTTTCTCCATCCTTAATCAGTGCCTGAACAGCCTTGCATGAAAAATAAGCTACTCCAGGAATCCCCATACTCATAGCTTCTCCCAAGGCCATGCCAAATCCTTCATAGGCACTGGGAAAAGCAAATATATCCCCGTGAACCAGAACAGAAGGTACATCTTTCGTCGAGCCTTTAATGAAAACGCGATTATCCAAATTATATTTATGAATAAGCATATGGAGCTCTTTTAAATACAATTTCCCGTCTTCTTCTCCCCAGAGTTCAACGTCCCAATCCGGGAATTTATCAGCCAACTCAGCAAACGCTTCTATTAATAAATGAGGCCGTTTATGATTTTTTGATAAGCGGCCAACAAATAAAATAATATGTCTTTCCTTATCTGCGCCCACATCTGCCTGCATATCATACTGTGGAATCGCATTGCCGATTACGACAGTCCGAACATGGTGCAGATGTTCATGAAGCGGCTGCTCAAAAGCCGGAACCAGAACTTGACAAACTGCACTTTTTTCCAAAGCAGGCAATTGTTCTTTTGGATAAGTATGAAAATAATCTTCCGGATCGCCATGACTCATGGTAATGACAGGAATCTTTGTTTGCAAATCGCAAAGAAGCATTTTGCTTGCCGCCGGCTGAAAGGAAATAATGATATCCGATTGAGTCGCAGTCAATACATCGGACAAATTCCGCAATAAATACGTTGCTGCAAAATCATCGTTTACCGTACGAGCCTTTTGCTTATTAAAAACGCGTAAAAGTTCCCTTTTTACTTTAAGATACCAGGGAAAAGATATGGACTGCCCTTTATAATGCCGGATATCATAAGCTGGTATTCCCGAGTCAAGAGAATAATAAAACTTTCCCGTTTGAATATCACTGTAGACTAGTGAAACTATATGTCCTCGGCGCTTCATTTCGTTGGCAAACGAACATGTAACCTTGGCTAATCCGCCACTATCATCAACCATTTTCGTTAAATTGGCAAGTAAAATATTCATGGGCATAACAGTCCCTTCAACCTAAACAAGAGCCATTAAATATTTTCAAAACACCTTAAAGGCCCCTTTATCATCAACTACTCTCAAGAATTAAATATTTTTATAATATGCTGAATCAATTTATCCTGGCCATACTTTTCATTGGCCCCGATCAGCCCTTGTTTATACGTTTCTTTCTTTTCTTCAAAGGTATTAACGAAATTTTCCAACTGCCTGGAAAAAACATCTACGGAGTCCAATTTGACAGCTTCACCAATAGTGAATTCCTGTAAGATTTCCGGATTCATTTCCGGAGATTGGAGTACCGGTTTATAATAGCCAATGGCAGTAAACAGCATAGCACTTGGCTGATAACGATACCGTTCCGCTCCATAAGGAAGAAGCATGACATCAATATCCATGATGGCCTTCTGCCATTCTATGCCGAGAAGATTTTTATGGATGAACTTGATATTTTCCTGGTCAGCGTATTCCTGACGCAGCCGTTCAAAATCGTCACTATCCTCTTTTGTTGCCGTAGCACCCTGCACGATCAATTCAACAGGGTTCCGGAATTGAGCCTTCTTAAAGGCTTGCAAAAAGAAATTCAGGTTCTTTTCCCGGCGGTACTGGCCAAAAAATCCTAATCGCAACGGTGTATGGATATGAAATTCCGGCGTAACGGGCAAATCAAAAGGAATATAAACAGGTCCCATAATGGCATGAAAACACGGGCAATCAGCCAATTCAGAGAAATCGGTCTGTAAGCCCAGGGCGCCAAGATGAATATTCGGATACGGCTTCAAGCTCCGCACACCGTCACAAAAGCGTTTCCGGTCTTTGGGCATGATGCCGTGGAACATATAAAGAACAGGAACTGGGCTGTTTTTTATCCGGCTGTGATGGATGGAGCGCATGGCCCGCCAACTGTTAGTCGGCACAATAATAGCATCACACTTTTTTTCTTCTGCTTTTCGACAAGCACTGTCATACCAGGCAATCCGACGTCTTTCCCGCTGGAGCGACAGCCATAACCGTTTCAAACGGCTGACACCGGCATAAGAAATAGCCTCGCCGCCATCCAAATATTCTACATCACAATGGTAATCAAGTTTAAAGGGAAAATGTTCCGGTACGAAAAACACCGGAGAATGGCCTTGATTCTTTAATTCTTCTACCAGGATCCGGTCGAATTCCACTTCGTGACCGGCCGGCATGACAATAGTTTCCAATATAGCAATGCGCATAGTTATTTCCCCTTTTTTTGCTGCAGCTCATGAAGTTTCAAATATTTCAGCATCGTATAAAAGAAATGATTACAACACATATAAGTTCCCATCCAGCCATCTAAAAAGCCGGCGCGCAAAACGAACATTTTGAAGAAGCCTCCCAGACTGTGAAGGAAAATTCCACCTTTAGTCGTACGTTTTCCTCGTTTATACGCATCTTCAGCCCATATGGTCGTATATAAGCACAATTTTTCTTCCCAATGATGCCAATCTTTATAGGTATGATGTTCTATATGACCTGGCAATCGTTCCAAAGGTAAATCACATTCAGGATGTTCATGTACCTTATTCACCCATTTGACACGGTTACGTGGGAAAAAACGCGCTACATGATCAGGATATAATACACCATGGTTGAACGTAGTACCAAAAGCAACAGACTTCCGTGTCAACGCATATTGCTTATCCATACTTCCATCCTCTATCACTTGACGAACTGCGGCTATTAATTCCTCATTCAGCCGTTCGTCGGCATCAAGATAGAGTACCCAATCCGCATCGGTCTGGGTCAAGGCAAAATTACGCTGAGCCGCAAAATCGTCCGTCCAGGCCCGGAAGCAGACTTTCGCTCCATGCGCCTTAGCCAGTTCTACGGTCTTATCGGTGCTCCCGGAATCAATGACCAGCACTTCCGACGTACATTTCTTGGCATTTTCTACCACATCAACGATGTTGTCTTCTTCGTTTTTTGTCAAAATCAATATAGCTAAAGAGCTCATGGACAGCGCCCCTTCTCTCTCAATTTAGGTTCAGATACGCGTTAATAACTATGTTACATTGTACCATATCCCCCGGTCAAAGTACAGCCAGCCGTTCCGGGTCATGAAACAAGGGCTGCCCTTCCTGGCACCCGCCCGGAGAGACAGCCCTTCTGAGACTTCGCTATGATCTTATAATTCTTTGATGAGGTTGACCATTTCGATGGCGCTGGTAGCGACGTCGAAGCCTTTGTTGCCGGCTTTTGTGCCAGCCCGTTCGATGGCCTGTTCGATATTTTCTGTCGTGATGACGCCGAACATGATGGGGATGCCTGTCTTGAGGGATGCCTGGGCGATGCCTTTGGCCGATTCACCGCAGACGAGGTCATAGTGGCTGGTAGCGCCGCGGATGACGGCACCGAGGCAGATGACGGCGTCGTATTTGCCCGATTCTGCCATTTTCTGGGCGATCAGGGGGATTTCAAAGGCGCCCGGGACCCAGGCCGTCGTAATGTCCGCGTCATCGACGCCATGACGATGGAGAGCGTCGTAAGCGCCGCCGAGGAGCTTGCTGCAGATGAATTCGTTGAAACGTGCGACGACGATGCCGAATTTCGCACCAGAACCGATTAATTTACCTTCTTTGACTTGTACCATTGTAAAACACTCCTATTCTGAAATATTATGTTAAAATCCATTTTCCAGCAGTTTTTCCATTGTCAGGCCCGAAGACGCCGACGACGGATGACCGACGGTAAAGCTATGGACATATTTCCCGATGACATCCGTTTCCAAATTGACGATAGCGCCCGGATGTTTATCCATGAGCGTCGTATTGGCCATGGTATGAGGGATGATGGAAACGGAAAATTGGCTGCTGCCGACGGATACGACAGTCAGGCTGATGCCGTCGATGGCGATAGAGCCTTTTTCGACGATGAACGGCTCCATGTCCTTGGGGATGGAAATGGTGATGACCCGGGCAATGCCATCGGTGGCAATGCGGGCGACGTGGCCGATGCCGTCGATATGGCCGCTGACGATATGACCGCCCAGGCGGCCGCCGACCTGCATGGCCCGTTCGAGGTTGACTTGGGAACCGCTCTTGATAGTGCTGAACGACGAGCGGCGCATGGTTTCATGCATGACGTCGGCCGAAAAGGTCGAGTCCGTCATATCCGTGACGGTCAGGCAGACGCCGTTGACGGCAATGCTGTCGCCGAGCTGCGTGCCTTCTAATACTTTGTGTGCCTGAATGGTCAGGCGGATGGAATCGGGGCGGCGGTCCATATGGGCAATCGTCCCCAGTTCCTCAATGATGCCAGTGAACATAGGCGCCCTCCCTGTTGGCATTATATGCCGTAATCAATACATTATTGTCATGGAGTTCTGCCGAATCGTAGACCAGCGGCAGGCATTCATCGAGTTCATCGACGCCGCAGCCGCCGACAGACGGCAGGGCTCCGGTCCCACCGATGACCTTGTCCCCCATGAAGGCATAGATCTTATCGACCAGGCGGGCATCGAAGAAGCTGCCCTGGACGGTACTGCCGCCTTCGACGAGGATGCTGGTCAGCCCTTCGTCGTGCAGGAGCTGCAAGGCGTCGGGCAGGTAGATGGTCTTGCCGTCCTGGAGCGGTGCCAGGATGACGCGGACGCCAGCCTCTTTCAGGGCTTTCATCTTCTCTACCGGGCACAGGGACGTCGTGACGATGATGGTCTGCGTCGTCTTATCGGTGACGACGAGCGAATTCAAAGGCGTCCGCCCTTTCGTATCCAGTACGATGCGCACGGGCTGATGCGGTGCATCCTGGCCGGGCCGTTCGATGCGGCTGGTCAAGAGGGGATTGTCCGTCAGGACCGTGTTGATGCCGACTAAGATGCCGTCATAGATGGAGCGCAGATAGTGACCGTAGCTGCGGGCCCATTCGTTGGTGATCCACTGGGATTTCCCCGTCCGTGAAGCTGTGCGGCCATCGAGGCTCTGGGCCAGTTTGATGGCGATGAACGGTTTCTGGACCATCATGTTCTTGATGAAGACTTCGTTGAGCTGAGCCGCTTCCTTCGACATGAGGCCAACTTCGACGGCGATGCCGGCTTTGCGCAGGATGGCCGCGCCTTTGCCAGCCACTAAGGGGTTGGGGTCGAGCATGGCCATGACGACTTTGCCGACGCCTTTTTCGACGAGGGTCCGGGCACACGGCGGCGTTCTCCCGTAATGGGCGCAAGGTTCGAGGGTCACATAGACCGTAGCCCCCTTCGCCCGTTCGCCAGCTTCACGCAATGCCCATACTTCGGCATGAGGCGTGCCGGCCTTATGATGGTATCCCGTGCCGACGATTTCGCCATCTTTGACGATGACGCAGCCGACGGCAGGATTGGGTGTCGTATAGCCCAGGGCGGTCTTTGCCAGTTCCAGGGCTTTTTTCATATACTCTGCCGGTTCCAATGTATTCCTTCCCTTCTATTCAGATTCGCAAGATAAAAAAAGGCTATGGACGTAAGATTCCCATAGCCTTTTGAGCGCAACAAAAACACAATCTGTCGTCTTTTCCCATCCAGACTGTACTGTCGGTACCGAAATTGCATCGGTTCAACCCTTGCGGGTTAGCGGACTGTCACCGCCGGTCAGGAATTGAAAGCGCCGCTTTCTCACCTTGCCTCAAAGACTATCCTTATTCATTTGAACTACATGTATGATTTTAGCACATGAAAAGAAGAAATACAAGTCCTTATCGCAAGGACGCGATGGCAGCGGCCCGGTCGTCAGCTCCGAAGACGGCACTGCCGGCGACGAGGAAGGTCGCACCGGCGTCTTTGACGGCCTGGACGGTCTTGGCATTGACGCCGCCATCGACTTCGATGACAGCCGTCGTATTGCCGGCCTGTTCCAGAAGCGCCTTGGCCTGGCGGATCTTATCGACGGCATAAGGAATGAACTTCTGGCCGCCGAAGCCGGGGTTGACGCTCATGATGAGGATCATGTCCAGCTGCCCGGCCAGGCAGGACAAAGTCGATACGGGGGTCGCCGGGTTGAGGGCGACGCCGCCTTTCATGCCGGCTTCGTGGATCTGCTGCAGGACCCGGTCGAGATGGGTGCAGGCTTCCTGATGGACCGTGACGTACTGGACACCGGCAGCAGCCAGGCCGTCGATGTAGGTTTCCGGATGTTCTACCATGAGATGGGCATCGAAGGGCAGCTTGGTGCAGCTACGCAGAGCCTTGACGACGGGGACGCCAAAGGTCAGGTTCGGCACGAAATGGCCGTCCATCAAGTCGAGATGGATACAATCTGCCCCCTTCCGTTCGACGTCCTGAATGTCTTCAGCCAGGCGGGAGAAGTCCGCCGATAATATAGATGGGCAAATGGTTACCATGACTATCGTTTCCTTTCTGCAATGGAAGTGAGTATCTTACAGTATGTGTCATACCGTTCTTTCTGGATATGGCCGTCAGCGACGGCCTGTTTGACCGTACATTCCGGTTCGGACAGATGGAGACACGACGAGAACTTGCAGCCGCCGCTGTAGGGCAGCATGTCCGGGAAGAGGCGCAGGACTTCCTTCGGGTCGAGGTGCTCGAAGTCGAGAGAGCTGAATCCCGGCGTATCGACGACATACGTATCGCTGTCGAGGCGCATGATTTCCGAATGGCGTGTCGTATGGCGGCCGCGCTTGATCTTTTCGCTGACGGCGCCGACGGACAAGTCTTCCCGGCCCAGGATCTGGGACAGCAGGCTCGACTTGCCGACGCCCGACGGGCCGGAAAAGGCCGTCATGCGGTGGGGCAGCAGATTACGCAGGGTATCGAGGCCTTCGCCGGTCTTGGCCGACACGAGATAGACGTCATAGCCGCAGCGTTCATAAAAGGCCTTGTAGGATTCGGCCGTCTCCCGGTCCAGGTCGCACTTATTGAAGCACAGCGTCGGATGGATGCCGCCGTATTCACAGGTCATGAGCATCTTATCGACGAGGAACTGGTTCGGATCCGGCGACTTGGCCGCCATGATGACCAGGAGCTGGTCGATATTGGCCACGGCCGGCCGGCGTATCTGGTTGCGCCGGGGCAGCAGGGCTTCGATGACGCCCTTGTCCTGGCCCAGCTCGGTGATTTCCAGCTCGTCGCCGACGAGGATCTTCGCTTTCAGCAATTTGCCGCGGCGTCGGCACTCGATGAGCCCTTCCCGGCCGACATCGACGTAATAATAGCCGTTATAGTTCTTGATGACGTGTCCTTTTGTCATGTTCCTCCCCTTAGATATACTGGTCCTGTACTAACGAATTGTTGATGTATACTTTGACTCTCGTCTTGCCCGTGCCGCTGACGCTCTTAGAGATGTTGTCGCCGCCGGCCTGGCTGCGGTCATAGACGACGCGCGAGCCATTGTCGTCGGATACGACGATCTGGACATGCTGGCTGGAAGCGCCAGACGGTACGCTGATATTGACCGTCCCGTAATGAGGCGTCCCGGCCGGTTCCTGGTTATTGGCACTGCCATCGGAGCCGCTGGAGCTGCTCGACGGCGAGCTCTGGCTGCTCTGGGACGACGGATATTCGACGGACAAGTTGACGACCTTGCCGTCTTCCGACGTCTGGCCCGTGACGACGGCCTGAGAGCTGTCCTTCGACGAATCGAGGTTGGACACGCTGCCGACGGAATAGCCGGCGCTTTCCAGGGCCTTCACGGCCGCATCGAGGCTCATGCCGCTCGTATTAGGGGCTTCATTCTTGGCCGCTTCTGCTTCTTTTTCGGCTTCGCTCTTACGGCAGACGACGAGGTCGACTTTCGTCCCCTTTTCGACTTTCTTCGGCGATTCCGGGTCCTGGTCGATGATGGTCCCGTCGGCATACTGAGCGCTCTCTTTGTAGCGCACCTTGCCCACAGACAGGCCGATTTCCTTCAGTTTCTTTTCGGCCTCATCGAGGGTCAGGCTCCGCAGGTCCGGTATGAGGACTTCTTCACCTTTATTCCCCTTGCTGACGGTCAGGTAAATGGTCCGGTTGGCCTTGACGACGGCTCCGCCAGACGGTGTCTGGGAAATGACTTCGCCGACTGGCACTTCGTCGCTTTCCACTTCCTTGACGGAAACGTCGAGTTTCTTATCTTTCAGTATCTTCTTGGCGATTTCGACCTGTTTACCCGTCACATCCGGTACGGTAATGTCTTCGGTACTCCAAAAATTCCCAAAGGAAAAGAAGGCCCAGACAAAGGCGACGAGGAAGACGCCGAGCATACCGATGATGATAGTTTTCTGCGAATGATTGCTGATAGAATCCATGAACCGCGTGAAGGGGTTCTTCTTCTTTTCTTTCGGTTCTTCTTCGGGCAGGTCCTTTTCCTTGATAGGCTGTAATTTCTGCGTGCCGAAGTTATACGGACCCTTGCTGATGATTGGCCGAGCGCCGTTGGTATTGATGAAACCCTGGGACAGGCGCAGTTCCGACATCATCTCGCCGATGGACTGGAAGCGGTCGTCCGGGTTCTTGGCCATGGCCTTGAGGATGACCTGTTCGACGAGCCGCGGGATACGGCGGTTGTACTTCGTCGGCAAGGGAATATCGTCCTGGACGTGCTTCAAGGCGATACTGATGGCCGTATCGCCCTGGAAAGGGACGACGCCAGTCATCATTTCATACATGACGACGCCTAGGGAATAAATATCCGTCCGTTCGTCGATATGGCCGCCACTGGCCTGTTCCGGTGAAAAATAATGGACTGAGCCGAGGACGGTACGGTCGCTGTTTTCGACGGAATTCACAGCCCGGGCGATGCCGAAATCGGCGACTTTGATGCGTCCTGTCTCGGTGACCAGGATATTATGAGGCTTGATGTCGCAGTGGACAATGCCGTTGGCATGAGCATTTTCCAGGGCTTCGCCGATATCGAAGGCAATCTGTATCGACGTGTTGATCGGCAGGTGGCCGTGTTTTTCGATGTATTCTTTTAACGTTTCGCCGCGCACGAATTCCATGACGATGTAATGGACATTTTCATCGTAGCCGACGTCGTATATATTGACAATATTGGGGTGTGACAATTTGGCAGCCGCCTGGGCTTCCTGGCGGAAGCGGACGACAAAATCGTGGTCGTTGCCGTATTTTGAATGAAGTATTTTTACGGCGACGATCCGGTCCAGGAGGATATCCTGTGCTTTGTACACGCTGGCCATGCCGCCTGTGCCTACTTTTTCCAATATCTTGTATCTGTTATCTAAGATATGACCAATCATTTTTAGCTATTCCACCACTTTCATAGTCGTTCCCGATTATATGGTTGTTAAAATTGCCGTGATATTATCTTTCGCCCCGTTTTCATAGACGCGGGCAAAGAGATCATTGATGATTTCCCGTTCTGTCCGGCGGTAATCGCCGATAGCATCGTAGAGTTCCTGTTTCTGGATGAATGATGTCAAGCCGTCGGAACAAATCAGGATGCGATCTTTCGGCTGTACTTCAAAGGCTCCGCTGTCGACGACCAAGTTCTCATCGACGCCGACGGCTCTGGTCAGCACATGGCGCTGGGGATGATCCATCGCTTCTTCTTCAGTTATCTTGCCCTTTTCGAGCAGGACCTGGACGATCGTATGGTCGACGGAAATCTGTTTGAATTCCCCGTCGCGGTATAAGTAGATGCGGCTGTCACCGACGTGGCCCCAGAAGGCCATATGACGAGCCAGGGTCACCATGGACACGGTCGTCCCCATGCCCTTGAGCGAAGGGTCGATCAAGGTCTTGCTGAGGATGCTGGAATTCGCATATTGAATGGCTTTCTCCAGCTGTACCGGTGCTGCATAACTAAAGTTCTTGAAATAATAAGCTATCGCTTCTACGGCCGTCTTGCTGGCGATTTCACCGCCTACATAGCCGCCCATACCGTCGGCTACGGCCAGTACGTTTTTCTCGTGGCTGATATAAAAGGAATCTTCATTCACTTTCCGAACCAGGCCGATTTTGGATTCACCGTATGTGCCCAAATTCTCACGTCCTCTCACGGTGTTTCGTTATAGGTACACATTAATTCATATCATATTCGCCGTCACCTGTCAAATTTTTTCGCGTTTTATGCGCAGCTGGCCGCAGGCGGCCTGTATCTGGCTGCCCATTTCCCGCCGCAGAGTGACGGAAACGCCGTGGCGCTGCAAATACGTGACGAATTCATTCATCGTCTTTTCATCGGGCCGGTAGAGGCCGACGTCGTAGTTGTCGTTGATGGGAATGGCATTGACCAGGATGTTCTGACCACCCAGGAGACGGGCCAGTTCCTTAGCGCAGGCGTTGGTACAAGTCAGGCCCTTGATGAGGATGTATTCAAAGGTGACCTTCCGGCCAGTGACATCGAAATAGTGGCGGGCCGCCTTCAGGACTTCGTCGAGGGGATATTTCTCGGCAATCGGCATGATGCGACGCCGCAAGGCATCGTTCGGCGCGTGGAGGGATACGGCCAGGGTGATGGGCATGCCCTCTTTGGCCAGGTCGTACATCTTGGGGACGATGCCCGACGTCGACAAGGCCATGTTGCGATAGCCCAGATAGAGCGTATCCTTTTCGTGGATGAGCTTCATGAAGCGGATGACGTTATCGTAGTTGAGGAGCGGTTCCCCTGTCCCCATGATGACGATAGAATGGAGGTCCGGCGTGACGTATTTGCGGAAAGCCAGGAGCTGGGCGACCATTTCGCCAGCCGACAGGTTGCGGACGAAGCCATTCTTGGCGGACGCACAGAAGGCGCAGTTGACGGCACAGCCGACCTGGGACGATACACAGATGGAATTGCCATAGTCGTGCTTCATGAGGACCGTTTCTACGGTCTCACCGTCAGCCAGCTGCAATAAGAGCTTCACTGTCTGTCCGTCCGGGGCGTCCAGGCGGGACACGACTTCCGGGAAATAGATTGGCAGCACTTCCTTCAGCTGTTCCCGGTCTTTCTTGGGCAGTAGGACCATATCATTCCAGGAAAAGATATTTTGCTTATAAATATAATGAAAAATCTGGTCGGCCCGGAACTTTTTCATCCCCTGGGCGACGAGGAACGCCTGGAGTTCCTTTTTGGTCATATCAAATACATTACTCATGTCAGCCCTCCTTTTTCATGCGGGCAATGAAGAAACCATCCAGGCCGTCGCGCTGTGGCAGGAGCTGGATGAAAGGCCCTTCATGGCCGGGAACGGGAAGCCACTGCGTCGCGTTTTCTACGTGGAATTCCGGATGATTCTTCAAAAAGGCAGCCACGATGCGGCTGTTTTCATCATCATTCATGGTGCAGGTACTGTAGACCAGGATGCCGCCAGGACGGACGCATTGGGATGCACTGTCCAGGATGCGCCGCTGCAGGGCCGGCAGGGTGCGCAGGTCGCTGGGATTCTTGCGCCAGCGCAGGTCGATCTTATGGCGCAGGACGCCGAGGCCCGAACAAGGGGCATCGACCAGGACCCGGTCGGCTTTGCCGGCGTACTTCTGGCCGATGGTGCAGCCGTTCTGGAGCAGGGTCCGCACATTCTTGAGGCCCAGTTTCTGGGCATTATATTCGATGAGCCGCAGTTTATGCTCATGGATATCGCCGCCGTAGACGACACAGGACGGGCCGCCCAGTGTGGCCAGGTGCGTCGTCTTGCCGCCGGGAGCGGCGCAGACGTCGAAGATGACTTCGTGCGGCTGAGGATCGACGATATGGGCTACCAGCTGGGACGGTTCGTCCTGGATGATGGCCCGGCCATCGCGCAGGCATGTCAGTTCATGGATGCCGGGATTGCCGTCGAGGTAGATGCCGTCTGGTGAAATGGCAGCCGGGCGGGCCGGCAGGCCTTGTTTTTCCAAATCGGCCAGCAGCTCTTCGCGGCTGGTCTGGGCCGTATTGACGCGCAGGCACAGCGGCGGGATCGTATCGAAATATTGGCAGAGCCGTTCCGTATCGTCCGGGCCATAGGCTTCGATCCAGCGGCGGACGAGCCATTCCTGCTGATGATAGGTCAGGGCCAGGTGGGCTACGATGTTTTCGCCCTTATCGGGGATGACGAACTGGCTGCGGCGGCGGATACTGTTGCGCAGCATGGCATTGACGAACTTGGCCATGCCCCGGTTGCCGAATTTCGTCGCCATCTTGACGGCTTCATTGCAGGCCGCTGATTTGGGGACTTTGGTCATGCCGAAAATCTGATATAAGCCCAGGCGGATGATGGCCAGGCAGACAGGGTCGAGTTTTTGCAGTTTGCGCGTACTGATCTGTGATATGATCCAATCCAGATAATTCAGGCAGCGCAAGGTGCCGTAAACCAGCTCCGTATAGAAGCGCCGGTCCCTGTCGGCAAATTGATGGGTCTGTATCGCCTTGGAGACGACGATATTGCTATAGCCTTCATCGCGGCAGATAGTCAGCAGGCTCTGAAAGGCAATTTCACGAACGTTCATGGATTCCTCCCTGTGCTTTTAAAGCAGTAGCGAACAGCACAAAAGCAGGGCAACCGTCTTCGTTGCGGCAGTTGTCCCGCTTCTCTGCACTGAGTCATTTATAATAATTCACCAGCCGTCAAGGCTGCGCTTTGCAGATATTGGGCAGCAGCCATGCGTTTGCGGCTTTCGGGCTGGACTTCACAGATGCGCAAAGCCCCTTTCCCGGTCTGGACGGTGAATTGTTTCTTAGTCACCGATAACACGGTCCCCGGCGCAGCCTGTGTCCCTTCGACGACGTCGGCTGCCCATATCTTCAGGCGCTTGCCATCGTGGCAGATGGTATAGGCACCCGGATGGGGATCCAGCGTCCGGATGAGCCGTTCCAATACGGCCGCATCCTGGGACCAGTCGATGTGGGCTTCTTCCTTGGTAATCTTGGCCGTATACGTCGCCTGGCTTTCATCCTGGGCGACGGCGCGGCTTTCATAGCCATCCAGGTCGGTCAGGACGTCGAGCAGGGTCTGGGCCCCGAGGATGGACAATTTATCGAAGAGGGTCCCCGTCGTTTCCTTGGCATCCAGGGGAATAGCCGCTTTTTTCAGCATCTTCCCCGTATCCATGCCTTCGTCGAGAAGCATGATGGTCACGCCGCTTTCGGCTTCGCCGTCTTTGATGGCGTACTGGATGGGGGCGGCGCCGCGATACTTCGGCAGCAGCGAGCCGTGGACGTTGAGGCAGCCGTATTTCGGGATGTCCAGGACAGCTTTCGGCAAAATCTTACCGTAAGCGATGACGATGATGACGTCCGGCGCCAGGCTGCGGAGCTGTTCGATGACGTCGTCACTGCGCATGGAATCAGGCTGGAAGACGGGGATGCCCAGTTCCAGGGCCTTTTCCTTGACCGGCGAGAAAGTCACCTTCTTGCCGCGTCCCCGCTGTTTATCGGGCTGGCTGTAGACGGCAGCGATATCATAGCCGGCCTGGGCCAATTTTTCCAGGGACGGGACGGAAAAGTCCGGCGTCCCCATGAATACGATACGTAACTTATCCATTAGTCCCCTACTTTCTGTAAATCCGTCGCCTTTTCGATGAACAGATGGCCATAGAGATGGTCGATTTCATGCTGGAAAATACGGGCCAGGAAGCCTTCCGGTTCATAGATGACGGTCTTGCCGTGACGTGTCAGCGAACGGACCTTGATTTTGGAAGCCCGTTCCACTTTGCCGTAATATCCGGGGATGCTCAGGCAGCCTTCGGTATCGACATTGGTTTCGTCCGATTTTTCCAGGATTTCCGGATTGATGAGCTCGATGAGGCCGTTGCCGTCGTCGAGGACGATGAGCTGCAGCGATTCATTGACCTGCGGCGCAGCTAAGCCTACGCCTTCAGCAGCATACATCGTTTCTGCCATGTCGTCGAGCAATTTCTTTATATGTTTATTCACTTTCGTAACGGGTTTCGCCGTCGCTTTCAGGACGGGATCCCCGGCTTTAATAATAGTAAGTACTGCCATGTAACTTTCACCTCATTGTAATAGTAAAAATGCTTATTTTTTTCTATTATAGTATGAAATCGCCAGAAATGCTATAGATTCATCAGAATTGCTTGAAATAGCCCATTTCTCTCCTGCCGTAATTGACAACATTTATAAGGTTATGTTACATCGTCAGCAATGGAAGAAGTAACACTGAGGGCGGTTCCGGACGTATCCTGAAGGGCGCCATGGCCATGAAGTTTCTCAGAATGCTTCTTTCATTTTTTATTTTGCACTGTAAGGGTCGCCACGTGGGGCGCCCGTTCCTGCCCGATGTGGGAATGTACTCACATCCCAGACGGGCTGAACAGGCAGGTGCGATTCCCCACGATTATACGGGATCGACATCGATGAGGACGCCGGTCTGCCAGCAGGCCGGGATGCGCTGCATGGCTTTTTTGATGGCTGTCAGGTCTTTTCCGGTCAGGGACAGGACCAGGCGGTATTTATTGCGTATCTTCTTGATGACGTCTTCGTAAGGACCGATGACGGCGACTTCATCGCCGTGGTCCCCGTTCCAGCTGTTCAGGGCCGCTGCGACGTCGTTGGCCTTGCGCCAGACTTGTTCTTCTGATTCATCCTGGACTAAGATCTTGGCCATTTCCTGGAAAGGCGGATAGCCCAATTCTTTCCGGAACTGGATTTCCTGGTCATAAAAGGCCCGGTAATCCTGGCGGGCAGCGCACTGGATGACGTAATGGTCCGGCGCGTAGGTCTGCATGACGACGCGCCCCGGGATATCACCGCGGCCAGCCCTGCCAGCCGCCTGGGTCAGGAGCTGGAAGGTCCGTTCCCCAGCCCAGTAGGCCGGGATATTGAGCAGGCTGTCGGCCGATAAGATGCCGACGGCGCTGACGCCGGGGAAATCGTGGCCTTTGGCGACCATCTGAGTCCCCAGGAGGATGTCATATTCATGACGGCGGAAAGCTTCGATGATACGGTCGCCGCTGTGCTTGCGGCTGGTCGTATCCTGGTCGAGGCGGATGATGCGCGCCGACGGCAGGAGTTCGTGGAGCTGCTGTTCCACTTTTTCCGTGCCGCTGCCAAAGAATTTGATGTATTTGCTGCCACATGACGGACAGACCGTCGGCACGGGCTTTTCGGCATCGCAGTAATGGCAGCGCAGGTGGGCGGCCTGACGATGGTAGACCATGGCCACGTCGCACGTATCGCATTTGACGACGTAGCCGCACTTGCGGCACATAACGAATGTCGAGAAGCCGCGGCGGTTGAGAAGGATGATGGCCTGTTGCCGGGCTGCCAGTGTCTCTTCCAGGAGATTCAATAAGCAATCGGAAACGACGCGGTAATTCCCGCGGGCCAATTCATCGCGCATGTCGACGACCTGGACCGAAGGCAGGGGCCGCTGGCCGACGCGCTCTGTCAGCTCGACCAGGACATAATCGCCCTGCAGGGCCTTATAGTAGTCGCCCAGCGCCGGCGTGGCACTGCCAAGAATTACGGGGCAGCCGTAGTACGCCGCCCGCTGGCGGGCCACGGCGACGGCATGATAGCGCGGCGCTTCGTCCTGCTTATACGAACTGTCATGGGCTTCGTCGACGATGAACAGGCCGATGGACTGGGCCGCCGTAAAGACAGCCGACCGGGCACCGATACAGATATGACTCGTCCCGTTCTGCATACGCAGCCAGTTGTTACGCTTCTCACCCTGGGAAAGCTGGCTGTGCATGACGACGACATCGTCGCCGAAGCGGCGCAGGAAACGGCGGACGATTTGCCCGGTCAGGGCGATCTCCGGCACTAAAACGACGACCTGCCGGCCTTCTTTCAGGACCTGGCTGGCCAGCTGCATGTAGACTTCGGTCTTGCCACTGCCGGTGATGCCGTGGAGGACGTAGGTTTTTCCTTGTTCATCGCTTCCGATAACTTTAACTGCCTGGCGTTGTTCCGGTGTCAGCGTAAAGGGAGCATCGCCAGAAAGGGTCGGCAGGATATTCGTCGTCCTGGCCGGCCGCTGGCTCCAGCGGGCCAGGCCTGTCGCACAGAGACGGCGCATGAGGTCGCGGCTGTAGCCCTGGCCCTGCCAATAGGAAACGGCCCCTTCCCCCTTCTCTTTCAAGGCCTGGAGCAGTTCCTGCTGGCGCCGCCGGCCGTGGAGGATGTCTTCGTCATCATCGTGGACGAAGGAAAGCCAGTCTTCCATCTTGTCGGCAATCTGGTTCTTGTAATAAGTCCGGCTGGTCAGGACCTGGCGGGCCAGGGCCGTTTCGACGAGGTCCCTGCCGAAGCGGCGGACAAGGCTGCCCTTTTCACGGCTCCCCTTGTCGGCGACATAGGCCTGGAGCTGCCGCCCTTCAGGACTCACAGGCGCAGCCGGGCCGACGGACAAGATTTCCTGGCGGACCAGGCCCTTCTTGTCGATCATGAACAGGCGCAGGGCTTCGGAAAGGTTGCAGACATAGTAGTCGCGGATCCAGATGGCCGTGCGGATCATTTCTTCCTGGAAGCCGGTCTGCGTCGAAAGCAGGCCTTCGACGGGCTTCAGTGTGAAATCGGCCGGTTCGTCCAGCTGTTCATGGAGGGCGACGACGATGCCCTCTTCCCGGCGATGACCAAAGGGCACGAGGACGCGGCTGCCGACGCGGACGGCCAGACCATCGGGAACGGTATAGGAAAAAGTCTGCTGCAGCCGTTTCGCCGTCGTATTGATGATGATTTCAGCAATCAAAAGGACACCTCCTTTGTATGGGGCTGTCGCACTAAAAAACTACAAACTGCAAACTCAATACCCAAAAAGAGGCTGTCTTAATGGGACAGCCTCTTTTCTGGATGTTCAGTTTATCGAACCGCCTCTTATAAGCCGGCTTCTTTGCGGAGCGTTTCGGCTTTGTCTGTCTTTTCCCAAGGCAGGTCGAGGTCGTTGCGGCCGAAGTGGCCATAGGCAGCGGTCTGTTTGTAAATCGGGCGCTGCAAGTCGAGCATGGCGATGATGCCAGCCGGACGAAGGTCGAAGTTCTTTTCGATGAGTTCGACGATCTTTTCGTTCGGGACTTTGCCCGTACCGAAGGTTTCGATGTGGATGGAAACCGGGCGGGCTACGCCGATGGCATAAGCCAGCTGGATTTCGCATTTATCGGCCAGGCCGGCAGCGACGACGTTCTTGGCGACGTAACGGGCTGCATAAGCGGCCGAGCGGTCGACTTTTGTGGGGTCCTTGCCGGAGAAGGCACCGCCGCCATGACGAGCCATGCCGCCATAGGTATCGACGATGATCTTACGGCCTGTGAGGCCCGAATCGCCCTGAGGACCGCCGATGACGAAACGGCCAGTCGGATTGATGAAGAGTTTCGTCTTGTCGTCGAACAAGCCTTCCGGCAGTTCCGGTTTGATGACGAATTCGAGGAGGTCGCTTTCGATCTGTTCGCGGCCGACTTCGGGGCTGTGCTGTGCCGAAATGACGATCGTATCGATGCGGACCGGTTTGCCGTCTTCATATTCGACAGTGACCTGGGTCTTGCCATCGGGACGGAGATACGGCAGTGTGCCGTCTTTGCGGACTTTGGCCAGGCGGCGTGCCAGGCGGTGTGCCAGGGAAATCGGCAGCGGCATGTAGTCGTCCGTTTCGTTGGTAGCATAGCCGAACATCATGCCCTGGTCGCCAGCGCCGATAGTATCGAACTTATCCGTATTGCCTTCTTTCTTTTCCAAGGCATCGTCGACGCCCATAGCGATGTCCGGGGACTGTTCGTCCAGGGAAACGAGGACGCCGCAAGTGTCGCAGTCAAAACCATATTTAGCGCGGGTATAGCCGATGTCACGAATCGTTTCGCGGACGATGTGCGGGATATCGACGTAGCACGTCGTAGAAATTTCACCGACGACATGTACCATACCAGTCGTTACCAGGGTTTCGCAAGCAACGCGAGCGTTTTTATCTTTTGCGAGAATGGCATCCAAAATGCTGTCCGAAATCTGGTCAGCCATTTTATCGGGATGGCCTTCGGTGACGGATTCGGATGTAAAGAATTCACGATTTTTTGCCATGAGTGATCCTCCTTAAAAAAAAATTCCCCTCATCCATGACTTCATGAGAGGGGCTTCTAATCCCCATCTGCCAGTATATCACTGCTGGAATTAGCACCTTTCATAGCTGAAGGTTGCTGCGACATCACAGGGCCAGTCCCTCCGTCGTCTCTTGATGGTTCTTTATTTGGTTTGCTCATCCATTATAATTCAAGTCCGCCTATTTTGCAAGTGTTTTTTATGCCTAAAAAACATTGTCTACTAGACGTTGCCCTATAGGCAGGGTTATAATGGAGAAGATAGAAAGGATGATTAGATATGACCAAATTGCGGCCTAGAGATATATTCTTCAACGACCCTTATTTTGATTATGCAACCTGCAGCAAGCCCGGCGACCTGCGGCTGGCCAAGCGGGTAGAAGTATTCGGCAAATGGTACAAGACCCCGAGCCTGGTGACGACCCTTCTTTCCCAGGAACGGCTGACCTTCAGCCGCCACACCGGCACAGACCAGGAAGACGCCTTGGTACTGCGCATCTACGAACGGACGGCCGACCGGCTGCTCATCAATACGTATTATACGTCCAAACAGAACCCGGAAGAAATCTACGCCGGCACGATCCACCTCGAACGCTACGATATGGCGCAGACTATGGAATCTTTTTCCTATATGGGCATCATCGACCTGCTCATGCTCCAGACGGACAGTCAGATTCTCGGCTTGACCGACGTCTTTGAAGACGTGCAGATGGCCAAGCACGCGGCAGCCCATGCCCTGGGCATCTATCTCATGGTCATCTGCGACCAGCCCTGGTCCGACGAAGCCGTCACTGGCGGCCAGGAAACGCCGGCCATGATGATGGGCAAAGAAAAAGAAGAACTTCAGCAGCTGCGGGAAGAAAAAGCCCAGATGGACGCCGACCGGGAAGAACTCCTGCGCCTGCGCCTGGAAGCCAAGAACCGCACGGCCGTCCTTTCTGAACTGGAACGGCTGCGCCAGGAACTCGATGCGGAAAGGACGGGCCGCGAACAGGACCGCAAACAGTATGAAGACCGTATCCGCAAGCAGGAACAGTATATCGAAAAGATAAAGGAAACGGCATCCAGCCAGATTGCCGAACTCCTGGCCCTGCGCAAGGAACTCAACAAGCGCCAGGTGCGGCCGGATATGACCAAAGGCCAGGCGCCGCGGAAAGTGACGCCCCAGGAAGCGTCGCGTTCCGTCCGGGACCCGGAAGACCGCGGCCTGGACCTGCCCTCCTTCATGACCCAGCGCGATTATACGCGCCAGCTGGACCGCTTCCTCACGGGCCGTCAGATAGCCCTGGCCGGCGGCGATCCCGACTGGCAGCGCCGCATCCAGCGCCGTTTCGGTGCCGTCCTCCTCATCAGCGGCCAGCCGGGCGATGACCGGATGCTGAAAGAAGCGTCCCTCTTAGTCGTCAACCTGGAAGACGGCAAGACGCCCCTCGTCCGCTGGGCCATTACGGAAGCCAAAGAAAATAACTGCCCCATCCTCTCCGTCGGCCCGACCAACCTCAACGGCTTCGCCAAAGCCATCGTAGGGCGGGTTAGTGGTTAGTGGCTCGTGGTTCGTGATTAAAAAAACATACTATTAAGCCCGAATGGGCTATGATCGAATATCACAGCGGGACGCCTTCCAGGCGTCCCCTACGCACAAGGCCACGGGCCGTGTATTTTTTTGTGATCGGCCCATAGTTTGTAAAGATACTTTTAAAGTTAAATTCATTTGCTAACTGCTAACAGCTAGCTGCTGACTGCTAAAAAGGACTGTCGCACATGCGACAGTCCTTTTTCTGCAAACTCCCTGCTATCAACTATTCTTTTTCGCCATAATGGCAGCCGCGCGGGCTACGATGATGGCAGCGAGTTCGTCTTTATCCATTTTTTCTAATTTTTCCATAGAGCCGTCCGGGAAAAGCAGGGTGGCGATGTTGGTCGTCCCTTTGAAGCCGGCTCCTTCGGCACTGACGTCGTTGGCGACGAGCATGTCGAGGTTCTTCTTCTTGAGCTTCTTCGTGCCGTATTCGATGACATTCGTCGTTTCGGCAGCAAAGCCGACCAGGGTCTGATGGGTCTTGCGCTGGCCCAGGCCATAGAGGATATCCGGGTTCTTGGCCATTTCGATGGTCAGGGTATCGTCGTTTTTCTTGATCTTGTTTTCCGCCGGATGGGCCGAACGGTAATCGGCGACAGCTGCGGCTTTGATGACCAGGTCGCAGTCGTCATAATAGGAATCGACGGCAGCTTTCATGTCACGCGTACTGCCGACATCAATGCGGCGGGCCAGGCCTACAGGTGTCTTGAGGTTATCCGTCGTCCCGGCGACGAGGGTGACTTCAGCACCGGCCATGACGGCAGCCTTGGCGATGGCAAAGCCCATGCGGCCGCTGGAATGATTGCCGATGAAGCGGACCGGGTCGATAGGTTCCCGCGTGCCGCCAGCCGTGACGATGACCTTTTTCCCTTTCAGGAGGTCATTGCGGCAGGCCAGGAGCTCGATGTAGTCGACGATGGTATCCGGTTCGGGCAGGCGGCCGACGCCGTCGATGCCGCAGGCCAGATGACCGCTGTCGGGAGCGATGAAATGATAGCCGAATTTCTTCAGCTTGGCCATATTGTCCTGAGTAATGGGGTTGAGATACATGTTGGTATTCATAGCCGGTGCGATGAGGACCGGTGCCGTCGTAGCCATGACCGTCGTCGACAGCATGTCGTCGGCAATGCCGTTGGCGATCTTGCCAATGATGTCGGCCGTCGCCGGTGCGATGACGAAGACGTCGGCCCAGCGGGCCAGGGCGATGTGTTCTACGTTGAATTCAGGCACATCGTCGAACATGGATACGGCAACGGGATTGCCGGAAATTTCCCGCATCGTCAAGGGCGTAATCAGTTTCGTCGCATGGTCGGTCATGATGCATTTGACTTCGGCCCCCCGCTTGCGGAGCTGACTGGCAATAGAAGCTGCCTTGAAGGCCGCAATGCCGCCAGTGATTCCTAAGACAATCTTTTTCTTTTCCAAGCTCATGGAAAACACCTCCGTGTTATTTAATGCCGTCACGCGGTGCTTCATACGTGATCTTGCCCTGGTCGATTTCTTCCATGGCAATGGAAACTACTTTCGTCGTATCGACGTCGACGAGGGGTTCGTCGCCATCGGTAAGCTGGCGGGCCCGTTTGGCAGCCAGCGTAACCAGCGTATATTTGCTGTCCACTTTAGTCATCAGGGATTCAAGAGTCGGTTTAATTAACATAGTTCATCTCTCCTATTATTTGTACAATTCTTTCGTATGGGCGATGCGATGGGCATTGCGCGTCACTTTACACTGTTCGGCTTTCAAGATAGAAGCCGCTTCGTCGACGGCCTTATCCAAATCGTCGTTGACGATGACATAATCATAGCGGTCGATCCAATCCAGTTCTTCCCGGGCCTTGGCCAGGCGGCCGGCGATGACGTCGTCCGAATCGGTCTGGCGGCCGCGGAGGCGTTTTTCCAACACAGCCCGGCTGGGTGGTACGATGTAGATGAAGACGCCCTGGGGATACCGTTCTTTGACCTGCATGGCTCCCTGGATGTCGATTTCCAGCATGACATGCTTGCCTTCTTCCAACATCTGGTAGACGTACTTCTTGGGCGTGCCGTAGTAATGGTCGTAGACCTTGGCGTGTTCCAGGAAGGCATCTTCTGCCAGGAGCTGTTCGAACCGCGCGTTATCGGCAAAATAATAATTGACGCCGTCTACTTCCCCGGGCCGGGGGTCACGGGTCGTCATAGAAATGGAATACTGGATATTGGGGAACTGTTCCCGCAGAGCAGAACAGATAGTCCCCTTGCCGGCTCCGGACGGGCCGGACACGACGATGAGCAATCCGGAATCATTCATAGCATTACTACTCCTTTTCTGTTTCCCCGTCGTCAGCGGCATCTTCCCAGAAGGAATCGCTGCCGGCGGGAACGATGCGGTGAGAAATCGTCTCGGGCTGCAAGGCCGACAAGATGATCCAGCCGTTGTCCATGACCAGGACCGACCGGGTCTTGCGGCCAAAAGTCGCATCGATGAGGGTATTCCCATCACGGGCATCCTGGACGAGGCGCTTGATGGGCGCCGACTCAGGACTGATGATGGCCACGACTTTGTCGCCCATGACGACATTGCCGAAGCCGATATTTAATAAGTTGAAATTCATCATTCGATATTCTGCACCTGTTCGCGTATCTTTTCGATTTCATTCTTGAGCTGCAGGACCGCTTCGGTCACGGCCAGGTCGCCGGCCTTGGAGCCGATGGTGTTGGTCTCGCGGTTCATTTCCTGGATGAGGAAATCGAGCTTGCGCCCTACTTCGCCGGGAGTTTGCAGCATGGCGTGCAGCTGGTTCAAGTGGCTGCGGAAGCGAACGACTTCTTCGGTGAAATCGACTTTATCCGAATAGATGGCCACTTCCTGCAAGAGCCGGTCTTCATCGGGAACGGCGGCCTGGACCTTATCCATGAGGGCCAGGATTTTCTTTTCCAGCCGTTCTTCATAGGCCTGGACGATGATTTCCTTGCGGCTGGCAATGGATTCGACGAGGGCTGCCATCTTATCGGCCCGGCTGAGGAGATCCCGGCTGATATTGGCCCCTTCCCGTTCGCGCATGGCGACCATGCTGTCCAAGGCACCCTGCAGGGCGGCTTCAAAAGGCGGCCAGCTGGCATCGGCATCGATGGCCGGCGGCGTCTGGACGAACCAGTCCTTGGTCAGGGACGTCACATCGCCGAGGGTCACGGCCTTGCCTTCAAAGAAACGGTCGTTCACGTCCTGCAAGGCCGTCTTGACGGCGCCTAAGGCAGCGTGGTCGACGCGGACATCCGGTGCCGCCGGGTCCAGGTCCTGAACGGTGACGAAGACGTCGACTTTGCCCCGCTTGAGGATGGCCTTGATGCCATTGCGCAACCGGTCTTCCAGGGCCAGATAAGCATGAGGCATGCGGATATTCAATTCCAAAAAACGTTGGTTCACAGCGCGCATTTCAAGAGTGACAGCCAGTTTCCCGTCGTTGCCGGAACCGCTGCCAAAACCAGTCATACTTCGCATTTACGAACCCCCTTATTAGTCTATTCAATATCCCATTATACCCTAAACGGCTTAATTTTTGCAATATTTTACCACAAATTAAGCAAATAAAAGGCAACCTCTCAGTCAGCTTCGCTGACCCTACGAACCACGAACTACGAGCCACAAATTATCATTTTTTTGGTTCTACCATATACGTCGTCTGGTCGGTGAAGATGACGTAGCCCGGGACAGCGTGGGCCGGTTTCTTGACGTGGCGCACGAGGGTGCAGTCGACTTCGACTTTCGAGCTTTCCCGGGCTTTGCTGTAGTAGGCGGCCAGCTGGGCAGCCCGTTCGATCTGGGCATCCGTCGGCGTCACATTGTGGCAGGCCAGGATGACGTGGGAGCCGGGCTGGTTCTTGACGTGGAACCAGAGGTCATAGGGATGGGCTTTCTTCAGGGTCAGGAAGTCATTCTGCCGGTTGTTGCGGCCGACCCAGATATCGAGGCCGTCGGCCTGGAGGGTCAGGATATCCTGGGCCGATTCTTTTTTGAGCTTGTCCCGGTTGTGGCCGCTGATGAGGTTCATCTGTTTCATTTCGGCCTTGATATCGGCGATCTCATCTTTCGTACTCGTGTTTTCCAGGGCGTATTCCAGCGAATAGAGATAGTCCAGGTGTTTCTGGTTCTCTTCGTGGAGCTGGGCCGACATCTGCTTGCGGTTACGCATCTTGGTGTAGCGCTTGTAATAGCGATTGGCATTGTCCGTCATGGAATAGGCCGGATTCAAGGGAATGGTCACCTTTTCCTGGTCTTCCGACAGGAGGTTCTGGACAGTCACTTCTTTTTCATGGTCGTGCTTTTCGTAGGCGTAGATCATGAGCAGGTCACCGTAGAGCTTGTACGTATCCATTTTCTTCGTTTCTTTCATTTCGCTGGCAATGCGCTTGATTTTGCGCTTCTGCTTTTCGATGAGCTTGCCGACCTTCTTCTGCAGCTGTTCCTGTTCGCCGTTGAGGCTGCGGTGCGTGGCCTGGTATTCGCTGAGGTAGGTCTCGATGAGGCTGAAGTGGCGCCGCGGATATTGGGCCAGGCTGTGCAGTTCCAGCGGGAAGATGACTTCCTTGCCCTTGACCGTATAGACGTAAGCCCCGGACATACCTTCCAGGCGCTTGCCAAAGGTTTCGACTGTACGGCACCAGGCGAAACGGTCTGCCGGCGACAGGTCCCCGACGGGCCGCCCTGCATCGATGCCCGAATCGTGGGACAGTTCGTTGAGGACGATGGTGCTCATGCCGTTGAAGCGCTTGAGCATCCACGTCTTGAGCGGTTCGTCCGTACCCGTTTCCATCATGTCCGTCAGTTCCTGGGCCGAAAAGGCAAAGGGATCCATGCGCATGAAGTTCGGCGGGAAGGCATAGGGTTCCTTGGGGGCGATGGTCCGCAGGGCCTGCTTGTTCTTCCCCGTCTTGATGAGGGCTTCGATGATGGTGCCGTCTTCGGTAAAGATGACGTTGCTGTATTTGCCCATGAGTTCGACATGGATTTTACGTGTCACCAGGCGGCCCGACATGTCGAGGACGTCGACGGCGATTTCGATGAGCCGGTCCAGGTGCAGCTGGGCGATGGACGCGATGCGGCCGTTTTCATAATATTTGCGCAGGAACATGCAGAGGCCCGTCGGGATATCCGGCGTCGGCGGCATGGTATCGGCGACGTACAGGCGCGGCGAGTCGTCCAGGGTGATGACCAGGTGATGGATGCCCGTGTCGTTGAAGATGCGGAAATAGAGGGACCGGGCGTCGAGCTGATAAATTTTAGAAATCTGGCCGCCCTTGAGGATGTTGGCCAGTTCGTTGGTAATGCAATGTAATGTGATACCATCCAGATTCATGATGATACCTCCTTATCGTAATTCTCACTGAAACAAACAATCCTTTTAATGATACCATGTTTTGCCGTATCCTGTGAAGAGGGACGTCTTTTAACAGCTAGCCGCTGACTGCCAAAAAGGAGCTGTCTTCATGGGACAGCTCCTTTTTTTCACTGCTTCAAATACCAGCTCAAGGGCTGGGCTTTGGCGGCGGGGTTATTTTTTTGTTGGCTGCTGGTGGCAGCGAAGATGAGGGAATCGCGGTACATCTTGGCTACGGTTTCCAGTGTTTCCAGGCGGTAGAAGGCCTGTTCCAGGTCTCGGCCGACGGTGGCGGCGCCGTGGCGTTCCATGAGGAAGACGTCGGCTCCTTCTGCGGCTTCGGCACAGGCCGTGGCCAGTTCTGCCGATCCCGGCGGTGCATAAGGTACGGTCGGTACCGGGCCCAGGACCAATGCCCCTTCGGTGACGATGTCCGGCCGGAAGGGTATGCCGGCTACGGTCAGGGCCGTGGCCGTGACGGGATGGGCGTGGATGATGGCCCGGACATCATTCCGCTTCCGATAAATTTCTAAATGGAGAGCCGATTCGGATGACGCCTTTCCCGTCCCTTCCAGGACATGGCCATCGAGGTCGACGACGAGCAGGTGCTTCGGCTTCAATTCCCCTTTTGGCACGCCGGACGGGGTAATGACGACGGTACCGTCGTCGCGGCGGAAACTGATATTGCCATCACAGGCGGCGACTAGTCCGGCTTCTTTCATTTTCTGTCCGATGCGGCACAGTGTTTTCTTGGTATCCAAGCTCTCGCCTCCTTAGCGCATGGACGGCATATTGCGGCCGTTGTAGATTTCCAGCATTTCCTGGCGTACCTGGCGGCGTATCTGCTGCTGCTGGCGCGGCGTCAGGTCATCCTTGGTAATATTGAAGAGATAATTATCCAGGTCGAAGTCGTGCAGGACCATCTTGGTATGGAAGATATTTTCCTGATAGACATTGACGTCAATCATATCATAGCGGTTACGCGTAGCCGGGGCGATGTAATTCTGGATGGAATTGATGCGGTGGTCGATGAACAGCTTTTTGCCATTCACATCGCGCGTAAAGCCGCGGACGCGGTAATCGAGGGTGACGATGTCCGAGTCAAAACTGTCCAGGAGATAATTCAAGGCGTTGAGCGGCGAAATACGGCCGCACGTAGACACGTCGATATCGGCCCGGAAAGTCATGATGCCCTTCTGGGGATGGCTTTCGGGATAAGTATGGACAGTCAGATGGCTCTTGTCGAGGTGACAGACGACATCGGCATCGTGCACTTCTTCTTCGGAAATGAGGATGGTAACGCTGGCCCCCTGGGGGTCATAATCCTGGCTGGCGACGTTGAGGACGTGGGCGCCGATGATGTCCGCCACGTTGCGCAGGATCTGGGTCAGCCTTTCCGCATTATACTGTTCATCGATGTATTCGATGTATTGACGGCGCGACTCAGGGCTGACGGCATAACAAATATCATACATGTTGAAGCTCAGGGTCTTGGTCAGGTTATTGAACCCGTAAAGCTTGAGTTTATTCGTTTTCATGAATCTTATCATCCATTTCTGCTGGAATTACCGTTCGATTTGATGAAAGGCCACGTCGGTAATGACGCCGTCATCGATGGACACGATGGCATACGTCCCCTCCCGGCCATCCCGGGGCAGGCCGATACTGCCGGGATTGACAACCCACATCTCTCCGTCCATTTTGGCGAAACGGCGGTGCGTATGGCCAAAGACGACGAGGTCCGCCTGATTCTGACGGCCCAGTTCGACCAGCTTCTGCCAACGCCGTTCGCCATACCACTGACAACCGTGGATGGCGACGATGCGAACGCCGCCGACGGTGACGCAGCGGCATTCTGGATCATGGGTATGAGTCATATAATCATTGTTGCCCAATACGGCATAGACGGGAACCCCCGTATAAATAGCCAGGTCTTCGCCATCATCACAGTAGTCGCCGCAGTGAATCCAAGCCGCCACGTCAGGCGCGTCATCGGCCATGCGTGACAGACATTCAAAACGACCATGGCTGTCACTGACCAGGCCGACGCGGACCGTACTCATGACAAGGCCTCGACGAGCTTCTTCAAGGCTTTGCCGCGGTGGCTGATGGCGTTCTTCTCTTCCATGGTCATTTCAGCCATGGTCTTTCCCTTTTCAGGCACGTAGAAGAGCGGGTCATAGCCGAAACCATTGTCGCCGGCATAGAAGTCGCGCAGGACGCCGTCACAGCTCCCTTCAGCCGTCACGATCCGGCCGTCAGGCCAGATGAGGACGAGGGAACAGATGTAGTGGACCGTCCACTGTTCCGGCGGAAAGGCGGCCAAGTCGGCAATGAGCTTCTGATTATTGGCTTCATCGTCGCAGTCCAAGCCGGCATAGCGCGCCGAATAGACGCCGGGCCGGCCGCCGAGGGCGTCAGCGGCAATGCCCGAATCGTCGGCCAGGCAGGGCAGGCCGGTGGCCTTCATGTAATACGTCGCTTTGAGCAGGGCGTTTTCGGCTAAGGTTTTCCCCGTTTCTTCCGGTTCAGTAATATCGGCCATGACATCGTGGACGGAAACTGCTTCATAACCTAACGGTTCCAAGATGCTCTTGAACTCCCGGATTTTTCCGGCATTATGCGTTGCCAGTACGATTTTTTCTGCCACAGGCCTGTCTCCTTAGTCCTTCTTCCGGTTCTTGACGAACTGGGCGTAATTCTTGATAACGACGATAGGTGTCTTCTGAGAAGCATTGCCGAAGGGGTTGTCGATGAGGATTTTGGCGATTTCCTTCGTGTTCAGGCCTTTGCTGTGGCCGAGGACAGCCGAGCGCTTGAGGTCGTTGACGTCAGCGACGACGGCGCCGTAGCAGCCCATGCGCTGTTTGATCTTTTCAGCGACTTTATCCGGTTCGGCCGGGCCGTAGACGATGCATTTATCAAAAGGCGGCATGGTGCCGGTGACATCGTCCGTGAGCGATGCCTGGCGGCATTTGGCATACCATACACCGTTCTTGCCGACGAGCTTGGCCAAGAAGCCGATGAAGAACCAGAACATCATCTTCCATTCGCCTTCGAGGTTCATCGCAGCCTGCATGCCATAGAGGCTGGCCATACTGCCTTCGCCCGGGACGAAGCGGCGCATGAGGCGGGCCTGCCACGACGGCGTCAGTTCTTCCGGACGGGTATAGCGGCGCTGGGTAATGGCGACGACGCTTTCGGCCGAGCAGACCAAATCGTCCGGGCCGACGATATCTTTTGCATATTCTTCAATGACGTCGACAATATCATCTTTATCCGTAAGGATTCTCGTTTTTACAGGTACTAATTCTAATTCTGCCATCTCGTTAAAACCTCCTAGTTCTGTTCCAATGCGTGCTGTACTTCCGAAGCCTTCAGGGTGATGCGGGCTTTATGGATGTACCATTCGCTGCGGGAAACGACCTGGTATACCAAATCGATGGGCATGTCAGGGAAGGTCTTCAGGTCTTCGCGGATATTGCCGTCTTTGCTGACCAGGGCGATAGTGACGCGGATCATGCCCTTGTCGCCAGGGTTGAAGATGACCGATTCCCAATAGTTGTCATCGCGTTCAGCCGCTTTATTGGCCAGCTGGGAATGGACGATGACCTTGTCGTACTGTTCGCGGGGCAGCAGGGTCCGGGGATAGAAGTCCATGATCGTACCGAGCTGACGGCCGGCGTTGTGGAGGGGGACTTCCGTTTCAAAGACAGCCGTATCCTGGGTCATCTGTTTCAGTTCAAACGGTTTGCGGCGACGGGCTTCGATGACGAAGCGGGCATCGCCCTGCCGCCAAGCAAAGAGGCGGAATAAAAGGTACAAGACAGCGACAATGCCGATGACGGCAATGACAACATTGAGTAAGACATAGAAAAACACGACGCAAGACTCCTTTTATATAATATTTTGATAACCATTAAGTGAGGGAAATTTCTTCAGCTGTAAATTCATTGGCCGGGATGAGGTGCTGGGCCAGGCGGGAGCCGCGGCCGCTCTCTGCGGTAAAGCACAGGCGGAGAGTCCCCGGTTCCGGCTGCTTGTTGAGGAGGCCATCCTTTTTCAGGACGTCCAATGTTTCCAGGGCCATTTCATGAGCCGGGTCGACAAAAGCGATGGAATCACCGCAGAGTTCTTCAAACAAAGGCTGGACGAAGGGGAAATGGGTACAGCCGAAGATGCCCGTATCGGCACCGGAATGAAGGACCGGTTCCGTATAGCGCTTCAAAGGCTCGCGGATTTCCGGGCCGTCGAGGACGCCCCGTTCGATGAGATTGGCCAGGGCCGGGCAGGACTGCTCGACGATTTCGATGTCCGGGTCCATGGCGGCGGCGACTTTGCGATGGCTGTGGTTGGCAATCGTGAGCGGCGTGGCAAAGACGGCAATCTTCTTGGTCGCGCTGATTTCCCGCGCTGTCCGCAGGCCCCGGCTCATGCCGATGAGGGGATACGGTACTTCCTGGACGACCGTATCATAGGCGACGGCCGTCACGGTGTTGCAGCCGATGGCGACGAGCTTGACGCCCTGGGCCGTCATGAAGCGCAGGATATCCCGCGTATAGGTCAGGATTTCTTCCGGCGTCCGCGTCCCATAGGGATTGCGCTTGGTATCGCCCACGTAGATGATGTTTTCGTGAGGCAGCAGCATCCGCAGCTTGGCGACGACGGTCAGGCCGCCGACGCCGGAATCAAAGACGCCGATAGGCTGTTGATTACGTTCCATGGACCCCTCCCTCGGCCTGGGCAGCCGCTTTATCTTCGGCATACATGGCCTGTAATTTCTTATAATCGGCTTCATCGAGGCGGGCGACTTTGCCGCTGTCCTTATGGGCAAAGACGTTCTGCGTCGTCCCCGTCGCCAGCAGGCGGTGGTCATCGTGGTTGACGATGCGGTACGAAAAGACCATCTGCGCCCGGCTCAGCTTGACCAGCCGCGTCTCGATGTCGATGGTATCGGCATAGTTGATGGGACTGATGTACTCGCAGGACACGCTCTTGATGGGATAGGAAATACCCCGGTCCAGCAGGGCGAACAAATCGATGCCGGCAGCTGCCAGATATTCACAGCGGCCGCACTCGAACCAGCGGATATGATTGGAATGGTGGGCAATGCCCATCATGTCGGTTTCATAGAACCGCACTTTTTCAACGACAGTAATCATAAGTTCTTAACTCCTAACTATATGCATCTTACATCATGCACACTCATACTATTTTACGATGAGGAACTATGTTTGTCAAAGGAAAAAGAGGCTGTCCCATAAAGACAGCCGCTTTTTGAGTATTAAGTTTGCAGTTTGTAGTTTTTAGTAAATATTTTTAAATTTAAAGCCATCTTCTACAAACTACAAACTCCCTACTACAAACGATAAGTAAATGGACCGTGCATGATGGCAAAGCCCTTCAGACGGCTTTCCCCGCCTTCACACGCGGACGCGGAAGAACGGGAACATATGGCGTACTTTTTCACGGTGTTCCGGCTTGACGTAAGTCCCGGCCAGGCGCAGGGCCGCAGCGACGACGGCGGCATCATCGAGCCAGCCGAAGCCGGCAAAGACATCGGGCACGAAATCAAAGGGCAGAATGACATACCCCAAGGCCCCCATGAGGGCCAATTTGATGAATTTCGGCGTGTCTTCATCCTGCATACAGTAAAAAATCGTCAGGAGCTTCGGCAAAAAGTGGATCTTCCTCCCTGTCTTGTGGACAAAGGTGACGAATTTGCCAGGTGTATAAAAACGTGCAAAAAAGCGCAGTACCTTCCACATGGGCCTTCACCTTACTTCTTATCTTCCAAAGGGATTTTGGCATCTTCTACGGCGGCTTTCACCTTGTCTTCGACAGACGCCGTATCGCCGTCTGCAGCCGCTGCCGTTTCCGGTTCGGCAGCTGCCGTCGTTTCAGCCGTGGCTTCGGCTGTTTCCACAGTTTCGGCAGTTTCTGCCGTTCCTTCTGCCTTTTCGGCTTCACCGGCCTTGGTTTCTTCGACCTTTTCTTCTACGATTTCATCGACCAGGTCGTCGTGATGGCGGACGGTGTGATAGAGTTCTTCCCCTTTTTCCTTGACGTCCTGGAAGCGGTCCTTGGCGACGCCGCCCCATTTCTTCATGAAGTCGATGGTTTCATCGCCGAGGGGGACGTTCTTCAAGGGATTTTCCTTGAGTTTGTCGACTTGTTCCCGAGCCTTATCCTTCCATTCGCCCATCATGTCGACGTAGGGACCCATGTCGGTAGGCATGCCGTCCTTGAGCCAGCGCTGGGTGACGCGGCCCAGGCTGTAAGTGATGCCGACGGCGACAGGTACCTGGATGGCGCTGAAAGGAATGATCGTCGTCAGCAGGCTGCCGGCGACGCGGCTGCCGACGGCGCCGAGGAAGGCGATGAGGGCCCGTTCGCTCAGTTTGACATCATAGACCTTGGCAATGCGGCTGACCAGATAGACTTCGTTGGCCATGAGGGCGACGGTCCCGACGAGCGGCGCAATGACGATGGCACCGGCCCGGGCTGCAGCCCAGCGGCACAACATTTCGACTTTCACGTCTTTGTCTTCTGTCGACTCTTCCATGGCCTTGACGACACTGGCTGCGGCATCGTCGGCCGGCTGGGACTGGGCCTTCATGTCGGCCAGTTCCTGTTTCAATGCGGCGATTTCTGCCTGCAGTTCTTCTACAGTCTTGGCTTCTTCTTTGTATACTTCTTCTGCCATAACAAACACCCCATTCTTTAACGTATTAAAATTTATACTCTATATTTTCCCATGTTTCTACCAGCTTGTCAAACCCCCATCGACAGGAAGTGCCACGCCGGTAATGAACGACGCGTCATCGCTCAAGAGAAAGGCGATGGCCTTGGCCACTTCATCGGGCCGGGCCAGTCGGTACAAGGGATACTGCTCTTTCATGGCATCCCGCGTCGTATCGGGATGGTCCCGGAGCTGCTGCTCCAGCATAGGCGTTTCCACGTCACCGGGACAGACGCAGTTGACCCGTATCTGGTGCGGTGCCGCTTCCAGGGCCAGGGACTGGGTGAAGGCCACGACGGCGCCTTTCGTCGCCCCGTAGAGAGCGCAGGCGATGTTGCCCTGGAGACCGGCGTCGCTGCTGACGGTGACGATACTGCCCGGCCGGCGCCGCAAGTGCGGCAGGGCATAGCGGCAGAGCGAGATTGTCCCGAAGACATTGATGGAAAAGAGGCGCTGCATGTCGGCAGGCGTGACATTTTCCAAGAGGCCTTGTTCATAGACGCCGGCCGACGTGACCAAACCGTCGAGGCCGCCGAAGTGAGAAACCGTCTCTTCGACCATCCGGCGGCAGTCGTCGTCGCAGGCCACGTCGCCCTGGATATACCAGGTCCGGTCCGGCGCAGACAACGCCGCCAGGGCGGCCTCCCCTTTTTCCCGATGGCGGCCGCTGATGGCGACGTTCCAGCCCCTTTCCAGTAAGACCGCCGCTGCCGCCAGGCCGATGCCCGACGTGCCGCCGCTGATGAGTACCGTATCCATAGCGTCCCTCCTACATAATACCAAAATAAGATAAGCCCAATTTGCCGATGAGGACGACTGTGACGGCCAGCATGACCAGGCGGACGAAGCCCGTACCCCGGCGGATAGCCAGGCGGGAACCGAAGAAGGCGCCGGCAAAGATGCACAGGGCCATGGCGATGCCGTAGACGTAGAGGATCTGGCCCCACCAGATGAGGAGGACGAAGGACGTCACATTGCTCATGAGGTTGAGGATCTTGGCATTGCCGGCAGCCGTGACGAAGTCGAAGCCCAAGGCCGCAAAGCCGACGATGAGGAAAGTCCCCGTCCCCGGCCCGATGAAGCCGTCATAGAAACCGATGGCCGAGGCCATGACCAGGGCGGCCAGGACGTTCTTCCGGGTATTGCCGCTGTACGTGCTGGCAGCGCCGAGCTGACGCTGGCTGAAGACGAAGACCGCTGCCGCGATGAGGGCGATGATGATGATGGGCTGGAGCCATTCGCTCTTCAAGTGCAGCATGACCAGGCAACCCAGGATGGCACCGATGAAGGTCCCCGGCAGGATCCGCTTCAAGAGGCTCATGTCGACCTTGCCAGCCCGCCAGAACTGCCAGGCGCTCATGACGGCGCCAAAGGTCGCGGAAAATTTATTAGTCCCAATGGCCAGGTGCGGCGGCAGGCCGGCTGCCAAGAGGACGGGCAGCGAGATGAGGCCGCCACCGCCGGCGATGGAATCGACGAAACCGGCCAGGAAGCCGCCGGCCATGATGAAGAGCAGCAGCGACGCCGACAGGGTCGTATGAAAAAGTTGGAATTCCATGAAAAAATTACTCCTTTTGGAAAAAAACTCCTCTTGCTTCGCAGAGCGAAACCGAGGAGACCCTTTTCTCAGTGTTCATATATCAAGTCCGCCGCCGTTCCCGCTGTCTGGGGCCGCAGAAGGCGGACGATTTCCTTGCCGATGATCCGCGCACCGTCGCGGTGGCAGTCGAGGCTGGCTTCGGACATGGCTGCCAGCTTATCGGGATGTGTCAACAGGTCCGCTACGACGGAAACGAGGTCTTCCTGCTTCTTGACCCAGCGGGCACAGCCTTTGGCCTGCATGTACGTCGCATTGGCTTCTTCCTGGCCCGGGATGGGACTATAAAGGACCATCGGTACCTGGACGGCGGCCGCTTCGGTACAGGTCAGGGCGCCCGGTTTGGTGACCAGCAGCGATGCCTGGCACATGAGCTGGGGAATCCGGTTGGTATAGCCCAGGATGTTGACGTCGTGATGCAGTTCGCTGCGCATCTTGGACAGTTCGTCATAGAGATCGGCATTGTAGCCGGTGACGACAGTGAAGCTGTCGACGGCGTCGAGGCGGTCGAGGAGCGTCAGGGACTGTTTGATGGAACCCATGCCCAGGCCGCCGCCCATGATGAGGACGTTCTTATCCGCCTTATGGGCGGCATCCCAATGCCAGCGTTCCTGTTCAAAGGCCTTGCGCACGGGGATCCCGGAGACGACGATCTTGCCGGCATCGATGCCCTGTTCGACGAGCAGGTCCTTGAGCTGGGACGCGGCGACGCAGTAGACATCGATCTGAGGATAGACCCAGAGCTGATGGATGGCAAAATCGGTGATGACGCCGACCAGGGGGATATCGAGGCGGTGCTGGCGCTTGAGGAGCGCTGCCGCCCCTGCCGGGAAGGGATGGGTAAAGACGAGGACATCGGGCTTCTTTTCGGCCAATACCCTGAGCATCCGCCGCTTGAGGCCCCAGGCAAAGAGCGTCTTGACGACGAGTCCCTTCTTATATCCTTGTGACGAATAGTACATCAAATCGTACAGCATGGGAAAGACATCGAGGATCTTGATGTACGTTTCCTTGACGATGTTGTCGATAGACAGGACGTCGTTGGACAGGAAATCCAGGTGTTCCACTTCACATTCTTCGGGAATGGTCTTGACGTATTCTTCTATCGCCCGTGCTGCCTGTGTATGCCCCGTACCGATGGATGCGGACAGGATCAGGACTTTCTTCTTTGTCATGCATGATACCCTCTTTTATAAACAGCATTAGTCTAGTAGCTCATACTACTATGGTACGACAATTTGCAAGAAAAGAAAAGGGCCGTTTTTCATGCGGCCCTTCGGAATCGTACCTTATTTGTTGTTGACCAAATCTTTGAGCTGTTTGCCAGCTTTGAAAGCCGGGGTCTTGGATGCTTCAATCTGAATCGGTTCGTTGTTGCGCGGGTTGCGGCCTTCACGGGCTTTACGCTGACGGACTTCAAAAGTGCCAAAGCCGATGATCTGTACTTTATCACCCTGGGTGAGGCTGTCGCTGATAGCTTCGAATACAGCTTTTACAGCTTTTTCAGCGTCTTTCTTGGTCAAATCGGATTTCTGTGCGACTGCAGCGATTAATTCTGTTTTGTTCATGATACTAGGTCCTCCTTTAAATCGTTACATCTGCGTAACGCTAACTGTCTGTATTTTCCTTCTGCCGTTCTATCTGTTTGGCTTCCTGCCAGAACGAGTCGAGCTCATCCAGCGAAAAAGCATCCCACGGCCGGCCCGACTGGCGGACCCGGTCCTCTACGTGAGCAAAGCGGCGTCGGAATTTACAGTTAGCCCGATGTAACGCACATTCCGGCTCTATATGATAGTGTCGGCATAAATTTGCAAAGACAAACAGGACATCCCCAGCTTCTTCTTCGGCGTGGACGGAATCTCCTTCGCCAAGGGCCTGACGGAATTCCTCCCATTCTTCATGGAACTTATCCCAGACGCCCTGGACATCGGGCCAGTCGAAACCGGTCTTAGCCGCTTTTTCCTGAAGTTTATCTGCAGCCAGGAGCGACGGCAGTCCGGGAACGACGCCGTCCAGCAGGTGAGCATGCTGCTGGCGTTGTTCGCCTTGCTTTAATCTATCCCAGTTTAACATACTCGTACCTATGTTTTCAAGGCTTTTTTGGCTAAAAACGTAGGGATGGCGCCGAATCATCTTATCTGTGACGTCTTTTACGACATCTTGAGCCGAAAAAAGGCCTTTTTCCTGGGCGATGCGGGCGTGGATGGCGACCTGATAGAGGATGTCCCCCAATTCCTCGCGGATGCCCGCTACGTCGTGGCTGTCGATGGCATCGAGCATTTCATAGACCTCTTCGATGAGGTAGCGGCGCAAGGTCCGATGGATCTGGGCCCGGTCCCAGGGGCAGCCGTCTTCGCGGCGCAGGCGCGCCGTCACGTCGACGATGGGCGTTACGTCGAAGGGCATGGCCTCAGCACCGTCCCCCTGCCGCTTCCGGGCCTCTTCGATGAGACGGCACACGGCCTGGGCCATCGCCGGTCCACCCGGGACGGTATGGACGACGGCATGGAGGCGGCTTTCGCGCAGCAGCAGCTCAACGATGGGCGCATAAGTCTCGGCAAAAGACTGGCCGTCCTGGCCATACGAATCCAGGGGCTTGTCGTCGCTCCCCAGCGGGATGATCTTGATTTCCATAGCAGTTCCTCATTTCCCGGCAAATATGCCTATGCCTGTCATTATAACACGGAGTCCGTCATTTGTCGCGGCCTGGCAGGAAAAAGGGCGTCCCACAGGGCCTGGCGGACATACGGGCCATAGGTTCCCTTGAGTATCGCCCCCGGCCCCTGACAGGCCGCCGTGACGATATCTGATAGGATTCGGGCCTGGGCAGCTGAAAAAGCGCTATGCCTGCCGGCCAATCCATGCAGATTCCGGAGGGTAAAGGCCGCCCGTTCATAGTCTTCCTTGACGATGAGCCAGCGCACCTGGAACAGGGCCTGTACATCGCGGTGAAAGCGGCGCAGGCCGCCGCAGCGGTCCCACCAGTCATAGAACCGCTCCTCCTGTCTGCGGCGCAGGCTCAGGCGCAGCAGGGCCACAGACGGGCGCAGATAGTGCTGGCGGTCATACGTGCCGGGAGGCTGCCGCTGCTGGAGCTGCCGGGCCCGGTCGTAATAGCCCTCGGCCTGGTCATAGGCCCATCGGGGGCGGCTGGTCAGCGGCCATTGACCGACCCGTTCCAGGAGGACGCCCAGGAGATAGGGATATACCGGCTGGTCCGGCTGCTGTCGGCAGGCCGCGAGCAGTTCCCGGACCATACGGCGGCAGCGGCAGATCCGGCCGGCCTGGCCCTTCGCCTGCCCCAGGGGCAGGCCATAGAGCAGAGAGATTTCTTCCAACAGAGATGAGCGCAGGGACAAGTAATGGAAGTCCTGGCGGAAGTGATGAGTCGGATACATGGGCAAACCTTCTTTCTTTTTCCATTTGCCCCCAGTGTAACAGGGAAAAATGAAAAAAAACTGAAAAGCAGTGCTTTTCAGGTTAAAATTTGCTGAGAAAATCATTTCTGGCTCAGTTTCGTCAGCAGGCGGATGAGTTCGGCCTGTTCGTCCTCACTGAGGCGGTTCATGAGCGTCGAAATGCGCAGATAATGGCCGGGCAGTACTTGGTCCATGAACTGGCGGCCCTGGGCCGTGAGGCTGACCTTTTTGCCCCGCTTGTCTTCCTGATCGATGACGACCGTCGTCAATCCGTCGCGGACCATGCGCTTGACCATGGTCGTAATCGTCGCCCGGGTCACGCCGGTCTTCTCAGCCAGCTGTGACGGTGCAATACCTTCCGGGCTCTGGTGCAGGACGATCATGACCCGCAGTTTCCCTTGGGACAAGTGGTATTGCTTGGCCAGGACGTCGTTGATGGACGAGCGGATGATTTCAGCGGCCTGGGAGATGCGCAGCATGGCCAGGACCGCCGACGGTTCGATTTCCGGAATGATCCGGGCGTGTTTTTCCAATTTTTCCCGCGTTGGGAATGCTTCAAATCTCATACGTCTTCCCCTCTTTTGATTAGCTTGCTAATTAAAATTATAAGATAAAACGAGGAAAAATACAAGCATTTTTCCTCGTTTTACGGAAATATTTTTATAACATATGCGTTCGATTTACATATTCTTGCTACGCAGGTCAGCTAAGATTTCCTGGACGCGGGCGACGGCCTGGTCGATAGGAACGACTTCCTGTTCGCCAGTCCGGCGGATCTTGATTTCGACAGTGCCTTCGGCAGCGCTCTTCTTGCCGACCGTGACCCGGACGGGATAGCCGATGAGGTCGGCGTCGTTGAACTTGACGCCAGCCCGTTCATTACGGTCGTCGAGGAGGACGTCGGCCTTGGCAGCCTGCAGGGCCTGATAGAGGTCACCGGCGATGCGGACCTGATCCTGATCTTTGCTGCTGACCGGGACGATGGCCACTTCAAAAGGCGCGATGGCGACAGGCCACATGATGCCGTGTTCGTCGTGGAACTGTTCGATGGCAGCGGCGATAGTACGGGTGACGCCAATGCCGTAGCAGCCCATGACGTAGGGTTTGGCCTTGCCGTTCTGGTCGAGGAAGGTCGCATGGAGGGCTTCGGAATACTTCGTGCCCAGTTCAAAGACCTGGCCGACTTCGATGCCGCGGACGATTTCGACGGGTGCACCGCAGTGCGGGCATTTGTCGCCGGCGACCATGTTGCGGATGGTCGTGACCGTCACGTCTTTGAAGTCCCGCGACGGATTGACGTTCTGATAGTGATAGCCGGCCTTATTGGCACCGGTTACGCCATTGGGGACGTTCATGGCCGACGGATCGACGAGGACGAAGAACGTTTCATTATCCGGTTTATCGGCACCCATGGGGCTCATGTAGCCCGGCTGGAGGCCGTGGGCCTTCAATTCGTCTTCCGTCGCCGGTTCGATGACATTGCCGCCGACGAAATTCTGGACGGCGACGTCATTGACTTCATGGTCGCCGCGGACCATGCAGAGGACCGTCTTTTCGCCGTCGATAGTGAAAGCGACGGCTTTGATCGTCTTTTCGACGGGAATGTGGAGGAACTGGGCCAGGTCTTCAATGGTCGAGCAGTTCGGCGTTTCGATGAGTTCTACATCTTTGGCGTCTTCTGCCGGCATTTCGATGGCCTGAGGAACGGCTTTTTCAATATCTGCTGCATAATCGCACTTCGAGCACGATACGATTTCGGCTTCGCCGGCCTGGGCCAGGGCCATGAATTCATGGGTGTGATTGCCGCCGATCTGGCCGCTGTCGGCTTCGACGGGCTTGAAATTCAGGCCGCAGCGCGTGAAGATGCGCGTATAGGCATCGTATTCATCCTGATAGCTCTTGTGCAGGCCTTCTTCGTCGACGTCGAAGGAATAAGCATCTTTCATGACGAACTCACGGCTGCGCATGAGGCCGAAACGCGGGCGGATTTCGTCGCGGTATTTATTCTGCATCTGCCACAGCGTGACGGGCATCTGCTTGTACGAGCGCAGTTCATTGCGGACCAGGGTCGTAATCAATTCTTCGTGTGTCGGCCCGAGGCAGAAATGATTGCCATGGCGGTCTTCGAGTTTGAACATTTCCGGGCCATAGGCATTCCAGCGGCCCGATTCATGCCAGATTTCAGCCGGCTGCATAATGGGCATCATGATTTCCTGGGCGCCGATGTTGTTCATTTCTTCGCGGACGATGGCTTCGATCTTGAGTTCGACCCGGCGGCCTAAAGGCAGGAAAGAATACAAGCCGCCGCCGTTCTTGCGGATCATCCCGGCTTTCAACATATACTGATGGCTGGCGATTTCGGCGTCTGCCGGGATTTCCCGCAGCGTCGGACTATACAATTTCGATGCTAACATGAGTTAAGACTCCTTTGCAATGGTTTTTTCAATTTCTTCCAGCAGGCTGGACACGAGCCGGTCTTCCGGCACGGTGCGCAGGACCTGGCCATGAGAAAAGACGATGCCCTTCCCCTTACCGCCGGCAATGCCGAAATCGGCTTCCCTGGCTTCACCGGGACCGTTGACGACACAACCCATGACGGCGACCTTGATGGGCACAGTCAGATGAGAAATGGCCTCTTCCACTTCCTGGGCCAGGTCGATGAGGTGGACCTGGGTCCGGCCGCAAGTCGGACAGGAAATGAGGGTCGGCCCGAAACGGCGCAGGCCAAGGGCACTGAGGATGGTCTGGCCGGCCTTGATTTCTTCGACGGGATCGCCCGTCAGGGATACGCGGATCGTATCGCCGATGCCTTCGTGGAGCAGCGTACCGATACCGATGGCCGACTTGATGCTCCCTTCACGGACCAGGCCGGCTTCGGTTACGCCCAAGTGCAGGGCATAAGGCACCTTATCGGCCAGGGCTTCATAGGCTTCGATCATCAAGGGCACGTCGGAGGACTTGAGGGAAATGACCATGTTGCGGTAATCCATGCGTTCCAGGATGCGGATATGGCGCAGGGCCCCTTCGACCATGCCTTCTGCTGTCGGATGGCCGCCGCTCTGAGCCAGGATATCTTCCGGCAGGGAACCTGTATTGATGCCGATACGGATGGGGATTCCCTTAGGACGTACTTTTTCGACGACTTTGACAACATTGTCGTCAGATCCGATATTGCCCGGATTGATGCGCAGGGCCTGGACGCCGCTGTCGACGGCGGCCAGGGCCAGGCGGTAATCGAAGTGGATATCGGCGACAATGGGGATATCCACGGCCTGAACGACGGCGGCCAGGCCTTTGGCCGCTTCCATATCGGGAACGGCGAAGCGCAAGATTTCAGCGCCATACGATGCCAGGCGGCGGGCATCGACGACGGCTTCGGCCATATGGGCCGGGTTGACCGTCGACATGGTCTGGACCGATACGGGTGCATCGCCGCCGATGGTGACGCTGCCCGCCTGGACGGGAAGAGATTTTCTACGTTTCATGCAAGGCCTGCCTTTCTAAAAGCGGCTGATATCCTGAAACATGGCGAAGAGGAACAGGGAGCCCAAGAGGACGGCCCCTGTGACCTGGATGTAGTACAACGCCCGTTTCGGCATCCGCCGGCGCGTAATACCTTCGAGAATCAATAAAATAATATAGCCTCCATCGAGGAGCGGTACGGGCAGGAGATTCAAGATGCCCAGGTTGAGGCTGAGGAAGGCCGTGAACATGAGCAAATTGGCAAAGCCCGATGCAGCGACCTGACCGGCCAGCTGAGCGACGCCGATAGGACCGGCGACTTCGGCCTTTTCCCGGCCCGTCACCATATCATAGAGGCCGACGATCATGAGCTGGCAGAGCTTGCCTGTCCGTTGGACGGCCATGCCCGCCGATTCAAAGAAGCCATGAGCTTCTTTGGTCGTCATGGGCATGACGCCGAGCATGGCTTTCTTCGAGGCGCTGTCTACGTCAGGCACCATTTCGACGCCCTGGATCTGGCCGTCCCGTTCGATTTCCACGGTAACGACGGCGTGGCTGTATGGCGCGACGGCCTGAGAAATATCAGACCATTTGGAAATTTCCTGGTTGCCGATGCGGACGATGCGGTCGCCGGCTGCAAGGCCCGACTGTTCGGCCGGTGAGCCGGCGATGGTCGAGCCGACGACGGCTTCCGGCGAAACGGTCACCGTACCGACGACGAAGAACAGGCCCCACAAGAGGACGATGGCCAGGACGAAGTTCATGATACCGCCGGCAGCGATGACGATCATGCGCTTCCAGACAGGTTTGCTCAGGAAAGATTTATCGTTCAAGTCTTCCTCTTCCGTCATGCCGGCGATGCGGTTGAATCCGCCAAGAGGAATGGCCCGCAGGGAATATTCTGTATCTCCGCGGCGTACACTGTACACTTTGGGACCAAAGCCGAGTGCGAACTCATCGACCTGCATCCCCGCCCACTTGGCCGTCGCGAAATGGCCCAGTTCGTGGACGAAGACGATGACACTGAAGACGAAGATCGTCGCTAAAATAGTAAGACCCACGGGAAATCCCCTTTCTACAGCAAGGAAGCAGCACAGCGGCGGGCCCAGGCATCGGCCTGGCGGATAGACGCCAGGGTGACGTCATGCGAGACCGTGTGCCGTTCCATGACTGTACGGACAATATCAAAAATACGCGTAAAGGAAATCTCTTTACGCAGAAAAGCATAGACGGCGACTTCATTGGCCCCGTTGAGGACACAGGGCATGGTACCGCCGATGCGGCCGGCTTCATAGGCCAGGCCGATGGATGGGAACTTCTCGTCGTCAGGCGGGAAGAATTCCAGCGTCCCCAGCGTCTTCCAGTCGATGGGCCGGGCGCCGCGGACGGTCATCCGTTCCGGATAGGTAAAGGCGTACTGGATGGGCAGGCGCATATCGGGCATGCCCAGCTGAGCCAGGACAGAACCGTCGATGAACTCGATCATGGAATGGATGATGCTCTGCGGCTGGATGACGACTTCGATCTTGTCGAAGGGCATGTGGAAGAGCCAGTGGGCTTCGATGACTTCCAGGCCCTTATTGAACATCGTCGCCGAATCGATGGTGATCTTGCCACCCATGTTCCACGTCGGATGCTTGAGGCACTGTTCGACCGTAATCGACGAAAATTCCGACGCAGGCCGGCGGAAATGGGGTCCGCCGGAAGCCGTGACCAGCAGTTTGGCCACTTCTTCCGGGCGGCGCCCCTGGAGGCACTGGAAGATGGCCCCGTGCTCGCTGTCGACGGGCAGGATGCGGACGCCGCGGGCTGCGGCTTCCTTCATGACCAGTTCACCGGCAGCGACGAGGGTTTCCTTGTTGGCCAGGGCGATGTCCATCCCCTTCTCGATGGCGTGGAGCGTCGGTTCGATACCGGCGGCGCCGACGAGGGACGTCAGGACGATCTGGGCGTCGCATTCATCGATGAGTTTCAAGAGGCCGTCACTGCCGGAAAAGACAGTACACGCCGGACCGACGGCACGGCGCAGTTCATCAGCCGCCTTTTTGTCGACCATGCAGGCCCATTTCACCTGATGGTCCCGGACCTGGCGGGCCACTTCCTGCCAATGGGAATAAGCGGCGACGCCGGCCAGGCGGAAGGCCTCGGGATGGGCGTCGATGACGTCGACGGCCTGGGTCCCGATAGAGCCGGTACTGCCTAAAATCAAAATATCCTTCATTCCCTGCCCTCCTTTAAATGACCAGCATCAAATAGACGTACATAGCCGGCGCTGCAAAGAGCAGGCTGTCGAAGCGGTCGAGGACGCCGCCGTGGCCAGGGATGATGTTCCCCGAATCCTTGACGCCGCAGACGCGCTTCAAGATGGATTCGACCAGATCGCCTAAAGGAGCCATGATGCCGATGATGACGCCAATGGCCAGGGCGTGGAGGACGGAGAATTTAAAGATGAGCGAAAAGATGATGGCCACGGCCAGGGTACCGACGAAACCGCCGATAGCACCTTCGCGGGTCTTGCCGGGGCTGATGGCCGGGCAGAGCTTGACTTTGCCCATCATCTTGCCGACGGCAAAGGCAAAAGTATCGCTGGCCCAGGTCGAAAAGATGAGGAGAAAGACGAAGAACCGCGCCGGTTCCAACATGACGGCGCCGAAGCTGCTGCCCATGAAGGAAGCCACAGAGCCGCTGCGCAGGGCCAGCATGGCCAGAAAGCCACAGCCGATATAGAGCAGGCCGTACAAGGTATAGGCACTGTCTACGGGCTTAATCTTGTTGTGGAAAAAGACGGTCCGCAGCATGAGCCAGAAAAGGAGGCCCAAGGCCAGGACGAGCATGACCTTGGTGCTGCCGAACCAATAGGCGGCCAGCATGGCGACGAGCCATACGGCACCGCACTTGTCGGCCGTCACGGCGTGGAGCTTGTGGACCAGGTTGCCGTATTCATACCAGGCGACGAGGGATAACAGGGCCATCATGAGGAAAAACAGCCAGTTCCCTTCGTAAATCACAAAAATCGTAAAGGCACCACCGACGATGCCTGTCAGTATTCGTTTTGCCAACATATCATATACCTTCCCTGATTTATTTTAAGCCGCCAAAGCGCCGTTCCCGGCCCTGGAAGGACAAAATAGCTTCGACCAGGGTATCTTTGCTGAAATCGGGCCAGCAGAGCTGGGTGTACCAGAATTCGGCGTAGGCCATCTGCCAGAGGAGGAAATTGCTGACCCGCTTGTCCGCACCGGGGCGGATGAGCAGATCGACGTCATTTTCCGGCTCCGTATAGAGATACTGGGCCAGCGTCGCTTCGCTAATGTCTTCGGGGCGGATCTGGCCGTCCCGGACGGCTTCTGCCACTTTGCGGGCAGCCTGGGTGATTTCCAGGCGGCCGCCGTAATTGACGGCGACGTTGAGGATAAGGCCCGTATTGGCGGCCATTTCGGCTTCGGCCTGAGAAAAGGTATCCTGCAGGTCCGGATGGAGCCGCTTCATATCGCCGATGACGTGGAGCTGCACGTTGTGTTCCTTGAGTTCCAGGAGATTCTTGCTCAGGTAACTCTTCATGAGCTTCATGATGTACGACACTTCTTCATCAGGGCGCTTCCAATTTTCCGTAGAAAAGGCATAGACCGTCAGGACCTTGATGCCCAGGTCGTCGGCAGCGACGACGATGCGCTTGAGCGTATCGGCACCGGCGCGATGGCCGTAACTGCGGGGCAGGCCCTTGCGCTTGGCCCAGCGGCCATTGCCGTCCATGATGATGGCTACGTGGCGGGGAATGTTGTTCGGATCCAGCATGGCTTCGGACACGGAGCCTGCTGTTTCCTTCTTTTTGCCAAAAAAGTTAATCATGCTGTACGTCTCCATTTCGCAGGGCTGCCGCTACGGATCCGCTCATCTCCAGGCTGTCGTTGACCAAGAGGCAGACTGTGCCGTCATCCCGCCGCTGGGCGCGGATGACATAGGTCTGCTCAGGGTCGCAGTGGAAAAAGTGGCTCCGCGACAGCGTCCGCTCTATGACAAAAGGAATATTTTTTTCCTGTAATACAGATTTGGCATACCGTAACGGCATGCCAATAAAAATCCGTATATCCATCATACGGCCATGACTTCTTTTTCTTTTTTCGCTTTGATTTCGTCGATGACCTTGATTTTTTTATCCGTCAGCTTCTGGATGTTTTCCTGACCTTCTTTGCTGTCATCTTCCGTGACTTCCTTCTTCTTTTCCATCTTCTTGATGGTTTCGTTGGCGTCGCGGCGGATATTGCGGATGACGACTTTCGAGTCTTCGGCAATCTTGCTGACTTTCTTGCTCAGTTCCTTACGGCGTTCTTCCGTCAGCTGGGGGATTTCCAGGCGGATGATCTTGCCGTCGTTGTTCGGGTTCAGGCCCAAGTCGGACTTGAGGATGGCCTTTTCGATTTCACCGAGCATCTTCGGTTCCCACGGGGCGATGGTGATCATGCGCGGTTCCGGAGCGGCCACATTGGCGACCTGTTTGACCGGCGTCGGCGTACCATAGTAGTCGACGGTGATCCGGTCCAGCAGCGACGTGCTGGCGCGGCCCGTGCGGATCGACGACAATTCCCGTTTCAGGGCTTCGATGGTCTTGTCCATCTTTTCTTCGTGCTGGGCAATGATTTCTTTTACTTCCATGTCAATCACTTCCTTATTTTATTTTTATAAGTATATCATACAGCTTTTAGTCTTCTTTGTCGACTACAGTGCCTAAATCTTCTCCACTGGCGGCTTTGACGATGTTCCCCGGCTGGTCGATGTTGAAGACGACGATGGGGATGTTGTTGTTGCGGCAGAGCGTCGTAGCCGTAGCATCCATGACCTTCAGGTCTTTGTTGATGACGTCGAGATAGGTCAGATGCTTGAACATCTTGGCATCCGGATTGAGTTTGGGATCGCTGTCATAGACGCCGTCGACGCCGTTCTTGGCCATGAGGATGGCATCGGCTTCGATTTCAGCAGCCCGCAGTGCGGCTGTCGTATCCGTCGAGAAGTAAGGGTTGCCCGTACCGGCACCGAAGATGACGACGCGGCCTTTTTCCATATGGCGGATAGCCCGGCGGCGGATATACGGTTCAGCGACCTGCTGCATGTTGATAGCCGTCTGGACGCGGGTAGCGACGCCGTTCTTTTCCATAGCGTCCTGGAGGGCCAGGGAATTCATGACCGTAGCCAGCATGCCCATGTAGTCTGCCGAGACGCGGTCCATGCCTTTAGCCGAGCCGGACAGGCCGCGCCAGATGTTGCCGCCGCCAACGACGATGGCGACCTGGACGCCGAGCTTATTGACTTCGACGACCTGCTTGGCAATGGTTTCGACCGTTTCCGGGTCGATGCCGTAACCCTGTTTGCCAGCCAGTGCTTCGCCGCTCAATTTCAATACGATGCGATGATACTTTTTCGATTCCATAAAAGAAGTGCCTCCTCTGTCGGTATACAAGTCCAATTAGAAAATAAGAGAACACGGGTTGGGTGTTCTCTTATGCAATCTTATTTAGCTTGTGCCATTACTTCGGAAACAAAATCATCGTTCCGTTTTTCCAGGCCTTCACCCAATTCATAACGCGTATAACGGCGGATGTCGATTTTTTCACCGATCTTAGCGATGGCTTCCGTAACGACCTGCTGGACCGTCTTGTCAGAATCTTTGATGAATTCCTGATCGAGGAGGCAGTTTTCTTTGTAGAATTTTTCGATACGGCCGACAATCATCTTTTCGACGATCTTTTCCGGTTTGCCTTCGTTCAGGGCCTGCTGGCGGAGAACTTCTTTTTCGTGTTCCAATACGTCAGCCGGAACTTCTTCGCGTTTGAGGTATGCCGGTTTTGCAGCAGCGATCTGCATTGCAATGTCTTTGCAGAGTGCTTTGAAGTTATCTGTCTGAGCGACGAAGTCCGTTTCGCAGTTGACTTCGACGAGAACGCCGATACGGCCGTTGCCATGGATGTAAGAATAAACCAAACCTTCAGCAGCGATGCGGTCTGCTTTCTTAGCTGCTGCAGCCAAGCCGTGTTCGCGAAGCAAGTCGACGGCTTTTTCCATGTCGCCGTTGCTTTCGGTCAATGCTTTTTTGCAGTCCATCATGCCTGCACCGGTTTTTGTTCTTAATTCTTTTACCATTGCTGCTGTAATAGCCATGAGTATTCCTCCTAAAAGTAATGTGAATTATACAGTTTGAAGAAAGGTAAGAAGCAAAGGCTCCTTACCTTTCTATAATAACCATTCAGTTCTCAAAGAACGAGTAATCTTATTCTGCTGCTTTTTCTTCAGCGGCTTCAGCACCTTCAGCGGCGCCTTCTTCAGTCTGTTCGCCCTGGTTGCCTTCGAGGACAGCGTCAGCGATCTTGCCGGTCAAGAGTTTGACGGCGCGGATAGCGTCATCGTTAGCCGGGATCGGATAGTCGATGACATCGGGGTCGCAGTTGGTGTCAACCGTAGCGATGATGGGGATGTGAAGTTTGCGGGCTTCAGAAACAGCGATTTCTTCTTTTTTCGGGTCGATGATGAAGAGAGCGTCCGGGAGTTTCTTCATGTCTTTGATGCCGCCGAGGTATTTCTGAAGTTTTTCCATTTCATGTTTGAGGAGCGTAACTTCTTTCTTCGGCAAGAGTTCGAACGTGCCATCTTCGGCCTGTTTTTCCAATGTCTTCAAGCGTTTTACGCGCTTTTCGATGGTCTGGAAGTTGGTGAGCATACCGCCGAGCCAGCGTTCGTTGACGAAGTACTGGTTGCAGCGTTCTGCTTCGTTTTTAATGGATTCCTGGGCCTGTTTTTTCGTGCCTACGAAGAGGACTTTGCCGCCTTCAGCAGCCAGGTCGCGGACAAAATTGTAAGCTTCGTCCATTTTCTTAACGGTTTTCTGCAAGTCGATGATGTAGATACCGTTACGTTCGGTGAAGATGAAACGAGCCATCTTCGGGTTCCAACGGCGGGTCTGATGACCGAAATGAACGCCGGCTTCCAATAATTGTTTCATAGATACTACTGCCATAATTGTAATTCCTCCTGTTTTTTCCTCCGCCCGGTCATCGCTCATCTTCACCCTTCCCCACGGGGAACGGGCACAGTGCTGAGCTCGCCAAGCGTGTGTATTTTAGGGTTTGGTATTCAAACCTTTGGTATTATAGCATATATGACAAACAAGGGCAAGCATTTTTTCAAATGCCTGCCCTTGCTTTGAGTTGTAAGCTTGCAGTTCGTAGCGGATAATGAAAAATTTAATTCAGGACATAGACCGGTACGGTGTGGCGGCCGAAGTTCATGCAGGCATCGTAGTCTTCCATGCAGAGGTCGATGCGGTTGCCGAGGATGGCTCCGCCTGTATCTTCGGCCCGGGCTACGCCATAGCCGGGAATGAAGACCGTCGAGCCCAGGGGAATGACGTTGGGGTCGACAGCGACGACGCCATAACGGGCCCGCGTCCCCATGCGGGTGATGCACTGGCCGTCGCCGTCCGTCGGCAGATAGGCCGTCGCTTCCATGGTGATGATCTTCTGGTAGTGGGATACATCACCTGTGCTGGTATTGATTTCAACGGTTTCCTTAGTGCCGACTTTGCGGACCAGAGGCTGCATTTCCGAAATGAGCTCCGTCGACAGCGTTTCCTTGTCGGCGACCTGGCCGTCGACGCTGACGATGTTCAGCTTGACCCGCTTGCGGCCGTTCTGCCCTTCCTGGATGACTTTCTCTTCGCCCTGGCCCAAGGTTTCATCAGGGATGCTTTCGATGGCATAGGGCACGACTTCATCTTCCGTGATGGTCTTGCGCGATACGTGGCCGATGACGATGTGCTGCCCCGCCTGGAGCGGTTTCTGGACGTCGCCATAAGGGCGGTACTTTTCCTTATTATAGCCGTACTGTTCGGCGACTTCCTGGGAATTGTGCTTGGCCGTGTAGACTTCCTGGGTCTGTCCGCGGTACTCCAGGGTGACCGGGATGGCCCGGCGCACCTTGACGTAGCTGCCGTCGTCGAGTTTCTGCGTCGAAACATCGATTTCATCGTAATCACCGATGTCGATATTGTTTTCCCGCATCAATGCCTTTTCATTGACAGCGTGGGTATATACCTGGCGGGTTTCGCCATCGGCGACGAGGGTCACTGATTTCCCCCTGTCGATGAACCCTGTCAGGGACACGATGACCAATAAGGCGATCATCGTCGCGTACATGCGTGTAATCGGTCGTTTATTCTTGAATCCAGTCATGCTGAATCGTTTCCAGTCCATGCCATGCCTCCTAATGCTTTTCTTTTCATTGTAGCAAAGACCGGCAGGCTTGTCAATTTACTTGTCTTCTTCAGCAGGACGCGGGCGCAGGACGACGTTGCGGAACTGGCGGGCTGCCTTCTTCCGTTCCGATGCCAGCCGTTCAGCTTCGCGCTGGCATGTATCCTGGGCGTTGACAGACTTGCCCTTGCGTTCGTCTGCCAGGTAGCGGTACGAGCCGTCGCTGTTCATGGCATAGGCCTTGACGTTGTCGTCGAAGTATACTTTCAGGATGCGCTTGATCCGTTCTTTATGCGGCGGGAATTCGACAGGTGTCATCAATTCGACGCGTTCGTTGAGGTTGCGCGGCATCCAGTCTGCCGAAGAAATGAAGACGTCTTCCTTGCCGCCGTTGTAGAAGTAGAACAGGCGGCTGTGTTCCAGGAAGCGGCCGACGATGCTGTGGACTTCGATGTTTTCGCTGATGCCAGGCAGGCCAGGGCGGATGACGCAGATGCCGCGGACGATGAGGCGGATCTTGACGCCGGCTGCCGACGCTTCATAGAGCTTGGCGATGACGTACTTATCGAGGAGCGAATTCATCTTGGCCACGATGACGGCTTTCTTGCCGGCCTTGGCCTGAGCGATTTCCTGATCGATTTCCTGATAAATCGTTTCCCGCAGGTTGAGCGGCGCAACGGCCAGCTTATTCCACTGAGGAGGATCGGAGTAGCCCGACAAGAGGTTGAAGAAAGCCGATGCGTCGACGCCGATGAGGGTATTGGCCGTCAGGATGCCGACGTCCGTATAGATGCGGGCCGTCTTGCCGTTGTAGTTGCCCGTCGCCAAGTGGACATAGCGGCGGATGCCGTCTTCTTCGCGGCGGACGACGAGGGTGATCTTAGAATGGGTCTTGAGGCCCATGATGCCGTAAATGACATGGCAGCCGGCTTTTTCCAGCTTGCGGGCCATGTGGATATTATTTTCTTCATCGAAACGGGCCTTGACTTCCATGAGGACCGTGACCTGTTTGCCGTTTTCGGCGGCCTGGGCCAGGGCGACGATGATGGGCGACTTGCTGCTGACGCGGTAGAGCGTCTGTTTGATGGCCAGGACATGGGGGTCCGTCGCAGCCAGCTGGATGAAGTGTTCTACCGTTTCAAAGGTTTCATAGGGATGATGGACTATGATGTCCCGTTCGGCAATGGCCGACCAGAAATCAGGCGCGTCGATGGCGGCCAGTTCCGACGACGGCTGCGGCGTCACCGGCGGATAGCGCAGGTCATCGTAGCCGTCGATGCCGACGAAGGAGAAGAAGACCTTGCAGTCCAGGGGACCCGGAATCGAATAGATGTCCCGTTCTTCGAGCTGCAGTTCATCGCGCAGGAAGTCGCGGATCATGCGCGACGACGAAGCAGCCAGTTCCAGGCGGACAGCCGCCCCTTTGCGGCGTTTCTTCAGGCTCTTTTCGACTTCCATCAGGAGGTCTTCGGCATCGTCGTCGATATCCAGGTCGGCGTCTCGGGTGACGCGGAACGGTTCGACTTCCAGGATGTCGCAGCCCAGGAAGAAGCGTTCCGCATAAGCGGCGATGACGTCTTCCAGGAAGAGGAACTGATGACCTTCATGCTGCTTGCCAGCCGGCGAAACACTGTCCGGGACCTTGATGATGCGGTCGATGACTGACATCGGGACCGGCAGGATAGCCGTCTTGACCGAGCGGTCCCCCTGTTTGCGGCGCAAGAGGACGGCCAGGTTCAGGTTCAGGCTGGACAGGAATGGGAAGGGATGGCTGGAATCGACGGCCATGGGCGTGACGACCGGGTAGATTTCCCGTTCAAAGAAGCTTTCCAGCCACAGCCGCTGGTCATCGTCAAGGGCATCGACGCCGATGAAGTGCAGGCCGTGAGCTTGCAGCTTCTGCTGGATATCTCCATAGTAGCGGTACTGGTCGCCGACCAGCTTATGGACCATGGACTGGATGGCTTCAAACTGTTCCTGCGGCGTCATGCCGGCGATGTCGATGTGCTTGACCCCGCTTTCGACGAGGTGCTTGACACCGGCGACGCGGATCATGAAGAATTCATCCAGGTTCGACGCTGCGATGGCGATGAAATTCAGCTGTTCCAGCAGCGGGTTGGACGGGACGATGGCTTCGCGCAGGACCCGTTCATTGAATTTGACCCATGTACATTCACGATTTAAAAAATATTGAGCATCCGTAAAATCTGCCATGATTATCTTATCCTTTCACTAATTTCGTCGAAATGCCAAAGACTTCGGCAAAGTCGACGGCCATTTTCAGGTATGTCCAGCGTTCCAGAGAAATATCGGCATCGGCCGTATAATGGACGACGAGCTCGTCTTCCCTGAGTTCCGCCCGGATGGCGCTGATTTTCCCTAAATGGCTCTTGTCCAGGGAATCGGCCAGGCGGAAAATCGCCGTCAGCTTAGCCGTAATGACCTTCTGCCGTGGCGTCAGGGAATGGTAGACTGGCGACGCTTCCTGCAAGGTACCGTCAAAGGCATAGTAGAGGACGGCGGCCAGGATTTCCTTTTCATCGTCGGCCAGGCCGAAGAGGTCCGTTTCCCTGATGAGGTTATACGTGCAGAGGTTGTGTTTACGGATATTGATGAATTTCCCCGTTTCGTGGAAAATCGCGGCCAGGCGGAGCAGATAATTATAGCTGTAATCGAGGCCGATGAACTGGTACAGCGCCTGGAAGAGGACGTTGCAGTATTCTTCGATGCGGGCGGAATGGATGGAATCGGACAAGTACTTCTTGGCCAGGCGGCGCATCATGTCCAGGAGCAGGCCCTGGACATGGGCCATATAATCGTTATGGGTCTTTTCGGCCACATAATACATGGTATAGCCTTCAGTAAAGGTCGTCGGCATGACGACCAGCATGTCGATATCGACGATGCGCAGCAGTTCATAATACAAGAGAATCGTCGGCATGATGACATTGGCCAGGTTCTGGGACAGGCCGAAGCGCTTCATGAGCTTGAACGGCGTGACGCCGTGGAAGGAATAGACGAACTGGCGCAGTTCATCCGGCGTGATCAGGAAGAGGCCGTTTTCACTGGTCTTGCCCATGAGGCGTGCCACCAAGTTGGCTCCGCGGCCAGACAGGACGATATACTTGATATCATACTGCTGGACGCCTTTCCAGAGCGGATAAAGGGTGCCGTAGATATATTCGCGCACAGCCGTCGGGAACGTCAGCTCGTCACGCTGTTTTTCCGTAAAATTTTCCAGGATGCGCAGGGAGCCGATGTGGATATTCTGCTGGAATAAGAGGCGGTCCGATTTCCAGCAGGTCAGGCCGACGCCGCCAGACGTGATGTCCAGGAGCATGACGGCTTTATCGGCAAAATTGAATTTGCCTTTCAATACATTATAATAAAGACCAAAGAACTTATAATAGATTTCCTTGGTCATGTGGATGACTTCGACGTCGAAGCCCGTACGGATATGAATCTGGTCAAGGACACTGATCAAGTTGTCGGCTTCGCTGATGACTGTCGTCGACAGGACGCGGACATCTTTGACATCATAGTCGCAAAGGAGCTGGCGGAATCCCAGCAGGACCTGACAGATTTCGTTCAGGGACTGAAAACTGACGTGATGGCGCTGGAATACCGTTTCCCCATATTTTACTTCTCGGGATACATTTTCGATGATTTCCATATCATCCAAAGACGAGTAAGCAATGACCTTCAAGGTCATATTGACCGTCCCGATATGGATGATACCGAAAACATTCCGGGTTTGTTTTTCCATTACTCTCCCCACTTTTCTTGACGGTATAGTTGCTGTCTAGCTGATACTCTTCTTATTATACATGAAAGTCACCGTATGTATGTATATTTTTTGTAAAAATTTTCGGCATGCCTCTCTATTCTGTAGTATAATGGAAAAGGTAAACGATAAACTTGATAAACATCCGCAGAAACGAGGTATACCATGGAAAAATTAGCCATCATCGACATGGGCTCTAACTCCATCCGTTTTGTCGTCATGCAGATTGCCGACAACCAGTCTTATTCCCTGCTCTATCAGGAAAAAGAAGCCATCCGCCTGGGCCACGGCCTGAGCCAGACCGGCGTCATCAGTGAAGAAGGGATGCAGCGGGCCCTGACCTGCCTGCATGTCTATAAGCACATCATGGAAGTCATGGACATCCATGAATGCCGGGCCGTCGCGACGGCAGCCGTCCGCAATGCCAGCAACGGCGAAGCTTTCCTGAAGCGCATCAATGCCGAAACGGGCATCACCATGAACGTCATCACCGGTGAACGGGAAGCGTACTTAGGCTATCTCGGCGTCATCAACACCATCGCCATGAAGGACTTCCTCATCTTCGACCTGGGCGGTGCCAGCGTCGAAATGACCTTAGTCCGCGACGGAGAAGCCGTCCATTCCCTGTCGGTCCCCATCGGCGCCGTCACACTGACGGAAAAATTCGGCACCCAGGGCAATCCTGATTCCGAAGCCATTGCCAGCCTGATGAAATTCGTCCGCAAAAAGATGGCCGCCGTCCCCTGGATAGAGGACATCCAGCTGCCCATCGTCGGCATCGGCGGTACAGCCCGTAACTTCGCCAAAATGGACCAGCGGGCGACGAATTATGAACTGTCGAAGCTCCATAATTACATCATGCCCCTGGAACATTTTGAAAATCTCTATCATGAAATCATGACGCGGACCAGTGCCAACCGCAAGAAAATCGACGGCCTGTCCAGTGAACGCTCTGACCTCATCGTCGCCGGTGCAGCCGTCATCAAGACCATCTTCGACATGACGGGCAGCCCGGAAATGGTCGTCAGCGGCTGTGGCCTCCGCGAAGGTTTATTCTTTGAATACTACGCTTCGTACTGCCAGCTGCCGTCACCGCGTTTCGACGACATCCTCGATTTCAGCGTCAAGAACTTCATCGGTACGCTGAGCGGCATCATCATCAACCAGGCTCACTACGACCAGGTCACGCGCATTGCCACCCAGCTCTTCGACCAGCTCCAGCCGCTCCACGGCTACGGCCCGCGGGAACGCCTCCTGCTGCAGACAGCCGCCCGCATGCACGATGTCGGCAAGATCATCAACTTCTACAACCACGCCCGCCATTCGGCCTTCATGATCGCTCATGCCCCGCTCTACGGCCTGACCCAGGTCGAACAAATCATTACGGGCTTCATCGCCGGCTTCCATCACGGCATCAGCCGCAAGATCATCCGGGCCTACCGTTACGCCAACATGGCCTCTGCCGAAGACTGGATCATGATCCGCAAACTCTCGACCATCCTGGCCCTGGCCGAAGCCTCGGACCTGACGTATGAACAAATCGTCACCGACGTCGAAGTCACACTGGCCGAAAACGTCGCCGTCATGATCATCACGACGGCGACGGGCTCGACGTACAACGCCGCTGACTACGAAATGAAACAACTGAGCAAACAATTCAAAAAAGAATTCGGCGCTTCCCTGCTCCTCGTCTGGAAGTAAGGGTCCGGATAAAAAAAGGGGCTGTCGCACATGCGACAGCCCCCTTTACTCTTATCGCCGCATCATGTCTTCAGCCGTGACGTCGGGATGGTGGTACTGGTCTTCAGAGAGGATCTGTTTACCATGGACGGTGACGGCTTGCTGGGGACACCAGTGGACACAGGCCAGGCAATGGCTGCAATGAGAGCCGATGACGGCCCCTTTCGCCGTACAGATGATATTGCTCACCGGACAGATGCGGGCACAGAGGCCGCAGGCAACGCAGCGTCCCCCATCGACAGCTGGCGTCAGCCAGCGTTCCCCAGCATGGCGGATCAGGCCCAGGTTCATGAGCCAGGCCGACAGCGACGAATGGATGGCCGTCGTATCCCGGACCTGCCCGCGTATCTTATCGGCTGCGGCAGCGACCAGTTCATCGGCGTGGTCCAGGCGGTTCATATCGTAGCGGATATGGCGCCGCGACGCGATAGTACTGTTGGCGATCATCGGCAGGACAGCCCCGTAGGACAAAGAACAATGTTGACGCCGGAGGATCCGGTCCATCGTCCTGAGCGACCGGCCAGGCGCACTGCCGCAAGTAGCAATGCCATAAAAATAGGTCGATTTCTGGAAACGGACCTGTCTGATGAAATCCTGTACGGGTTCGGGAAGATCCCCGAAATAGACGGGAAAGACAAAGCCGATGATGCGATCCTGGATACGCTGGCACCGTTCATGGATAGCCGAAATCGGCACGGCCGTATCACCAGTCAGTTCAGCCAGCTTCTTGGCCACATATAATGAATTTCCCGTTCCTGAAAAGTAAAGAATCATAAGGCTCACCTCAGAGACCGCACTGCCAGTTTCCCGCTTGCAGGCGGACGGTATTTTACATCCATTATATCATGAAACCCTGTCATTTGTCTTGATACATTTGTCTTTACACGTAACCGCGCTCGCAAAGGCTGACGAAGGTCCCGTCGCCGATGATGATGTGGTCGAGGACGGGTATTTCCATGATCTGGCCGGCGTCGGCAATGCGCTGGGTCACGACGATATCCTCGTGGCTCGGTTCGGGGTTGCCTGACGGATGGTTATGGACCAGGACGACAGCTGCGGCATTGTAGCGCAGGGCATAGCGGAAGACTTCCCGCGACTTGGCCAGGCTGGCATTGATCGTGCCGATGGTCAGCGTGCGATAGGCGATGAGCTGGTTCTTCGTCGATAAATAGACGGCGCCGAACTGCTCTTGCGGCAAAAAGCGCAGATCTTCCATGACATAGCCGGCAATGGCCTGGGGCGTACTGAAGTCAGGCGCCGCTTCCTTTACGTGCTGCCGGGAAATACGCCGTCCCAGCTCGACGGCGGCACAGACCGTGACGGCCTTATCCGTCCCGATGCCGGGAATCTGACAGAGGTCGCCGATGCTGGTATCACTGAGATAACAAATATTTTCCCCTGGCAGGGAATGAAGGACCTGCCGCGACACATCGAGGACGGATTGTCCCTTCGTACCCGTCCGCAATAGAATCGCCAGCAAATCCTGGTCGGTCACAGCCGAAGGACCGTGACGGAGGAATTTTTCCCGCGGTTTCTCACAAACAGCGAGGCTGCGGAAAGGGTCGCTCATACATGGACCTTGGCTTTGTGGAACAACTTGCATACCTGGGACAAGGGCAGGCCGACGACGTTGGTATAGGAACCATTGATCTTATCGACGAAAGCCGCAGCCCGGCCCTGTATGCCATAGGCACCGGCTTTGTCCAGCGGTTCCCCAGAAGCGACATAGGCTTTGATTTCCTTTTCACTCAGTCGTCGGAACCAGACTTTCGTTTCGACGACCTTCGTGTATTCCTTATGGCCATTGATCAAAGCGATGCCCGTATAGACGGAGTGTTTCTTTCCGGACAATTCCCGTAGCATCTCGACGGCAGCGGCTTCATTGCGGGGCTTGCCCAGCATTTCCCCATCGATGGCGACAATCGTATCGGCGCCGAGGACCCACTGTCCCGGGAATTTTTCAGCTACATCGCGGGCCTTGCCCAACGCCTGGGCCTGGACGTATTTTTCCGGATCCTTTTTCTTCGGTGATTCTTCACTGTACGTACTCGGATTGACCATATAGGCGACGCCGATCTGCGTCAGCAGTTCGCGACGACGAGGCGAACCAGAAGCTAAGATGAGCATGTAATAATCCCTCCTAAATTATTGAAGATGACGAAAGAGAATGGCTGCCAGGATGACGCCGATGATGCTGAGCATATTCGGTGCCAGATGGATGCCAAACTGCAATTCCATGAGATAGAGATTGAGGTGAATATTCTGGATATTCAAGATTTCATAATGCTGCGTCAGGGCCGGCAGGATACCCTTCAAGGCCGGAACAGCATACAGGGCCTCTCCGACGATGCCACCGAGGATACCGCCGACGATGAGGAAAATAAAGAAGAACAACAGACTGTGTGAGCCAGGGGTTTTCATGGCCTACCTCCATTATACACGCAAGATACGAAAGGGCCGCCCTTTCTCATGAAATTCTAATCCATTCTGAGAAAGGCAGCCCCTTTTTTAATAATCGCTTATTGTTTTTTCTTTTTCTGCATCTTAGCCCAGGTGTCGCGGAGGCCGACGATGCGGTTGACGACCAGGTGGTCTGCCGTCGTATCGGGATCAATGACGAAATACCCCTGGCGCAGGAACTGGAACTTATCACCGACATGATACGTTGCCAATGCCTTTTCGGCCTTGCTGTGGTATACGTCGAGGCTGTGGGGATTGATCTGGTCGAGGAAATCCTTGCTTTCCCCTTCTTCCTCGCTGCCGTCGTCCTTCAAGAGATAGTCATAGACGCGGGTTTCGACGTCGACAGCATCTTCGGCATTGACCCAGTGCAACGTCCCTTTGACCTTGCGGTTGGCGTTGGCACCGCTGCCGCTCTTGCTTTCCGGGTCATACGTGCAGTGCAGTTCGACGATGTTGCCATCTTCGTCTTTGATGACTTCTTCGCATTTGATGATGTATGCATACTTGAGGCGGACTTCCTTGCCCGGAGCCAGGCGGAAGAACTTCTTGACCGGTTCTTCCATGAAGTCGTTGCGTTCGATATAAAGGTTCTTGCTGAACGTCATTTCGCGCGTGCCCATGGCTTCATTTTCCTGATTGTTGTCGGCCGTCATCGTTTCCGTCTTGCCGTCTGGATAATTGGTGAGGACGACCTTGATCGGGTCGATGACCGTCATCAAGCGCGGTGCTTTCATCTTCAGGTCTTCGCGGATGCAGTATTCCAGGAGGGAAATATCGACCATGCTGTCTGCCTTGGCGACGCCGATGCGTTCGCAGAAGTCGCGGATTGATTCCGGCGTATAGCCGCGGCGGCGGATGCCGGAAACCGTCGGCATACGGGGATCATCCCAGCCGCTGACGATGCCCTTTTCGACGAGGAGGCGCAGTTTACGCTTGCTCGTGATCATGTTAGTGACATTCAGGCGGGCGAATTCGATCTGCCGCGGTTTCTGGCCTTCCGGATCGTCCCAGTCTTCGAGGACCCAGTTGTACAGCGGACGGTGAGCTTCAAATTCCAAGGTGCAGATAGAATGAGTAATGCGTTCGATGGCGTCCGATACGGGATGGGCGAAGTCGTACATCGGATAGATGCACCATTTGTCGCCTATCCGATGGTGCGAAGCATGGACGATACGGTAAAGGACCGGATCGCGCATGTTGAGGTTCGGGCTGGCCATATCGATCTTGGCGCGCAGTACCTTTTCGCCATCGGCGAACTTGCCGGCTTTCATATCTTCAAAGAGCTGGAGGTTTTCTTCGACGCTGCGGTTACGGTACGGGCTTTCCTTCCCCGGCGTATTGAACGTGCCGCGGTATTCGCGGATTTCATCACTCGACAAATCGTCGACATAAGCCTTGCCCAGGCGGATCAATTTCTTGGCGTATTCATAGAGTCTATCGAAATAGTCCGACGCATAGAACATGCGGTCGTCCCAGTCAAAACCGAGCCATTTGACATCGCGTTTAATCGATTCTACATATTCCGTATTTTCTTTCGACGGATTCGTGTCATCAAAGCGGAGATTCGTTATTCCGCCATATTTCTTGGCAATGCCGAAATTCAGGCAGATCGACTTGGCGTGGCCGATGTGGAGATAGCCATTCGGTTCCGGCGGGAAACGGGTATGGACCCGCTTGCCATATGTATTCTTTTCGTTGTCTTCATCGATAATAGTTTCAATAAAATTTTTGGTCGTTTCGTTATCCATCGATGTATCTCCCTTTCATATATGTATAAATGCCTTCAATACCACATTATACCGTGATTAGCGCCTATTTTGCAACTGTTTCCAGTAGATTTAGGAAAATGAGGACACAGAGCACAGTTCACAGGCCGCCCGGACTCCGATGCCGCAACGCGGCGGCAGACACTCAAACTGACGACATCGCCATTTTCGTATCCATCGTAAAATCCTGTTATTATCCCCGAATGGGCTGTAGTCGAATATCTCTGGCGGGCTTCCCACGGGAAGCCCCTACAATTCGGCCAATGGCCGTGTATTTTTTGCGGCAGACTGCCAGCGTTATTCCCCATCGCCTACATGCGATACCGTAGGGGCCGTCCCAAAGCCTTTCTAGCCCGTCAAGTACCGACCATCGGGAGGGGCAAGACCGTTTCCAGAACGAACAGACGCGGCGGGCGGCCCACTACGCGTTGAGGGCTTCCCGAAGCGTCGTTGTTAGTTTGAGTCTGTCGCGGCGTAGCCGCATCTGAGTCCGAAAAAAGCAGTGGCTCGTGGTTAGTGATTCGTGGTTTGTAAAGACCTGCCATTATACCCGAATGGGCTGTGATCGAATCTCGCAGCGGGCTGCCCTGACCGGGCCGGCCCCTACGCATACGGCCGCTGGCTGTTTTTTTGCGGCCTGCGACCGGCCGCCTGCGAACTGCGCTTATTTTATGAAGAGGATAGTCATTCTTTAGTAGTCATGCTATAATAAGTTATCATGAGTAAAGGAGTCGAATTTTTATGATGATAAAAAAACTGGTTACTTTTGAAGACCTCGGTTTCGTTCAATGGGGCGTCCTGAATGAAGCGGAAGATGGCGTATACGGTGCCATTGCTTTGGAAGAAGCTTTTTTCACGCCCCTTCCGGAAACGATGCTGGAATTCATCCGGCAAGGCAACGACGGCCTGCTGGCCCTGGCCGACGCACTGGAACAGAATGAAAAGACCGGCGCTGTCAAGGCGAAACCGCTGGACACGGTACGCATCATGGCGCCGATTCCCCATATGGAACGGAATATTTTCTGCATCGGCAAGAATTATACGGAACATATCGCCGAATTCGATAAGACGGCCATGCCCAAACCGCCGAAATACCCGGTCATCTTCACTAAGGCTACGTCGTCGGTCATCGGCCCAGATGACCTCATCGACCCTCATACGAACGTCACGTCCCAAGTCGACTATGAAGGCGAACTGGCCGTCATCATTGGCAAGGAAGGCTCGGATATCACTGTTGGCGAAGCCATGGACCACGTCTACGGCTTTACCATCCTCAACGACGTCACGGCACGGGACCTGCAGGCCAACCACGTCCAGTGGTTCCACGGCAAGAGCCTGGATACGTTCTGCCCTATCGGGCCGTATATCCTTCTGCGCGATGCCGCTCCCGACACGTTCGACATCGTCACGAAAGTCAACAATGAAGTCCGTCAGGACGGCTCGACAGGCGAATTCATCTTCACCATCCCCGAACTGATCCACACCATCTCCCAAGGTACGACCCTCTTCCCGGGCGACATCATCGCTACGGGTACGCCCAGCGGCGTCGGCGTCGGCTTCAACCCGCCCCGCTTCCTCCACTCCGGCGACACCGTAGAAATCACCATTCCCGCCATCGGGACGCTGAAGAATAAAGTGAAATAAGAAAGGCTAAAAAAAAGCTGTCGCCTATGCGACAGCTTTTTTTAGGGGTTAGTGGCTAGCAGTTAGTAGTTAGCGGATGGTTTTAAATTTAAAGCTTTTTCTCTGCAAACTCCATCCTCTTTTTTCATATGAAACCTCTCCGGCCCTTCGGGCCACCTCCCCTATAATGGGGAGGCTTGGCGGGCTTGCCACGTGCAAGCCCCTATAGGACGGAGCTTACGAACTACGAATTGCTGCTTTCTTTCTGCAAGAGGCTGTGTTTGCGTCCGTAAACCATGTAGATGATGAGGCCCAGGATGGTCCAGCCTGTGAACAGCATCAGCGTATGCGGCGACAGTTCGGAGAAGATGAAAGCGCAGCAGATGAAGCCCAGCGGAGCGATGACGTGTACAGCCGGGCAGCGGAATCCACGCGGATGGTCCGGATAGAGCCGACGCAGGACGAGGATGCCGACGCAGGAGCAGAGGAAGGCGAAAATCGTACCGGCACTGCATGTTTCAGCGACAATGTGAATCGGTGTGAAACCGGTGATGCAGGCGACGATGACGCCGATGACGATCTGGATGATATACGGCGTATGGAACTTCGGATGAACCTTGTAAAGGCTCATGGGCATGAGGCCGTCACGGCTCATCGAGTAGAGAGCCCGGCTCTGAGCGAAGAGCATGCCCAGGACGACCGTCGACAGGCCGCAGATAGCGCCCGTACCGACGATGGCCGAACCGAGATGGAGGCCGATGTATTCCAGGACGAAGGACGCCGGTGCTGCCGTATCGAGCATGGGATACGGGACGACGCCGGTCATGGCCGCACAGACGGCGATGTACAGGACCGTACAGATGGCCAGGGCCGAAATGATGCCGATAGGCATGTCGTGTTTCGGATTCTTCGTTTCTTCGGCTGCCGTCGACAGGGCATCGAAGCCAAGGTAAGCGAAGAAGAGAACGGCCGTCCCGGCAAAGACGCCGTGGATGCCATAAGGCAGGAACGGCTGCCAGTTCATCGGTTCGATATGCGGTGCTGCCAGGAAGAGGAAGAGGAAAATCGTCCCGATCTTGACGTACACCAGGATGCGGTTGACGTGAGCGCTTTCGCGGACGCCGACGACGAGGAGCGCCGTCGCCAGGACGACGATGAGGACCGCCGGCAGATTGATGAGTCCGCCGTCAGCCGGCACGGCCGTCAAGGCTTTCGGCAAGTCGATGCCGCAGGAATGAAGGATACCGACGAAGTAGGCCGACCAGCCGCCAGCTACGGCGCTGGCGCCGACCGAGTATTCCAGGATGAGGCTCCAGCCGACCCACCAGCCAAAGATTTCACCGAGCGACGCATAGGCGTAGGTGTACGAACTGCCGGATACGGGCAGGAACGAAGCCAGTTCCGAATAAGCAAGACAGACGAACGCACAGGTAATAGCGGCAAAGACGAAGGATAACATCAGGCCGGGCCCGGCGTATTTCGCTGCGCCGATACCGGTGAGGACGAAAATCCCCGTCCCGATGATGATACCCAGGCCCATGAGGGTAATATCGAAGGCGCCGAGAGCCTTGTTCAATTTCTTTTCCTGCGTATGGGCCAACAAGTCATCGAAGGATTTGCGGCGTAAAATATTCATAAACATGCCCCCAATCCTTACTGACTAGCTTTGTTTGAAGAAACAGCAGCTTTCCAAATGAAACCGATGATGAACCCAGCGATGGTGAAGCTGATCCAGCCCATGCCCAGCGTGTGGAGCGGTACCATGGTATTGAAGATATTATCGATAGGTCCTAAGGAAATTTCCGCCGTCTGGAGCCCTGTGACCAAAGCCGGGATGAGTGTCAGGCCGATGGTCCAGGCGTAGACACACTGCCGTCCATCAAAGAGATTGTTGAGGAAGGTCAGGACGATGATGGCGACGACGAGAGGATAAATGAACATCAAGACCGGAATAGCGGCGACGATGATGGTCTTCAGGCCGAACATGGCGACGAAGAAGGAAATGACCGTAAAGATGGTGACCCATTTCTTATAGCCGATATTGCCGACGAGTTCATTGAAATACGTAGCGCACGACGTAATCAGACCGATGGACGTCGATAAGCAGGCCAGGAGTACGATGACGGCCAGGATGACAGCCCCGACATTACCAAAGAGGATCATAGCGCTCTTGGAAAGGACCGGTGCGCCTGTTTCCTGGATACCGAAAGCGGCGACGCTGTCGGCACCGATCTTGGCGATGAAGATGTAGACAAAAGCCAGGCAGCTGACGGCAATGAGGCCGGCCTTAAAGACTTCCTTAGTGATAGCCGACGGTTCCGTAGCCCCGTCTTCCATGACAAATTCGATGACCAGGATGGCGAAGACCAGCGAGGCGATAGCATCCATCGTGTTGTAGCCATCAAGGATGCCCTGTACGGCAGCGATGCTGGCCGTTGCATAAGCAGCGGTCGGTTCCTGCGGCGAGCCGAGGGGCGTAATGAAAGATTTGGCGATGAGCAGCAGGATCGTAAGCAGCAGAGCCGGCGTCAGGATCTTGCCGATACGGTCGACCAGTTTCTGCGGCGATACGGACAGCCAGAAGGAAATGACGAAGAACAGGACCAAAAAGCCCGTCATGATCATGTCATTGCCACCGCTCTGCAAGAAGGGACGGACGGCGATTTCATAAGAGACGCTGCCCGTACGGGGAATGGCGAAGAACGGCCCGATAGTCAGATAACAGATGACCGTGAAGAAAAGACCGTATGCCGGATGGACGCGGCTTGCCAGTTCCTGCAAGTTCTTACAGCCAGAATAGCCCATGGCCAGGACCCCGGCCAACGGAAGGCCGACGCCGGTGACGACGAAGCCCAGGACAGCCCACCAGACATTCGAGCCGGCAGCCTGCCCCATGGCAGCCGGGAAGATCAGGTTCCCTGCACCAAAGAACAATGCGAACAACATCAAGCCAATAGCAATCGTTCTGTTTCCTTTATTTTCTCCCATATGACACTCCTCCTATCTTTTTAAATTTTAGATTTTGTCAAGAAATCATAAGGACAGAAAATGTAATAAATTAAATAATTTAATTTGTGAGTTTATTCTATCATAAAAAGGAAAAAAAATCATGAATTTTTCGCAAGTTTAATCTAATTCTAATGCTTCTCTAATCTTCCTTTAATATTTTAGTGAAAATCAGAACTTACTTAATTTTTCCCGAATTTTTTCCACGAATCTTTCATTTTCAAAACGAGGCCGCACGGCATTGCGCCCGTATGCCGCCGTCAGGCCCGGATAATTGGCACAATCGCGGATTAAAATCCCGTCAGCCCGCAAGGCGTCTGCCAGGTCTGCCGTCCGCTTCCCTTCTCCCGTAAGGCGCCAGAAGATAAAATTGACACAAGGCCGATAGACGTGAAGACCCGGCAGGGCCGTCATCTGTTCGTAGAGCCAGTCTTTCTCCTGCTGGACCAATTGGCGCGAAGCCTGCTGATAGGCCCGGTCCCGGAGTCCGGCGACGCCGGCATACTGAGCCAGGACATTGACATTCCAGCCGTCTTTATGCCCCTCCATGAGGCCGCGCCGCAGCGGCGACGTGACACCAAAGCCCAGGCGCAGGCCCGGCAGAGCGTAGAATTTCGTCAGCGACCGGATGACGAACAGGTTATCCCGGTCCCCGGCCTGGTCCAGGACGGAATAGGCTTCGTCAGAGGGAAGGAAATCGAGGAACGATTCATCGACGAGGATATCTGTTCCCTTGCGGGCGCCGACTTCGGCCAGGGCCAGGACTTCATCGGCCGTCGCCAGGGTGCCCGTAGGATTGTTGGGATTGCCGATGACGATGCAGTCCACCTGGCCGCAGGCCCGGCGCAGCCCTTCCCAGGGAAAGGCAAAGTCATCGTCTTCTTTCAGGTACTCATAGCCGATAACGGCCCCAACAGCCCGTGCCGCCCGTTCGTATTCACTGAAGGAAGGGACAGGCAGCAGGACCCGCTGAGGCCGGAAAGTATGCATATAGAGATAAAAAAGTTCGGCTGCGCCATTGCCCAGCAGGATAGTCCCGCCTGGTACGCTGTAAGCCCCTTCTAAGGCCTGGCGAAGCGCCGTCCCGGCCGGATCCGGATAATGGACGACGGCGTCGAGATGAGCCGCCAGGGCCTGGCGGATGCTCTCCGGCAGGCCGAGGGGATTGATATTGGCACTGAAGTCCAGCCACGGACCGCCATCCGGTGCGGTCTGATAGACATTGCCGCCATGTTCAAATCGTTTTATCATGGAATCACCTGTTTTCTATGGAAATACCGCCGCTGCGCAAATGGACCGTTTCTGTATAGGTCCACTGCGAAAACTGCTGGCTCAGGGAGGCAATGACCCCCTCCCTGTCCGCCTGACTGGCAGACTGGCAGAAAAAGACGCCGGCCACGGTCCCGCTGTGGGCTACGTTGACGCCGGCGACAACCGGATGACGGCGGGCGGCCCGGAGAAAGGCCGGAAAAGCCGGTTTCGGCAGCCAGGACTGATTGGCCAGGGCACTGAGGGTCGCCGCCTGTCCGATCTGGCGGTCTGTCAGCGACGACGACAAGAGCTGCCAGCCCAGGAAGAGAGCCGCCGCATCAGGCCGGGCACGGTCTGGCCGGGCCTGATGGAAAGCGACGGTATCGACGGTCCCGCCGGCATCGAAAATGGCAATAGCTAAGGGTGGTACGTGCGGAAAGACATGGAGGAGCTCCCCCGTTTCCGGCTGTATCACTGCCAGGCCCTGACAAAAAACGCCGTCTGTCGGCTCGATGGAAGCCGCCAGACGGCCAATGTCCCCTTCGGAAAGATGCACCTGGTTCACGGCTGCTACGGCTGCCAGGACAGCGCAGATATCGGCCGAACTGGAAGCCATGCCCTTGCCGGGAGGCAATTCCGACGTCAGGAAAAAATCATGAGCCAGGCTGTCGCACCGGCAATAGGCCTGTCCCAGCGCCAGGGCACGGCGTGCCTTGGCCCCGCCGCCGACGAGCCGTCCCGTCCCGGGGCGGACGACGACGGTACTGTAGCGGTCGATGGGACACGTAACCAGGAAGGGCCTTCCCTGCCAGAAGCCCTGCATCACTTCCCCGCACGAACCGGGAACGCGGACAATCAGCTCCATAAGCCGTAGAGCCCTAAATGAAGGAGCGCCGTAATGACACCGGCTGCCAGGGATACGCTGTACATGAGATACGTGGCCTTGCGGATATACTGCGGTTCCAGTTCATGGTCGGCATCGCCCATATATTCGCGGAATGTATCCTTGCCGAAATAACGGTTATGACCGCCTAAACGGATGCCCAAGGCCCCGGCTACGGTCGCTTCGGCATAGCCGCCGTTCGGGCTGGGATGCTTGGAGGCATCGCGGCGCATGATGCGCCAGGCCCCTTTGGCATCATAGCCCAGGCAGGCGGCAGCCGCAATGAACAGCAGGGCGCAGATCCGGGCCGGGATGTAGTTGAGGACGTCGTCGACGCGGGCTGCAACGCGGCCGAAATAGATGTATTTGTCGTTTTTATAGCCAATCATGGAATCGAGGGTATTGGCCGCCCGATAGACGACAGCCAGGGGCAGGCCGCCGATGGCAAAGAAGAACAGCGGCGACACAATGCCGTCAATGGTATTTTCGGCAATCGTTTCCACTGTAGCCCGCGTCACTTCCGGGCTGTCGAGATGGTCCGTATCGCGGCCGACGATTTTGCCGACCTTCAGCTGGGCAATGCGCAGATGATGACGGACGAGATAGCGATAGACTTCCCGACCGGCCTTGGCCAGGCTGCGGGGGCAGATCATGAAGGATAAGAGGATGCCCTGGATGATATAACTCCAATGTTCGTTAGGTAAAAATTCCAAGGCCAGGACCAGGGTGATGTTGTAGACAAACAACAGGGTAATGACGACAGTCAGCCCGCCTAAGATGAAATGTTCCCATTTCGTCGATTTCTCATTATAGAACAGCCGTTCGAGCAGACTGATCCAGCGCCCGATGAGGGCGACGGGATGCAGTTTCGTATGGGGATCGCCAATGATGAAATCTACGATAAAAGCGGTGAGTACAGTAATCATTTTATTCCTTCTTCCATAATCTGCCGCAGGCGCTTCATGTCCAGAGATTCCCGGACGATCCGGGCCAGGCGGTCGTATTTCGCTTCTTTTTCCTGCCGGTAGTGCAGCGTCACCGGCATGGGCTGCCATCCCCTGCGGATCCGCAGGGCATTGAGGAATTGGCGGCGGAACGCGTCGTTATCAAAGATGCCGTGGATATAAGTTCCCCAGGCCAGGCCATCTTTACGGGCGGCACCGGCCAGACTTTCACAGGGTTCTCCAGAACGGCTGGTGACGACAAAGGGATACGTATCGCTGCCATCCCGCTCGGTCCGGCCCATGTGGATTTCATAGCCCGTCAGGCCCTTCGCTTGCAGGATGGTTCCGGCAAAAGGCAGGTCGCGGCAGTCAGCCGTCACCTGCGACGTCAATTTATGCGATACGAAGGTCGTCGTCACACCCAGGAGGTGCAGGCCTTCGACGCGGCCCAGTTGGGACTCGGTCTGATCCGGGTCGCAGACAGCCTGGCCCATCATCTGATAGCCGCCGCAGATGCCGATGACGGGCTTCCCTTGGCTGATGAAATGCTGTAAAGCCCGGTCCCAGCCTTGTTCCAGGAGGAAACACAAGTCTTCTGTCGTATTCTTGCTGCCCGGCAGGATGACGGCATCGGCGCCGGCCAGGTCGCGGGGATGGCGGGCATAGTACAGGGCGACGTCGTCTTCGCGGGCCAGGCTGTCGAAATCGGTGAAGTTGGAAATCTTAGGCACCTGGACGACGGCGATAGATACCTTATCAGCTTCTGGCCGCTGTTCCCTATCATCGAGGGATACAGAATCCTCTTCATCGATGCCCAGGTCATCGACATAGGGCACGACGCCCAGGACGGGTTTGCCCGTCTTTTTTTCCAAAAAGTCGATGGCCGGCGTGAACAGCGATACGTCACCGCGGAATTTATTAATGACCAGGCCTTTGACCAGGTCCCGTTCATCCGGGTCGAGCAGTTCCAGCGTGCCGACTAAGGCAGCCAGCGAGCCGCCGCGGTCGATATCGGCCACTAAGAGTACGGGCGCGCCGAGGTATTTAGCAACGCGCATGTTGACGATATCATGGTCCTTCAGGTTGATTTCTGCCGGGCTGCCGGCCCCTTCGATGACCAGCGTGTCGTAAGCCCTATCCAGTTCGCCCAGGGCCCGTTTGACGGCGTCGAAAGCCTGGAGCGCATAGCCTTTATGATATTCCCGGGCTGACATGTTGCCTACAGGACGACCGTCGATGATGACCTGTGAGCAGGCATTGCCTGTGGGCTTCAGCAGGACGGGATTCATGGCCACCATGGGCAGCAGGCCGGCCGCTTCGGCCTGGGCGACCTGGGCCCGGCCCATTTCCCGGCCATCGGCAGTGACATAGGAATTCAAAGCCATGTTCTGGGCCTTGAAAGGGACGACCCGTTTCCCTTCTTGTAAGAAAATGCGGCACAAAGCCGTCGTAATGATGCTCTTGCCGACATGGGAACTCGTCCCCTGCAGCATGATATATTCTGCCAACCAGCGTTCCTCCTCACGGTTACATTCTATTACAATATTTTTATTATATCTTGTCTGACGGAAAATGCAATAGAAAAAGGCTTGTCGCATGTGCGACAAGCCCTTTTAAGTGGCTAGTGGCTAGCAGTTAGTTGTTAGCGGATGGCTTTAAATTTAAAGGTTTTCTCTGAAAACTACAAACTCTGTACTGCAAACTATAAAGCAAACGGGACCTAGCACGGTGGAATAAGCCTTTATGCGACACGGCCCCTACGGTAAAACATTAATCATGTAATTCTTTGTCCAGTTCTTCCAGCCGTTCGATACGTTTTTCTGTCGGCGGATGGGTACTGAAGAGGTTGGCAATGGCACTGCCGGCACCGGCAAAGGGGTTGATGATGCACATGTGAGCCGTCGCCTTCGTCGCACCGGGCAGGGCGTAATGATGAGCGTAGTTATCGATCTTCGCCAGGGCTCTAGCCAGGGCGATGGGGTCGTCGATCATGCGGCCCCCTTCTTCATCGGCCATATATTCCCGCGTCCGGGAAATGCCGAGCTGGATGATAGACGCAGCCAGGGGCGCTACGATAGCCGTCACCAAGAGGGCTACAGGATTGCCTTCCCCGTCATCGTCGCGGCCGCCGCCGAAGATGGCAGCCCACTGGGCGATGTTGGCAATCATGCCTATGGCGCTGGCGAAGCAGGCCACGATAGTGCTGATGAGGATATCCCGATGCAGGATATGGCTCATTTCATGGGCCAGGACACCGCGGATTTCATCTTCGTCAAGGAGGTCCAGGATCCCAGCTGTCGCGGCGACAGCGGCATGGGACGGGCTGCGGCCCGTAGCGAAGGCATTGGGTACTTCCGTCGGGATGATGTAGACCTTGGGCATAGGCAGGTCCGCCCGCTGGGCCAGGTCGGCGACGATGCGGTACAGGTAGTGGTCTTCTCCGACTTCCTGTGCCCGATAGGCTTTCAGGACCATGGTATCACTGAACCAGTAGGAAATGAAGTTCATCGCCGTAGCGATGAGGAACATGACCATGACGCCGATGCGGCCGCCGATGAGGCCGCCGATGGCCATGAGGATACCCGCCAGGGCCGTCATGAGAAATACGGTTTTTACACGATTCATAAAATCAACTCCTATCAAGAAGCTAAAAGTCAAAAGGTAAAATTCGTTACACTCTCATTATATACGGTCTTATGTTCGTTGTCAATATGGTTGTCATTGAACCTCTCCCGCTTCTATAAGCGGGAGAGGTTCAATATACCCTAGCCAAGGTGAAAAGGCTAAGACAGAAAAGACATAGGGTGGATTTTGCAGGCATCGAACCTGCGAAATCCATTGCCATTGATGCCCCTACCTAAGAGGAAGGAATCTTCTGGCAAAACTGGGATAAAGAGGTTACTTCAATATCTTGTTATTGTAGCGCCGGATGTAGACGATATATTGCCCTTTCGCGTCTTTCTGGCCGTCAAAGGCGACAGTGATCGACACGTCATCCTGGGTCCATTCGACTTCTTTATCACTCTGTTTGACTGGGAAGTTTTCCATATTGGAATAAATTGTCGCTACCAGGCGGGAATAAATGCTCTTGGCTGTCGCCTTGTCAGTCGTCTTAAAGTAATTATCGAAAGCCAGGACCTTGCCCTTGGCCGACGTATCGGCCGAGAAGATTTCGATGCCTTCCGTAACGGATACGTTCTTGACGACCGACGTCCGTTCAGCCCGTTCCGTAAAAGATACCGTGCTGCCGTAGAAAGTCCAGTCGGGCAGGATGGAGAAATTGGCATCGAAATCAGCCCGGGGCATACCGAGATAGACCGTCTGATACGCCGTGAGCGGGCTTTCGGCGATTTCATCGACAGACTGGTTGTATTCAAAAGCACCGGCTGGGGTCGCCAATGCCGCCCATAACAGGGCTGCTGCCATTAATTTTTTACAGGTCATGAGAATTCCTCCTTTACAGGAATGGCGTCAAGATCAAGCTGAACAAGGCGAAGACCAGACGCTGCAAGGGAATGAGGATATACGTGAAAAAAGGCGTCATCATCAGGGCGATGAGGATGAGGAAGCTGTAGCGTTCGAGGCTGGCCAGCTTATAGTTCCACGACGTCGGCAGGAAACACATGAGGACCCGCGAGCCGTCGAGAGGCGGCAAGGGAATCATGTTGAAGATGGCAAAGTTGACGTTGTACAAGACGATGAGGTGAAGGACCATGGGCAGGGCCGTCGTCGTAAAGAGATGGAGCTTGACAAAGATGACTTCAATGACCAAGGCGATGAAAGCCGTGATCAGGTTGGACACGGGACCAGCCAGGGATACACAGATTTCCCCTTTCCGCCAGTTCCGGAAATTGCCGACTTGGATCGTAACCGGCTTGGCCCAGCCGAACTGGGCGACGAGCAGCATGATCAGGCCGACCGGGTCGATATGAGCCACCGGGTTCAACGTAAGGCGCCCCATCAGACGCGGCGTATCATCGCCCATCCAGTCTGCCACCTGGGCATGGGCGTATTCATGGATGACCATGGCGATGAGCAGGCCGGGAATCCCGGCAATAATAGAAAGTATATTAAAATCGAACATAGAATTCTCCTTTCGTTAATATTTTTATTATACGGTATCCAGGAGAAGATAACAAGATGTGGCTAGGAGTTAGGGGCTAGGAGTTAGGGGCTAGGGGTTAGGGGTTAGCCGCTGACTGCTGACTGCTAAAAAAGGCGCTGTCTTCATGCGACAGCGCCTTTTTCACCGCTTCCGGTATTCATATTCTACGTTTTGTTCGACGATGGCCGCTTTTTCTTCGATTTCGCGGATTTCGTTGATCATCTTCGTCACGAAGGTTTCATCCTTGATGGATTTCAGGTTGATGCGGACGCTGTAAAAAGCCGAGCGCATGGCCGCCCTGGCGTTCATGGTGGCAATGACGCCATCCGTGATGACCCAGGCGTTGCCGTAGCGGACGACTTGTTCTGCCAGCTGGAGGAGGACGAAGATGTCCTTGCCCAGTTCAAAGGGCGACAGAGCCGCATCCTTAAAGGCCTGCTGGACCTTGGCCGCCCGGTCCGGCGTATCCTTGGGCAGGCGGACGGAGCGGATGACGCCGTCGAAGGCCGCTGCGTCTTCGGCGATGCCGTCGAGGTAGCGCTGGCGCAGACCGTGGGCCTTATCGCGGATGGATACCATGAGTTTCTCGATTTCATTGTAGCCCTTCTTGCCGATAGTCAGGTTGGCGACCATCTCTACGAGCGCTGCTGCCGAAGCAGCGGTCATAGCGGCGATGCCGCCGCCGCCGGGAACGGGTTCCTTGGAAGCCGTGACTTCCAGGAGCCCGTCGAGGGGCATGGATTGGAATTGTGCAAAATCCATCTTAGAACAATCCCGTAATGACGCCATTTTCGTCGATGTCCATGCGGTTGGCAGCCGGTACTTTCGGCAGGCCCGGCATGGTCATGATATTGCTCGTCTGGCAGACGATGAAGCCCGCACCGGTGCAGACGCGGACGTCTTTGACCGTGACCTTGAAGCCCTTCGGTGCCCCCAGGAGCGCCGGGTTATCGGACAGGGAATACTGCGTCTTGGCCACGCAAATCGGCATTTTATCGAGGCCAAAGGCTTCCAGTTCCTTGATCTGTTTCTGAGCGTTGCCTTCAAAGAGGACGCCGTCGCCGCCGTAGACTTTCTTGACGATAGTTTCCAGTTTTTCAGGAATCGAAGCGTTGACGTCGTAGAGCGGTTTGTACGGGGTCTTCGGCTGCTGCAGCAGTTTCAGGACTTTTTCGCCCATTTCGACGCCGCCTTTGCCGCCTTCGGCCCAGCAGTTGTTGAGGGCGACTTTGACGCCGTAATCTTCGCAGAGTTTCCGCAGCGTAGCGATTTCTTCATCTGTATCGCTGATGAATTTATTGATGCCTACGACGACGGGTACGTCGAAGAGGCGCATATTTTCGATGTGTTTGGCCAGGTTGGCAAAGCCCTTCTTCAAGGCTTCGACATTTTCTTCCTGCAAGTTCTTCTTGTCGACGCCACCGTGCATCTTCAGGGCACGGACAGTCGCAACGATGACGACGGCATCGGGTTTGATACCGGCGAAACGGCATTTGATGTCCATGAATTTTTCAGCACCCAGGTCGGCACCGAAACCGGCTTCCGTAACGGCGATATCGCCCATCTTCATAGCCAGTTTGGTTGCGACGACGGAGTTGCAGCCGTGGGCGATGTTGGCGAAGGGACCGCCGTGGACCAAGGCCGGCGTATGTTCGATGGTCTGGACTAAATTCGGCTTGATGGCATCTTTCATGAGGATGGCCATGGCGCCTTCGACGCCGAGCTGACGGGCTTTGACCAGATTGCCGTCCAGGTCATAGGCCACGGTGATGTCGCCCATGCGCTTCTTGAGGTCCATGAGGTCGCTGGCCAGGCAAAGGGCTGCCATGATTTCCGAAGCGACAGTGATCATGAAATGGTCTTCCCGCGGGAAGCCGCAGACTTTGCCGCCCATGCCGACGACGACGTTGCGCAAAGCCCGGTCGTTCATATCCATGACGCGTTTCCAGATGATGCGGCGCACATCGATGCGCAGGGCGTTGCCCTGATGGACATGGTTGTCGATGGCTGCGGCCAAGAGGTTGTTGGCTGCCGTAATGGCGTGCATGTCACCGGTGAAGTGCAGGTTGATATCTTCCATGGGCAGGACCTGGGAATAGCCGCCGCCAGCAGCGCCGCCTTTGATGCCGAAGACCGGTCCCAGGGACGGTTCGCGCAGGGCGACGACAGCCTTATGGCCCATGTAGTTCAGTGCCTGAGCCAGGCCGATAGTGGTCAAGGTCTTGCCTTCGCCAGCCGGTGTCGGCGTGATGGCCGTGACCAGGACCAGTTTCCCGTCTTCATTCTTCGACAGGCGCTTGATGGCGTCAAAAGAAATCTTTGCTTTATATTTTCCGTAGAGTTCCAAGTCATCATCGGTGAGGCCGACTTGTTTTGCAATGGCCGTAATCGGTTCCAATTTCGTCTGCTGTGCAATTTCGATATCGCTCAATACCTTTGCCATAGTAGTTGTCACTCCTGTTCTTTTCTTTGCATAAAAAAAGGCCGCTCCGCTGGAAGGTTGCCCAGACGGTCGGCTTCAAGAAATCATGCTCCCCGTGGTAACTCCACTTCCGTCAGTCACATGATTATGGCTTCATTATACAAAAAAAGAACCCTCTGGTCAAGGGTTCTTTTTCAGGACATCTTACTGGATCACGCTGGTATCGAGGTGTTCAAAGCCCGTGAGCAGGCCTTTCACCTGATTGGCGATCTGCTGGCAGCCGCCTTTTTCCCTGCTTTCGATGTTCAGCGGCATGTTCGGGTCGTGGAGGGACATGCGCAGCAGGGCCCAGCCGTTAGGGAATACGAGGCGCACGCCTTCATAGGACGGCTTGGCGATGGCAAGACCCGCTTGAGCAGCCCGTTCTTCAAACTGTTTAAGTACGTCAGCGCCGTAGGCCTGGACGTCGTCTGTGCCGGTGATTTTCAGGCGGAATTCGACGCCTTCCGCAGGATGGCCCAATTTGGCAATGAGGTCGCCGAGCTGTTTGCCTTCCTTCTTGGCTTTCGTCGCAGCGATGAGCAGTTTGACGGCCAGGTACGCGCCGTCGTCGAGGTAGTAGTTTTCACTCAGCGCGCCGTGGCCGGATGTTTCAATGGCCAGCGGCGAAACGGTGCCGGCCTTGTTGAGGCGGATACATTCGTCGATGACATTCTTATAGCCCCGCATATAGCGGTGATGGACCAGGTGGAGTTCATCCTGGAGGAACGTCGTCAATTCGTCGGATGTGACCGAGTCGGTGACGATAGTGCTGCCGGGATAATCAGGCGCCAAGATGGCGGCCATCATGGCGATGAGGGCGTTGCGGTTGATTTCTTCCCCATCGGGCAGGACAGCGCTCATGCGGTCCACGTCGGTGTCGAAAATGAGGCCCAAGTCGGCTTTGTTGTCGAGGACGGCCTTGCGGATAGAGGCCATGGCATCGGCATTTTCCGGGTTGGGGATATGGTTGGGGAACATGCCATCCGGTTCGAGGAACTGGCTGCCCGTCGTATCGGCGCCGAGTTCCGCCAGGACCTTAGTGGCAAAGAAACCGCCGCTGCCGTTGCCGGCGTCGATGACGATGTGCATCCCTTCCAGAGGACGGTCGTACATGCCGGAACAGAGGCCGGCACAGATCTTACGGCGCAGGTGCAGGGCGTAGAGGTCGATCAGATCCAGCGAGGCAATGGCTGCCGATGATACGGCCATGGCCGACAGGCCCGAAGCCAGGGTCAGGACTTCTTTGACTTCGCTCTTTTCCAGGCCGCCGTCGACGGTAAAGAATTTCAGGCCATTGCGGTTATAGGGCAAATGGCTGGCCGTAATCATGATGGAGCCATCCATGTGGGTATCTTCAAAAATAATGGACATGAACATGGCCGGCGTCGAAGCCAGGCCGCAGTCCGTGACGTGGACGCCCTGACCGAGGAGGCCGCCGAATACGGCTTCTTTCATCATGCCCGCCGACACGCGGGAATCGTGTCCGACGGCAATGCGCAGGTCACTCGTCTGTTTATTCAGCTTCTTGGCTAAAAACTTGGCAAATCCAGCGGCAATGCGGTTGACCGCTTCCGGGACCAAGGTGACGTCTTCACCGGGAACGCCGGCGATGGCGACGCCGCGGACGTCACTGCCATTCTGTAATTTCATCATCGCTTCTGTAGTTATCATGTAGGGATGTTTCCTTTCTTCGATTTAGCGGACAGCGTCCGCTGCCTCTTATCATACTGAAAATCAGGCCAAAAGGCAAGCGTCGACAATGGCTTCTGCCGTCAGGCCGTACTCTTTCAAGAGGTCTCCGGCCTTGCCGGATTCACCGAAACAATCCTGGATGCCGACGTAAGCCTGGCGCGTCGGACAGCGGCGCGACAAGGTTTCTGCCACGGCGCCGCCCAGGCCGCCGATGACGCTGTGTTCTTCGGCAGTGACGACGAAGCCCGTCTTCCTGGCTGCAGCGACGACCAGGTCTTCGTCGAGCGGTTTGATGGCGGCCATGTCGATGACCATGGCCTGTTTTCCCTGGGCTGCCAGGGTGTCCGCCGCAATCAGGGCCTGCTGGACCATGAGGCCCGTGGCGATGATGGTCACATCCCGGCCTTCGCGCAGGACCGTCCCCTTCCCCCACTGGAAAGGACAGCTGCCCTGGTAGACGTCATCGACTTTGGCCCGGCCCATGCGCACGTAGACCGGCCCGTCGTGGGCAATGGCAGCCCGGATGACGGCTTCCGTTTCCGCCGCATCGGCCGGACAGACGACGGTCATATTGGGCAGACTGCGCATGATGGCCATGTCTTCAACGGACTGATGGGTCGCCCCGTCTTCGCCGACACTGAGGCCGGCGTGGGTCGCACAGATCTTGACGTTGAGCTTTGGCAGGCAGATGGAGTTGCGAATCTGTTCAAAGGCCCGACCCGTGCCGAAGACGGCAAAAGTGCTGGCCAGGGGAATCTTGCCGCAAGCGGCGAAGCCCGCCGCCGTGCCCATCATATCCTGTTCCGAAATGCCCATATCGAAATAGCGTTCCGGTGCTACCTTTTTAAAAGCAATCGACCGCGTCGACGAACCCAGGTCGGCGTCGAGGACGACAATCCTCGGATTTTTATACAATTCCGTTTCTAAGAGATGCCCGTAGGCATCGCGCGTTGCCCTTGCCATCAGCCTTCGCCCCCTAATTCACGTAATGCCCGTTCACATTCTTCTTTCGTCGGCGCCTTGCCATGCCAGGACACGGCATTTTCCATGAACGATACGCCTTTGCCCTTGACGGTCTGGGCGATGATGACCGTCGGCTTCCCTTTTGCGGCCTGCGCCTGGTGCAGTGCAGCGCCGATGGCGTCGTAATCGTGGCCGTCGATTTCCAGGACGTTCCAGCGGAAGGCCCGGAATTTGTCGGCAATGGGCATGACGTCCATGACGTCTTCATTGGACCCGTCGATCTGCAGTCCGTTATGGTCGATGAACAGGGTCAGGTTGTCCAGTTTATACTGAGCTGCCGACATAGCCGCTTCCCAGATCTGGCCTTCTTCGATTTCGCCGTCGCCGGCGATGACGTAGACCCGCCAGTCCGCCCCGTCCAGCTTGGCCGTCATGGCCATGCCGTTGGCAGCAGACAAGCCCTGTCCCAGGGATCCCGTCGTCATGTCGATGCCCGGCGTCGTATTCATGTCGGGATTGCCCTGGAGCATGGCGCCGCACTGGCGCAGGTGCCACAATTCATCTTCCGGGAAAAAGCCCCGTTCGGCCAGCGTCGCATACAGAGCCGGTACGGTATGGCCCTTGGAGAGGACGAAACGGTCCCGGTCCGGCCAGTGAGGCCGCTTGGGATCGATCCGCATGACATCGAAATACAAGACTTGCAGCATATCGACGATGGACAAAGAGCCACCGGGATGACCGGACTGGGCCAGGGTGACCATCTTGACGATATCCTGCCGCACGTGAGCCGCATGACGGCTCAATTCTTTGCTATCCATGAGAAAGCCCCCTTTTGCCTTCCATTATAGCACAAAAGAGGTTGCCCGGCGGCAGCCTCTTTTGTGAGTTTGAAGTTTGCAGTTTGTAGTGGATGGTCATAAACTTGAAACCATCTTCTACAAACTCCGTACTACAAACTATAAAGAGAAATGGGCCTGCATGATGGCAAAAAGCTTCGTGCAACAGTCTCTTTTAAGTGGCTAGTGGTTAGTGGATGGCTTTAGATGTAAATGCCCATTGGCTCTCTTCATAGGAGAGCTGTCAGCACAGCTGACTGAGAGGTTCAACCTCTCCGGCCCTGCGGGCCACCTCTCCTATCAGGAGAGGCTTACGGTCTGCGACCTGCGGCCGCGGCCTTCGCAGTTCAGTTTCTTACGAGCCACGAGCCACGCTCACAACACATACTTCTCGATGGCTTCGGCGACGGCGCCTTCGTTATTGGTGGCGTCGGTGACGACGTCGCAGTACTTTCGGATGACGGGGTTGAGGTTATGGACGCCGACGGAAAGGCCGGCGGCTTTCAGCATGTCGATGTCGTTGATATTGTCGCCAATGGCCATGGTTTCTTCATGGGCTATGCCGAGGATATCTGCCAATTTCCACAGGCCCGCCCCTTTGTTGACGCCTTTGTGCATGAATTCGATATAACGGTTGCTGGAGAAACTGACCGTAATGTCGTCCAGCAAGGGGCGGATTTCGGCATGTATCTGCTGCAAATAGTCGTAATCCGTATTAGTCACGATGAGCTTGCAGACTTCCTCTTTGCCGCGAATGAAATCGAGGCTCTCCGTTTCGACAGGCACGTAGCCCATGCGGCCATGAAGGAAGGCTTCTTCATCGGGCGTAATATTCGTGATGTAGACGACATCACGCGTATAGATATGCATACATTGGCCGTAAGCACAGCAGCGGCGGAAAATCCGGTCGGCCAGGTTGAAAGGAATCGGATCCCAGAAGAGGGAGCGGCTGCCCTTATTTTCCGTAATATGGGCCCCGTTAAAGCCGATGACGTACTGGTCCGCCTGGTCGTAGAGGCCCAGGGTCCTCAGGATGCCTTCGATGGAGCGGAAGCCCCGGCCCGTACAGGGAACGAATTTCACGCCTTTGGCAATAGCCGCCGTAATGGCTTCGATATTGCGCTGGCAAATCGTCGCGTCGCTGCTGAGCAGCGTTTCATCCATATCACAAGCAATGATTTTATACTTCATGTCGTCTCCTTTTCTATCGTAACGGCTGGGGCATAGTGGTCGTAAATCTTCCAGGCTGCAAGCGCTGCCAGACATTCAAAGATCCAGAAAGCGTGCCACACGCCGTCCGGACCATAAGCACGGCAGAGGAGCCACGCCGCTGGCAGGCTGATGACGACGTAGCGCAGCAGGGTAATGGCAAAGGACGGATTGCCCTTCCCCAGCCCCTCCAGGGCGCCAGACGCCGTAATGGACAAGGCCGACGGCACGAACCCCCAGGCAATGATGGTCAGGGCCGACGTGCCGGCTGCGATGGTTTCCTGACGAGACGTGAACCAGCCCATGAGGACGTCCGGTATAGTCAGACAGATGATCAAGCCTGCCATCATGATCAGGCCGTTGAGAACGAGCGTCGTCCGATATATAGAGCGCACGCGGCCCAATTCCCCAGCTCCGTAATTATAGCCAATCAACGGCCGTACACCTTGAATGATACCATTTGTCGGCATAGAAAGAAAGGTCTGGAGCTTATAATAGACGCCGAGAATGAAAATATAAGTCGGCGAAAAAGGCGCCAAGAAATGGTTCAAGGCGACGAGGAAAACCGACGACAAGCCCATGTTGAGGGCTGCCGGGATGCCGATGCCATAGAGCCGTTTATCGAGTTCGATATCCCAATGGAGATGGCAGCGGCGGACTTCGACCCGCAGCGGCCGCCAGTGGCAGATAAAAGCGTAGAAGAGGAGATTCACCGTCTGGCCCAGGCCCGTCGCCCAGGCTGCGCCTTCAATCCCCATGGCCGGAATCGGTCCCAGGCCAAAGATGAGAATCGGGTCGCCGATGATGTTGACCAGGCAGCCCAGGGACAAGCCGGCCATGGTGACCTGCATGCGTCCGACGGCCTGGAACATCTTTTCATAGACCAAGTCGACGCTGAGGATCGTAGAAAAGGCAAAGACGATGACCGCATAGCGCAGGCCCAAATCGATGAGTCCCGCGTCCTGCGTAAAAGCCCGTAAAAAAGCCGGCACAGCCCAGATACAGCCGGCCGTCATGACCAGGCCATGGACGACAGCCAGAAAGACGCCGTGTGTCGCGGCCACATCGGCCGTCCCTTTCTGTCCGGCGCCGAGGCAGATAGAAATGATGGCATTGAGGCCGACGCCGAAGCCGATGCAGACGGCATTGATGAAGTTCTGCATGGGAAAGACCAGGGACACAGCCGTCATAGCCTGTTCGCTAATCATGGCGACGAACAGGCTGTCGACAATATTATAGAGCGAATTGACGATCATCGACACGACGGCCGGCAGAGCCATGGATGCGATGAGCGGCAAAATCGCCCGTTCTTTCATAAAGGATTCGTCCATACGTCACCTTCTGCGGCGGTCGCGCAACCAGCGCCAGAGGGCGGCGGCGATTTTGATGACCAGGTAGAAGAGGAAGATATTCACTAACAGGCCGAGGATATCGGCACCCCAGCCCAGGGACCCCCAGCCGAAGAGATGGCTGAGCATACTGCCCAGGAACATGCCGCCGGCAAAGAGGCCGATGCCGCGCATGACGCTGCCCAGACGGGACGAAGACGTCGTCCGGTTCGTATTGGCCTGCGGGCTTTCCGCCTTGCGCGGCTGAGCCTGGATGGGTTTCGTATTGCCCGTATTGGGCGCTGCCTTTGTGCCCGTCCCGGTTTTCGGCGTCACCGCCTTTGGCGCCGGCAGCGATTTCGGCGCCGACACGCGGACACCGCCACCGCCTTTGGCAGCCTGTACGGAAGACGGCATGGCCGGCAAAATCAGGGCCATCCATAAGGCAAACATGCAAACGGCAATAAACGTCTTTTTTTTCATAAAATTTCTCCTTTATAATGCGTCCCGCGATGCCCCTGACGCTTTCACAGGCGCCGGGCCGCCGTGGGGGAACATGATGTCATACAAATGAATCGTCGCCAAATAAGCCGACAGCTTGCCCTGTACGCCAGCCAGGGCTTCGTGGACGTCGCAGAAACCGTAACGGCGATGATAGGGGCATTGGAAATCGCCATCCAGGCAGCTGGTGATCATATTTTCCCGTTCCATGACGTTGATGATGTCCATGAGGGTAATGTCATGCAAATCCCGGGTCAGGCGGCAGCCGCCCTGGGCGCCGCGGATGATTTCGATGAAACCGGCCCGTTCGAGCTTTTTAGAAATCTTATAGGCAAATTGCCGGGGTACCATTTGTTCATCACTGATTTCCCGGATATTCTTCAATTGTAAATCAGCCAGGGACCGTAAAATGCGGATGGCATAATCTGTTTCTCTGGTAATAATCACGATGTAAGACGCTCCTTCTCATTCTGTATATTTTAAGTCTATTATAACGTGAAATGGCAAGAAATGCTAGCCGTAAATCGCTTGCGGTTCCCAGAAAAACCCGATATAATAAATAGTGTTTGCATGTTTTAGCTTTAACTACAGATGAGGTGTACTATGTCATTAATCGATGAAGTAAATAATCGCCGTACTTTTGCCATCATCTCCCACCCTGATGCTGGTAAGACGACGCTGACTGAAAAATTACTGCTCTACGGAGGTGCTATCCACCTGGCCGGTTCCGTCAAAGCCAGAAAGACGGCGAAGCACGCCGTTTCGGACTGGATGGAAATCGAAAAACAGCGTGGTATCTCTGTCACCAGTTCGGTCCTTCAGTTCGACTACGAAGGCCATCACATCAATATCCTCGACACGCCGGGCCATCAAGACTTCAGTGAAGATACGTACCGGACCCTCATGGCTGCCGACAGCGCCGTCATGCTCATCGACGTCGCCAAAGGCGTCGAAGCCCAGACAAAGAAACTTTTCCGCGTCTGTAAAGAACGGGGCATTCCCATCTTCACCTTCGTCAATAAAATCGACCACTTCGGCCGCAACCCCTTCGACCTCATGGATGAAATCGAAGACATCCTGGGCATCCACGCCTATCCTATGAACTGGCCTATCGGCCTGAACGGAAACTACCAGGGCATCTACGACCGGGCTTCGTCGTCTATCGAACTCTTTGAAAAAGACACGACCCACGGCCAGCGCAAACTGGCATCGACCAAAGGCTCTGCCGACGACCCGATTTTCAAGGAACTCCTCGATGAAGACGTCCACCAGGGTCTCATCGACGACATCGAGCTCCTCGACGAAGCAGGCGACGAATTCGACATGGAAAAGGTCAAGCGCGGCGAACTGACGCCGATGTTCTTCGGTTCGGCCATGACCAACTTCGGCGTCAAGCCTTTCCTGGAAGAATTTCTGCGTATGGCACCGAAGCCGCAGCCGCGCAAATGTCTGGAAGGCGTCGTCGAACCGACATCGGACCAGTTCACGTCGTTCGTCTTCAAGATCCAGGCCAACATGAACCCCCAGCATCACGACCGCATCGTCTTCATGCGCATCTGCTCGGGCAAATTCGAAAAAGGCATGACCGTCACCCACCGCCAGTCGGGCAAGACCCTGCGCCTCATGCAGCCCCAGCAGTTCCTGGCCACGGAACGGACCATCGTCGAAGATGCTTACCCGGGAGACATCATCGGCGTCTTCGATAACGGCACCATGGGCGTCGGCGACACCCTCTATTCGGGCAAGAAAAAAGTCACCTTCAAGGACTTCCCGATCTTCCCGCCGGAACTCTTCGCCCGCATCCGCGCCAAAGACTCGATGAAGCGTAAACAGTTCCTCAAGGGCATGACCCAGCTGGCCCAGGAAGGGGCCGTCCAGATTTATGAAAACCTGGGCTCCATGGAAAGCTACATCGTCGGTGCCGTCGGGCAACTCCAGTTCGAAGTTCTGGAATACCGCCTGAAACACGAATACGGCGTCGACCTGGAAATGAACCGCCTGCCCTACACCGTCGCCCGCTGGATCCAGGACAACGGCCACGACTACAAGGAATTGAAGAACATCGACAGCGCCATGATCGTCAAAGACCACAAACAGCGCGTCGTCCTCCTCATCGCCAACGAATGGCAGACCAACTGGATCGTAGAACGGAACCCGGAATTTACCTTCTGCACCACACCGGACCAACTCGCCATCGATGAACCTGAAGAATGAGTTAAAAAAAGCTGCCGCTTACGCGGCAGCTTTTTTGTGTATCGTGGGTCGTGAGTCGTTTGGCGAAAATTCGTAGAAATACCGGACAGGCTGTACACAGGATTCGCGCGGGCGTCCCACGTGGACGCTCCTACGAACCACGAATCACGGCAAACGACCCACGGCGCCAAAGGCGCCTTTAAGCCGTGAGGCAGCACCATTCCGGCAGGACCACGGTGCGGTCGAAGGCCGGGATCCAGGTCCCCTGGCTATGGTCATAGGTCCGGACGAGTATGTGGTCTTCGTAAAGGTAGAGGGAGTTAGTGTAAATCGTGTCTTCATCCCAATCGCTGTTATAGACGTTGAGGACGCGGCCTTCATAGTAATTGGCGTCATCCATGAAGGTGGCATCGCTTGGCATCGTATGGGTATGGCCGGATACCCACAGGCGGACCTGGTGATGGCGGGCCAGGATAGTACGGATATCAGCTGCCGGCTGGACAGAATTGCGCGGCGACGGCAGGCTGATGCCGGGGCGGCTCGATACGGCCGTCTGTTCCAGCGGGGCATGGCAGAAGATGATCGTCGGCTGCTGGCGATGGGCGGCCAGGGTCTGGTCCAGCCAGGCCAGCTGCTGATGGGACAATTCGACAGCTAAGTCCAGGTCCCGCCAGTTATTCATTTCCTGCAGCACTCTTTCTTTGGCGGCCATCCGGAGCAGACGTTCTTTCGGCGTGACCAGGTTCTTGCAGGGGTAATGGAAATCACTGATGATGACCAGGCGGGAATAATTCCGCTGAGGCTGGGCTTGGGTTTTGGCAAACAACGACGCAAACATGGCATTTCCTCCTTCATCCATACAAAAACAGGCTCGGGCTGTATACGTTCAGTATAGCCAGAGCCTGTATATTTTTTGCAAAAATCAAGGGAAATATCCGTAAAAGCTTACTTCTTCGCGGCTACCGGGTAGTCCTGCAGGGCGTCGTAGCCTTCTTCGCCGGTGCGGATCTTGACGGCATTGTCGATGGCCGACACGAAGACCTTGCCATCACCGTAGTTGCCCGTATAGAGCACTTTCTTGGCCGTCTCGATGATGGTCCGCGGCGATACTTTGGAAACGACCATTTCTACGCGGACTTTCGGCAGAAGCTTGGCCGACACCTTGGCGCCGCGGTAGAATTCGGTCCGCCCTTTTTCGATGCCGAAGCCCAGCGCCCGGGTAATGGTCATGCCCGTGATGCCGATGGCTTCCATGGCATCCTTCAAGGTTTCGAACCGCTTCTCATCGGTAATGATGGTCACGTTATACATGGCATGGCCGCCGACCGGCTGGGGACTGGCCATGACCGAATCGGGGATGACCTGGTCCAGGGGGATTTCTTTCGCCCCTTGCGGCGCTTCCCCGGCCTTCAAGGCTTCAGACAAGTCTTCCAGACTGTCGCTGCGGTCCAGGCCGTAAGCCGGTACCAGCCCGTTTTCCTTGAAGTCCAGGCCGTTGATTTCTTCGGCTGCCGATACGCGCAGGCCGATGGTCGCCTGGAGGATGCGAAAGACCAACGTCATGGCGACGAAGCCGAACAGGCCGATAGCTGCGACGCCGGCGATCTGGACCAGCAGCAAATGGGTGTCACCCGTATAGAGCAGGCCGTCTTTGACACTGAACAAGCCCGTCAGGATCGTTCCCAAGGCCCCGCAGCCGCCATGGGCCGCAATGGCCCCGATGGGATCGTCGATGCGGAGCTTCTGGTCAATGAATTCGATGAGGAAGACGACGACGACACCGGCGATAGCGCCGATGAAGAAAGCGCCAGGCACACTGACGACATCACAGCCGGCCGTAATGGCGACCAGCGCAGCCAGACAGCCGTCAAGGGTCATGGATACGTCAGGCTTGCCATAGCGGATCCACGTCGTCACCATGGCTGCCGTCGTCCCGGCAGCGGCGGCGATATTGGTCGTAAAGAAGATAGACGCGGCTTTTAGGATGGTCTGTTCTCCCGTCAGGGACAGGGTCTGGCCGCCATTGAAGCCGAACCAGCCGAACCATAAGATGAACATGCCCAGACAAGCCAGGGGCAGGCTGTGGCCGGGAATGGCATTGACCGAGCCATCGTCATTATATTTGCCGATGCGCGGCCCCAGGGCCTTGGCCCCGGTCAGGGCGCAGATGCCGCCGGTCAGGCTGACGACAGAAGCGCCGGCGAAGTCATGGAAGCCCAGGGCTGCCAGCCAGCCGCCGCCCCAGGACCAGTGCCCGACGATGGGATAGATGAGCAGACTGATGAGGATCGTAATCAGACAGGATGACGAAAATTTCGTCCGTTCAGCCATAGCGCCGGACACGATGGCCGCCGTCACGGCACAGAGAACGGTCTGGAAGAGCAAAAAGGCCAAATCCGGATAAGGCGTCCCGGCCATGAGGTCCATATGCTGGGCGAAGAAATCGGGCATGCCGATGAATCCGCCTATGTCGCGGCCAAAGAGCAGGCTGAAGCCGACGATCCAGAAGGCCAGGGTCCCGAGGGAAAAGTTCATGAAATTCTTCATGACGATATTGCCGGCATTCTTGCCCCGCGTCAGGCCGGCTTCGAGCATGGCGAAACCGGGCTGCATGAAGAAGACCAGGACGGCCGCCATGAGGATCCACAAGGTATCGACCGATGAATAACTCATTGCGCTCCCCCCTCTTCTTCGGGATAGGTCAGGCCCCACTGCTGGCGGATGGCCGTCATGAGGTCCATGACATCTTTCGTATAAGCCTGGCACATGCCCTGGCCGCCGTGGGCCACGGCGTCTTCCATGTCCCGGATTTCGTACTGCAAGGCCTTGGACTGACTGCCGGCCTGCAGGACATCCTGATGGCCGTCGGCCGTATAGGTGATGGTCGCCGTATCGGCCCGGGGATAGTCGTAGATTTCGATATATCCCTTATCGAAGGCGGCCATGCCCCGTTTCGGCTGCTTGGCATGGAGCGATAAGGAAAGCGTCGCCATTTCCCCTTCCCGGTTCTGCAAGAGGATACCTGCCTGCTCGTCGACACCGGTCGGCGCCAGGCGGACCTGGGACGCGATCTGGTCGGGCTGACAGCTCATGAAATAGCGGACGAAGGACAGCGCATAGACGCCGATATCGAGGAGGGCACCACCGGCCAGGGAGCGGTTGAAGAAGCGGTTGTTCATATCGTACTCTTTATAACTGCCGAAATTCATCTGAATGAAACGCAGCGGCCCCAGGGCGCCGGAACGGATGAGTTCAGCGAGCTGTTTGTAAATAGGCATATGATATAAGGTCATGGCTTCGGCCAGGACGACGCCGTGTTCCCGAGCACAGCGCCGGGCCTGGTCCAGTTCCCGGCTGTTCAAGGTGATGGATTTTTCGCAGAGCACGTGCTTCCCGGCAGACAGGGCCGGCAGGAGATAGCGGATATGCGTATTGTGCGGCGTCGAAATATAGACGATATCGACGTCGGGATCGGCAAAGATATCCTCTGGCCTGTCGTAGACCTTGGCGATGCCGTATTTTTCAGCAAAAGCCAGGGCCTTCTCATGGGTCCGGTTGCCGACACTGTATAAATTCCCGCCCAGGGCCTGCATCGCCTGGGCCAGTTCATGGCCGATGACGCCGCAGCCTAACGTCGCCCAACGATATGCTGGCATAACGATTCCCCCTTTTATGCTAACAGGCGGCCGACGAGTTTGACACAATCTGCCGCATCTTTAGAATAGCCATCGGCCCCGATTTCATCAGAGAAACTCGGCGTGACGGCCGCGCCGCCGATGATGATCTTGCCGTCGTAATGCTTATCCGCCGCTTCGGCGATGACGTCCTTCATGTGCATCATGGTCGTCGTCATCAAAGCCGACAGCCCGACGACAGACGCTTTTTCACGCAGCGCCGTCTCGATGATCGTACCGGCCGGCACGTCCTTGCCCAGATCGACGACTTTATAGCCGTAGTTGCGCAGCATGAGACCGACCAGGTTCTTGCCGATATCGTGGACGTCGCCTTCGACGGTCGCGATGACGATGGTCGCCATGTCCTGCTGGCCCGGTTCCTTCTTGATGAGCGGTTCCAAATAGGCAATGGCCGTTTCCATGGTGTTGGCGCTGGCAATGAGCTGGGGCAGGAAGTAGACCTGTTTATCGTACAAATCGCCGACTTTCGTAATGGCCGGGATGAGCAGGTCGTTGATGACCGCATCCGGTGCCATGCCCTTGGCCAGTTCGGCCTGGGCCAGGGATACGACGGCATCCTTTTCCCCTTCCAGGACGGCCTGATAGACGGGATTGACCGGCCCTTGTTCAGTCTGCTGGGACTCCCCCGCCGCCACGTCGGCCGGCATCCCCTGACGGGCCAGGAGTTCTACCTCTTCCTGGCGTTTCTTTTCGGCTTCTTTCTTGTCGAAATACTGCATGCGGTGGATATAGGCCAGGTCGCTGCCTTCCTTATTCATGAGCATGTTGGCAGCCGCTGCCGTATTCATGAGCAGGTCCTGGGACGGATTGGCAATAGCCATGGTCAGGCCGCTGGCAATGGCCATGCCCAAGAAGGTGGCGTTGACATAGATCCGGTCCGGCAGGCCGAAGGAGATGTTGGACAGGCCGCAGACCGTCGCCAGTCCCAGGTCCTGCTTGCAGTGAGAAAACGTGGCCATGCAGTCCAGGGCCGACGTCGGCGCAGCCCCGACCGTCGCTACCAGGGCGTCGACGACGACATCTTCCGGCGAAAAGCCGTGGTCGTAGGCATCGGCCAGGAGCTCGTCGAGGACGGCATGTTTTTCTTCGAGGGTCTTTGGGATACCGTTATCCGAAACAGGCAGGGCGATGAACATGGCGCCGTACTTTTTGACGACAGGTAGGAGTTTCTTTCGCTTTTCCGTTTCACAGGAAATGGAATTGACCAGGGCCCGGCCGGGATAGATGCGCAGGGCCGCTTCCATGATGTCCGGTGAGCTCGTGTCGATGCTGAGGGGCAGGCCCGATACGCCTGTCACTTCGTAAATGGCCTTGAGCATCATTTCTTTTTCATCGATGCCGTTGGTCCCCATGTTGACGTCGAGGATAGACGCGCCGTTGCGTTCCTGTTCGCGGGCCATGGCGCGGACCATGTCCAGCTTGCCCGCCCGCAGTTCAGCCTGGAGCTTCTTCTTGCCCGTCGGATTGATGCGTTCGCCAATGACCTGGAAAGAGCCGTCGAGCTTGATTTCTACGACCTGCCGTTCCGAGGCCAGGACGCGGTGATGGCTGGCATGCGGCGCTTTCGGCGTCAGCCGGCAGACAGCCTCGTGAAGGGCCCGGATATGGTCCGGCGTCGTCCCGCAGCAGCCGCCGACGATATGGGCACCGGCTTCGATGAGCAGTTTACCGTCCTGAGCAAATTCTTCCGGCGTCGTCTTGTAGACCGTCTTGTCGCCATCCCATTCCGGCAGGCCCGCATTGGGCTTGGCAATGAGGGGGACCGTTGCATATTCATACATCTTCTGGACCGTTTCCACCATATCGGCCGGCCCGGTCGAGCAGTTCAGGCCGACAGCGGCGACGCCGAGATGCTGCAGGACGACGACAGCCGCTTCCGGCGGCGTCCCATAGAGGGTACGGCCGTCTTTTTCAAAAGTCAGCGTCGCCATGATGGGCAGGTCGCAGACTTCTTTGATGGCCAGGACGCAGGCTCGCGTTTCCTGGAGGCTCATCATGGTTTCGACAATGAACAGGTCGACGCCGGCGTCATACAAGACCTTTGCCTGTTGGCGATAAACATCGACCAGTTCCTCAAAGGTCAGGTCGCCCATGGGATAGAGCTGCTGGCCCGTCATGGTCATATCGCCGGCGACCAGGGCCTTCCCCTGGGCGGCTTCCTTGGAAATGGCGACCAAGCCCTGGTTGATGGCGGCCAGCTGGTCGTCCAGACCGTATTCGGCCAGTTTGATGCGGTTCCCCGTAAAGGTCGGTGCATACAAGATCTGGCTGCCCGCTTCGACGAAGTGGCGCTGCAAGTCGATCATGACCTGGCGGTTCTCCAAGATCCATTGTTCCGGGCAGACGCCGATAGGCATGCCCGCCTGTTGCAGGTTCGTCCCCGTCGCCCCGTCGAGCAGGACAACACCGCCCTGTAGAAGTTGTTGAAATGCTTCGTTAGTCAATCTAAGTCCCCCTAAAAATTCAGATAATCAATGTATAAGCGTTGAAAGGCTTCGTCGTTGCCGAGGACGATTTCCTCTGCCCCGGCGGCGATGGCCTGTAACTCTTCCAAAGTCACGGCGCCCGTCAAAAGGCCGATGGCCCCTTTCAGGGACGTGTTGCCGACAGCCGTCGTCCGTTCGGCCAGATCCGCTGGCAACAGGCCGATGACAGCCGCTTTCTGCGGATCCAGGTAATAACCGAAACCGCCGGCCAGGAAGACCTGGTGGACGCGCTGACGGCTGATTCCGCTGCGTTCGATGAGCGATTCGATGCCGGCCCGGATGGTGCTCTTGGCCATCTGGATTTCACGGATATCCTGCTGGCTCAGGGTAATGCGCTGATAATCCAGCGTCGACGCCAGGGGAAAGCCCTTATGGAAATAAGGCTCTACGAGTTTCCCCGTTTCGTCGACCAGGCCTTCCCGGACCAGGCCGGCCATGGCTTCGAGGATGCCCGTCCCGCAGATACCGACGGGAACGGTGTGGTCGATAGTCCGCACCTTAGCCCGGCCCCGCTCGATGCGGACGCCGCAGATGGCCCCGGGAACACTGCCCGTCCCCCAGGTCAGCTTGCCCCCTTCCAGGGCCGGACCGGCCGGAGCCGATGCAATGAAGCGCTGGTCCTTATTGCCCAGGACCATTTCCCCATTCGTCCCGAGATCGACGAAGAGGCTGACGTCGTCTGACGAGGCCAGGCCGCACTGCCAGATGCCGGCCGTAATGTCGGCACCGACGTAGGTGCTCATGCCGGGCAGCAGGGTCACTGTAGCGTCTGCCAGTGGCGACTGCGGTCCCAGGACCTCCTGAGCGCGATAAGTCTTCCCGCCCAGGGATACGGGATGGAACGGCCAGTCGCCCAGGCCGTCGCAGGGCCAGCCCATGAGCAGGTGGAGCATGGTCGTATTGGCGGCAATGGCCATCTGGCGGCAGCGAGCGGCCGTGCCGGGATGGTCCTTCAGGAGCTGCTTCATCAGCCGCGTCAGGTCCCGGCGGACGGCCTTCTGCAAGGCCTTGCCTTTGCCATGGCAGGCGGCACCGATGCGGCTGACGACATCGGCCCCAAAAGAGCGCTGGCTGTTGACTGCCGTCGCTGTCGCCAGGATTTTTCCATCCGTACAGTCTACCAGAGCTGCGGCCAACGTCGTCGTCCCGATATCGACAGCCAGGCCATAGTCATGGTCCGCTGCCAGTGAAAGGGCTCCCTCGTCAGCGGCTTCGGCAGCCAGAGCCGAAAAGCCCTGCTGTTCCTGCACGGGAACGACAATTTCGACCGCTTCACGGGTTACGGCCTTGCAGGCCAGGCGCCAGCCCTGGGCCAGCTGAGCTTCGGAAAAGATGCGCTTGTCTTCCGGGGTGACGGGAAGCCGCCCCCGGACGACGCGGACACGGCATTTGCCGCACATGCCCTTGCCGCCGCAGGGCATAGCCAGGGCCGTTCCCTGAGACTGGATATAGTCATGGACCCGGCAGCCTCCGGGGCAGGTAATATGCACTTCCTGAGCCGTTCCAGCCTGGCGCTGGGTGCAATCCGTCTTCGGGCAGGATGTACAATCGTGATTCACTTGGAACACAGCCGGGTCGTCGCCTAAGTCAAAGACCAGGCTCATGGACTTCACCGGCGACAAAGCCATCGAGGCATTGACCGTCACGCCGACCGTCCGGCCGGCAGAAGTCTCACGGATGACATCGGCCTGGACCGATAAAGGCAGGTCGCTTCCCGGCTCGTGCCGGCAGACGATGCCACAGCCCTTTTGCCGGCAAATAAGGCGCAGCTGCTGGAGAACCTGCTGTTCCAAAGCAAATAAACACGTATCCGCCATGGCATCGAACAGCAGAGCCCCTACGTCGTCGCCGTCATCGCGATAGCGGTCCAGCTGACGACTCACAGCCGCGCCTAACGTCAGGATGACATAGAGCCGTTCCCCGGCAAAAGCCAGAGCCGCCTTGGCCTGCAAAGACCGCCGCAGGAGCGGTGCCATATCCCGGCACATCCCTTCAGCCCGTTCCCAGGCCTCCCCTTTCGAGCCATAGCCGGCAAAGCGCAAGGCCTGCTCTATATCGGGAACAATCCGCTGCCCCCGGATGATACGAATATCTGCCATATACTTCCTCCTAAAAAGATTATCCATAATACATAAATTATATAACCTCAAGGCGTCTCGTGGCAACACAATCTTAATAAAAAAAGGGATGGTCACACGCGCAACAATCCCTTTCAAGCCATTAGTGGCTAGCAGTTAGTTGTCAAATTGGACGAAATATAAGCAGTTTCATCAGTATCTTCTAATAGCAATTTTGCGTAGACATAAATACAAAAGGTAGAAAATTTCTTTGACATGCCCAATCATAGTTCAACCTCTCCGCCCCGCTGGGGCACCTCTCCTATAAAGAGAGGCAAAACAAAAAGACCGCACATGAAGATTTTTATCATGTACGGTCTCTTTTTCATTGATGGTGGGCCCACTTGGGTTCGAACCAAGGACCAACCGGTTATGAGCCGGTGGCTCTACCACTGAGCTATAGGCCCAAAGGATAAGGCACAAGGCCTTACCAAATCATTATACGCTAATTGACATATGACGTCAAGGATGGATTTCGGCTTAGAGGAAATCCTTGATTTTTTCCCGTTTGCCCCAGTTGCGCAGTTTGCTCAGGGCCTTGCCTTCGATCTGGCGGATACGTTCACGGGTGACGTTGAAATGCTGGCCTACTTCTTCCAGTGTGCGCGGACGGCCATCTTTGAGGCCGAAGCGCAGGTAGAGGACTTTGCGTTCCCGGTCGGTGAGACAGGAAAAGACGTCTTCGATTTGTTCTTTCAGCAAGATGAAGGAGGCGGCGTCATCAGGGGCGACGGCTTCCGAGTCTTCGATGAAATCGCCGAGGTGCGAGTCTTCTTCTTCGCCAATCGGTGTTTCCAGCGATACCGGTTCCTGGGCGATCTTCATGATTTCCCGGACGCGTTCGACAGGGATGTCCATTTTTTCAGCGATTTCTTCCGGCAGCGGTTCGCGGCCTTTGTCCTGCAGGAGCTGGCGGGAAATGCGGATCAGCTTGTTGATAGTTTCGACCATGTGGACCGGGATGCGGATGGTCCGGGCCTGGTCGGCAATGGCACGGGTAATGGCCTGGCGGATCCACCATGTCGCATAGGTACTGAACTTGTAGCCTTTGCTGTAGTCGAATTTATCGACGGCTTTCAACAGACCCAGGTTCCCTTCCTGGATGAGGTCCAGAAACAACATGCCCCGGCCGACATAGCGCTTGGCGATGCTGACGACGAGGCGCAGGTTGGCATCGGTCAGTTTCTTCTTGGCAATCGTGCCGGCTTTGATGTCTTCTTCTGTTGCATCGGGAGCATTGCCCTTTTCGATGGCCTTGGCCAGGGTAATTTCTTCCGTCGCCGACAAGAGGGGGACGCGGCCGATTTCTTTCAAATACATGCGGACCGGGTCATCGATGTTGATGCCTTCCGGCACGCTGAGGTCGACATTGTGAAGGTCCGGGACTTTTTCCGTATCTTCATCATCTATATCATCATGTTCCGCCATGGAGTCGTCTTCGCCGATGATGTCGATGCCCTTGTCGGCAAAGACTTCATACATCTTGTCGATCTGGTCCGGCGTCAGTTCGTCTTCTTCCATGAGGTTCATGATTTCCGTATACGTCAGGCTGCCCTTCTTCTGCCCCATTTGCAGGAGCTGCTTGATGTGCTGCAGGGCCAGGGCCTGGCGTTCTTTTTCACTCAACGGTTTCTTGGCGGCAGCGTCCTTCTTCTTGGACGGCTTGCGGCGCGTCGTCTTTTTCGTCGTTTTCTTCGTTACTTTTGTATCATCTGTCGTTTTATTCACCATGGTGTACAGGCTCCTTTCTGCTCCTCAAGACCATTGTTTCATTTCATCGTTAATTTTCTTACATGCTGCAAGCTCTTCGGCCAGCCTTGCATCGCCAGTCCGGCTATAAGTGGCAGCCAGGCGGCTGTGCGCCAGGTACTGCTTTTGTAAATCGGCCATGCGAAAGCGCTTGACATAATCCATCAGTACATTTTCGTCCAGTGGGACATCTTGTAGAACCATAATTCGTGCTACTTCTTCGGCCTCCTCAGGAGTTAATTTTTGCTGGATGTCATGTGGTGTGTACATCCCTTGGTGTGCATACGTATCCAAAATGAGCTGGTAAATGTGGCGCCGCCGTTCATCGGCAAAGAGGTCCGCCGATACTTTGGCGTGGATCCGCCCGCAGGCAGCCGGCTTTTCCAGGAGGAAACGCAGGATATTCTCTTCGGCTACAGCCATGGCACCGCTCCCGCGGGCTGCGGCATTTTCCTGGGATACGGACGAAGAGATGACGACCGGCTGCTGGCCTGCTTCCGGATGGGCAGCGACATACTTGTTGAATTCGCTGCGCACGGCGTTTTCCCCTATCTGCAGCTGACCTGCCAGTTTCTTCAGGAACGCTTCCAGCAGGACCCGGTTGTCGACGGCAGCGACGACGGGCAGGACCATGGTCGTAATGGATGATTTCCCTTCCAGCGTCGTCACGTCGAAGCGCTGCAAGGCCCGCATGAGCATGTAATCGAGCACATTCGGCGCTTCGTCGACGGCCTGGCGGAACTTGTCCGGCCCGGCGGCATTGATGTATTCATCAGGGTCCTTGCCCTGCGGCAAGGACAAGACGCGGATGCGCATGCCCAGGCCGCGGACGATTTCCATAGCCCGCTGCGTCGCCTGACGGCCGGCGCCGTCCATGTCGTAGCCCAGGACGAGTTCCTTGGCCTGGCGCTGCAAGAGCCGCGCCTGTTCCGGCGTAAAGGAGGTCCCCAGGGACGCGACGACATTATGGATGCCCCGGTTATGAGCGGAAACGACATCCATATAGCCTTCGACCAGGATGGCTTTCCCCTGCTCATAAATCGCTTTATGGGCCAGGTCCATGGCGAAGAGGAGCCGCCGTTTATTGAAAATCGGCGTTTCCGGCGAATTGAGATACTTCGGCTTGCTGTCGTCGAGGACGCGGCCACCGAAACCGACGATGCGGCTGCGGCCGTCGCGGATGGGGAACATGACCCGTCCGCGGAAGGCATCGTAAAAGTGGCCGTTCTTTTCTTTAGCCAGTCCCAGGAGGACTAATTCCCTGCCAGTGACACCTTTTTTCATGAAAGCCGTCGTCAGTTTATCCCAGCTTTCCGGAGCAAAGCCCAGCTTAAAGGCCTCGATGGTATCATCCGATACGTGGCGCTTGTGGAAATAGGCCAGTCCGGGCTGCCCGTAATGAGTCTGGGTCAGGCAATTATGGAAAAAATTGCCCGCCATTTCGTTGATCTGATACAAGCGGTCCCGCTGTTTATCGCGGGCGATTTCTTCGGCCGACCGTTCGACGACGGGCAGGGCGATATGGGCCCGTTCAGCCAGGCGTTCGACGGCATCCGAAAAGGAAAGGTTTTCTTTCTTCATAATGAATTGGAAGACATCGCCGTGAGCATGGCAGCCAAAGCAATAAAAGAATCCTTTGTCGGCAGCGACGCTGAAGGAGGCGGTCTTTTCATTATGGAAAGGGCAGCAGGCCCAGAAGTTGCGGCCCCGCCGTTTCAGCGTCACATAATCGGAGATGACGCTGACGATGTCATTGGCCTGCCGGACCTGTTCGATAAATTCGCTGGAAAACCGTTTCACTCATATCCCCTGTTTCATTTCAATAACGCTGACGTATATATTAT
>ERZ791915.106-NODE-106-length-106378-cov-22.249109_pt1 | contig 106378 bp, 79 predicted proteins | sample MGYA00510139_ERZ791915 | MGnify/ENA primary metagenome ERZ791915 (study PRJEB30046, sample SAMN00792117) | human gut metagenome | study: EMG produced TPA metagenomics assembly of the A metagenome-wide association study of gut microbiota in type 2... | reverse complement strand
AGGTATAGCAAACCCGCATTTTCAGCCTGCAAAGTAAAAAACAAATTTCCTAAAATAAACGGTGAGCGTATTTGGTTGATATACAAAGTGTTATTGGTTTTATAAAAGAGCTAAATATCCCAATAAAAGAATCTATTGAAACCTGACAATCTGAGCGAACATGCTGAACTACAACCCATTCCGAGTTCATTTCCCAATAAGCTGTTTTACTCCTCCAAGTAAATTGACACTACTTTTTAGCACCTTATTTTGTAAGAATGTACTATTATAACCCATTTATTTCCAATAACAAAGAGATTCTATTAATCAAAAAAACATTCATTAAACAGAATAGTAATGACACCATTTTCAGGCACCAATGACAAGAAATGAAGTTACAACCGGATAATAAATACCAGTTCGTTTGACAAGACTTCCCTGATCTTGAGCCCTAAAATCAGAGCATTATTCAGCCTCCTTAATGTCCAATTTGTTGAATCCCCAATATTAAGTTGCCTGCAATAGCAGAAGCATAGAAAGAATCATGCTGTAACATGAAGAAAAAGGGAGCAGGCATAAAGCCCGCTCCCTTACAGAAAGACAACAATTATTTATGATTATATTATAACTTCTCCAGAACCACCAGTTCCCACCCCTTGAACACCAGCGTAATCAGCTCCAGCCGGGTGTTCCCCTTGGTGCGAAGTACCTTTTCATCCGCTGCATAACGCCTCAACTGCTCTGCCGCATCACGCTTCAGTAAAGCAATATCAGCATCGGAAGCATCACGACGGGCATATTTCACCTCCACAATATAGCTGTAGGCAATATCCGGCTGGTGCAGCAGGTCAGGCATCATGTAGAAGTCGGCATAGCCTTTGGAAGACTCGTGTTCGGGGAGAATGACATATCCTTGCGTCAAACCCAGATAAGCCAGAAGGAAGCCTTTAATATGCGCCTCCCCGTCAATAAATTCACGGATGGCACTTTGACGTTCCAGTTCGCGGGCGAAGAAACGGAAGACAGGCTCCCATTCACCATGAAGAGCCATTTCCTTCACCAGAGCGGAAAAAGAAGAAAGATCCAGATCGAACATTTTCGCTTCACGGTAGGCTTCTACCAGATATGTATAAAGCTGTTCGCGTACAGTCAGGTTCGGAATACCAAGAATGGCACTGCCAAAATCAGTACCCTGTATGGACAGCATGCCGAAGTAGAACAGCAAGCTCTTGAAGTTCTCCGTATCAGTCATTTTTTCAGCCGGAAAAGAAGTGGCAATCTGTGCTGTGATACTACCCTCCGCTATAATTTGTTGGATGACAGAAGCATTGGCTCCGAATGTTTTGTCTATCTGCACCAAATGACGCAACTTGTTGTAATCTGTACGGATATTGTTGTCAACCATCATTTTAGGTGCTTTCCCCAATTGCAGATAGCTGTTCAGGAAGTATAGTGCCATGTCCGAATTGAACATACGCTCCTCCAAGCGGTCTTCCGAGAAACAGTAATTGTCATACCACGGCTTCATTATTTCCACCAATCCGTCCACCGTAATATTCTCCGGCAGTGCGTCTTCATCCTTGTAATAAGTAATCATCTCCCGCACTTCATCCTCGCTGAATCCGATAATGTTGTTGAACTGAGGAAGCGTGCTGATGTTCGTACCGATATTGAAACCGCTCGTCACGTCGTCCATCGTAATGGGGCTGACACCTGTAATAAACAGACGCTCCACAGCGGCACCCGCATTGGAAGTGGAAGCTTTCACATTATTGAAGAATCCGCGGATGAGCCCGTCGCCATGTGTTTTCTCCCGGTAGCGTTCCTGACCGTAGGAAGAAAGGATGGTGTTGGTGAAGTTGTCGTATTCATCAATCAACAGGTAGATGCGCGGGCAGTCCGTGCGGCTGACATACTCTTTCAGGGCAGCCAGCATTTGCTCCGGATTAGTCTCGTCAGGGTTGACAATTTCCCATACCCCGTTGCCCAGCAAACGCTCGTATTTCAGGATAAAGTTCTTCATCACCATGCAGCAATACTCGCTGAACGAACGCTCCACTGTCTCCAGCTTTGAGCTCACTTCTGAGAAATTGAAGCGCAGAACCATGTAGCTGTTATGCTCTTCCGTAGGATGTTTGCCAATATACAGTTCTCCGAATATCTCCTTGAAGCTGTCCGCGTAATCAATGCTGTAGTATGTTTCCAGCATAGCCAGGAACAATGACTTGCCGAACCGCCGAGGGCGTATCAGGAACAGATAGGACGGCTGACGCTCTATCAGTTCAATAAACCGCGTCTTGTCCACATAATAATAATTTTTCCGCATGATGCGGGGAAAGTCCGATAATCCGTAGGGTAATGCCTTCATAACTGTTCAGCTTTTAATGTTCCACAAAGCAAAGGTAACAAAAATGATGGCAAATGCCATGAAGACCCGGAAATAGTTGCAAATTGAGAGACAAGTTCCCTCACCAAAAATAAAAAGCTCAACCATCCGTCCCTGCTTTGGTAACGTTCAGAAATGAAGTGGCATAAACGGGAGTTTTATCTTCCCTATTGGAGAAATATTTTTTCCCAATAGGAGAAAAATAATTCAATAATAGGCAAATAATGACTCAGGAGATAACAGCTCCTTTCAAGAAGATGGGGAATAGGAGATAATGCTGCCGACTCAAAACTTATACAGGAAACGAATATATCCGGTAATGGCATAAAAAAGAATTGCATAAATCCTGTATCTTCCATGAAATGAGAGTATCTTGAGATGAGAAGACAGTGTTCTCTTTGTGATCACACGTTAGGTGGCTGCACGCTATAAATATAGAAAAAGCCGGAAGGCTTTGAACTTTCCGGCTTTTAATTACTATTACTCCTTCAATTATGCGCCTTTCTTCCAAGTAATATTGGTGTCCGCACTACCTCCGGCAAATAAATATGTACCTAATTTTACACTCTCCTTATCACTCACTGCTATTCCTGAGAAATCCAGCGTACCAATAATAAGCAAACTACCGTCATTGATAAAGCCAGTTGCCTTGTCTTTTGCTGCTGCAAAGGTCATCTTGTTTTCGATGGTTACTCTGGCATTCTTCTTCACTTCAAGTGTTTCATTTGCTGTAAGATCATTCTTTACTACAAATGAAACTGGACTTGCCGCACTGCCACCATTGAATATAACATGATCGAATGCAGATTTTTCTGGTGCTGTATTGCAAGTTATAGTCATAGCTTTATCACTACGGAATTCAAGGTATTTTATTCCACTTCCTGTATTGTCCAAATCTTTTAAATCAATTGTTGCCGTAATTCTCAAGCTGTTTGCGCTGCTTGGAATTGCCTTCAACGCTGCTTGCTCGGTAACAATAAACGTTATTTTACCCTCATTTGTCGGTACATTGATGTAAGCTGATCCGTCTGCTACTACAACTTCTGCATCTGCCGCATTTGTAGTTATCAATGTAATAGAATTGGCATTGGCATCCATATCACCACTGTTTGTAAAACTACCCGAACCGGAACAAGCTATCTGTCCATTGTTGGTGATTTTAGCATTAACCTTTTTGGCGATGTTGGTGGCCGTCGTTGCTTCATTATTAAAAGTACCTCCGGTAACAGTTATAGTACCATTATTCTCAATGGTAGCTGCTTCTGCGTCATCAGCGCTTCCAATATTATTAAAGCCATCGGATACAGTCCATTCCGCTCCCTCGCTAACTGTTATTGCATGATTGTTTACAGAACCGGTACCTGTAGTTAATGTACCTTTAACAACTGTCAATTCATTATTATTGGTTAATCCAGTAACCGTTACAGTTCCGTTAACCTTAACAACTGCATGATTAGTCAATGTAGCAACAGTACCTTTGTTCAGGTTCAGTGTGGCTATGGTATTGGCGCTGCTACCGTTAATGATTTCGGTAACATCTGCATACAATGTCAAAGTACCCAGATTTGTTAAATTTCCGACAAAATCCTCTGCTGATTTATCATCGTTCTGACCGATGGTCAAGGTAGCGTTATTGGTTATTGCAGTGAATTCATGTGTCTTGTCTGTCCAAGCCAGAACTGCGTTATTCACTATATTCAAATTGCTAGCTCCCTTCACGATTTTGTCCAAAGCATCAGCTGATGTTTCTGCAGGAATAGTTACTATTCCCTCGAATTTTAAACTCGGATTAGCGGCATTTGCCATAAACGTTAATACCTCATTGTCAATATCCACCGTTTTACCAGTTGCCGGAACAGCATTGATTGTAACAGTGTTGTTGTCACCACCTACAATCGCACCTTTTTTACCTGCATACCAGTTTGTCAGATAATACTTCAGTTCTTCAGTATCACTAACTGTCAAAGTAGCCGGAACTAAAATGGCATCGTCCTTGAAACCGATTTCCACTTTCTCCATTTGACCGGCTGTAACGGCTGTCAAGAATGCATTCTTAAAGCCGTCGTTGTAGCGAATAGCATTAAAAGCTTTCTGGTTAAGGTCATCTCCGGCATCTGTAGTATAATCCTTCTTGTCATTAAGAGTAAACAGCTTGCTCATAGTACCCTCTGTGCCACTAATGGTTACAATACCTTTATTAGTATAGATTTCGAACTTAAGATTCGCTGCTGTACGTGCTGTAGATTGTGGTACTACCATAACGCTATTCACACTTGCTTTAGGATCTGTATAGTTCAGAGTAAGCGTGGGACTTTTTTCAGCATCCGCCACAAAGAAGTCTGCAATATTCGGATTTACAATATCCGTTATTGGAGATTCTGTGGTATACTTGATTCCATAGTCTTCAATAGCCTTCTTATAGAGATTGAAAACATCTGCTAAAGTGGCAGCTGCACCAGTTTTTTGATAATCACCAGCTCCTGAACCTTCCACAAAACTTGGCGTCTTTAATTTCTTCAGAGCATCGTATGTAATACTCTTACTGCTGGGCTGAACTGTTCCAGTAACAGCAAATCTATCAGTTCCATCAGTTACCACCACTTTTCTGATTTCCACACCGGAATTTGTACCTTCATACATAGCTTTAAAAGCTACTACCGGGAAAACAGCAATCGGGTTAACTGCTACATTTTTATCTCCTTGCTCAACGAAGATATGGTCTAACCACATTTGGTTTTTATACCATGAATCTCTACCATCTGTTCCATCTTCTTGATTTGTAGGAATAGAGTAGGCAAGACCTGTGCGTGTTTGTTCGGCATTATACTGAGCATAAACAAAGTAGTTACCTTCTACAAACTGTGCGTTGCCATTTACAAAGCTGCCATTTACATAGTCATAGCGATAGTTGCTGTAAAGTTTGTCGACAATAGTGTAATTCTTAGCGGGGGCTGCATCTGGCGTCCCACCTTTACGTTCGTCCATCAAGGCAGCACCTAATTTATCAGTCTCTGTCCATTTCAATCCATTATCCCAGATAAGTCTTGTGTTAGCCACATTGGGAGATACAAATGAAATATTACCGACTACAGTTCTATTTGCTAAATTAGGGTTTTCTGGTTGTCCGGTAACAAAATCATCAGCCGTACAAGCTGCAAACACAGCCGGCAAAGCCAGTGCCATTAAAAAATGTTTTGTTTTCATAATTTTGATATTATTTTTGTTCATTAACTATTCAATTTATCCCAGTGGGTCTTCACTACCACCGCCAGGTCCATCACCTGCGCCTATTGAACCTGCGAATCCTGTTTCTACTTCCACTTCCAGAACCATCACTTCCGGAGCTTCGTACTTCATTTCCTTTTCTACTTTCATAATCATAAAATTTAAATTGTTAGTAATATTAAAATTGTCTCTTTATTATCAACCGATAACATGCTTGCTTCAATCGCTATCAAAAGAGTCAAGCCTATCTTTTGAGTGATAGTCCGGCATTCTTTGACAGATATAATAGGTATAGCAAACCCGCATTTTCAGCCTGCAAAGTAAAAAACAAATTTCCTAAAAATAAACGGTGGGCGTATTCAGCTGATATACAAAGTGTTATTAGTTTTAGAAAAGAGCTAAATATCCCAATAAAAGAATCTATTGAAACCTGATAATCCGAGCGAACATGCTGACCTACAATCCATTCCGAGTTCATTTCCCAACAAGCAGTTTTACTCCTCCAAGTAAATTGACACTACTTTTTAGCACCTTATTTGGTAATAGCACACTACTGCAACCTACTTATTTTCAATAACAAAGGCACTATTGAAGTAAAGAGATAAAGTATTTTTAAAGATAGTAATGGCACCATTTTCAGACACCAATGACAAGAAATGAGCTTACAACCATTAGCACCAAACAGAATAAAAAAGTTCATTCTTCAACAGAAACCGTATAGCCGTTAAAAAACAAATGCACCCATATGCCCACTGGCAATGAGTGCAGATATGTACAAATAAATATTCAAGCAGTAACGCAGAAGTACTTATAAACAGAATGAAAGAAGCGAGTTCAGGAACAACTTACCAAGCAATACCTACCTGAGGTGCAATGCCTTAAAAACAGGTAGTAACCATCTTCGCAAAAAGCGTAACCGATACCACCATTCTGCCTTTTTCAGCCAACGGGCATCACGGCAATCCTGCGTTGTTCCGTCAGGACGGCAAATAGTCTGCAATACTCCGATGATATCCTTTCTTTTCACCCGCTCGATGCGAGCCACATTCCCATCACCCAGCATCAGACAGTCATCACCTTCACGGCCTATATACCGATGAATCATATACCGACCTTCCCACTGATAAAAAGGGCAGCACCAGGCAGGAAGTTCCTCATCGGGAGGACAAGGGACTACTTCCACCAGGTCTATCCCCCCTCTGATAAAGGGATACATACTTTGCCCGCCAATAAGCAGCTTTACCGTCTGTCCCTGTCGCAAAGCTTCGGCTGCTTCGGCAAAAAAATCATTGGATACCGTTATTTTTCGCATGTTTACAATATGGTATCATGAGAAAGGCATGCCTCGGCGGCATCGGGCAGGCAGACCAGGTGATAAACGAGTACAGCAGAAAGCAAACCCAGAAAATTACTAATATAATCATACAGTTCATCACCGTAAACGAAGTTAAGAGGACACGAAGAACGCAACGCATCATACTTTTGGGCTATAGCCACAATTTTTAGAAACAATTTTCAATCCCTATCTTCCGGAACAATGCCAACAAGTCGATTTCCTGCTCTTGTGAAAGCGATTTCACATTTTCCTTGTTTGTTGTATTGCTATTCATTTGTATATTGTCATATAATAAGTTGAGGGTATTCTGTACTATTGAATCCGGAACATATACTAAAAGAATAATCCCTACTTACACATCTATAGTAAATGTATAGGTAGGGATTAAACTGTTTATTCTATTGGATTTGGTTATCCTATGAAAGGATTTCTGTTCCTTTATCCTCCAACTATAACGTTATTTGCATCAGTGCTAGCACCACCCAAATAACCGTCAAAATCGCTACAAGTGAATGTTCCTGCGTTGTATATTCTACCCTTCAGGTAAGTAGTAGCAGCTGTTACAGCACTACCTCTTGGAATATTCAGACTGTAACCTTCATCAACGATAAGTCCTGTGATAGAAAATGCTGTAGTAGTCCAAACAACGCGTTCAGAACTCTTCACTTCAACATACTTCACTGTATTTGGTAAGATGCCGCAAGCCGTACAAGCACCGGTGATCTCAACATAGTTAGCGTATTCACCAACTTCTGCTTGGGTTACAGATGTTGCGTTTGTAATAACTTTGATAAAACCAGGCGTTCCTGTAGAGGCTACAACGGTATTTACGTTACCGGTACCAAACAATTCGATAGTACCAATCTTAGCATCAGCAGCAGCGAAAGCATCAGCAAATGTTTTTCCAGTAGAAGCATTGGTACTTACATAAGTATAAGCATCAGCATTCTTTTGCGTGATATAGCCATAATTGTTGATTTTACCACTGGTGTTATTCTGTACACCTAAACTTCCGGCATTGTCAATCCTTCCGTATACTTCCAAGGAAGTGGCATCATTGGTCAGTTCTGCTCCATTCATAAGGAATTCTGCGCCTACAGGGATATCAATTATACCATTATTAGTCATATTCAGTTTCAGAGTGGTTGCACCTGAAATATTTACTGTACCATTATTGGTAATTGCAGTTGTTGTAGGATTAGTAGCTGTAGCTGTTACCATATTTGTCATTGTCATTGTTGCACCTTCAACGACTTCCAGTGAAGTAATATAGTCAAATGTTTTGCTATCTGAGTATTTCCACAAACCTGCAAACTTAACAGGAGTAGCAGTACCAAACTTCAAAGTTGCAGGAACTTCTGTTTCTGTAGTACTTACGAATTTAACAGCATCGCATTGAGTTGCTAGGTCAGTACTAAGTTTAAAAGTTATCTTATTTCCAGCATCTGCTACACGTGCTTCATAAGCAGCTGTAGCTTCGGCATCCATTACGAATTCACTGTTCTCATCGCCGTCCAAGAAGAAATCAACTGTAGCCTTATTGGCTATTGCATCATAAACTTTCAAGGCATCAATCAGATGTTGTTGATCTGTAATATGCAATCCATCCATATCAAGAGTGGACATGTCGGCTTGGATACTACGTTTGCCATACTTACCGATCTTTTCACCTATGAAAGACCCTTTTGTTGCATTAGTCCATGTATTGTCGAGTACCTCCTGAACACCTTCAGTGACTGTTTTATCATAAGTTACTGTAGTTGCGGTCTTTCCCCAAATATTTCCTTTTGCGTTATCTAATGTTACTTTACCATAGTTTGTTTTGATAACAACATTAGCATTGTTGGCTGTTACTCCGCTTTTGAGAGGTAGCAATGTAAACACTGCGTTGTAGTTATCGGTGATATCCGTTGTAGTTAAAGAATTTGCTACTGTAGCAGCGGCTAGATCAACATCAGATACATTTGTCCAAAGTGAAAATTCGGAGTTCCGGTATGGGGTGGCTGCATTATATTTAACAGGAATAGATGTCGTGAAAGCACCATTTGCATTCATTTCAATACTTGAAACCTTAAGTGGACTTACACCCAAACCGTCAATTTTATCAGTATTACTGGGAACTGTGGTCAAAATCAATGTAGTACCAACCCGTTTTAGGACGATGTCATACTTTTTGCCATAGCCTGCTGTATTTCCTTTATCTTCGTCATATGGCGCAATAGTCAAAAGTTCAGACATATAGGGGGTTAGCTCTTTTGTTTTTGCATTCTGGTTTTCAGGAATTGTAATAACAGGAGCCACACTTCCATTATTAGTAAACGCTGTGTCGGCTGGATAAACCATTATTGCTCCCTTTTCCAATACCATTGATTTGGTTGTGAAGACAAATGCCTCATCATCTTTTGCAGAGCCTTCATAAATGGCATTCTGATAACCCGTTAGATTAGAACTTATATCAGTTATACCATGGAACAGAGACATCAAGTCACCTGCTTCAAAATTCAACCCAAAATCGGATGTCATGTCAGCTCTAGTCAAAATGGGCATACCATCACTACCCTCTAATGATACGGCGAACTTAATGGGTGATTCCTGTGAAACAGACGGAGAACTCAACTCCTCATCTGCAGTACAGGATGCCAAAGCAATGCTTCCCAACAAAGCACCAAATAAAAATTTAGACTTCATACTCATCTTTTTAATTAATGTTATTTTAAATTCAAATAAATATTTTCCTTTGTACTTTTAAAATTCCTCAGGAGGTTCCGTACTACTTTGTCCAAAACCTTTTTCCACTTCCACCTCCAGAACTTCCACCTCCGGAGCTTCATACTTCATTTCCTTTTCTACTTTCATAATCTCAAAATTTAAATTGTTAGTAATATTAAAATTGTCTCTTTATTCGGTAATGCGATAATTACTGCTACCGCTGGCTGCCTATTATCCTATCGCAAAGACAGGCTACCTCTTATATAAGAACCTTAGCTATTCCTATATATAATAGGTATAGCAAACCCGCATTTTCAGCCTGCAAAGTAAAAAACAAATTTCCTAAATTCAAAAGAAATCGTTATTTTTTTATTTTTTCGGTAAAAATGAGCCGAATTCTTCTTTATCATGAAATCTCTTTTCATCTTACATGCTTTTGCGAGCCAAAGGTAGAGATTTTATTGACATCCGCAAACAAAATAAAGGATTTTTTTTATGCTTTTCAGTGAAAATGTATAAATGCAAAGTAATTTATAGCTTCCTTAGACTTTTTTATTGAAAAAGAGAGGGGGATTCTTGTTTATACATCACCATAAAAATGATAATTATGAAACAATTACAGCTAAAATCAAAAGAAGAAAAAGGTTTGAAGATAAGATTCAATTTGAAACAAGTCAGAGAAAAGAATAAACTGACGCAAATCATGCTTATAACGACCGTTAATAAGAGAAGAATCAGAGTCTATACCAAACTCCGTGTAGAACCCAAGTATTGGAACCGCGAAACTTATCGGTGTTTCCAAAATGAAGGATTGAATATTCGTGAGAGGCTACGACTGAAACACATCAACGAACAGATTGACAATCTTGTCATCTCTTTGTATGAAATGGATGAAAGGCTTGCCATGAAAGGTGAGTATCTGTCTGATTCTACAGTCCGGCAGGTTGTTGATGAACACCAGCAGAAAGAGCATCTTTTACAAAATCCGATTGCTTGCCTGAAAAGGCTTGTGGGAGAGTATGAAAAAAGCGTGAACCGCAAAGGAAGACGCGGCATCGAAAGCACTAAGGCTACTTATCTCACTGCTCTGGGGCGTTTGGAGGACTATGACAGACAAAGGAAAGTGCCGATCTGCTCATTTGATGATTTTAACAAAAAGTTTTTTGTGGATTTCACCAATTACTTGTATGGATACAGTTATGGAAAAAGCAAGAAACACTATACACAGAACACGATTATCAACACTTTAAAAGTAATCAAGAACTTGCTGCACCGTGCATACGACAATGAGATGACAACGAACAACTATTTCTTGAAGGTTCAAACCACATTGCCTTCCGATTCGAGCGAGCAAATTTATTTGCAGGAAAAGGAGATTCAAAAGCTCTCCTTGGTGAAGACTGAGAATGACGAAGAGCATGCGGTGAGAGACGCCTTTATCATTGCGTGCTATACGGCATTAAGGATCAGCGATATTCAGCAACTGAACAAGGCAACCGTACGGAAGGGAGTGATATCGCTTTACCAGAAAAAGACAAAAGAACTGGTGGAAATTCCTATTTTGAAGGAAATAGCGCCACTCATTACTTATTATCAACAAGTGGGATTTCCCGTTATAGACAAGGTGAAGGCGAACAGAACCATCAAGGCTCTTGCCGCGCGGTGTGGCATTAACGAGTCTGTCAGCCGTAAAGAGTTCCGTGGGGGAGAAACTACCATCGTAACAATTCCCAAATACGAATTGATTAGCTTTCATACAGCACGCAGGAGCTGCGTGACCAATCTCTATAAACGCGGATACCCGGTAAGCTACGTGATGTCGCTTTCCGGCCATCGTTCTTTTCAAGCATTTCAGCGCTACATGAGGGCATCAAGCAAAGAACTGATGTCTGATTTTGTCCGCTTGCTGAGAAAAGAAAAAGCAATCTTGGCATAGAATCCGAAAAATAATTAAATAAATAACAGTTAGTGTTATTTCAATCCTCCCCTCTTCTCTCTTTTCAAACAACTCCCCTTCAAAGGCGTATGCATGCCTTGCCCAAAATCAAACCTGTATTCATTTCACAAAAATATCTTACTCGATATGGAACCCATGCAGGTTTGACCGGGAGGAGTCTCTGCCGACACCTATAATAATATACTTATTGGTCTGGAAACGATAGGCTCTTTCCTGTCCGTTTGCCAGATAAAATCTTATATATATAATAGGTGTAACATAAATTATCTGATAAACACGATTCAGGTATATACACAAAATCCTTCCCTGCCATTTCAAACATCAAAAGGACTCAATCAAAACAAAATAATTTATTTCCTTGATTGTAATAGAGCCTCATTGTCCGTCATGAGTAATAGCAGATTATCAATATTCCCCGAAATGTAATAAGAAAAACTATCCTATAATTCCGCAGCCATTTAAAGCATCCATCCATTTCCGGGCATCAGCCAACGCCTGGTCTTGAGGAATATCATAATGATTCATTAATATTTGTGCGGCATCTTCCAAAGAAAAATCTCTTCCTTGCAGTTCTTTCCAAAGAAGCAATGCTGTACTGTTAAGTGAAATAACCTTAGTCATATCGGCCTGCGACTTTCCTTGTTCGACGATCAAGTTTTCACCTGCAATTTCTCTAACTCTGTAATTTTCTTTAATTCTCATTACGATAAATATTAAATTGATCTTTTAAAGCTGCAAAGGTAAACATTCTCTTTTGAAATCCATACTGGAAAATAAAAATTCGGAGCGACCACATCAAAAACCCGGTCATTCCTTTCAGGTATTTGAACCAGCTACCCAGATGATGAGCTAGTAAGGAGCAGCTTCCAAAAATGTCATGCATTGTGCGACCGGATTCTATCTGGGTCTTTTAAGGAAAACTTCTGCCGGCAAAACACTTATTTCGGTAACTCCTTATCAGAAATGGGGATGTGATACCTGACTTCGCGTGATAGGGCAAAGTTTGTATGTTTTTCATTTTAATCATTTTGCAGTAATGAATGCTTTTATGACTAAAGTCCCGGAAGTAATTAAATCTGTATTGCTTGGCTTTTGTATGTTAATTTGACTTTGAAATACAGGGTATGAAATAAGATTAGGGGGCTGGTCAATAGATTAGAGGCTTCAAGATTATTTTAGGTCAAAATATTATACAATATATTAAATGCCTGCAAAATGCAGAAATATGATTAATGAATGGAGCAAAGCCCCCAAATCATTCATTTGGATTTCTGGTGCATTTTTTATACCACTCCTTTTTTCTTTTGTTTCTTAATATTCGGTATATGCCTTTAAAGACAATGTGCAATCTATTGGTGGAATAAATGTTTTCTTCCTCACTTCCGAAAGGAACCGAACCGGACTTTGGCCATACCTGGAGTGTATCTGAGCCGTATTTGCTCCGTAGCAAATTCGGTTGGAGGTACTCCTATGCGGAGATAATACGGAGTTGGTACGGGCTTGATCCCTATTTGATACGTTTCTGACAGAAGTGAAACCAGCGGCTAATTCTGCCAAAGGGCACATGTGATAAGTGAGAAGATGCCTTAGAAGTGGAGAATATGGTCAGTGCGTAAGGATGATGGATAGCCTCAAGAATATGAATCACTCATCTTCGTGATACGAACCAATAGTAAACAGATATATAGCGGACGACAAGGGAACTTTTAGCATTATTCAATGCAGGTCTACTTTTTAATGTTGGTGTCTGAAAATGGTGTCACGCTTATCTCTTGTAATAAGTTGCTTCTTTATTTACAATCTATAGTTTGTTGAAAATAAGCAACTTACAACCAAGCTTTCTTATAGGTGAGGTGCTAAAAAGCAGTGTCAATATATTTAGGTAACGAAATTTGCTTTTTATCAATGAACTTGTAAGAAACTGTATACCAGTGTATTTGTCCATTTTTTGTGCACTCTTGGGGAAATCTTTTTTTCTATATTGGAGTGTTTTTGATATTGTGTAATATGAAGATAATCAAGGGAATATGAGTCTGATTTATTTAGGAAATTTGTTTTTTACTTTGCAGGCTGAAAATGCGGGTTTGCTATACCTATTATATCTGTCAAAGAATGCCGGACTATCACTCAAAAGATAGGCTTGACTCTTTTGATAGCGATTGAAGCAAGCATGTTATCGGTTGATAATAAAGAGACAATTTTAATATTACTAACAATTTAAATTTTATGATTATGAAAGTAGAAAAGGAAATGAAGTATGAGGCTCCGGAAGTGACGGTTCTGGAGGTGGAAGTGGAATTGGGATTTGCATCAAGCCCTGTTGTGGGTGGAATGGAAGAAGAGGAAGACTAATTTAATAATAGGACAAAAATGAGAAACAGGAAATTAATTTCAATGTTCTTGTTGCCGGCGGCGCTGGTCGCTTGTAACAACGATGAATTTATCAGCGACTTCAATAACAATGATGCAAAGGAAGTCGTTGAAGGACTTACTTTGAACGTGTCTTTGGACGCCGGTACCTCTACGAGAGGTGCCTACGCCGGTGCCTCGGATGGCGTGTTCCAGAACTTTTATTTGGAACCGGAATACGAAGACTCAAAATTGCTTTTGAGTGATAATGCAGCACTTCATGGAGATATGCTCGGTTTGTGTTTGACGAATGGCGGCACTGCCATCACCAACTTGCCTTTCTATATCGCAGGTTATGGAAGTACAAAGGGAGAAACTGAAAGCGCAAAGACTAAAATATTTACTTTTGCAGCATCATCGAACACTTTGTATGATTTAGGACTGGATGCTACGCAGGAGGAAGATGACGCTCTTCATGGGGAAGTAGACGCTAAAAGCGTAATTGCAACTTCTGCTTCCGCCATTCTTGCTAAAAAAGCCAATGAACCTTTGGAAGCTGATGCAATGGATGTCCGCAAGGGTATTCTGCGCACTAATGCAGGCGTAATGACCGGTAAGTATGTGGCATACTATCCTTACGATGCTACTTTTGTTGAGCCCGCAGGTATTCCTGTAAAGGAACTGGGTGCAATCAGCGAAGTTGCCGGTCTCTCCGATAATGTAGCAGATGCTATTACGGATGCAAAATTCTACGATAACTTGTTCGCCTGCTCCAGCAGCACTGTAGACGTTGCCGGTGGCACAAAATCCGGTGACGTAAGTCTGACGCCTGTTACCGGTGCTATCGTATTCAAAATTTGTAATACAGCAAGTGCAGAGTCTAAAAGCATAAAACTGATTACGGTAAAGGCCACCGAAAATTCTGCTGCTACGGACTTCGCCCTGAACGGAACAATGAGTCTGGGCACAACAAACACCTTCGTTGCCGGAGACAAGACTACCGATATGATTGGTGTATCTCTGAAAATGCCTGCTCTCGTTGCTGGAAGTACTGCCGCAGAAAATGCCAAGTACATCATGATGCCTATCTACAGCACTGCCAACAAGAAAGTGGCTGTATCTGTATATACTACAGACAACAAGGTGGCTACCATTGAAAAGAACTCTATTCCTGGAAATGGTAAGGCTGTTACTTATAATATAGACATGAAGGATCTTACTTTTGCAGATGCGCCACAATATGTATATAACGAGAAATCCTTTAAGGAAGCTGCTGCTGCTGAAGGTACTCTGATTATGCTGGCTGACATCACGGTTTCTTCTACCGATGAAGGACTTAATTTAAGCAAAAATTTGACCATTCAGGGTAACCACACACTGACCGTTCAAAAAGGAACAAATGATGCCTCCATCAGCGCTTCCCTTACTTTCGAGGAAGGTGCCAAACTGGTATTGGATGGAGCTGTTGCTGTGACTAAGCCTTTGGCTTGTGGTGAACTGACCCTCAAAGGAGCTCCGACATTTACAGGTGCTTCTGTTACTGCTACAACGCTGAACATTGAGACGGGTGCAAATATTACAACCTTGGGTGACGCCACTATCGGAACCTTGAACAACAAGGGAACATTGGCTACCGTTGAAGTTGCAGGCAAGAAAGTAGCCGTTACTACACTGAACAATGAAGGAACTGTAACAGTTAATGCCAATACGGAACTTGCTGCCGGAACGCTGAACAACAAGGCTGTTGCATCTAGTGCCGCCTCTGTAACCGTTACAGGAAAGCTGACTGCTACTACCGTAGTAAACGAAGCAGCTACTGCCCCCGGAGTAACTCCTGCATTACTATCCGGTAAAATTACGGTTACAGGCGAAACTTCAGCCGCTACCGTATCCAATGCCGGAACCTTGACTTGGAATTCCGCTAAAGATATGAACCTGAAAGTTACCAATAGTGGTACATTTAGTATCAGTGAAGCTTGTAATTTTACGGGTACTCTGGACAATTCCGGAACTGCTACTTTTGCCGAAACTAAGGTTATTACCGGAACGGCAGGCACTATCAACAACAGTGGCGATATGACTGTCAATGGCTCTCTGATATTGACCGGAACCACATTGAACATAAAGGCAGGCAAAGTGAACAACGTAGGAAACATCAGCGGTGCCACCAAGATTACCGTTACCGAAGGTGCAGAATTTGTGAAGACCGTAAGTTCCTATAATGAACTGATCAATGCTTTGGGTACTTCAGGCGTTCCTGCCAAGTTTACGGGTGTAAATGTAGCTTTAGGTGGAATTACTGCTACCGCAGCCGTTAGCACGGAGAAAAAGGTTTATCTGGCAGGTAGTCTGACTTTGAATGAAGCTTCTACCCTGAATGGGGATGTCGTTGTAACAAGTACTGCCACACTCACGGCTACCAAGGCAACAACAATCAGTGCAGTTACTGTCAATAGCGGTGCAACATTGACTATCGGAGAAAATTCCAATATCACTGTTACAGGCAATATCACGAACAATGGTACTTACGCACATGCCACTGGTGCCGTAGTTTATTGTGCAGGCATTGATGGTAATGGAACATGGACTAACTATCCAACATTCTAAATCGTAAATGAGCCGCAAGACGGCTCTACCGGACGAAATAGTTCAATAAGGGAGACTGCAAAATCCGCGACATCGGGTTTTGCCGTCTCTTTTTACATAAACTCGTCTTCTATTTACAACTATTTCCGGGTCCTCATGGCATTTGCCATCATTTTTATGTACCTTTGCTTTGTGGAACCATAAAAGCATAAGTTTATGAAGGCATTACCCTACGGAATATCGGACTTTTCCCGCCTGATACGCGAGGACTATTATTATGTGGACAAGACGCATTTCATCGAAATGCTGGAACGGCAGCCCCCCTATTTGTTCCTGATCCGCCCGCGCCGCTTCGGCAAGTCGCTCTTCCTTGCCATGCTGGAGACGTACTATAGTATCGACTATGCCGACAGATTTGAAGGACTGTTTGGCGAACTGTATATCGGGCAACATCCGACAAAGCGGCATAACAGCTACATGGTTCTGCGCTTTAATTTCTCTGCCATCAGTTCGAAGTTGGAAGATGTGGAGCGTTCGTTCAGCGAGTATTGCTGCATGGTGATGAAGAATTTCATCCTGAAATATGAACACCTGATGGGCAGTGACGTCTGGAAGGTCGTCAATCCGGATGAGACCAATCCACGGCAAATGTTGGCTGCCCTCAAAGAGTATATCAGCCGCACGGATTGCCCGCGCATTTACTTGTTGATCGACGAATATGACAATTTCACCAACACCATCCTTTCTTCCTACGGTCAGGAGCGCTATCGGGAAAAGACGCACGGTGAAGGTTTTATCCGAGGTTTTTTCAATAACATCAAAGACTCCACTTCCAATGCCGGTGCTGCCGTAGAGCGTCTCTTCATCACGGGCGTGAGCCCTATTACGATGGACGACGTGACGAGCGGTTTCAATATCGGTACGAATATCAGCATGCTGCCTCAGTTCAACAACATCATCGGATTCAGCGAAGATGAAGTGCGGGAGATGATTGCTTATTACAAAGATGAAGACGCACTGCCGGAGGATGTCACGGTGGACGGACTGGTGGAAATAATGAAACCGTGGTATGACAATTACTGTTTCTCTTCCCGCAAATTAGAAGAGCGTATGTTTAATTCGGACATGGCACTCTATTTCCTGAACAGTTATCTGCAACAGCAGCTACCCCCGGAAATGATGGTCGACAACAACATCCGTACCGACTACAATAAGCTGCGTCACTTGGTACAGATAGACAAGACATTCGGAGCCAACGCTTCCGTCATCCAGCAAATAGTAGCGGAGGGCAGTATCACAGCACAGATTTCCACTTCTTTTCCGGCTGAGAAAATGACCGATACGGAAAACTTCAAGAGCTTGTTGTTCTATTTCGGCATGCTATCCATACAAGGTGTTTATCAAGGTGACACCGTTTTGGGTATTCCCAACCTGACAGTCCGTGAGCAATTGTATACCTATCTGACAGAAGCTTACCTGCAAGCCGATTTATTTGAAATGGACATGTCCGTTCTCTCTACCCTGATTAAGGGAATGGCTTATCGTGGTGAATGGGAACTCGTCTTCCGCTTCTTCGCCCGCGAACTGGAACGTCAAAGTGCCATCCGTGAGTTCATTGACGGGGAGTCTCATGTCAAAGGCTTCCTTCTGGCTTATCTGGGTTTGACGCAAGGATATGTCATTCTCCCCGAACACGAGTCTTCCAAAGGCTATGCCGACTTCTACATGATGCCTGACCTGCTGCACCAGCCGGATATTGCCTACAGCTATATTGTGGAGGTGAAATATGCCCGTCGTGATGCTTCCGATGCTGATATTGCTTTACTGAAGCGTGATGCGGCAGAGCAGTTGAGGCGTTATGCAGCGGATGAAAAGGTACTTCGCACCAAGGGGAACACCCGGCTGGAGCTGATTACGCTGGTGTTCAAGGGGTGGGAACTGGTGGTTCTGGAGAAGTTATAATATAATCATAAATAATTGTTGTCTTTCTGTAAGGGAGCGGGCTTTATGCCTGCTCCCTTTTTCTTCATGTTACAGCATGATTCTTTCTATGCTTCTGCTATTGTAGGTAAGTTAATATTGGGAATTCAACAAATTATACATTAAGTGACCTGAATAATGTCTGAACCGGAGATTCAAAACCAGAATTACTCTACCCCAACGAACCGGTATTTGTTATCCGGTTGTAACTTCATTTCTTGTCGTTGGTGCCTGAATATGGTGTCATTACTATCTTTAAAAATACTCTATCTCTTTACTTCAATAGTGCCTTTATTCTTGAAAATAAGCAGGTTGAAGTAGTGTGCTATTACAAAATAAGGTGCTAAAAAGTAGTGTCAATTTACTTGGAGGAGTAAAACCGCCTGTTGGGAAATGAACTCGGAATGGGTTGTAGTTCAGCATGTTCGCTCAGATTATCAGGTTTCAATAGATTCTTTTATTGGGATATTTAGCTCTTTTATAAGGCCGATAACACTTTGTATATCAGCAGAATACACACACTGTTTATTTTTTAGGAAATTTGTTTTTTACTTTGCAGGCTGAAAATGCGGGTTTGCTATACCTATTATATCTGTCAAAGAATGCCGGACTATCACTCAAAAGATAGGCTTGACTCTTTTGATAGCGATTGAAGCAAGCATGTTATCGGTTGATAATAAAGAGACAATTTTAATATTACTAACAATTTAAATTTTATGATTATGAAAGTAGAAAAGGAAATGAAGTATGAGGCTCCGGAAGTGATGATTCTGGAAGTGGCTGTAGAGAAAGGTTTTGCATCAAGCGTGATTACACCTGACCCTGAATTATAGTTTAGAGACAAGGTTTAACACTCTTGCTTTCTAGAGAAGAAGCAATTTGAATATTAATATCAATTAATCTTAAGGTTAAAAATGAAAAAGAAACATTTGTTTAGTGCCGTAGCTTTAGCTGCGGTTTTTGCAGGGTGTTCTCAAGATGAGCTGATTAGCGAAAGCAACAAGCAGAGTATTGGTGACCGTCCGATGGTAGAAGCTCCGACAATCACATTGGGAGCAAATACGAGAATGACAACCAGCAATAATTTTGCTGGCGTTACTTGGCAGGCAGGCGACGGTTTTGGAGCTTGCGTGATGGATGAATATGATAAGTCAAAGACAGATTGGGCACAATTCGTTATTAAGGACTACATCTCCAGCAATGTACTGTATCAGACTACAGACGGCAAGACATTTACCGCTGATGCATCTTTGTGCCAAGGTAACTATTTGTTTTATGCTCCTTTCAATGAGGCTAACTACAAGCGCGGACCATTGGAAGTTCAGCTACCTACGGAACAAATCGTAGTACCTAATGCTGATGGAACGCCCTCTAACACTGCTATTAAGAATTTCTATGAAGCAAAGAAATATCCTGTTTTTATAGCTTATGACTCTATTTGGAAAAGCCCCAAAACAGAATTATCCTTGCACATGAAGCATATTTATTCTTTACCGCATATTACATTGAAGCTTGGCCAGGTACAATTACTTGATGCACAAGGTGCTTTAAAAGTAGATGCTAATGGTCAACCGGTTTATGAAACATCTATTACAGTAGACTCTATCAAGTTTACGAATAGTACAAGTGCTATTGTTACAGCAGGTACGATTAAAAATTCTGGCGTTATTGCTAATATCGCTAAGGATGCTAAAGGCAACGTGGCTTGGGATGTAAACCAGTATGAAACAGCTAAAACCGCTGATATTGTAGCTCCTGTAACCACTAATAAACCTGTTTGGGTTAAATTTAATCCCGCTATAACTATCACGACCGGCCAAAATGGCAAATTCTTGATGGTATTGCCGGGCGCATCTTATGCACAAGCTGATTTGGCCGTTGAAGTTTACACAACCATTAACAACGAAGCATACGTTTTAGCAAATAGCAGCACTGCTACTGCCGCTAAGACCATTACGCCTGCAAGAAACTTGATATTGTTACCCGGTCTGCCATACTCTGCTGACGAGTACAACAAAGATGGTTCTATGAAAGATACCAAAGGTACTTCTGCAACCTATACAGTTGATGGTGGTTTTATTCCTGCAAAATCGGCAATTGCTTCCGGTTATACTCAGATCAAGAACTATGATGAACTTACTTCTTATGTTCAGAAAGTGGCTTATCGTGGCGAAGCGCTGATTGAAATCACAAAAGCTATGGCTGAAGCATACATGGCAAATAACAATGGACAGGCTCCTGATCCAAGAAAGTACTTCGTTATCACCACTACAGATAAAGCTCCAATTGCGTTGGATGATGCCTTCCTTAAAGAATTTGATAATGCTTGTGTAATTGAAGGTAAAAATGCCTCTATTTCATTCAGACCGAACAGCAAGCTTGTAACTTTGGGTGACATTACTTTCAATGATGCAAAAACACCTGTTTTGTTTGATGCCGGTACTTTAGCTAACAATGGTGTTTATACTAAAGTAACTTTGTCTAATTCGGATGTTACTTATGTTAGCGGTAATACTATCTTAACCGGTGCGGGTACTGCTTCTACCAAGTTTGGTAACTTGACAGTAAACAAGGGTGCAACTCTTACTATTGATAAGGACTTTGCAACTGTAGGTGCTACAGTCATTAATAATGGTGGTGCTATCACCAATGCATCTACAGCAAAGGAACTTACACTTACAAATACCAAGGGTGAAGCAACTCTTAATGCAAGTCCGGTTGTTAACACTGCTACCAAGTCTACGATTACGAATGGTGGAACTTTGACTATCAACACTAATATTGATGCAGTCAACGTTGATTTGACTAATAATGCCGATGCTAAAGCTATTGTCAACAGAGCTACAGTAGTATTCGCAACAAATAACGGTCTTGTTGAAGTTAAACACTCAGCAGCCAATGTTACAGTTACAGCTGGTAGTGGTGAAGTAGATAATACTATCGGTGGCAAGATTACAAGTGCTGCTACTCAGACTGTATTTGCAACATTCGGTGCAATGACTAATGCAGATGAATTGAAAAAGTATGATGCCTTGACAAAATTGACTGCCCTGAATTTGACAGGAGAATGGACTATTGATTCTAATACTGAAATAGAGAGCATCCTCGCTGCTAGTGCAGCATTGGGAACTGTAAAAGTCATTAACTTCAATGCAGGAAGTAGTATGACACTTGGTAATGTCACTCTTGACTTGACAGGAAAAGCTATTACTGATATCAACATTAATGCCGATGTTGAATGGGTAGGACGTTCTGCAGCAACTTCTATAGTTACAGCTACAAGTATAACTATTACTGAAACTGCAAAACCTGCTCCTCTCACAGGTAACTACACGCTTACTAAAACTGATATTACTGTTAACCAATGATCATCTTTTAGCTAATCTAAGTAGATTACATCAGAAGAGGCTGCTCAAAATGAACAGCACATCAAAAGTTAAACAGTTAATAATTAACTGATATGGTAAAAGGGCTCGGTATTGCACCGGGCTCTTTTCTTTCAGAGGGTTCGGAAGTAATAATTCATATTTTCCCCTATACTGCCAGACAGTTAAATCAGAAAATGACACACTCTTTCCATTCGCAATACCGACAAACAGGTGTTGCGAATGTTTTTTATACAAAAAGTATTTATTTCCTAATCGAAAAGAATGAAAAAGCGATAAGATGATAGGGTGATAAAGTAGCTGCGTTACTACAGGGGAATTAACCGTCGAAAAAGAACAATAAAAGCACTCAAAAAAGAAATGATGCTGGCAATAAGCCAAATTCAACTGCTGATTCACATTATTATTAGGAAAGAAAGAATTATCTTTGTCCCCTCATTTAGTAACGCTTAAAAAAATAACTTGATACATAAATGATAGTTTATCTCTCTATTTATTATTAGCATGCCCATTTATACCACGTTATTTTTCAAGCATTACTAAATAATACATTTAAGTTTCGTGACTCCTATAACTTCTTTATTGCCGTACTTACGAAACTTGAATAAGGTGTATATTATATTTTAAGAAAAATGCATGAACGAAAAGCAGAAAATTGATTGGCTGGAACTGTTCCGGAAAATATGTGCTTCCAGAAGGCTGCTTCTGAAAGTATGTGGCATTGGCGCTGTCGTAGGGTTAATTATTGCCCTTAGTATTCCCAAAGAATATACGGCAAGCACGCTCGTTGCCCATGAAGGAACCCGCAGTCGTTCTTTTTCAGACATAAGGGAGTTGGCAAATATCACCCCCGGCATGAGTGCCTCTATTGCGACCGACCGGGATGCTCTTTTTCCTTCCTTGTATTCCACCATCGTCCGTTCCACCCCCTTTCTGCTCCAACTCTCCGATGTTGAGGTACGCAGACAGAAGGACAGTACCGCAATGCCTCTTGCCCGATATCTGAAGGAACACCAGAAGAAACCGTGGTGGAAAGCTGTCACTTCCACACCGTTGCGACTGATAGGGTGGTGCATATCCTTGTTCAGAGAGAAACCGGAGATGAATCATATCGGGAAAAAGGAAGAATCAGCCCTCTTACAGCTGACCCGTGAAGAGGCTGCCATAGTCCGTACTATAGCTTCCAGAGTCAAAATAGAAATAGACAGGAAGAAACGGATGATATCTATAACTGCTACGATGCAGGACCCGCTAGTGGCGGCTATTGTAGCCGACACCGTGCAAGCACGCCTGAAGGCGTATATGACAGAATACAGGACAAACAAGTCGCGTAAGATTCTGCAATACAATGAAAAACTATGTAAAGAGGCGCAGGCCGAATATCGCGCGGCACAGGATAGATATGCCCGTTTTGCGGACGCTAACCGAAACCTGGCGCAACTGACCTCACGCGCTGAGCGGGCACGCTTGCGCAGCGAGATGGAACTGGCGCAGTTGGCTTACAATCGGTCGGAACGGCAAGTGCAGGCAGCCAAAGCAAGAGTGAGAAAGGTAGCTCCGGTGTATACGGTCATACAACCTGTAACGGTTCCGCTGCATCCCTCAAAGCCCAATAAATTGCTTATTCTTGCAGGATGTATCCTGCTGAGTGGCGCAGGTGGCATAGGGTGGATTTTATTTGCAAGGGACTTTATTCGAAGGATCAAAAAAAAACGAACAATACGTAAACCGATAATAGATAGCAAATGATTAAGAAAATAATTCAACTGCTGTCGGAACAGCAACGTAAACGGGGCATTTGGGTCGCTCTTTCGGTATTGGTGCGTGCTATACTCGACTTTGCGGGAGTAGCGGCGCTGGTACCTATATTACTGGTAGTGATGAAGCAGGACGGTGGGCGAAACAATATGCTGGCACTTTGCGGTGCGGTGTTACTGTTCGTGATGCTGAAGAATGGTGTAATTGTGCTGCTGGCACGTCTTCAGAGCAGTTATCAACTCAATATATATCGTGAATTCAGCCGTCGGATGTTTGTCAACTACTACCGTCGCGGACTGTTTTACCTGAAAGAGAAAAGCAGCGTGCGGCTGGGGCACGAGGTGAACTACGTCTGTTACCTGTTCAGCTCATGCGTATTGGCTCCCGTTTTCCGTATGGCGGGAGAAGCAGTACTGATAATATTGATGGTAACGGCGCTCATTATTTGGGAACCGCTTCCGGGACTCCTGCTTTGCGGAGCGTTCCTCCTCTTGTCTGTACTGTATGTCAGCCTGGTCAGGAAGCGCCTACGTGATTACGGCATGGAAGAGTTGGAAGCCCGTAGAAAGCAATCGCGTACAGTAATAGAGGCTTTCCGTGGATATGCGGAGTTGGAGATCGCTCAGGCTTTCCACGCGTCTCTGGCTTCTTTCGATCAGGGAATGGAGTTTATTGTTCGCAACCGCTTGCGGACGGAAGTGTACCAGCTTTTTCCATCCTTTCTTTCGGAAGTAGCCGTAGTGGGAGGGTTGGCCTTACTGATAGGTACGGGAAACGGGAACCTGGGATTGATGAGTGGTGTGTTTGCTGTGGCCGCTTTCCGGTTGATACCAGCCGTAAGGGGCATTCTGAACAGTTGGGTGACACTTCAGAATGCTTCGCATACCATAACGGTGGTGGACGAAGGTATCAGTGACGAACCGCGGCAGGATGCGCAAAGTACAACGTCTTTCACTTTTAAACAGGGCATTACGCTACGGCAGCTCGGTTTTGCCTTCCCCGATGGACATACGCTTTTCAACGACTTGAATCTAAGTATCAGCTGCGGAGAACGGATCGGAGTACGTGGAGCAAGCGGATCAGGGAAATCGACACTCTTCAATCTGATGCTCGGTTTCTTTCCGCCTACCTCCGGTGAAATACTTATAGATGGGCAACAGCTGACTGCTGCCAACCGTAGTGAATGGCATAAACTAGTGGGATATGTACCGCAGGAAATATTTATAATAGAAGGCACACTTGCCGACAATATAGCACTCGGACAACCACAAGCTGACCGGGCAAAGGTGATGCAGGTATTGGAACAAGTGCAACTCCGAGAATGGGCAGATGAATTGCCGCAAGGACTGGATACGCCGTTAGGTGAATATGGCAGCCGTTTATCCGGTGGCCAGAAGCAACGGATCGGTATAGCACGAGCTCTCTACAAGGAGGCTGAAGTACTGTTCTTTGACGAAGCTACTTCGGCTTTGGACAACAAGACAGAACAGGAAATCAACCACGCCTTGGAAACACTTTCACTGCAACATCGGGAGCTGACACTGGTTGTCATTGCCCATCGCGAAAGCTCGTTGGCTTTCTGTGACCGGATATTCGATCTGGATATCTGTGATATAGTAAGTAATAATAAAGTATAAAGATAGAAATAAATGAAACAGGATTATTTGATAGCCGGACACCGTATCAGGGTGGAAGGTGACAGGCTGGTACAAGCAGTAGATGAATTGATCGGCTTTGCCCCTTTTAAAGTGGTGGCAGATGATGCTCCCCTTTGTCGTTTTATAGAATCTTCTGAAGAAGCTCCCACATTTGAAAAGGTGCTCTATACAAATGAGATAGACGGAATTGTCAGCCAGTTTGGCTGTTACAGCAATGGTTTCCTCTTTGTAATGATACCTCCCAAAGGTGAAAAACTAGAACTTTGGCTGGATGAAAGCAAACAGGTGGCCAGTTTCAAGGGTAATTACCAACTCCGGTTACTCCGATTTGCCTGCTGGATGGCTTATGGAGTGGCAACCGTGCCTTTTCAGACAGTAGCCATTCATACCAGCACCATTGTGTGCGAAGGTAAAGCAGTGCTCTTTTTGGGAGAAAGTGGAACAGGCAAGAGTACGCACACCCGTTTGTGGCGAGAGCATATAGAAGGAGCTTTCCTACTGAATGACGACAGCCCCATCATTCGTATTATCGATGGAAAGCCATGGGTATATGGCAGTCCATGGAGCGGGAAGACGCCATGTTATAAAAATGAAAGTTATCCATTGGCTGCCTGCGTGCGGTTGTCTCAAGCACCTTATAATCAGATAAAAAAGCTTAGTATAGCCCAAGGGTATGGTGCGTTGCATCCTTCGTGTCCACCTAACTTCGCTTACAGTGATGAGTTGTATGATTATATCAGCGATTTTCTGGGTTCCCTGCTTTCTGCCGTACCCGTTTATCATCTGGCCTGTCTGCCCGATGCGGCTGCGGCACACCTTTCTCATGATACCATATTGTAAACATGCGAAAAATAACGGTATCCAATGATTTTTTTGCCGAAGCAGCCGAAGCTTTGCGACAGGGACAGACGGTAAAGCTGCTTATTGGCGGGCAAAGTATGTATCCCTTTATCAGAGGGGGGATAGACCTGGTGGAAGTAGTCCCTTGTCCTCCCGATGAGGAACTTCCTGCCTGGTGCTGCCCTTTTTATCAGTGGGAAGGTCGGTATATGATTCATCGGTATATAGGCCGTGAAGGTGATGACTGTCTGATGCTGGGTGATGGGAATGTGGCTCGCATCGAGCGGGTGAAAAGAAAGGATATCATCGGAGTATTGCAGACTATTTGCCGTCCTGACGGAACAACGCAGGATTGCCGTGATGCCCGTTGGCTGAAAAAGGCAGAATGGTGGTATCGGTTACGCTTTTTGCGAAGATGGTTACTACCTGTTTTTAAGGCATTGCACCTCAGGTAGGTATTGCTTGGTAAGTTGTTCCTGAACTCGCTTCTTTCATTCTGTTTATAAGTACTTCTGCGTTACTGCTTGAATATTTATTTGTACATATCTGCACTCATTGCCAGTGGGCATATGGGTGCATTTGTTTTTTAACGGCTATACGGTTTCTGTTGAAGAATGAACTTTTTTATTTTGTTTGGTGCTAATGGTTGTAAGCTCATTTCTTGTCATTGGTGTCTGAATTTGGTGTCATTTATATCTTTAAAAATACTCTATCTCTTTACTTTAATAGTGTCTTTATTCTTGAAAATAAGTAGGTTGCAGCAGTGCGTTGTTACAAAATAAGGTGCTAAAAAGTAGTGTCAATTTATTTGGAGTTCTAAAACTGTTTATTTGATGATGGGTACGGAATGGGTTGTAGGTCAGCATGTTCCCTCAGATTATCAGGTTTCAATAGATTCTTTTATTGGGATATTTAGCTCTTTTATTAAATAGATATCTCGCTGTATATCAACCAAATATACTCACCATTTATTTTTAGGAAATTTGTTTTTTACTTTGCAGGCTGAAAATGCGGGTTTGCTATACCTATTATATCTGTCAAAGAATGCCGGACTATCACTCAAAAGATAGGCTTGACTCTTTTGATAGCGATTGAAGCAAGCATGTTATCGGTTGATAATAAAGAGACAATTTTAATATTACTAACAATTTAAATTTTATGATTATGAAAGTAGAAAAGGAAATGAAGTATGAGGCTCCGGAAGTGACGGTTCTGGAGGTGGAAGTGGAATTAGGTTTTGCAGCAAGTCCAAATCCTGGTGGAGAAGGAGGAAGCAATCAAGATTGGTAAATCGAAAAACAGATTTTAAAAATGAAAAATATGAAGAAAAAAATTTTATTAGCAAGTTTTTGTATTCCCGCATTATTTGCAGCATGTACTCAGGAAGAGTTTGCTGATATGCAGGTGAATGCCAACCGTGAGAAAATCAATATTGAATTGGCTTCTCCGGGAATTTCATTCGGAAGTGGTGCCGAAACAAGAATGGGCGCTACTGAGACTCCCAATAACGGTGTGGCTTATTCATGGATTGAAAGTGATAAGTTAGGTGCCGCAGTACTGGATGGAACAACGCTAGGTACGATTAATAGTGGTGATGATGTACTTTTCAACTATGCTTTCAACCGTGAAGGTGATGAAATTAATGGAAGCAAGTTCACGGCTGCAAGTCCGGTGATGAAAGGTATCTATACATTCTATCATAAGTACAACGCATCAGTTGACCGTGGTAAGTTAGCATTCGCCATTGAAGAAGACCAGGTGTATGACGCTACACAGACCGACAAAAGCGCTGTAGCTCAAATGGCTATGTATGTGAAAGGAATCTCTCCTGCTGTAGACTTGACTGCTACCGGCATCAAACAAAGTGATGCAGCCAGTTTGCAACTACCTGTAAGATTTGCAAACTTCGGTGTACCTTTCAAATTTCAAATCAAAGCCACGAATTTGCCTGAGAAAGGTGCAAAACTGGAAAAAATCATCATTACGAAGCATGGTGGAACTATTACCAATGGCGGTAATTTGGACTTTAGCGGACTTACAGCCGGTGATGGTGACCGGGTAAAAGTTCTCGCTGAATCAACTCCCGCAGAATTGGCAGAAGACTTTGCAGATAAAGTGAAGACTGTGGTTGATAATGTGAATAGCGGAAACTTATTTGCAGATGCAAATACTTCAACCTCTATTTCTGTTTCTGTAAAAGGTAATGCTGCAGGCGATGGTATCGATTTAAGTGGCGATGTAATTACTGTTTATGTAGTCATGCCTAATAACAGTACCTCTACTGCGTATGACATCAAAATACAGACTTCTGAAGGTTACCTTAAACTTGAAAACAAATCGTTCAAATTTATGTCGACAGGTGGTGCTAGCGAGGATCCTGCGGCTGGTGTAGTCGCACCTAGTCCAGTTGAACTGAACTTCAATACAAATGGTACGGGTAACATAGAGCAACCCACCGAGTTCAATATTCCATCAGAATATACTTGGAGTGAGGCGCTGAAGTATATCAACAGTCACCCAGCCCTTTATATGACTATCCCTGTAACATTCAATCTGACCGACGATGCAAATGTTGAAGCTCCTGCTGACGCTAATTATGCTGCATTCCAGGATTTGAAGCTTACATTGAAATCTAACGGTAACAAACTGAATGTACCGAACGATATTGCAGGGAACGTAAAAATCGCTAACTGGACATTTAACGATGCCGCTATTATTGAATTGGCCGCCGACAAAACAATGGCTATTGAAACATTGCCTACACTTAGTGCTTCTCTGACTTTCGTTAACAACGGAACTTTGGCTTTGAACGGAGCCAGTGACACTGCCAACCTGAAGGTGATAAACAACAAAACGTTGAATATGACAAAAGACGCTTCTTTGGCTGAACTGACTAATGCAGCTGATGCTGTTGTTAATGTAACTAAGAAGTTGACAGTAGCAAGTCTGGCTACAGGTAATGCGGGTACTATCAACATCGAGAATAAAGGTGAATTGGCTACTACAGCTACTTGCACCAATGCCGGTACAATTGATGTGAAAGCCGGTGGTAAGTTAACAGTAGGCGGCGCGTTGACCAATAATAATATTATTAATAATGCCGGTACAATCACCAGTGCTTCCGCAGTAACCATTACCAATGGTACTGAAGGTGTAATCAACCTGAAAACAGGCGGTGTATCCAATGGTAAAAGCTCCAACTTTGTAACTTATTCAGCTACAAATGGTAAGATCGTAATTGAGGATATTACCGACTTTTCAGCTATCGCATCAGGTAAAGAATACAAGTTTGATACCGGTAGTAAGGTAACCACCGAGGTGGCTGATTTAACGGCTTACAATACAGCGAACGGTGTAACAGAAATTACTGACATCACTTTGAACGGTGGTACTTGGAGGATAGCTGCTAATGCAAATGGTAATGTTATTGAAGTACCTACGAAGAGCATTACTACCAAGGGTGAAACAACTCTTTTATTCGATGATAATTCTATTTTGAACACTGCTTTGAAACTGACTGTTGATGCCGGCACTACTACATTGGGGTCTGTTGATAACATAGGTCAAGGTAGTGAGACTGCAGCAAACAGTACAGCTGCCATTAAAGTAGAAACTCTAACTGTTAGCAGTGGTGCTTCTATGGTAGTTCCAGAATCTATCACTGTAAACTCAACAACAGTTTCAAGTGAAGCTGCTACAATTTTGGGTACTCTGACTGTTGATGGTAAAATGTATTTCGATACCGCTGTAATAGGTAGTGCTACTAACTCTGACGCAGAATTGATTTTGACGCCGAAAGCTCAAGGTGGTACTGCAGCTGAATTTGGTGTAAAAAATGGCGCGAATTTTAATAATTACGGTACAGTTTCAGCCACAGTTAACGCTACATTGACAGTACGCGGTAAAGTTACTCAGGCTAAAAATATGGGTAATGGTAAGATTATTGGAGAATGGGATACTACGCTTACCATCTCGTAATGTATAAACCATTCTGCTTTGAATCATATAGATTCTAACCTATAACATAGAGTCAAAAGACTGTCTTAAGAATGAAGGCTGCTTCGGTAGCCGGACGGTTAATGACTGACTGATATGGCAAAAGAGTCCGGTGTTGCACCGGGCTCTTTTCTTTGTTCGTCCAGGATGGTTCTATTCTAACAGGTGCAAGTCCTCAACACGCCCTGATAGCGGGAAGTGTCCAGCCCAAGACAAGGGTGTCCATCGTGAGTTGGATTCTGAAGGAAGTCGGCGGCAAACATCTGGCCTGACAAACAGAAACTTGATATAAGACCCAAGGACGTGGGTTAGTTTGCAAAGCAAAACAAAGCCCGATAACTATTCGGAACGTTCATGGTAAATCAAGCAGGTATAAGATGGAAAGAATGGAGTCTTAATGGGGGAGGTCTCACAGACGTGCGGATGTTTTTTTCAGAAGTACGGAGTAAAGCTTGCTGTGAGAAGTCAGCAGATGCCATAGTAGATACGGATACAAGCCTGCGAATTCATATAAATCTTTCATTGAGTAGTAGTTTCACCTGCCACTTTCCGGGAGGAGGAGAGCTGATCTGTTTTTGTTAATCAGCAGCGCAAGTAACTTGCAAAAGTTGAGCAAATCGGCATTTATACCCAAACAGAAGCGATTTACGAAGAACAGTTTGGCTCATTTCTGCCAAATACACACGAGAAGCTGTTCAGCCGGGTAGTCCGGTAAAGTAGAAATTACTTATGACGGTACACTGTCTGCTCCCGACTATTTCAACAAGAGTGTCCGGGCTAGAATGAACTCTTCCCATACCTACACATTGAAAATAAAAGGCCGCATGAAATAAAATAATATCTCAGTCAAGCTGTTCAAAGCGCTTCCTGATTCCAAGTTCTGATCATCTACGATTATAAGTCCTGATGTTTAAGAACGGTGGATAACATCCTTCCCGGGACGGGTAAAGAGGGGCATACTCTTATGAAAACGCAAAAACCTGTTCTCCGGGATACTGAGAATGGAAATTATTAGTATCTTTGTAAAGCCTCCATTAAAACAATGAAATTATGATCCATACTACAGAAAAGATTATAGATAAAGTTAAGGAATTGAAGGAAACGGTATTGCCATCGGGTAGACTGATTCTTTTCGGCTCGCAGGCACGCCGTGATGCTACTGTCGACTCGGACTGGGATATGTTGTTACTTCTGGACAAAGATAAAATAACTCCTTCTGATTTTGACACTTATGCTTATCCCTTTGTGGAACTGGGCTGGAGTCTCGGAGAATATTTCAGCATGAAACTTTATACACTGTCCGAATGGATGAAACGAAAAAGTACACCATTCTTTAAAAATGTAGAAGAGGAAGGAGTTGAATTATGAAACTAAGTGACGAGGAAAGGAAGTCGCTGGTGATGAACCGCATGAACCGGGCTCTTGAAACTTGGGAAGAAACGAAAGGTATTATCAGCAACGAATTCTGGTATGCAGCTGCCAACCGTATGTATTATGCCTGTTATTATATGACTACCGCATTATTGATAAAGCAAGGTTATAGTGCTTCTACTCATTCGGGAGTTATCCGCTTGTTTGGTCAATATTTTGTTAGCACGGGCATTGTTTCACGCGAAATGGGACGTTTGTACAGCAAAGTGTATGAATTACGCCAGTCAGGCGATTATGATGACTGGATTAGCATCGGGAAAGAGGACATATTACCTTTAGCGGTTTCTGTAGATGAATATTTAAAAGCATTAAAGAAGTTGATTGATTAGAGGGAGTCCGTCTCCCGTTTCTTTGCGAGCGAACTGGAACGACAGAGCACCATTCGTGGGTTCATAGAAGGAAAGGTGTATGTCAAAGGCTATGCCGACTTTTATATGATGTCGGACGTGTTGCAACAGCCGGATATCGTTTACAATTATATTATAGAAGTGAAATATGCCCGCCGTAACGCTTTCGACGCGGATATCCTTCAATTGAAGCGGGAAGCTGCGGAACAGCTGGTGCGTTATGCGGCGGATGAAAAGGTGCTCCGTACCAAAGGCGGAACCAAGCTGGAACTGCTCATGCTGATGTTCAAGGGGTGGGAACTGGTTGTGCTGGAGAAGCTGTGATATTGCAATATACAGAATGGTTATCCTTTGGAAGAGGGTGGATATGAAATCCACTCTCTTTTTTATGGTATAAGTCTTACCACATTTTTTACAGGTTGTTTGATGTCGGGAGTTTAATAGATATATACATTAAGCACCTGAAAATATTGTCTGAATAGGGATATTCCGGATCGGGATAGCTTTGTCGGCTGGTTCGGCAATTATTATCCGGTTGTAACTTCATTTCTTGTCATTGGTGCCTGGATATGGTGTCATTGCTATTCTGTTTAATGAATGTTTTTTGATTAATAGAATATCTTTGTTATTGAAAATAAACGGGTTATAATAGTGCATTCTTACAAAATAAGGTGCTAAAAAGTAGTGTCAATTTACTTGGAGTTCTAAAACTGTTTATTTGATGATGGGTACGGAATGGGTTGTAGGTCAGCATGTTCCCTCAGATTATCAGGTTTCAATAGATTCTTTTATTGGGATATTTACCCTTTTACTAAACAGATATCTTGCTGTATATCAATTAAATACGTTCGCTATTTATTTTAGGAAATAGGAAGATGGGGAGTTCTCAGACTCCCGAAAAAGAGTTTGTTTCAGAAGAGGGATGACTTCTCTTTTTATGCCATTACCGGATATGCTTGTTTCTTGTATAGGTTTGAGTTAGCAGTACTGTCTCCATTAGCTTCGCTGACATATTATCTGATCTTTTCCAGCAAGGTACGTTCCCCTCCTTCTCAAAAGAGGGCTGTTTATCTCCCGATTTATTATTTGCCTATTATTGAATTATTTTTCTCCTTTTTGGAAAAAACATTTCTCCAATAGGAAAAATAAAACTCCCGTTTATACCGCTTCATTTATTACGTTACCGGAACAGGGGCGAACGGTTAAGATTCTTGTTTTTCTTAGGAAAACCTGTCCTCTATTTGCAACAATTTCCGGCTCTTCATGGCATTTGCCATCATTTTTGTTACCTTTGCTTTGTGGAACATTAAAAGCTGAACAGTTATGAAGGCATTACCCTACGGAATATCGGACTTTCCCCGCATCATGCGCGAGGATTACTACTATGTGGACAAGACCCGTTACATCGAAATGCTGGAACGGCAACCTCCCTACCTGTTCCTGATCCGTCCCCGCAGATTCGGCAAGTCACTGTTCCTGGCCATGCTGGAGGCGTACTACAGCATCGACTATGCCGATAGATTTGAAGAACTCTTTGGAGAGCTGCATATCGGCCGGCATCCGACCAGGCGGCACAACAGCTATATGGTTCTGCGCTTCAACTTCTCCGAAGTCAGTTCGAAGCTGGAAACCGTGGAGCGCTCGTTCAGCGAGTATTGCTGCATGGTGATGAAGAACTTTATCCTGAAATATGAGCATTTGTTAGGTAGCGGGGTGTGGAAAATCGTCAACCCTGACGAGACTAATCCGGAGCAAATGCTTGCCGCCCTCAAGGAATATGTCAGCCGTACGGATTGTCCGCGCATCTACCTGCTGATTGACGAATACGACAACTTCACCAATACGATCCTTTCTTCCTACGGTCAGGAACGCTATCGGGAAAAGACGCATGGCGACGGGCTCATCCGCGGGTTCTTCAATAACGTGAAGGCTTCCACCTCCAATGCGGGTGCTGCCGTAGAGCGTCTCTTTATCACGGGTGTGAGTCCTATCACGATGGACGATGTGACGAGCGGTTTCAATATCGGCACGAATATCAGCATGCTTCCTCAGTTCAACAACATTATCGGATTCAGTGAGGGTGAAGTGCGGGAGATGATCGCTTATTACAAGGATGAAGGCTCACTTCCGGAGGATGTTACGGTGGATGGGCTGGTGAAGATAATGAAACCGTGGTATGACAATTACTGTTTCTCTTCCCGCAAGTTAGAGGAACGTATGTTCAATTCGGACATGACACTCTATTTCCTGAACAGTTATTTGCAACAGCAGTTGCCCCCGGAAATGATGGTCGACAACAACATCCGTACTGACTACAATAAGCTGCGTCACCTGGTACAGATAGACAAGACATTCGGAGCCAATGCTTCCGTAATCCAGCAAATAGTGGCTGAAGGCAGTACTACAGCACAGATTGCCACTTCTTTCCCGGCTGAGAAAATGACTGATACGGAGAATTTCAAGAGCCTGCTGTTCTACTTCGGGATGCTGTCCATACAAGGTACTGATTTTGGCAGTGCTATTCTTGGTATTCCGAACCTGACTGTACGCGAACAGCTTTATACATATCTGGTAGAAGCCTATCGCGAAGCAAAAATGTTCGATCTGGACCTTTCCTCTTTTTCCGGTCTGGTGAAAGAAATGGCTCTTCGTGGTGAGTGGGAACCCGTCTTCCGTTTCTTCGCCCAAGAACTGAAACGTCAGAGTGCTATCCGCGAGTTCATCGAAGGGGAGGCGCACGTCAAGGGATTCCTGCTTGCTTATCTTGGATTGACGCAAGGATATGTCATTCTCCCCGAACACGAGTCTTCCAAAGGCTATGCCGACTTCTACATGATGCCTGACCTGCTGCACCAGCCGGATATTGCCTACAGCTATATTGTGGAGGTGAAATATGCCCGTCGTGATGCTTCCGATGCTGATATTGCTTTACTGAAGCGTGATGCGGCAGAGCAGTTGAGGCGTTATGCAGCGGATGAAAAGGTACTTCGCACCAAGGGGAACACCCGGCTGGAGCTGATTACGCTGGTGTTCAAGGGGTGGGAACTGGTGGTTCTGGAGAAGTTATAATATAATCATAAATAATTGTTGTCTTTCTGTAAGGGAGCGGGTTTCATGCCTGCTCCCTTTTTCTTCATGTTACAGCATGATTCTTTCTATGCTTCTATTATTGCAGGCAACTTAAATTAGGGATTCAACAAATTATACATTAAGTGACCTGAATAATGTCTGAACTGGAGGTTCAAAACCAGAATAACTTTACCCCGACGAACCGATATTTATTATCCGGTTGTAACTTCATTTCTTGTCGTTGGTGCCTGAATATGGTGTCATTTCTATCTTTTAAAATACTCTGCCTTTTTACTTCAATAGAGCCTTTATTATTGAGAATAAGCAAGTTGCACTAGTGCGTTATTACAAAATAAGGTGCTAAAAAGTAGTGTCAATTTACTTAGAAGACTAAAACTGCTTGTTGGGAAATGAACTCAGAATGGGTTGTAGGTCAGCGTGTTCCCTCGGATTATTAGGTTTCAATAGATTCTTCTATTTGGATATTTAGCTCTTTTGCAAAACCAATAACACTTTGTATATCAGCTAAATATACTCATCGTTTATTTTAGGAAATTTGTTTTTTACTTTGCAGGCTGAAAAGGAGGTTTTACTGGCCCCCTTTATAGAAATATTTGCAAGATCGTAAGAACGGGCTTGATTTTTACAATAGAGAGGTGTATTACTAATTAATAATGAAGAGATTTTTTATATTACTAACAATTTAAATTTATGATTATGAAAGTAGAAAAGGAAATGAAGTATGAAGCTCCGATAGTGGAAATTCTGAAGGTAGAAGTAGAATTAGGTTTTGCTGCTTCTGGCATTGAAGGTCCTGGGATAGGTGGCAACGACGGTGACCTTAGTGGTGGCGACGACTAAATAAAAGTTTTTGAACCTAGGCGAACGTATATTAATTAATATTAAAATTTAAACTATTGCAATGAAAACAAAACATTTATTAATGGCTTGTGCACTGCCTGCTTTATTTGCAGCATGTAGCCAGGAAGAGGCTCTGGTGAACGTAGAACCGGAAGTACAATACAAAGGAAAGCCGTTGGAAAACGTCACTTTATCCTTTAATAAGGAAACAAATGCCACAACCAGAATGGCAAATGACGGTTGGAATTTAAAGTGGAAAGCAGGAGACCAAGTTGGGCTAGTTTGGGTGAATGCACCGGAAATCCAAGCACAATTAGCTCAAGGAAAATATGATCCGACTGTACTGCCAAATACTGCATTTTGGGCAAGCAATACCCGTATGACTTGCAACGATCCTAGCAAAAATATTTTTGGAATGCAGGATGGGCAGATATTAGAAGGTCAATACTTTGCTTACTATCCTTATTCTGACAGATATAAAGTAGATGGTAAATTTGGCTTGAGTGTTGATGCAGAACAACATCAGAGAAGTACGGACTTGGACCAACCGGCAGAGGTACTTTCTTATGTTGTGGACAAGATGCCGTGGGTGTCAAGAAGAGTAGATAAGCAAACTGTAGAAACAAACAAAAATGCGACTTACATCTATCCGTTGCAAAATGAAGAGGCTGGCATGTCGAAAGCTATTAATATGGAGATGTTTCGTTTTGCCAACATGCTGGATGCTCGTGTGACCTTTAGAGCAGGTACGGTGACAACTATAAATCCTGAATTGGTAAAGATTGAAAGCGTTGACCTGGTAGTGACAACCGATCAAGAATGGCCTACAGACAAAATTGCGACTTCCGGTCTATTTAACATGGGTAAGATCAAAAGATGGAATAACGGAAAATACGATGAATTTGGTATTCCATCGTTGAACGGTACTTCCAAATACGCATTGCCTACGACAGATGATGAGACAGGGCTGTTTGTCAATGATAAAAACGTTTCAAGCATCACTACTATTATCGACCAACCTGTGGCTAAATCTACTGGTCGCGTAAATTTCCTGTTGATGCCTTACACAGAAAAAAACAGCTATTTTACGAACGACAACTATAAATTGGCTTTGAGAATCCATACTAACTATGGTGTTGTGGAAGTTGCAGAAAACGACTGGTATAGAAGTACAGAAGCCGATCCTAGTGGCATGCTCGTTTTAGGTCCTGATGCAGAAGTGGGTGATAAATTTGCCAAGATCCAGGATACTGAAGCATTCTACGCAGGTGGATGGGCTTCAAGAACAGGAGCATTCTGTACTCGTTTTATAGGAGTAAATGTAGATGATTTGGCATTTGAAACCAACTGTATTAAAACTCAGGAAGATTTGCTTGCTGCCATCGAACGTATCAACAGCAGAAATGCAGTGAAGAAGAACTTTGTGCTCTGTGTTGACGGTGATGACGCTAACAATGTTTTGGATTTGACTGATTTCGATTGGTCTGCTGAAAGTAATAACGAAGCTATCAAAGCATTCATTGCTGCAGGCAATACATTAACTTTGAATGAACACGCAGAAAAAGCAGTGACTATCAAATTTAATGGTACAAACACGATTGGCGCTGGTCAGTTGATTAATAGCAAAATTGATATAGTAGTTGTAGAAGATGCTACTCTGGACGTAAACGCTGATTTCAGAACAGGTATTTTTGCAACAGAGGAAAACTCTATTCTGAACGTTAACGGTGCAAAATTGACTACTGGCATTGCAACTTTGAACGGAATCACTAACATTTTAGTTACGAATGAAAAAGCTGGTGAATTGAACATTGCAAACAAGAGTACGAACAACGGTACTATGAACGTTAAGGGTATCCTGAGCTTCCCCAGCAAGGCAACCGTAACTAATGAAGGTACTATCAATTTATTCTATACTGCTCAGTTGCAAGGTACTACTAACGCAGCAACATTGAACAACAGCAATGTTATCAACTATTATTATGCTAAAAGTGGAGACAAGAAAAATGTCAATATTGCTAACGTAGAGGATGGTCAATTCATTGCTGAGTACAATGATGGTATTGTTCCTGGAACAGGTGACAATGAAAAGAAGGCAGATTTCATGAAGAACGCCAATTCTTATGGTGTAACTCACTATATCATTTCTAAGGCTTCTGACGCCAACTCTGAAGCTTGGAGCTTGACCAATGCTACTAAGATCACAGTAAAGAAAGATGTTAAATTGACATTTAACCCGACTAAGGCTTCTACTATGGGACTTACAGCATCGAAAGCTCTGTTGTACTTCGAAGGTAATAATGAATTAGCTTCTACAGGTGACTATGCTAGTTATGCGAAAGTTACAGTGAAAGACATCACCTTGGCATACGGTACAAGACTGACGAATAATGTAGAAGTTGTCTTGACTGGCAAATTCCAGGCAGAAGTTGACAGTAACAATACCACAACTTACACTGTAGACAATAAAGGGTATATTTCTGGTGGCGTGCGTGTTAGCCAGTCTGGTACAATTACTTGGCTGGGTAATGAATACGGAACAAAGAAACCTTAAAGAAGTATGAGTCTATTCATTCTTCTTTAAAAGGAAAAACTGACTGAATAGGATTATATAATCTAAATGTTTAATATTTGGGGTTGTGTTAAAGCACAACCTCATTTTTTTCATTATGATACGTTGGATTTCTATCTATGAATCTTCTCTATAAAAGTGAAAATAAACTGCATTCGACATAAAAAATGAGCTTGTTCATTTTATATGCCCCCGGTTTGCACTATCTTTGCCCCCGGAAACGAAAACATGAATCCAGCAGAAAGATATGACTCCTATACAAAAACAGTTTTTTTCGCTTGTACAATCAGGCTTATGGGGCACTGCTACAGATGCCGGTCTATTTGATGCGCAAACCGATTGGGCACAACTATACCAGTCGGCCAAAGCACAAGCCCTGTTAGGCATCACCTTCGACGGTATGCAGACTTTGCCACAAGAACTGCGTCCGAAGCGCGAACTTTATTTAAAGTGGTGCAATACACTACTGCAAATAGAAGAACATAACCATGTGCTGAATCAAGAACTAACCAATGTATATGAATTATGCCGCAAGCATAACGTAGAACCTGTGCTGCTGAAAGGCCAAGGCGTAGCACAAAACTACCGATATCCGCTGCATCGGCAATGTGGGGATATCGACTTGTTTACCGGCAGCGAGAACTACGAAAAGATCAATGCATTGCTACAACCTGATGCCACCGACACGGATCGGGATGAGACTTTCAAGCATATAGGGTTTGAATGGCACGGCGTGAGGATTGAAAACCACCGGGTATTGAATACCCTGAACGCACCTTCGGCCAACAAGAGTTTCCAAGCAGAAATCGCCCGATGGCACAGTGCCGCCGAGATGCGTACATTGCAGGTAGGCGACAGCGTGGTCAGCGTCCCCCCTCTTACGTTCGATACTGTCTACATACTGATCCACTCTGTGTTGCATGCCTTAAATGAAGGTATCGGTCTGCGCCAAATATGCGACTGGGCCTGCCTGCTGCACCATCATGCAGACACACTCGATAAAGAAGCCGTAAGACAACTGTTACAGGAATATGGTCTGACAAAGGCAGCAAGGATATTCGGGGTTATTGCCACCAGGTATTTGGGACTTTCGGACGAACACCTGCCGATAGCTTACACTGCGGATGACCTGCCCACAGGCGAGTGGCTGATGAATGACATTTGGAAAGGAGGAAACTTCGGCAAATTCAATACCGATAAAAAACGGCGTCCCAAAGGATATTGGAGTGGAAAATGGCATACGCTGACACAACTGACAGCCAGATGCAAAGACATGAAGAGGCTTGCACCGGCTGAAGCACGCTGGTATCCGATCATTGTAGCACTCCACTCCATACAGATGCAGTGGAACAAACTGCTCGGACGCTGAAGCCGAGCAACGTTCCGGCCTCGGCGCATAAAGAATGCTATGTATAATCTCAATTTATAAAGAACAGAAATCTATGCTTAACAAACAGAACAAACTTCTGATAACCGTCGGGATAATTTTTATACTATTATTAGTAGGAGTTACCGCTTTATTAATTTCAGAGAAGCAGACCAATAAAGAACTAGTACAGGAGTTCCAACTGGAAAAGGAAGACCTGGAAAACGAATATACGCGCTTTGCACAACAGTACGATGAATTGAAGCTGACAGTTTCCAATGACTCCCTGTCTGTACTGTTGGAACAGGAACAATTAAAAACCCAACGTTTACTGGAAGAACTGCGTACCGTAAAAAGCAGTAATGCCGCAGAAATACGCCGACTGAAAAAGGAGCTTGCCACTCTGCGTAAGGTTATGATAGGATATATCAACCAGATAGATTCACTGAACCGCCTCACTGCTCATCAGAAAGAAGTGATTGCACAAGTGACGCAGAAGTATAACGATGCTTCCCGCCAAATCAGCAATCTGGCGGAAGAGAAAAAGAATCTGAATAAAAAAGTCACCCTTGCCGCCCAGTTAGACGCTACCAATATCAACATACAGGCTGTCAACAAACGGGACAAAACAGCCAAGAAGGTGAAAGATGTAGTAAAATTCAAAATAGGATTCACAATCGTCAAGAATATAACTGCCGAGACAGGAGAACGTATTATCTACGTACGTATCACCAAACCGGACAATGATGTATTGACCAAAAATCCCGCAAATACCTTCCCATACGAGAACCGCGAACTGGGTTATTCCATCAAGAAGTACATTGAATACAACGGTGAAGAACAAAATATAACCGTATATTGGAACGTGGAAGAATACTTATATGCAGGTACTTACCGTGTAGATCTCTTCGCTGACGGAACACTTATCGGCTCGCAATCCTTTACATTGGACTAAAAAAGTTTAAATTATTTTGAGGTCTCACTGAAAGCCTATACATTTGCATCGTTGTTTATGCAATTATTGTTGCGTCACAAAACAACATTTTAATCACCTTAATAATGTATAGACACAATGAGAAAGTTCTTCTGTTTCACTTGGTTGGTATGTCTGACCTTCTCAGTCTGCGCACAAGAGGTTTTAAGCCTCGATAGTTGCCGTTCATTGGCAATTGCCAATAACAAAGAACTACTGATAAGCCAGGAGAAAATAAACTCTGCGCATTATCAGCGAAAGGCAGCATTTACCAATTACCTCCCCGATATTTCCGCCACCGGTGGATATATGCGCACCCAAAAAGAAATTTCACTATTGAGCGATGCCCAGAAAGGTGCGTTAGGTTCAATGGGAACTCAAGTAAGCGGTGCTATGCAAAATGGTATACAAGGTATACTGACGCAGCACCCCGAACTGACACAGAATCCGCAGTTCATGGCACTGATCCAGGCATTGGGCAACGTAGACATTGCTTCTCCTCTCAATGGTCTCGGAAACTCCCTCGTTGATGCATTCCGTACAGATACCCGCAACATGTACGCCGGCGCCCTGACGCTGACACAACCGCTGTACATGGGTGGGAAAATTCGCGCTTACAACAAGATTACCAAATATGCCGAAGAATTGGCACGCCAACAGCATGATAGTGGTTTGCAAGATGTAATCCTCAGTACCGACCAGGCTTATTGGCAAGTCGTATCGCTCGCCAGCAAAAAGAAGTTGGCAGAAGGTTATCTCAAATTATTGCAGAAACTGGAAAGCGATGTGGACAAGATGATTGCCGAAGGTGTCGCAACTAAAGCAGATGGTTTGTCGGTAAAGGTAAAAGTAAACGAAGCGGAAATGACACTCACCAAAGTGGAAGATGGGCTGAGTCTTTCCAGAATGTTACTATGCCAACTATGTGGTCTGGACCTCTCCTCTCCCATCATCCTGAAAGATGAAAAGGGAAATGACCTCAAGCCCGATCCGGTAGCTGCCAACGGCATTGATCTCAATACGGTTTATGCTACACGACCGGAAGTACGCAGCCTGGAACTTGCCACGGAAATCTACAAACAGAAAGTAAATGTCACCCGTTCAGAATACTTGCCATCATTAGCTTTGATGGGCAGCTACATGATGACCAATCCTTCTGTTTTCAACGGATTTGAAAAGAAATTCAAAGGTATGTGGAATGTCGGTGTAGTATTACAAGTACCCATCTGGCATTGGGGAGAAGGTATGTATAAGGTAAAAGCAGCCAAAGCAGAAGCCCGTATCGCCCAATATCAGTTGGATGACGCCAAAGAAAAGATTGAGCTTCAAGTCAACCAGTCGGTTTTCAAAGTGAATGAAGCTGCAAAGAAACTGATTATGGCAGAAAAGAATCTGGAAAAAGCGGACGAAAACCTCCGTTATGCTACACTCGGATTTGAAGAAGGCGTGATAGCTGCCAGCAACGTACTCGAAGCACACACAGCCTGGCTTTCTGCCCAATCCGAAAAGATAGATGCACAGATTGACGTAAAACTGACTGACATCTACCTGAAGAAAGCATTGGGACAATTAAATATTAAAAATTAAAAGGGTGAAAGCTCATAAATCATAAATCTGAAATCATAAATCATAAGATGGATACCAAATCACAAAACAGTAACATGCTACTAGCGTTCTTAACGCTGACAGGCGTCATTGCCATTGTAGCCGTAGTGGGTTTCTTCATGTTGCGCAAAGGACCGGAAATCGTACAAGGTCAAGCTGAAGTCACAGAGTATCGGGTATCGAGCAAAGTACCGGGACGAATTCTGGAATTCCGCGTAAAGGAAGGACAAAGTGTACAAGCCGGGGATACCCTCGCCATACTGGAAGCTCCGGATGTGTTAGCTAAGCTGGAACAGGCTCGGGCCGCAGAAGCTGCTGCTCAGGCACAGAATGAGAAAGCACTGAAAGGCGCCCGTCATGAACAGGTACAAGCTGCCTTTGAGATGTGGCAAAAAGCCAAAGCAGGACTTGAAATAGCCGAGAAATCTTACAAACGTGTGAAGAATCTTGCTGATCAGGGCGTGATGTCAGCCCAAAAGCTGGATGAGGTTACTGCACAGCGGGACGCTGCCGTCGCTACAGAAAAAGCCGCCAAAGCTCAATACGACATGGCAAAAAACGGTGCGGAACGAGAAGATAAAGCAGCAGCTGCCGCCTTGGTAGACCGTGCCAAAGGAGCCGTTGCAGAAGTAGAATCTTATATCAAAGAAACTTATCTTATAGCCCAGACAGCCGGAGAAGTTTCGGAAATCTTCCCCAAAGTAGGTGAATTGGTAGGAACCGGTGCACCGATCATGAACATAGCCATACTGGATGATATGTGGGTAACTTTTAATGTTCGGGAAGATTTGCTGCAAGGTCTGACAATGGAAACTGAATTCGAAGCTTTCGTTCCGGCATTGGATAAAAATATCCGCCTGAAAGTGAACTACATGAAGGATCTTGGTACTTATGCAGCCTGGAAGGCTACGAAAACAACCGGGCAATTTGATCTGAAGACTTTTGAGGTAAAAGCTTTACCACAGGAGAAAGTGGAAGGCTTACGTCCCGGAATGTCGGTGATACTGAAGAAGTGATTAACGGTTAGTGATTAGTGATAAGTATAAGGAATGGCACGAGATAAGAAATATATAGCTTTGTGGAACGTCATGAAACGGGAAAGCCGACGGCTCGTTTCCCGTCCGCTGTACCTGTTCTGCATGGTGATAGCGCCGTTGTTCTGCTACGTGTTCTTCACGACACTGATGGATTCGGGCTTACCGGTCAATATGCCTGTAGGGGTGGTGGATCAGGATATGACATCCACTTCACGCCAATTGATGCGAAACCTGGATGCATTTGAGCAGACCGCCATCGTAGCCCATTATCCTACTATCAACGAAGCACGTGCCGCCATGCAGAAAGGAGAAATCTACGGATTCTACTACATTCCGAAAGGTACCACTGCCAAGGCGCAATCTCAACGACAGCCTACCGTATCGTTCTATACCAACAACACGCTGCTTATCGCCGGTTCTCTGCTTTACAAAGATATGAAGATGATGAGCGAGTTGGCATCGGGAGCCGCAGCACGCACCAGTTTGTATGCCAAAGGTGCTACGGAAGACCAGGCTATGGCATTCCTGCAACCCATCGTCATCGATACACATCCGCTGAACAATCCGTGGCTGAATTACTCCGTATATCTGTGTAACACATTTGCACCAGGTGTATTGATGCTGCTTATATTTATGATAACGGTTTACTCCATCGGCGTGGAAATAAAAGACCGTACCGCACGCGAATGGCTGCGCATGGGAAATAATTCCATCTATATCTCCCTTGCCGGAAAGCTGTTGCCGCATACGGCTATTTTCTTCCTGATGGGTATATTGTATAACGTATATCTATATGGCTTCCTGCACTTCCCCTGCAACAGTGGCATCATGCCGATGCTTCTTGCCACTCTCTGCCTTGTACTGGCTTCGCAAGGGATGGGTGTACTGATGATAGGTACATTGCCTACCCTGCGTCTGGGACTGAGTTTTGCATCCTTATGGGGAGTGCTTTCATTCTCTATGTGCGGCCTATCATTCCCTGCCATGGCAATGCATCCGGTTCTGCAAGGATTAGCCAATCTGTTCCCGCTGCGTCACTATTTCCTGATCTATGTAGATCAGGCCCTGAATGGTTATCCGATGATCTATTCATGGATAAACTATGTGGCGTTACTTATTTTTATGATGCTTCCTTTCTTTGTCGTACACCGGCTCAAAGAAGCGTTGATTTATTATAAATACGTGCCCTAATGAAACATCTGACGTTCAAACAGAAAGTAGTACAAGGTATCCACGACCTATTCTATATCTGGATACGGGAATTCCGCACGACCTTTCGCGATCAGGGTGTGCTCATCTTCTTTGTGCTTGTCCCGTTGGTGTATCCACTGATTTATGCTTTCATTTATACCAATGAAACCATACGGGAAGTACCTGCTGTGGTAGTGGATAACTCACGCAGTTCGTTAAGCCGCGAATACCTGCGCAAAGTGGACTCCAGTCCGGAAGTGAAGATTGTATCTTATTGCGCCGACATGGAAGAAGCCAAACTGATGCTGAAAGATCGTCTGGCTTATGGCATCATCTATATACCTGCTGAATTCAGTGAAGATATTGCACGGGGAAAGCAAACGCAGGTCAGTCTGTATTGCGATATGAGCGGATTGCTTTATTATAAATCTTTGCTGAACACCAATACCAGCGTGTCATTGGATATGAATGCAGACATCAAAATGCAACGTGCCGGCAATACCACCAACCGCCAGGATGAGATTACCGCCTATCCGATAAAATATGAAGATGTTACCTTATTCAACCCTGCAAATGGTTTTGCGGCTTTCCTGATACCTGCGGTATTGATACTGATTATTCAGCAAACCTTGCTGCTGGGTATCGGACTTTCTGCCGGAACAGCCCGCGAACAGAATCGTTTCAAAGATTTAGTTCCTATCAACCGCCACTACAACGGCACATTACGTATCGTGCTGGGTAAAGGTTTAAGTTACTTCATGGTGTATGCACTTGTATCCGTATATGTGCTCTGTGTAGTGCCACGTCTGTTCAGTCTCATCCAGATAGCTCAACCGGGTGTACTGACCCTCTTTATGTTGCCTTATCTGGCAGCATGTATATTCTTTGCCATGACAGCTTCTATTGCCATACGCAACCGTGAAACCTGCATGTTGATATTCGTCTTCACATCCGTACCTTTATTGTTCCTTTCAGGTGTTTCCTGGCCGGGAGCCGCCATGCCGGATTTCTGGAGATACTTCTCTTATATCTTCCCGTCCACTTTCGGCATCAATGGCTATGTACGTATCAATAGCATGGGAGCTACACTGGGCGAAGTTGCCTTTGAATACCGTGCATTATGGATACAGGCAGGCATCTACTTCCTGACTACTTGCTGGGTATATCGCTGGCAGATTATCCAAAGCAGGAAACATGTGATTGAAAAATACAAAGAATACAAGAACAAATAACATACTGTAGTGTCACCTTTCATGGTAACTCTGTTTACCCCACACGGTAACTCTGTTTACATACCGAGGTAAAGGCCGTTACATGCCGAGGTAAAAGCCGTTACATACCGAGGTAAAGGTCGTTACATACGGCAGTAAATGCTTTTACATCCTGCGGCAAACAATCGGTAAATGCAACGCATTGGTAATTAGAATACTAACTCATCCATAGCAGTTGGTTTGGGTCCCATATCGAATTCCAGTACCCCACCCTTCACAATCTCATTATGCGTTATCCACAAACGGTTCAATTTCTTACCGTTCAATGATACCGACTGAATATAAATGTTCTGAGGCGAGTTATTATGCGCTATGATTTTGAAATTCTTACCGGAGTAAAAATGTGTATCCAGGTTTATCTCTACGCTTTCGAAGACAGGGCTGGTAATCTCATAACGGGGATTTCCCGGACAAACCGGATGAATGCCCATAGCCGCCAATACATACCACGCCGACATCTGCCCTACATCTTCGTTTCCGCACAATCCCAGAACATCGTCACCATAAGCTTTATCACAAATCTTTCTCGTCCACTTCTGTGTCAGCCACGGGCAAGAAGAGTAGTTGAAAAGGAATGGTACATGATGGTTCGGTTCATTAGGATGATTATAATAATCATTCCACAAAAAATCTTCCGGAACATTGGCAAAGAACTCTTCCAGTTCCGCATCAAACTTCTTTTGTCCTCCCATCAGAGCTTTCATTCCGTCAATGTCATGAGGGACAAACCAGCCTTGCTGGAAAGGATTACTTTCCGTAGTACCCTGATCCTGTGCCGTGCGGCCTCGCCAAGGCAACCAGCCTCCACCCTTCATGCGGGCACGAAACCACTGCACGCTGTCACACCACACATTCCGGTAAGCTTTGGCACGCTTTTCATATTCAGCAGCTTCTTTCTTTTTGCCCAAGGAACCCATGAGTTGTCCTAAGCACCAATCCGTATAAGCATACTCCAATGTATGGGAAAGACTGCCGGGAGTATATCCCAGTTCTCCATTACCAAACTGCTTCTGTGTATTCTCAGCATACTCAACGGCTTTCTGTACATCATACTCCCGGATCCCCTTCTCATAGGCATCCGCCAGCACCGAGATAGCGGGATTTCCCAACATACAGCCGGAATATGCATTCACTACTTCCCAACGCGGGAAATACTCCTTCCCACTTAATTGGGCAATCTGGATCAAAGAGTTTATCTCATCATTCACCAATCGGGGATTAATCAATGTTTGCAATGGGAACTGACTACGGAATACATCCCAACCGCTAAATACAGTACGATAAGTAAAATTCTCCGTCTGGTGGATCTTCTTATCCGCACCTACATAGCGGCCGTCACAATCGGAGAAGCAACGTGGATCGATCATTGTATGATACAAAGAGGTATAAAAGATAGTCTTATCCCTTTCACTTCCCTCAACCTTTACCGAAGAGAGTGCCTGATTCCACAGATTACGTGTATTTTCTTTTACCCGCTCAAAATTCCAGTCCGGAATATCCTGTTCCAGATTGCGCTGGGCACCTTCCATGCTGACAAACGATATACCACACTTCAGTTGCACCTGTTCGTCTTTCCGGGTAGGAAACTCTGTATAAAAGCCCAAGTGATTTCCCTGTGCCTTCCCGGGAGCAGATATGATCCGGGCATCCTTAATATAATTGAAATAGGCCAGATTATCATTGGCATCATTCTTTCTGCTGACACCCTCAGGAATAGAAGCACTCCAAACACCGTATTCCGTCAATGGGCGATCGAAACAGCAATAGAAGTAAACGGTATAATCAGATTTACCCGAGCCGTTTCCCCAACCTCCACAAGCAGGCGTGCATTTCATCCATCCCCGAATCGTATATTCGTCTACTTTTTCCACATATTGTTCATCAGATGTACCACCAATTCTACGGGCCAGATCAATCTGGATACGTGACTTTTCCGACTCCGGATATGTGAAACGCAGAATCCCTGAACGAGGAGCGGATGTCAGTTCCACCTTCACCTGATAATCTTGCAAGTATACCGAATAGTATCCGGCCTGTGTAATCTCCGTATCATGGGAATATCTGGAACGGTAACCTTCCTCCGGTTTATTTTCGGTTCCCTTGAATGTCCGTAATGGTCCGGTGGTAGGCATTACCAGAAAGTTTCCGAAATCACCATACCAGCCAATACCGCTTAAATGCGTAAAGCTGAATCCTTCGATAGTAGAATGATGCCACGAATATCCGGGGCCGTTATCACCACCTGTTTTAGTATCCGGACTCAACTGTACAAGTCCGAAAGGAGTACAACTTCCCGGAAAGGTTTTTCCCAACCCATGCCCCGACTTTCCGGCCTCTGCCGAAGTTGAAGCACCAATAATCGTATTGACATAATCCACCGGCTCTTTTTGAGCAAATGACAAAATAGAAAAAGAAATCAATAAAGCCGATAGCCAAGACCTGCCATGTTTCATAGAATAATAAAATAGAAAAAGTTACCGAATATGTTTTTTAATTAACGGATATAATACTTCCGCATAGCGCATAAAGCCCAGATCTGTAAAATGAATACCATCAACAGTAGCCTCACCATCGTGCCCGATGATATCCTTTGAAGAAAGAAGATAGATGTTCTTTTCACCCTTTTTCTTCATTGACTGGAAAATAGCCGCAATCGTTTCATTTTTAGCTTTCACTTCTCTTGCAACCCTTTTATCAAAACGGGAATGAGTGAAAATAGGATCTTCTACAAAAAGGATGGGAGTCTCGGGATGTTTGCTACGGACGATAGAGTAAAATTTCTCCGCCCGTTCTTTCATCTGTTCCACTGTGGCATTGGGAAGGAAATCAAGCACAAACATGGAAGCATCGACCGTAGCTATAAGTTCCGCAATCTCCAGATCGAGCAAAGCATTACCGCTAAAACCTAAATTGATACATTCACGATTGAGCCAACGTTCCAGAATATTCGTATGGGCCATTCCGGGACGAGAAGCACAACCACCCTGCAAAATACTGGTTCCATAAAAAACAACGGGCTTCTCACGTACCGGCAAATCAACAGTAGGCTGGTCAAGCGTCGAAAGGCTATCCACACCGATTGCCAATGAGGTGACTCCGTCATACAAAGAAAGATATAAAAGATATTCCCGTTCTTCAGGATCCATATTCTTCACGATAGTAGCCTCATTTACCTTTCCTTGAGGCCGCCCGCTACCGGCAAAGACCCACTTACCATCTTGCAGGCAATACAGATCCAGTCCTTTGATTCCGGTAGGAGTCATATGATTCATACTTCTGTTATCCCTCACTTCCCACTTTGCCCCAATGCATGTAGAGTTGGAACGGAAGCGCAAAGCAAGTCCGGCACTATTGCGTCCTAAATCCCAGAGCGGTTTGCGGGAAACAGATTTCAAAGAAGCCGGAAGGCGTTCGTAACGGGTAAGAGTAGCATCCGTAGCTTTGCCTAACAGGGGGAAAGCGGAAGCATCGTGATAAAGAAGCTGGGCATGAGTAGAAGCAGCCAGCAGCAATCCGAAAATTAAAGCTTTGGTTCTCATGATTTAATAGATATTAAGATGACCCAAAGTTACACTGAAAAACTACATTTTTCATTCGTTTTACATCAATTAACAAGCAAGATGTTCTGTAATTACGAAAGATTCGTAACTTTGATAAAAACTATATAGTATGAAAAAGCTCAATTTTCTCCTCAGCAGTCTGCTACTATGCATGTGCTGCACCATTCAAGCTAAAAACAAAGTGATTGAACAACCTCCGTTCGTCGTAAGTAACACCACCTCTATTGAAGTCAACCAGGTCGAAATCAGTGACACGGCTACAGTCCTGCACATTTTTGCCAAATACCGGCCTAAAAACTGGATAAAAATTGCTTCAGGAAGTTACTTGCAAGATAATAACGGAAAGACTTACCAACTACGTTCGGGCATAGGCATCACACCGGATGCAGAGTTTTGGATGCCGGAATCCGGTGAAGCCGAGTTTCAGTTAGTGTTTCCTCCCCTTCCCGCATCCGTTACATCCATTGACTTCACAGAAGGTGCCGACGTTGAAAATGGATTCAGTATTTGGGGAATCCAGTTAAAAGGCAATAATCTGCCAAAGTTGGTACTGCCGAAAGAGGCTGTTATCCATAAAGCAGACAAAGAAACTGCCCTGCCAAACCCTGTCATCGAATATGGTAAAGCTACCTTGAAAGGTAAGTTACTGGATTTCCGTCCCGGCATGTCCAAGACCATGACTCTGGTATCATGGGAAAGTGCCAAAGGCGATATATCGGAAGCGCTGGTAGATATCCAGCCGGATGGTAGTTTCAGCAAAGAAATATCCTTGGCAAGTACTACACCCGTTTCTATATATATGTCCGGCAGTTCCCCCCTCCAACTATTTATGGAACCGGGAAAAACGACTGAAGCATATATCAATTTGCGTGAGATCTCCCGCCGCCGGTCTAAATTCCATAGCGAGGAGAAGCCTTACGGAGAGATTCTATACATTAACGGCCCCTTAGCAACTGTTGCACAAGAATTGAACCAGGATATGCCCGACACCAATGTACAAGATAAGGTATATAAGGACATGAAGGCATTTGCCGGTATGGATATAGACACTTACAAATCAAAAGTACTGGAATTGTCTGCTGAAGTGCAAACGGAAATAGACAAACTCCCATGCAGTCTGGCAACACGTCAAGTACTCACCATCAACAATAAGTTGTCCACAATTGGGTTATTGCGTTTAGCTGCAAATACACTGACATCAGCTGCCATACAGGCCAATCAGATAACACGCGAAGAAGCTCAAAAATACTATATGGAACGGGCACAGAAAATACCGGCTGACTATATTCCAAATGCTAACTTTGCAATACTAAACGATCTGCAAGCCACCCTGTCCAGCAATTACTCAAACATCGTAATCGGTTGTTATCAGAAAAGTGATGACCTTGCCAAAACTTGGGGAACAGACAACGGTATCTTCTTTGACATCGTCCGGGTTATTCCTCTTTATCAAAGCATCAAGAATTTCACTCCGCTAACTGAAGAGCAAATTAACACAATCAACACTTTCCCTTCCGCTTATCGTGAAATGCTGACTGTAGCCAACGATGAACTCCTGGCAAAGATTGAAGCCAATAAGAAAAAGACGGGATTCACAGTAAATGAAGCCGGTGAAGTCAGCGATGAAGACCTCTTTGCTTCCATTATCAGTAAGTTCAGTGGAAAAGTATTGCTGGTTGATTTCTGGGCTACCTGGTGCGGTCCATGCCGCATGGCTAACAAAGAAATGATTCCAATGAAGGAAGAATTAAAAGATAAGGATATTGTGTATTTGTATATCACCGGTGAGACATCTCCATTGAAGACATGGGAAAATATGATTCCTGATATTCATGGTGAACATTACCGTGTGACAGCTGCCCAATGGAATTTCTTAGGCAAGAGTTTCAATGTTTCAGGTGTTCCTACCTACCTCATTATTGACCGCGAAGGAAATATAAAATACAGACAAGTAGGTTTCCCCGGTGTTAAAACAATGAAAGAAGAGCTCCTGAAAGTAGCTGATCAATAAAAAAGAAGTACCGGACGGTACGAAGCCTGTTAAAAAAAAATGGCACTGCCCATCATTTACATTCAATGATGAACAGTGCCATTCGTTTTATTTCTCACCCGATTCCTGCTTCCAGTCTTCGGCTCCTTTTTCTTTCAATTTGCTTGTAAAGGCTTTAGCTTTATCCATAGTCTCTTTTTCTTCTTCAAGACTTGCATAAGCAAACTTATAGCCTTTTATAACATTCCATTCGCCGCGGGTAAAATCAGGAAATTCCACAGCAGCACAATTGTTATCCATAGAAAGCTCACCCAGTTCTGCCAGACAGCACCATTCTGCTAAGTCGTATACATCCAGATCCAAAGGTAAACCGTTCTGCAAGCAATATACCAAACGGCTATCCATAATGAAATCCATGCCTCCATGGCCTCCTACTTCCTTAGCCATTTCACCATACTTCTTTAATATTGGATGCTGGAACTTTTCTACAAGCGCCTCCATTTCCTCTTTAGGCAAAAAGCTATGGGTATTCAGATTGTCAACTTGCGGTTCTACTCCCGAAGCGCTCAACTGCTTAGCATCAAGAGCATACCCCTGAATCGGATACTTATTGGCAAAGCCCTTGGTTCCGGTAAGCTGATACAAACGGTTATAAGGTTGCGGTGTCATCACATTATGTTGAATCTCGATAACTTTTCCGTTTGCCGTACGAATCAGTGTAGTTGTATGGTCACCGTTACGGAAATCATCACATTCCTCTCCGGTTCTTTTTTCTACCAGATCCTTACCAACAACCGACTTGGTATCCATAGCTACCAACGTCACCATACGGTCGCCACGATGAATATCAAATGCTTGCGCCACAGGACCAAGACCGTGAGTAGCATACACATCACCACGATGTTTCTTGTTGTAATCCAAACGCCATCCCAGTTTATCATTCTCACCGTTCTTCCAATAATGATCCCAGAACGGGCTCAATTCATGGATGTAAGCACCTTGTCCGCGAATCACTTCACCAAATACTCCCTGCTGTGCCATGTTCAGCGTATTCATTTCAAACCAGTCATAACAACAGTTTTCCAGTATCATACAATGTTTGCGAGTCTTTTCACTCATGTTGATCAAGTCCCAACACTCCTGAAGATTCATAGCCGAAGGAACTTCTATAGCTACATGTTTGCCGTTCTCCATAGCGCACATTGCTACAGGGAAGTGATGCAACCAATCGGTAGCAATATAAACCAGGTCTATGTCATCGCGTTTACAAAGTTCTTCGTATCCTTTCTCTCCGGAATAAACAGCTGCCTTAGGCAAAGATGCTTTCTGCAAATACTTCTGGCAGCCCTCAGCACGTGATTGTTCATAATCACAAAGAGCCACGATCTGCGTACCGGGAATATGGGTAAAACGCTCTACAGCACCGGGGCCACGCATACCCAGTCCTACGAATCCTACTCTAACGACTTCCATCTTCGGGGCAGTCAGCCCAATCACACTCTGCTGCCCAGCCGGACGCTCGGGAGTTTTCACAATAATAGTTCCATTCTTCCATTCCCACTGAGTGCCCTTGTCATTGGTTTGCACAGTAGAAGTTTGAGATGTGCATGCACATAATGCGACACACATACCCAACAACAATGATTTCAAAATCTTCATGTTCTATTTAATTTAAAGTGAATCAATCTGTACGATACTACAGTCTATTTCAAATCCAAATTTGTTTGATGCTCAAAGATAACCAATCTCTTCAAAGTAAATGCAAATATTCTCCTCTTTTTCCATACAAAAGCCATAAAAACATATCACAGCAAAGAAATACCCACAATATACTTTAGCTCCAACTGCCCAATAATACAATCCACATGATTCAAAAAGCAGTATTTAGAATAATTAACTCACTGTTCATTGCTTTATTACGAAACTTTCGTAGCTTTGTATTGAATTCATTCAAAAACTTTTATTCCATGGAAAAATTAACAATACAAGAAGAAGAAGCAATGATCTACATCTGGGAACTGGGCAGTTGCTTCGTAAAAGACATTGTTGCCAAATATTCCCAACCGGCACCTCCCTACACTACGGTAGCTTCCATCGTCAAGAACCTGGAACGCAAGCAGTATGTTACAGCCGCACGCGTAGGAAATACGTACCAATATACACCCGCTATCCGTGAAAGCGAATACAAACGTACGTTCATGAGTGGCTTTGTGCGTAATTACTTTGAAAACTCGTATAAGGAAATGGTTTCTTTCTTTGCCAAAGAGCAAAAGATTTCGACCAATGACCTGAAAGATATCATCAATATGATTGAGAGAGGAAAAGAGTGAAGATTTATGATTCTTGATTTATGATATATAACATCCGGAATAAGGGAAATATTTCATGATTCAAGAAACACATAAATCATAAACTATAAATCATACTTCAAAAGATGTTGGCCTATTTTCTAAAAATCAACGTAGCCATTGCGCTATTTTATGCGTTTTACCGGCTATTCTTCTATAAAGACACGTTCTTCACGTGGCGCAGGGTTGCTTTGCTCTGTTTCTTTGCCGTATCTGCCGTCTATCCATTACTAAATATACAAACTTGGATTACGGCACAGGAACCTATGGTTGCCATGGCAGATTTATACGCTGACATCGTTTTGCCGGAGTTTACCCTGACGCCGGAAAAGACAACCTTCGACTGGAAAGCAATCCTGCTCCAAACGGCTGGTTTTGTTTATTGGGGAGGAGTAGCCCTACTAGCTGCCCGTTTTCTTATACAACTGGCAGGCATTATTCGGCTAGCTTTCCGTAGCCGGAAAACGAAGATTGGAAATACCAACGTACACTTGCTTAAGCAAGCAAGCGGACCTTTTTCCTTCTTTCACTGGATTTTTATTCATCCGACTTCACATACAGAAGATGAACTAAGCGAAATATTAACCCACGAACAGACTCATGCCAACCAATGGCATTCCATTGACGTACTTGTCAGTGAGATTGTATGTACATTTTGCTGGTTCAATCCTTTTGCCTGGCTCATGAAACGGGAAATCCGCACCAATCTGGAATATCTGGCGGACAACCGTGTACTGGAAACCGGGCATGATTCCAAAGCCTATCAGTATCACCTGTTAGGATTATCACACCATAAGGCTGCAGCAACTATCTATAACAGTTTTAATGTATTACCTCTAAAAAAACGCATCAAAATGATGAACAAAAAGAGAACCCGAGAAATAGGGAGAACTAAGTATCTTATGTTCCTCCCCTTGGCAGCCTTACTTATGATTATCAGCAACATCGAAGCCGTGGCACGCACCACGAAGGAAGTTGCCAGAGATGTCATAGAGGCTGTGGAAGATAATCTGACGTCAGATACAACGGCGCCGGATATGGAAGTTGCTACTGAAACGGCACCGCTGGAAACACCGGCACCGCAACAGGATAAAGACAAGCTTGTGACTTACAAAGGGGTAGTAGTGGATAAAGACGGAAAAGCGGTGGAAGGCGCTGAGTTTTTCGTTGATGGCGACTACAAATTACCACAAGGTCAATCGTATGTCACAGGAAAGAACGGTAATTTTTCTTTCAAAGCATTTGAGAATGCTAAAATGATAGTAATTTGGAAAAAAGATGGAAAAATGATGGGGGTACCCGCCACTGTCAACAAAGAAAACAACTCCAACATGAAGATTGTCATGGATAGGGAATGGCAAAATCCGCCTGCCGATGACCCGGACAATCCTGTATTTGAGGTAGTGGAAACAATGCCGGAATTTCCGAATGGCGGAATGGGAGCAATGATGGAATTCTTATCGAAAAACATCAGATATCCGGTAAATGCACAGAAGAATGGTACACAAGGACGCGTCACCGTACAATTTATTGTAAATACGGATGGAAGCATCTCCAACATAGGAATTCTCCGTGAAGTAGACCCTGAATTGGACGGTGAAGCAGTGCGCGTTATCAGTGCAATGCCTAAATGGAAACCCGGTATGCAAAAAGGAAAACCTGTCCGGGTGAAATATACTGTTCCTGTTATGTTCCGCTTAAATGACGACGCAGTCCCAAAAGAAGACTACAAGCCTATAGAAAAAGTCGATGAAATGGTAGTCGTGGGTTATGCCCCTAAGGAAGAATCGCCTGTCAATGAAGACGTAGTATTTGAAGTAGTGGAAGAAATGCCTTCATTCCCCGGTGGCACGAATGGATTAATGCAATATTTATCCAAAAATATCAAATATCCGGTAGAGGCACAAAAGGAAAAGATACAAGGACGGGTAGTCATACAAATGATAGTCGATAAAAATGGTAATGTCACACGTCCTAAAATCATCGAGGGCGTAAATCCATCTTTGGATGCAGAAGCAATCCGTATTACTACGAACATGCCTAAATGGAAACCGGGTATGCAAAGAGGAAAAGCAGTAGACGTGAAATACACATTCCCTATCGTTTTCAGATTACAATAAAGTAACCTCTATTCAGTTTAAATTCTCTCTTACACAATAGATTATCCGCAAGTCCTCCCCCTGATCATTTATTCCGGTATCAAGGGGAGGATGCAGATAATCATAAAATTCTTGCACCATGAAAAAGCTACTTGTTCTATTATCCTTCTTATTTATAATCAACACAGTCAATGCACTGGAAGACCCAAAGGTATACTTACAGAAAGTACTCAATAACCTTGAAAAGGTAGAGTCGGCAAGCTACACAAGTTTTAATGAATCCTGGCAACCTGGTGATACAGTTCCGGTATTCACTCATTCTGATTATACCAACGAATACAATAATCCGAATGATAGTACCATTGGAGCAAGTTATGCTTCTTTCGAAACGAAAGATATGGGCAAAATGGTCTTTTGTTATGACGGAAACAAAAGAGTATTAGTGTACGACGACGACAAGGCAATTGTAGAAGACGACTTCACCGCCCGGCCACTACCTTTCAGATTAGTGGGACCACCTTTTTACAACTTCACTAAAAACATAATCAAATACGCTCTGCAAACAAAGGACAATATAACCGTTGACTTGCAAGATAAAGGTAACGATTACTTTTTCAGATTGGTTATTGAAGAAGATACCCAAGTGGAATTCTTCGGTAAAGCCTATCACATGCCGGAACCGCCATTTTATGTAGAACCGACCTCAATCTATGAGCTATGGATACGTAAGTCGGACAATCTACCTTATAAAGCACGGAGAGAAATGTCGCATGATATATCAGTTACGACTATTACATCCGTAGAATTCAACAAGTTGTCCATTAATGATTTCAATGTATCTGATTATTACCCAAAGGGGTATACTGTTGAGCCATACGGATACGGTAATAAAAAAGCTGCCTCAGCACCCGAACTTACAGGCAAGCAGGCCCCAGAATGGACTTTAAACGACTCCAATGGCAATCCGGTATCACTTGCCAACCAAAAAAGCAAAGTGTTGCTAATCAACTTTACCGGAATAGGCTGTGGTGCCTGTCAGGCTGCCGTTCCCTTCCTGAAAGAATTGAAAGGCAAATTCAGTAATGAAGATTTCGACCTTATAGCAATAGAAGGCTGGAGCCGGAAGGAACATTCCATTCAAGTGTATGCAAATAATAAAAAGCTCAATTACACCATTCTGAATGCAAACGACCAGGTAATCAAAGACTATCAAACAGGGAATGCAGCCCCCTTCTTCTTCATACTGGATGAACACCACATTATCAGAAAAGTTATCAGGGGATATGGCAATGAAAGAACAAACAAAGAAATTATGGATGCCATAACGGAATTATTATAGAAACATGTCCCAATAAAAAACAGTAGATTGAGCTATCCATACTCAGTCTACTGTTTCTTTTATAAATATAAGGGATACTTCTTATTTCTGCATCTTCACCACTTCCGTCGGTGCCATTTCCACATTCCGCTTATCTACCTGGCGAACCACACTTGCCGCTAATTGCAGGAAAGCACGTCCTGTCACAGTATTCTCATCAAGCGCTACCGGTGTACCTTTGTCGCCACTTTCGCAGATGCTTTGTACAATAGGAATTTGCCCCAATAAAGGTACATTCATTTCCTCTGCCAGCTTCTTAGCGCCTTCCTTACCGAAAATATAATATTTATTTTCCGGTAGTTCGGCAGGCGTAAACCAAGCCATATTCTCTACCAGACCGAGAATAGGAACATTTACCTTTTCATTGACAAACATATTGATACCTTTACGAGCATCGGCCAATGCAACGGCTTGCGGAGTACTGACTACGATAGCCCCCGTCAAGGCTAGCGTCTGAACCACTGTCAAGTGAATATCGCTTGTACCGGGAGGCAGGTCGATAAGGAAATAATCAAGGTCGCCCCAATTCGCATCACCTATCAGTTGCTTCAAAGCATTGCTCGCCATACCACCACGCCACAGAGTTGCCTGGTCAGGATCAACAAAAAAACCTATGGAAAGTAGCTTTATACCATATTTCTCAACCGGTACAATCAGGTCACGTCCTTCTACATTTTCTGCGTAAGGACGTGCATCTTCTACCTGAAACATCTTCGGCATAGACGGACCGAAAATATCAGCATCCAGCAAACCTACTTTATAGCCCAACTTTGCCAAAGCTACTGCAAGATTGGCAGATACCGTTGATTTACCTACCCCACCTTTACCAGAAGAAATTCCGATAATATTCTTTACCTGAGGCAATAACTTACCCGGTTCAGGACGTGCCGCCTGCTTACTCTCCGTAGCAATAACAACCTCTACCTCATTGGATACATAGGTATGAATAGCTGTTTCTGCAGCTTTTATTACAGACTTCATAAAAGGATCGGTCGGCTTCTCAAATATCAATGAGAAACTGACTTTCATGCCTTCAATACGCAGATTATCAGCAACCATTTCCGCTTCTACAAGGTTCTTTCCGGTGCCGGGATACCGCACTGTTGCCAGTGCATCTAAAATCAGTTTAGGATAAAGTGTCATAATCTAAAGTTGTGATAGAGTGATAAAGCGGTAAGGTGATAAAGTGACTATCAGTTCAGCACTTTATCACCCTAACACTTCATCACTATGTATTATTTTGAAGTTTGCAGTCCGCTCCGCTTACTGCGGTTATAACTGCGATATTCATCTAACTCTATTTCTACATCGGGTTCATGCAGTTCACCTTCTTTCGGCAGATGAAACTTGATATACTTGATGTTCAACCCACGATCCAACCATTGTTGTTCGTAATAAGTTTTAATGCTAAGGATTTCATCAGCCATGCCGGAGTGATACAGATCTTCTGTCATCACATCCACTGGAAGGCTATTCTCCTCAATCATATAACGGGTATAAGTGAACATAAAGTTACTATCTGTCTTGAGATGAATGATACCATCCGGTTTCAGGAATCTACGGTAGCGCTCCATGAAATAAGTGGAAGTTAAACGCTTTGTGGCCTTCTTCATCTGTGGATCAGAGAAGGTCAACCAGATTTCACTCACTTCATTTTCTGAAAAGAAACGATCGATGATTTCGATGTTCGTACGCAGGAAAGCGACATTCTTCATGCCAGCCTGCATCGACTCCGTAGCACCAGACCACATACGGGCACCTTTGATGTCTACTCCGATAAAGTTCTTATCTGGAAATAGCCGTCCCAGTCCTACTGTATATTCACCGCGTCCGCAACCCAATTCCAAAACAATGGGATGGTCATTCTTAAAGAACGACTCATTCCATTTTCCTCTCATCTCAAAAGGCACGTCATCTACTGCCGAATAGGGGTATTCGAACACATGCGGATAACTTGCCATATCGGCAAACTTCGCTAACTTACCTTTACTCATGCGTTATTCTACAATGGTTACCCAGCCATGCGTATCAGGTTCGTCACCATATTGGATACCACGCAACTTATTGTATAACTTCATGCATACAGGTCCCGGTTTGCCGTCTTTGGCAATAACATAAGAATGATTATTCTCCGGATCGTCAATACGTTCAATCGGGCTTATTACCGCAGCAGTACCACAAGCACCAGCTTCCTCGAAAGTAGAAAGTTCTTCTTCTGCAATCGGACGGCGTTCAACCTTCATGCCCATATCTTCAGCCAACTGCATCAAGCTCTTATTTGTGATAGAAGGCAGGATGGAAGTAGATAAAGGAGTTATATAAGTATTATCCTTGATACCGAAGAAGTTGGCTGCACCACATTCATCAATGTATTTCTTTTCTTTAGCATCCAGGTAGAATTCTGCAGAATAACCCGCTGCATGAGCCTCTTGGCTGGCACGCAAACTAGCTGCATAGTTACCACCTACCTTATAGATACCAGTTCCGAGAGGAGCCGCGCGATCGTACTTACGAGTAATCACGTAAGGAGTAGCAGCAAAACCACCTTTAAAGTATGGACCTACCGGAGTAACAAAGATCAGGAACATATATTCACTGGACGGACGAACCCCCACTTGTGCACCTGTTCCGATCAGTAACGGACGAATATAAAGAGAAGCACCGCTTTCGTAAGGCGGAATAAAACGCTCATTCATCTTCACTACTGCGAGTACAGCTTCTTTGAAACGTTCTGTGGGCAATTCTGCCATCATAATACCACGACAGGTAGACTGCAAGCGAGCGGCATTCTCTTCCAAACGGAAAATACGAACTTTACCATCTTTACCACGGAATGCTTTCAATCCTTCGAATGCCTCCTGACCATAATGCAGACAGGTAGCTGCCATATGCATATTGATCAGTTCACTACTACTGATTTCGAGTTTTCCCCACTCACCTTCCCGGAAATTAATTCTCACATTGTAATCTGTCTTCATGTATCCGAATGACAGATTAGACCAATCTATTTCTTTCATATCTCAAAGTATTAGTAATCTCATTACGTACATTTTGCAACAAATTTAATCTTTATTCTTCACTTTCTCGCTTCTCCGACAGTAATTTTTCTATTTCCTTGTCGGCTTTAGTCAATTTGTCACTGCAAAACGCAATAATCTCATTCGCTTCCTTTATTTTTTCAGCAAGCGCATCGATTTCCAACTCATTATTGTCTATCTGACGGACAATCTTCTCCAGACGTTCCATTGCCTGGGAATAGGTTTCTTTTTTCTTCGGAGCAGGCATATCTATATTTTTATTTTAATTAACGCCATTATGGATATCTTGAATTATATCCATAAGCTATAAATCTGTTACTATAGAAACAATCTCCCCTTGATAAAGGCGAGTGACTATTTCATCGTTCAGCTGCAATACATCCCCGTTTTTTACAACTTTTCCATCTTTCAACGTGATACTATAGCCACGTGCCAGCATCTTCTCGGGAGAAGCATCAGCAAGACGTTGTTGTAACAACTCCAGACGATGCCGTTGACGCGAAAGTAAAGTCTGAACAGCCAGCGAAATATCTTTCCGGGTAGTCAGTAATGCAAGTTTGGCATCGGACACACGCCGGACAACAGCAGAAGGAATACGGTTTCTGTATGAAATCAATTTACGATGTTCTTCTGTCAGACGGGAGCGCACACTTTCATGCAGTTGACTGATAAGTACTTCCAGTTCATCAGCGGCAAGATCCATACAATTTATAAGATACTCCGCAGCAGCAGTCGGAGTCTTCACACGGGTATGAGCCACAGAATCAAGTACTGTATCATCTCTCTCATGTCCTATACCAGTGATTATGGGCAACGGAAACTGAGCACAAGCAGCAGCAAGCAGATAGGTATCGAAACCGGACAAATCAGAAGTAGCCCCACCGCCACGGATAATAACCACAGCATCAAAATCTTCCTGACGATTCAGAATAGCATCCAGAGCAGATAATACAGATTCTTCCACACGATCGCCTTGCATCAATGCCGGAAATAATTCCGTATGAAAGAAGAAGCCACGGGAATTATTTTTTAACTGATGGCAAAAGTCCCCGTAACCTGCGGCTGTAGGTGATGAAACTACTGCAATACGCTGGGGCAAGACCGGCATTTCCAGCTCCTTATTCAAGGTCAACACCCCTTCCTCCTCAAGTTGTTTTAATATCTCCCGGCGCCGGCGTGCCATATCACCCAAGGTATAAGTAGGGTCAATATCCTGCACAGTAAGACTGTAGCCATAAAGTTCATGAAAACTGACAGTAACCTGAACTAAAACCTTAATACCTGAAACAAATGCCTGTCCCGTCGACTCTTCAAAATAAGGTTTCAACAAACGATATACATTTGCCCAAATGGTTCCACGTGCCTTTGCTATCAGATTATTGCTACGGGGATCTTTCTGAATAAACTCCAGGTAACAATGTCCGGTACTGTTCGTACGCACATCGCTCAGCTCTGCCTGCACCCAATATTCATCGGGCAGGCATTGTTCAAGGCTCCGACGCACCAAAGCGTTTAAATCATACAAAGACAATGCTTCCATTCTGTTCATTTACGTATTACAGGTCACACATCACCAATAGCAGTATGTAATCTATTATTTATTCTTCAACTTATACTCATTGTATGCTTTCCACATATCAGGTACCCCATATCCATAGATATTATCGGGAAAATCCGCACGGTCACCGGACCGACGTACCAATTCAATCACTTCTTTTGCTGTCAACTTCGGACAAGCCTGCCACAAACAAGTCACCATACCACACATAATAGGCGAAGAGAAAGAAGTACCATTAGCCCGTCCCTGATTACCATCCGGACGGATGACGTCTGATCCTGACCCTACTGCAACTACATCAGGCTTCACACGATGGTCTGCAGTATTACCAATAGATGAGAAAGGGGCCAATGTTCCTTTCTTATCAACAGCTCCTACCGTCAATACATTTTCCGCATCTCCCGGAGGGGTAATTTTCTTCCAAGAACCCATGCCGGAATTACCAGCACTACATACCAGCACCATTCCCTTATCAGCAATGCGTGAAGCCTGACGAGACATCAAAGCATGCCGTCCATCCAAATCACGGTATTTATAATTCTTTGATTTGTCATCAAACGTATAATACCCCAAAGAGGTATTAATCACATCCACTCCCACACTATCGGCAAATTCTACGGCAGCCGACCAATAATCCTGCTCTACCAGATGTTCCGAATATTCGTCTTCACTACGAAGCAACCAGAAGGAAGCTTCGGGTGCTGTCCCTGTCATAATCTCAGGCTGATTCATTCCAATGCAAGACAGAACGCTCAAGCCATGACTGCTCTCCGCAAAAATATCCGCTTGGGGATTCACAAAATCTTTTGTACCCAAAATATGAATATTCTGCATAGCAGTAATCTTATCTACATTGTGGAAACCGGCATCAATAACTGCAATCGTCATTCCCTGACCTTTGAAACCTGCTTCATGCAGTTTATCTCCATTGCTCAGTTGAACCTGAGTGATGGCACGCCCATAGATACTATCCGGATGTAGGGTCGGTTGATTGATTACAGAATCCCGTTCCGTTGACATTGTCGGTTTATCAGCACCGGGAGAAAACCATACCTTTTCCGTAGAACGTACAAAAGGTAATGCTGCAATGCGGTCTATTAAAGTAGTATCGTTACAAGATACTGTTACAAAATTATCCCACTTTCCAACCACCACAATATTCACTCCCTGCTTGCGGATTTCATCTATATATTTGCGGCACACCGGAAGATCAGTAGAATCAATCGGAAGATTCTGCTTTTTACGTCGCTCAATAGCCTTTTCCGACAGGAACTTTTCAGGACGTTTTAACGAATACTCTGTAGCAGCCTTGTCTTTTAAACTGATGCGATACTTCAATGAATCTTGCTGTGCGGACACACCTGTCATAAACAGGATGAAAGCCCCAAAAAGAAATAATTTTCTCATTCTATTACTATCCATTACTTATTTATTTTCTGCAATAACCAAGCCAATGCCCCGCTGGGAAGCAATAAACGAGCCCCCCACTACCCGCCTTCCAATATAGAATACAGCTGACTGCCCGGGTGCAATAGCTGATGCTTCGGACAAGAAATGTACAAACAGCCGCCCGTCTTCCAGCCTTTTCACCGTGCAGGGAATCGGTTTGCTACGATAACGGATACGTACTGTCAAGTCAGGAGCCGAGAAGAATTCCTGTTCATCGATAATGTTATCCTGTTCGGTCAGCATATATTCGGTCTGTAGTTGTTCGGCATCACCCAGCATCACTGTATTCTTCTGCGGATTTATCTTCAACACATAAGCCGGTTTGCCCAAAGCTATTTCCAGACCTTTCCGCTGTCCGATGGTATAATAAGGAAAACCTTTATGCTCACCCAACTTCACCCCTTCGGAATTGACAAACCATCCGGGACCGATTTCACGGTCTATTTCAGGAGAATGTTCGCGCAGGAAGTCCCGGTAATCACCCTTGATGAAACATACCTCCATGCTCTCCCCTTCTTCCGCCTTCAATTGATAGCCTTTCCCACGCAGATACTCCCGCACTTGCAACTTCGTATAAGTGCCCAGCGGAAAAAGGCAACGTTTCAGCACATCCTGCCCCAGTCGCCAAAGAAAATAAGATTGGTCTTTCTTATCGTCATCTCCGGCCACTATATATATATTCCCGTTCTTTTCTTCCAGACGGCTATAATGCCCGGTAGAGATAAATGCGCAATCCAGTTTGTCCGCCCATTCAGTAAGTATACGGAATTTAAATGTAGGGTTACACATCACGCACGGATTGGGTGTCCGCCCCTGGCAATATTCATCAATAAAGTTCTGCACAATTACTTTGCGAAAAGCCTCACGCTCATCAGCCACATGGTGTTCGATACCCATACTGTCGGCAAGTTGTCGCGCCTCCACCGGTTCATCTCCCCACACCCACATGGTTAGTCCGACTATCTCATACCCCTGTTCTTTCAACATCAGACAAGTGGCGGTACTGTCTATACCGCCGCTCATGCCTACCAATACTCGCTTCTCAGGTCTGTTCATTTTAGGATGTTCATTCAATTAGCTTACAAAAATAGATGATTTCGGGGAGAAGAAAAACAAAATGTCCCTCAAAAGTTGGACAATAACTTTTGAGGGACTTTATTTTTATCTTTTAAGGCATATCCTTATTTGAAAAGTAACTGTGCCATGTGATACAAACTTCTACGCCAAGTCAGGAATTCATGCGCCGTATCGGGAGAAACGAACGACGTAGCCTTGAAACCGGCAGCCTTGAGGTCGTTCACAGCCTTAGTCACACCATCCGGATTCTCCTTGCTTCCGCAACTGATGAAGATGGATTCCACCTGCTTTTTATCCTTGATATCGTCCGGTGCATAAGTACCACCGCTCAACAGTCCATAGTAATTGAATACTTCCGGACGTCGCAGAGTAATCAGTTTCGTCTCAAAGCCACCCATAGAAAGTCCTGCCATAGCACGGTGCTTCTTGTCGGCCTGTGTACGGAAGTTACTATCAATATAAGGTATTAGTTCGTCCACCAGCACCGTTTCAAACTCCTTAGCCGTGAACTCTTTGATATGCCCAAATTTCACATCATTCGTCATGCCATACGTCATTACAATGATGAACGGTTCAATCTTGCCTTCGGCAATCAGGTTGTCCATAATCAGATTCGCATGCCCCTGGTTGGACCATGCCGTTTCATCTTCTCCCCATCCGTGCTGTAAATAAAGAACCGGATACTTCTTCTTATCCTTGCCATAAGTGGGCGGTGTATAAACAAATGCACGACGGTGAGTGTCCGTACTCTTGGAATAGAAATAAACCTGCTGAACATTGCCGTGAGGCACTTGTTTCATGGCATAGAAATCTTCGTCATGAGCCGGAATCTCAATGCCGCTTTCCCATCGGCAAGAACCGTAATAATTCTTGGCGCCCGGGTCATTAAACACGCCACCGTCGATAGTGAGGTGGTAATAATGGAATCCCTCGTCCATAGGGCCATCTGTAGTACCCACCCATACACCTTCTTTATCCTTGCGGAGAACTGTGCCGCCACGACCTTCCAGTCCAAGGCTGACAATGACTGATTTGGCATCAGGAGCAACTACACGGAAGCGGGCATATCCTTGCGAATTAACCATAGGATACTGCTGTCCGGGCTGATTAAGCACAGAAGGACGGAAATCTTCTTTCACCACAGCATTATCGCGTGCCGGATCAAAATCCTTAATGATGCTATAGACACGTTTCGGCTTGTAATTCTCATCGTAAGGCAACGGATAATTGCGTGCGCCGAGCCATGAGTCGCGATCGGAAAGATTCCAGAAAGTAACATTGTCTACCACATCCTTATGCTTACGAAGCACTTTAAACAGGCGAGCATACTGATCTTCCTGAAGCGTTTTCACTACCTGACTGATATTGCCGCCATCACGGCTGAAGTTGAGCTGTCCTCCCATTTCCTGATTGGCACGAATATCCAACTCGGTAATATGAATATGTTTCACTATCGTAGAGTATTTTGTCAAGGCAGCATCTACATCTTCCATACTCGGACCGTAGACATTGTAATGTCCCTGCATGCCGATACCATCAATGGGCACACCTTCTTCCTTCATGGATTTCACCATATTATAGATGCGGTCGCGCTTTCCGGGATCGGCAGCATTATAGTCATTATAGAAAAGGAGTACATTAGGGTCGGCCTCACGGGCATAAATAAAGGCTTTCTTAATGAACTCGTCACCGGCAATCTGATAAAGGGGGGAATTACGATATGGACTTGGTTGCTCTCCCATGCCTCGCCGGCCACCCTGCCAGCCACCATCGGAGATAGCTTCGTTCACCACGTCCCACGCATATATCACGTCTTTATAACGTTCCACGATGGCTGTGATATGATGCTTCATATTCTGGAATAATTTCTCTTTCGACACAAAATCGCCTTTTTCATCCTTATACATCCATTCTCCTATCTGGGCATGCCACATCAAGCAATGCCCGCGAAGTTTGATACCGTTGCTACGGCAAAAGTTGGCGATCTTGTCGGCATTCTCCCAGTTGAACTGTCCGTAGGCAGGCTCGGTGGGTTGCGGCTTCATGTCGTTTTCCGCCGTAATACTGTTAAAGTCTTTTTTGATGATGGCAATCTGTTCGGGATTTGCTATGTTACGCATATTAACAGCCACGCCAATAGAGAAGTAATCTTTATAAGCATCCTTCAGTCCTGTTTCGCCGCTTTGTGCGAACCCGTTATTTGCACTCATGGCAAATGCCAACGCGCAAAGGGAAAATTTGAATAAATGTTTCATCTGATAATTATTTAAAAGGTTTTTCATTGTATATCCGTATACTATGATATCATATATACATTATTTAATGTTTGCTATTGGAAACGGTTGCAAAAGAATACTTTTTTTAGAGAGAATCCCCATATCTGTGTTACAAGTTTTTTCGCTTATGTTACCTCCTCTAATAAAAAATGAAGGAAAACGTCTTTTTATGGTTGACACCACCACTAAAATGAAAAAGAAAAAAGAGAATTGTAACTAAAACGAAATACACATGACATAAAAACATAACACGTATGTCTGAACTTTGCCGCCATAAATTAATCGACTACAACTAAGAATTATGAAGAAAAGCGCATTGATGTTGCTCATCATTTTGTTGCCACTGGCTGTGAAAGCTCAAACTCCATACCGCAACGAAGACGGAAAGAAGATTGATAAAGAAGAGCTGGAAACAAAAGATTATCTTCCGGAAATACATGGTACTATCCGCACCAAGTTCGAGTATCAGACAGAAATGGCTGCCAGCCGCTTCGAAGTGCGCAATGCGCGTATTAGTATTACCGGCAATGTATTACCGATAGTGGCTTATAAAGCAGAAATCGACCTTTCCGATGAAGGACAAATCAAGATGCTGGATGCCTACGCCCGCCTCTTCCCGGTAAAAGACCTGACAGTAACTGCAGGACAAATGCGCGTACCGTTCACCATTGACGCCCACCGTTCTCCGCACCAGCAATATTTTGCCAACCGTTCATTCATTGCGAAACAAGTCGGTAACGTACGTGACGTTGGCGTTACATTGGGATATAAACTCGGAACTGAAATACCTGTTACATTAGAGGGCGGGCTTTATAATGGTTCGGGACTGACCAACCAGAAGGAGTGGCACAAAGAAGTGAATTACTCCGCCAAAGCGCAATTCCTGTTTGCCCAAAAACTTAATCTGGCTTTAAGCATACAGAGCATTCAGCCGCAAGATGTACGGATTAACTCTTATGACATCGGTGCTTTCTATGAATTCGGACGCTTCCATATTGAAGGAGAGTATTTGTACAAAACTTATGCAGACAATGCCTATGACAACGTGCATGCCGTAAATAGTTTTATCAATTACGACCTCCCTTTACGAAAAGTCTTCAACAAGATGTCCTTTCTGGCACGCTACGACATGATGACCAGCCAAAGCGATGGGAAAGCCATTGATGAAGAAACCGGCGCTTTGACTACCACCGACTACAAACGCCACCGTATAACCGGAGGTGTCACTTTCAGCCTCAGCAAAGCATTCCGTACAGACCTCCGGCTGAACTACGAAAAGTATTTCTACGCCAAAAACAGTATTACCAAAGAATCTGAACAAGATAAGATTGTATTAGAACTGATGGTTCGGTTCTAATGCACGCAAATCTTTCAGACAATCAGCTCCGACCAGGCCGATACAGGATACCGAATATATTAATCAAATACCCTGTCAGACAAACGATGGGAGCTACCCTTATACGCAATCCACTGAATATATCAGGGTTGTAGGCGGCGGGGGTACTCCCCTCGCCGCTCATGAACAGATATCCCACTATTATCATTACCGAGCCAATTAGTAGAATTACATAATTTCTCCTGCCAAATACCGTTTCGCTCTGCTTTATTATTTTTTCATTGTATATCCGCATACTATGATATCATATATTCATGACTTAATGTTTACTATTGAAAACGGTTGCAAAAGAATGCTTTTTTAGAAAAATTTGCTATATATATGTTACACGTTCATTCGCTTATGTTACCTCCTTTAGTAAAAGTGAAAGGAAATGGACTTTTGAGGTTGGTACCGCCACTCAAAAAACGACAATGGAGACACATTGATATACTGGTATCCCATGGGGTACATGGTCGTAAGCTGGCACTTTGTGTGAACTTAGCGAAGGCCAAAGCTTTGGGAAAAAGAACTGTCTTGTCGATGGCTTCAACGAAAATATTCTGTCACAACATCTTCCTGATGAAACGAATTATTTCCGAACTCAAACTAATTCCTAACGCAGAAATAAATCGAAGGCTATAGGAAGAGGGGATTAAATTTACAGCAATTGCGGCGTAAATGTTAAGGAAATGCTTTACGAACTACTGAATAAGAAGATATCAATTTATTAACTCTCTCCAAAATCAATTTGTGCTCAACCCTTGATGGAGTATTTCCTATTTTCTTCGCCAAAAGAACAGCTACTTGATAAGCTTCGTCTACATCCCCTATACGCTGTAGAAACTGCATTTGAGCATAATAAATATCTATATTGCTATGTGACATATTAACTGCTATTTTATATTTCATTTTTGCATCATCTATTCTGCCTACATCTTCATATATTATCGCTAAATTGTTACAAAAAGCGACATCCGAAAAGCATTTAGCAGCTTGTTCCATTAACAATAAAGTAGAGTCTCTATTCATTTTATATTTCAATTCAGCAAAAGAGATCAGAAATCGACCATTATCTTTTAAAAAAGGATATCCGCAATTAAAAGACTCACAAGCTTCATTATAAGTTTCTATTTCACGTGATTGTTTCACCGCTTTTTCCCAATAGTTAAAGCTCAACATACTAAATAGAAAACAAAATAGAACTGGAATTATTATGCAAGAAGCAAAAAATTTCCCTCTAATCCCAGAACCAACTAAATGGATTTTATACACATTATTAGTACTAACAACAATAGAACAACATATTACATAAACAATTGTCAATGGTATTATTTTAAAAGGGAAATATGATAATGAAACTATTTGAAAAGCGCATAAAGGAAAAAACAATAACGATTTTGTCTTATATGACGTTTTCAAAATATAAGCTACAAATAATACATATAAAATCAAACCGATAAGACCTATAGTCACTGCTATATTTAGAAATTCATTATATGAAGAATGAACAATATCATAATTCAACGCATTGGCTAACTCAGGATGTTCTGTAGTGAATACAGACTGATATTCAGGATAATATTTATCAAAAGCGTAAGGTCCCCAGCCCAAAGGTTTTGAAACAAACATAGCTAATGATACTATCCAAATATAGAGACGCCCCAGTACCGAAATCTCATGCCAATATATAAGAAAGGCTACTCCAATTACCAAGACCGATATCCCTAATATTATATACATCTTGTGGATGTGTCTCGTACGAGCATAATACAACAATAGAACTATTGCCGTAGTAACTATTGCTGTTCTTGCCTGTAAATAGAAGAATAGAAATACTGTTAATCCTACTATTGATACTTGAAAGAAAATCCATTTGCGATTCCCTGTATAGCAAAAAGGCAAAAGTACGGCTAAATATGCAGATAACATATCGGGATTACCAAAAGTACTACCTACTTCAAAATAAATACTATAATTAGGAATTATTCTGAAATATTGCAGAAGGCATATTAATAAATGCGATGCTATGATTAGCGGAACTATTTTTATCAACGCATCTACACTTTTATTATCGAAATTACTGCGAATAAAGAAATAGAACAGTAGATATATTAAAGAAACAGAATGGTCTATAATATTGCAGTAACCAGCATAGAAGTAAAAATATATAATTAATAATCCTATGATTAATACGTCTGGATAGCTAATAGAAAAAGCTATACGAAAATTTCGCTCTTTTTTATACGCATTATATACAAACATTAGAATAAAAGCAAATTCAAATGCAAATAGCTTTATATAAAAATTATTATTCAAATCCCCAGAAGCTGTTGCAAATGAAACAAAGAAAGGGATAAGCCAAAATAAGTATTGAGCCATAAATGCAAAATGTGAATATGAATACAAAAGGCTCACAAAAACGAATAAGTTTACTCTGTATGGTGAAGAGTAAGTTTATTATGAGCCTTTTGTTTTTCAGACAACTATTTTCTTTTCCTTATTCGACCATATAACCATACAGACATATATCCACCAGCAAATCCCAGAATAGCAGTTTTCAATATGGGAAAAAAATCAGTAGATAGACCAATACATTTATTAATCAGATAAATACAACAAAAGCCTGATAGAAATGCCAAAGTATATCTCGCGTAATTCGGTATAGTCATAACTGCTCCTATTTTGAAATCCAATATGAGATAGCGGCACCTATTGATCCTGCAGCACCTGCACCAATTCCACCTGCAATAGCACCAGGGACTGCTCCTACGCCCCCACCGTAACTTCCAGCAATAGCACCACCAATTGCTCCTTCCACTGCACTTCCAGCATCTTGTCCAACAACCTCTTTACCACCTCCATAATTCCACCAGTCTGAAACAGATTTTTTTGTACTGTCCCATGTTTCGCCAACACTGCTCCAGGCATCATCCCACCAGCCTCTAGTGTAAGTTGGAGGTATTAATTTCCCATTTTTCAGTTGGAAACAGTTTAATTCCTCATCACTGTATCGTTCCACTAAATCTGGTCTATTCAGAATCAAGAACCATTTCATATAGTTTTCTTTCCAATATACATATGAATTATAGCAAGTACTCGTCCCAGCATAAACAGCCGTCGCTTCTATTTCCGACAATTCTTGGTCAGCCTCTTCATTTATTTTATTCAGCTTTCTTACCAATTGTTCGGAACTTTTAGGCTCATCAGCCAATACCCTTTTTATTTTTTCTATAAAAACTAAAACTTTGGAATTCTCAGACTCTCCTTGAGATCTTGTTACAACATTCGCTTCAAATGTCATTTCATCGTCAAATATAGAATAGTCACCAATCTTTTCTTTACAGAATTTTTTTAATCCTTCTTTAGCAATTAAAAAGTACTGATCTTTTGTTAATTGGTGTATTGTATCGTTTGAACGGGTCTTGGCTTGTTCATAATGTTTTCTGATTGCAATAAAAGCAGATTCAAGCCCTTCATTATGCTGTATTCCCACCGTTTTGCATTCTTCTGGCATATTCAAATTCAAACTGCCTTTAGAAGGCTCAGGGATGTTTAGTTCATCATTAGAACAACTCGTTAAAAGTAAACAGGCAAATACGATGCCTCCAAAAGCCGAAATAATCTTTTTCATTTTTTAGTTTTTTAGGTAAATAATGTCTTTTAGGTAAATAATGTCTATTTAGCGCGATATATCGTTTTTTAGTCTTATCATATACAAAAGAAGTGATTTATGGCAGAGTGAACAAATATCAAGCGTATACAAATGAAACGATTTGCAATTTGTATACGCTTTTAAGTTTAAAAGGCATAAACTTATAGACGCAACATTCTTGCAAAATCGGATAATTTTTCTACCGCAATTCCTATTTTTTTCTTCATACGGCATCTTCTCATTCGAAATGAAGAAGGCAATATATTCAGTAATCGAGCTATTTCTACGTTAGATATTCCTATATGAAGTAAAAGCATAATACATATATCATCCTCTGATAAAACAGGAAACCGAACACGGAGGTTATCTGGAAAATTACATTCAATTAGGCATAAACTATTTTCTAACCGAAGTCTATCCGATGGGGTCAAACAATGTAGTGCAAAAAGCCAGCTAATCAACTTCTCTATAGTATCAAAAGTTTCCATTTTCGTAACCATATTTTCTCTTTTTAAGTTTCAAATCATTTTATATACATTCTTACATAATCGTCTTCCCTAACGGTTTCCGTTTCAAACATTCATTCTGTTTCTTCCGCTATTCTACAATGAAGCTTTACCAAAACCTCTGTTTTCCATTCTGATATTCAAAAATACGCTCATCCATACCACGAGTATGATTTTTCAAATAGAGCAATGAACCATCAGGAACTTCGTACAACAAAGAGTCTGATTGTGGATATGTTTTTCCGGCTGATTTCCATTCTCCTTTATCGCAATAGAACAGCTCATATTCATCATCTAAACGAATAAAATTATCTCTATTACGAGGAGTAAACACGATTCGACTTATTCTACGCGGAGAGTTAAATTCTAAAGCTACCCACCCGCCTGTTGGTTTGGAATAATGAAAAGATGAATATGGATTCCCATCAAACGCATTCAAGCATGGGTGTTCACCAGAATCTTTGCATTCAGAAGGGCATAACACGCTACCACTTAAAGGGACACTATCAATGTGAGATTCAAAAAAAGATATTTCTGATATATCACAATATCCATCTTCCGGTCCATAGTAGCGGGCATATTTATAAGATTTCTCACTATCAACTGTTGCGACATTCCAAAGCCGTTCAGGAAATTCCCTTATAATATGCAATGTATCCTTAATTGAAAAGTCTGAAACGTTACTACCTTCAAACACTCCGTTAAGCATGTGTCGGACAAATGGTTCGAAATATAATTCATACTTATGTGTCAATGTCACATTTACATTCTTGCCTTCCGAGGAAAAAAAACGAATATCCCCACTATCTCTTTCCAATAAGAATGGATCACTCTGCATGATCAGCCTGCCTTTCTCATAAGTCGCTAAGCGAAAAACCACATCACCTTCTACATCGCTAAATCTACAGCCTTGATTATAAAGACACCATCCGATAGGTTCCCAATTCATATGACTAGCAATGCACAGATATACAAGCTCTCCTTTTTTCATTGTGCAATATAAGTCATCAGTGCCAATCTTTATTACATGATTTTTCTTTCCTGCATATATGGAAGTAACATCATCAAAACAAGGTTGTCGAAAAGTAGGATAAACATCTTCTGTTGATTTATTCATTCTGCTCACAGTTTCCTTATTTATACTAAATGTACGACGATATACTTTTCCCTTAGGATCCCACATGGCATCCGGATGCTTTAATTCCGGAGTAGGATCAAGAATTGAACAATAGTAGCTATTTCCTTGCTTGTCAAATACAGCATTCCAATAATGCGCTACATTTCCATTACCTCGCATCAACATCAGTTCTTCACTGCAAGGTAATCCCAATGCCCGAAACACATATAGTTGCAAGTAAGTAAAATCCATACAACTCCCAGAACGCCATTCTACCACTTTTGGGCCATAGAAAGGTCCAAAATCAAATAGCCCTGTAAAATAGACAGGGCCTCTCTGTAATTTTTCCATAAGGAATTGTGAAACAAATAGTGGATCCTCGACTTCCGGTAATCCTCTTATACTATCTAATAAAGGGTTATATTGATTATAAATCTTTTCTCGCCAAGATTCTAACTTTTCGTCCCCAACACGATAAGGTAATATAAACTCACAGAAATTACTAAATGACACATTTTTCCCCCATGGTTGTTCTTGCCATACTTTAAATGCCCATTCTATATTCTCAATTAAATAATCAGGATCTATATTAATATCGCTTATTCTTTTCAATTCATTTAATCGAAAAGAGCCATAAGCACTTAATACAGAGTCAAGCACTGCTTCTGGATACATTGTACCTTTACCATGCAATTCATACAATTTATAATAATCATTCAAAGCATCCCCTTCATAACTATAATGAAAAGGAAGATTTTCTATAAGAAAAACAGCAGCTTGATACTTTAAGGAATCACTTTGATACTTTTCTAATACAGTTTTCAAAGCAGGATTATCATTCAAGACATCCTCAAGTACCGGAAACGTTACCTTAGCAGAATTATAACAGGAGGTTAAGATGCTCACAAAGAGCAAGTAAACAAATAATCTTCTTTTCATTTTTTATTAATAAAACATAGTAAAATCAATCATTAACTACACATTCCCCTGTCAGATACTTTCGTTTTGTGCTGTAAACACAACTCTTATCGATTTCCGAGGTATTGTTCTCACTTCTTACACTTTCATACCAATAAATGAAACCATAAAAGTTACATTGCCGGAAGAAACAGTCAACATGAATTTTCCATCTATATCTGATATCATATCAATTGAATCGGCATCAAATGTATTCAAATAAAACAAAACAGTCGGTACAATCATGTTACATGATTTTTCAACAGTGCAACATCTTTCTTTTCGATGTTACATTTCCTTTTAACAGTATTACATTATTCAAATAATCCACTGTATATCAAGAAGATTTTAATCAAATCAAGGAACATAAAGTCAAGTCGTTTTTGGTTAAACAATTTCGGTAAGAAGAAAAAAAAGAATCGCCCAAAATGCCTAAACGAAAAGAAACAGAAGAACTGATGGTTCGGTTCTAATGCACGCAAATCTTTCAGACAATCAGCTCCGCCCAGGCCGATACAGGATACCGAATATATTAATCAAATACCCTGTCAAGCATACGATGGGAGCTACCCTTATACGCAATCTGCTGAATATATCAGGGTTGTAAGCGGCGGGGGTACTCCCCTCGCCGCTCATGAACAGATATCCCACTATTATTATTATCGATCCAATTAGCAGAATCACATAATTTCTCCTGCCAAATACCGTCTCGTTCTGCTTCATTATTTTTGTTCCCATGTTCTTCTTTAGTTTTAGTTCTTATAACCCATGTTTGGGGCAAATAGTGCATATTTATCTTCAAACCGTCTGTTGCTCTCTTTATAACTCTCCTCATCTACCTTCTTCAGAAGTTCATTACATTGGTTCCATTGCCAGAATTTATAGATACAATCATTGCGGACCATTTCCATACGGTTTCCCTTTAATGAAAAAGCCCAGTTGATATAATCTTCCGCTTCGGCTATCAAATGCTCTGTCAGGGTTATCGTTTTCATCTTTTCGCCCAATGCGGCATAGGCTGTTGCTATGCTATAAGAACCGCTTTCATACGTTTCGGGAACATTATATCCCGGAACAGCCTGTTCCGCATAAGCAAGTACTTTCTTTGCACGCGCAGGGTCTCCTTGTATTATCAGTTCTTTGGCCAGTTGCGCGAAAAGCCTGCGATGATACCAACACGTACGCAGGGTTGTTTCATCCAGATAGAGCCCCGGAGTATTCAGCCCGCCATATTTATATCTGTTCATTACATTGTCATAAAGCCTTTCCACATCTACTGCATAAGGCCTGTTTTCGTCGGCATCTCCCCACTTCTTATAGTCAAAAGGCGTAAAGCGGAATGCTAATCCTTCCTGCACAAAGTAATTGTCAAACTTTAGTTTACTGACATTCCCTACGGAGATTGCAAGGTAAAGCGGACGTTCCCAATTACAGTTCGCCAGTATCTCCAGCATCAGTAGATCTACTTTGTTCAGCATACGTATATCTTTTAAAGGAATATAAAGTTTGTCCGGTATCGCATCTTTCAGTTCTTCCCCTTTCAAATGCCGGATTGCTTCAGGAAGCATGATTCCCGAACGGAGCAGTGCGTCCTTATCAATGTGGATATTTATCGTATCCGTAGGGATTACATTAAATTCCTGTCTCTCTGAGAATATCCAATATTTCAAGATATTTTTTACTTCAAACGGGTCTTCTCCAAAGCTGTCACGTGCTTCCTCCGGATTTCTCCGGTACAATTCCTCTATTTGCTTTTTCAGTTCCGGGCGTACGGCCACATATTCGTTTTTACCTTCCTGATATTGATTCTTATTCCAACTTATAGGTAGTCCGGGAGCATCATACAAAGGACATTGCTGTTGATAAATATACCAATCGGTCTGCGCGTAGCTTAGGTTGCAGACACGTGCATCCCTGCGCACTTCCTCCGTATCCTGATTATACCACAATGGAAAAGTATCATTATCCCCGTTACAAAAGATAATCGGATTTCCCGTATCGGGAAGAGTCATCAGATAGTTAGCCCCAAAGTCGCGACAAGTGAAACGGGCACTCCGGTCATGGTCATCCCACGTCTGAGTGGCCATTTGCACCGGAATCAATAAACAGATTGTCATTAATACACTGACTTGTACCGTAGAAGTCGTTTTCCGGTGAAGCGCATCACACAATCCGGCAGCACCTATCCCTATCCAGATAGCAAAAGCATAGAACGAACCAGCGTATGCATAGTCCCGTTCGCGCGGCTGACCGGGTGTTTGATTTAGATAAAGCACAATAGCCAATCCTGTCATAAAGAAGAGGAAAAACAGTACACTAACCTGCTGTTTGCCTTTCTTGCTGCGGTTCCATTGCCAATAGATACCGAACAGTCCTAATAATAGCGGCAATCCGTAAAACACATTGTGCCCTTTGTTCTGGCGCAGGGATTCCGGCAACAAGCTCTGGTCTCCCAATCTTAAATTATCCAACCAGGAAATTCCTGTTATCCAGTTCCCATGTTCCGGTTCGCCACTTCCCTGCACATCGTTCTGCCGTCCTACAAAGTTCCACAAGAAATAGCGCCAATACATATAATTGAGTTGATAGGTAATGAAATAAGTCAGGTTTTCTTTTTGTGTGGGAGCGGCCTCGTTTCCTCCTGTCCAATTTTTGTAAGAAGAAGCCATGCGCTCACTCCACATCCGGGGAAACAGCATATTCTGAGTATAGCACACGTCTTCTTTATGCCGGATTATTTTATATTTGCCTTCTTCTTTATCCGGGCGATATACAGCACTCCCCTTTGTGGTTTTTACTCTGTAATAGTCACCCTCGGGCACATATTCCGGTTCGGAAGCGTAGGTTTTTCCATAAAGCAGGGGAGCACTTTCATACTGCTCTCGGTTCAGATAACTTTTGAGCGTAAAAATATTGTCCGGCGCATTCTCATTAAGCGGAGTATTGGCGTTGGCACGAATCAGTATCACCGCATAGGTGGTATAGCCTACGGTGAGCATAAGCAAGCACCATAAAGAAGTATGCAACATACGTTTTCGGAAACGATAAATGGCTCCGGCCAGTACGAAAAATGTTAAAGCTAAAAAACTTATCAGCCCTGTGTGGAAAGGAAGCCCGAATACATTGACAAAAAGCAATTCGAACCAGCCTCCCATGTCAGCCATGCCCGGAATATAAACAAAAAGAATAAATATAATGAGAAGACCGGATATAGCAATTGCCGCAGCTACTCCTTTAAACGATATCGTCCGATATTTCTGATAATAGAAAACCAACACAATAGCCGGGATACAGAGCAAATTAAGCAAATGCACTCCGATTGACAGTCCTATGATATAAGCTATCAGGATAAGCCAACGGTCGCCATATACCGAATCCGACTCATCTTGCCAGCGAAGAATCATCCAAAACACCAGTGCCGTAAGAAAAGAAGAGAAGGCATAGACTTCACCTTCTACCGCACTGAACCAGAATGTGTCACTGAATGTATATGCCAAGGCTCCAACAAACCCTGCCCCCAGAATGATGATAACATCCGCCGTTGATAAACTCTGCCCATCATTTATTATCAGGAACCTTACTAACCGGGTGATACTCCAAAAAAGAAATAAGATACAACCGGCACTCAGCAACGCATTCAGAAAATTAACCATCCAGGACACTTGTGACGGGTCGGAAGCAAACTGAGTAAACAAGTTTCCAACAAGCATATAGAAAGGTGCACCCGGCGGATGCCCCACTTGTAACTTTTCGGCACACGAAATAAATTCGGGACAGTCCCAAAAACTGACAGTAGGTTCAATTGTCATTCCATATACAAAAGCTGCTATCACAAAGACAATCCACCCACTAAAATCATTCCACTTTTTAAATAATAAGTTGCTCATTGTTCTGTAACTTTTTTGTTTGCAAAGTTATAGAACAGCCCCGTAAAAGAGAAGAAATTTACCGGACGAGCACGGACATCCCGGCAGCATAGTCAACTGATAACCAGCAATATTACATTACCAATTACAGACAAATTCAGACTTACAATGATTTTACAATATCTTCCAACGATTCTTTAGAGTTTGCCAACATCAGTTTCTCCGTTTTTATCCTGGAGATTCTCCGGGTCAGAGTCTCAACAGTCAGTTTCATTAAATCAGCAAAACAAGCGGGCTGAACGCCTTCGCGTAAAAAGGCACATACCCTTAAATCCTCTTCCGTAAGTTTCGGACTTATCCCTCTCAATTTGGATACAAGTCCGTAAACACTCTCCTGAAGCCGCAAAAGTTCGGTCCAGTCTTTCTCAGAGAAAAAAGATACTTTAGAAGATAAAGCCGTTCGCTCCTTCAACTGACGGACTTTTGAGACAACCGGAGAGCTCTCATAAATATGTTGTTGGAGGGATTGATATTTTTCTTCAAGATAATTACATTGCATCACCAGTTTGTCAGCTTCGACCTCTTTCACCTGCATTTCTTCCTTAAAGGTATCCAGTTGCGAATGTACTGTCAGATGTTTCTTCCAAAGTAACCCAAGCAAGAGAGACATAACACCCAATAAACCTAAAGCAGAAGATAAAATGACAGTAGAGTTATCTTTGCTGTCAATCAACATCAACTGGCTGGCGTATGCTTTTCTTTCCATCTCCAGTGCTTCGTCAAAGTTTTCATATTTCTGATAATACAGGCTGCATCTCTTGCAAATCTTAGTCATTTGCTCATATTCTTCTGCTTGTGCTGCTAATTTTATTGCTTCCTTGAAATGAACTTCGGCGTCTTTCTCCTGATTCAAATCACTCTCTACGCATGCCAGATAATAATAGGCTCTCGACTTTTGAAGTTCATTTCCATATTGCTCATAATAAGATACCGCCTGACGAATCTGATTATCAGAAGAATGAGGTATATTCTTATCTTCATTGAATTGAGTACAAAGCAAATTATATTCTGCAAGTTGCTCCTCATTCATCTGGTTCATTTGAATCGTTTCAAGAATAATGGATGCCGTATCCGGATCTTGCTCTATTAATTGGGCGGCTTTGTCCAATCCTTGTTTCACATTAGTCCCCTCCGGATGACAAGCAACCAAAGAAAGGATAAATACATACAATAAAATTCGAAGATTACTCATAGTCTCAATTTTTGATCTCTGCATACAAATATGCGACAAATTTATAAGATTATCGTTAAAGTAACGAATATTTCGAATGTACTTTCGATGCATCTGTAGTGTATCCGGAATGCACTTGAGCCATACTTGCTCCGTACTATCTTCAGGTAGAGGTACCTCTGACTGGAGATAGTACGGAGCAAGTACAGCTCTGATACAATTCAGGTACGGTGCAGATACAAAAGAAACCTAAACTTTTCCATACAGAGTTTGATTATTCGCCCGAAAAATCTTATATTTGAATAAATAACTCAATGCTTATGGCAAATCCGATTATTCCGGGAATACCCGAAGCAGAACAAGGACTGTTGTATCAGAAACTAAACGAATACAACCGGGGAAGAACATCTTACAAAGATGCAGGTGCTTATCTGGTGGTATTGCCCCATCCCGGCTATCCCCGTTACTCATTATGGGTTTATTCTCCACTACCCGAACGCCAGTCTATTTTTTACATTCAAGACCTTTCTACAAATATCCATGAAAGTCTGCGGGTAGCAAGCAGTCTATGTTATTACTCTCCCCGCTGCATGCTATTGGTGGAGTATAATGCTAAACGTATGCAAAGCAAGGGAGACGATATCATTGCTTTCGGGAAGTATCGCGGACATTTCCTGCACGAGATTTTCCGCATCGACCCGAGTTATGTAAGTTGGATTGCCTATAAATTCACGCCCCGCATTCCTAAACAGGAACGTTTCGTAGAAATAGCCCGGATATACCATTCCGTTCATCTGGATATTCAGAAACGGCAGGCAAGGCAGAAATATTCTACCAGCCGCTTCCTGGGCAAGGAAGGAGATAAAGTAGAGAATCTAACACTGAAAGTACTGCGTGTACGGTTGGAAGACGATCCTTACAAAACAATGGTCAAAGGAACAACTCCCTATTTTTATGTCCGACAAATACTGACGCTGGAAGATCCTATCGGTAACCTGGTTACTTTCCGGATAAGCTCCCGTACGGCAAGCCGTGAATCGGGACAAGTACCCGGTACAGAGCATGCTTTCCAACCCGGTGAGACGGTATTTATCGTCTCAGCGCGTATCTCATGTACCTTTGCTTCGGGAAACAAGCAATATACACGGCTGAATTATGTTAAGTTTAAATAATCATAAAAGATAGGCCGGTCTCTTTCCTGTTAAAAACATTCGTCCTTACTTTACCGGCAGAAAAGGGGGTGCTATAAATATAGCTGAGATTATACCCAATGAACCTGATACGGTTAGTACCGTCGAAGGGAATTTTCTTTCTATATTCTACTATTCGTTTATACTACTATCCCTTTCTGTAAGTAGAACCTCTAAAAATTCAGAGTTTGAATGTTTGACGTACAATTCATTACGCATTTTACGGCATCTATTTCATACTTGGACTCCGCACGTATAGCCCTTGAAGGGGGCTGCCGCTGGGTACAGCTTCGGATGAAAGATGCTTCCGAAAATGAGCTGAAAGCCACAGCCATACGCGTGCAGGACCTCTGCCGCCAATACGGGGCTACCTTCATCATTGATGACCACGTAGACCTGGTGAAACAGATTGGTGCGGACGGTGTCCATTTAGGAAAATTGGATATGCCGATAAAAGAAGCAAGGGAGAGACTGGGCAAAGGTTTCATCATCGGTGGAACCGCCAACACTTTTGAAGACATCAGGCAGCATGCCGCCGATGGCGCGGACTACATTGGTTGCGGCCCCTTCCGTTTCACCACCACCAAACAAAAATTATCACCCATCCTGGGACTGGATGGTTACCGCTCCATCCTGACGCGAATGAAAGAAGAAGGTCTTTCAATTCCCGTCGTCGGCATTGGTGGAATTACTCGTGAAGATATCCCGGCATTGAAAGCCGTAGGACTAAGCGGGATAGCACTGAGCGGTGGTATTCTGAAAGCCGGGAATCCTGTGCGTGAGATGGAGACAATCATACAACTGACCGAATAGCAATCAATTATTGAACCATGGAAGATAAAACAAAAATCACCTATCCCGATTCCGAGAAAGTCTACATGCAGGGTGAACTTTTTCCTTACCTGAAAGTGGGTATGAGAAAAGTGAATCTGACGCCTACTGTAGTAGTGGAAAACGGGAAGAAAATCATCACGGAAAATACACCCGTGTACATCTACGACACAAGTGGAGCATACAGTGACCCGAACCAGAAAGTCGACTTAAAGAAAGGTCTGCCCCGCCTCCGCGAACCGTGGATACAGGAGCGGGAAGTGGAACGACTGACGGCAATCAGTTCCGAATACGGCAAGATGCGCCTGGCAGACAAGAGCCTCGACTCTCTCCGTTTTGAGCATATCACCCTGCCCTACCGTGCCAAAGCAGGCAAGCAGGTTACGCAAATGTACTATGCCAAAAAAGGAATTGTCACCCCGGAAATGGAGTATGTTGCCATTCGCGAAAACATGAACTGTAAAGAGTTGGGCATAGAAACTTACATCACACCGGAATTTGTGCGGGATGAGATTGCAGCAGGACGTGCCGCACTGCCTGCCAACATCAACCATCCTGAGGCCGAGCCCATGATTATCGGTTCCAAATTCCTCGTCAAGATAAATACGAATATCGGAAACTCCGCCACTTCTTCCACTATCGAAGAGGAAGTGGAAAAGGCTGTGTGGAGCTGCAAATGGGGAGGCGATACGCTGATGGACTTGTCTACGGGAGAGAACATTCACGAAACGCGTGAATGGATCATTCGCAACTGCCCTGTTCCGGTGGGTACAGTTCCCATGTATCAGGCCATGGAGAAGGTGCGCGGAAAAGCCGAAGACCTGACTTGGGAATTATTCCGAGATACACTTATCGAACAGTGCGAACAAGGAGTGGATTACTTCACTATCCACTGCGGTATTCGCCTGAAGAATATACATTTCGCCAACGAACGACTTTGCGGAATGGTGAGCCGGGGCGGAAGCATCATTTCGCAATGGTGCAAAATGCATCAGAAGGAGAGCTTCCTCTATGAGCATTTTGATGATATATGCGATATATGTGCACAATATGACGTAGCCCTGTCACTGGGTGATGGTTTGCGTCCGGGAGCCATACGGGATGCCAATGACCGGGCACAGTTTGCCGAACTGGATACAATGGGAGAACTTGTGGAACGTGCATGGGCAAAGAATGTACAAGCATTCATCGAAGGTCCGGGACACGTGCCGATGCATAAAATCAAAGAGAACATGGACCGCCAGATAGAGAAGTGCCACGGAGCACCATTCTATACACTCGGTCCGTTGGTGACAGACGTTGCACCGGGCTACGACCACATCACAAGTGCCATCGGAGCTGCACAAATCGGTTGGTACGGAACAGCGATGCTTTGTTATGTGACTCCGAAGGAACACCTTGCTCTGCCACAAAAAGAGGATGTGCGTGTAGGTGTAGTCACTTATAAGATTGCCGCACATGCCGCCGACCTTGCCAAAGGACATCCGGGGGCGGAAGTCCGGGACGATGCTTTGAGTAAGGCACGTTATGAATTCCGCTGGAAAGACCAATTCAACCTGAGTCTTGATCCGGAAAGGGCACTCCAATATTATAAAGAAGCCAATCACCTGAATGGAAAGTATTGCACCATGTGCGGACCTAATTTCTGTGCTATGCGCATTAGTCAGCAGTTGAAGGATTGCAATGAATGAGCTACGGGCTACGAGCTACAAGCTACAAGTGCTTTGCCGTTTCATAGCGCAGCCACTCGTAGCTCGTAACTTGTAGCTTGTAGCTTGTAGCTTATAACATATTACTTTTTAAACTTATTATATTATGATTGAAACTAAAGTATCCAAAGGTATCATCAGTACCTATTTTGAAAAATTAGAAAGGAATCTTGACTTGGACGTTGCTATTGTCGGTGGCGGTCCCTCAGGGATAGTAGCCGCTTATTATCTGGCAAAGGCCGGATTAAAGGTGGCACAGTTCGACCGTAAGCTTGCCCCCGGCGGCGGAATGTGGGGCGGTGCCATGATGTTCAACCAGATTGTTATCCAAGAAGAAGCGATTGATATTGTAAAGGAATTCAATATTAACCACGAGAAGTATGAAGACGGACTGTATGTAATGGACTCGGTAGAAAGCACTTCTGCCCTGCTCTATCAGGCTGTTCATGCAGGTGCCACCATCTTCAACTGCTACTCTGTGGAAGATGTCATCTTCAAAAACAACACAGTGAACGGAGTGGTAGTAAACTGGACTCCCGTATTGCGTGAAGGCATGCACGTAGACCCGTTGAACATTCTTGCCAAGATAGTAGTGGATGGAACAGGACATGACAGCGAAATAGCTGCCACCGTAGCACGCAAAAATGGTATCCGTCTGGCAACAGAAACGGGTGGCGTGATTGGCGAACGTTCGCTGGACGTAGTGGCAGGAGAAAATGAAGTAGTAAACGGAACGAAAGAAATCTATCCGGGATTGTATGTTTGCGGTATGGCTGCATCTGCCGTTTCGGGCACTCCACGCATGGGACCGATCTTCGGTGGAATGTTAATGTCAGGAAAGAAGGTTGCTGATGAAATTATTGCGAAGTTGAAGAAATAATCTTTTGCAGATTACCTTTTCTTATGTATATACGGGCGAATGATTATTCACCCGTATACCTTTCTTTCCTGTAAGAGTATGATCCGACATTATTTTGCTTTATTACTTCACAATTTTTCTTCTGACAATCATCTGCTGAATAATTAATTTGCCTAACTTTGCTTTCAGTTAATATACCAGTAGAAGTTTGACAAATTAGTATCAGCGCATTATGAAATACACTACTCTTATCATATTCTGTTTATTATTGGCTTCATGCAAGCATAACAATACAAACAACGATGCTCAGCAACTTATTCTAAAAGTAGATTTAAAACCCTCGACAATATCCATCCATGAGATTTTCGATAGTATTCAGGTGATACCTTTGGAGACTACAGATAGTTGTTTGCTAAGAGGTCCCGTAAAGGTTATCACCGGGAATAACCGGAACTATATTCTTGACTGGAAAAATTTCCAGGTATTTGTATTTGATGATAAAGGACACTACCTGCACACAATAGGCAAAAGAGGACAAGGTCCCGGAGAATACAGGGAAGTATATGATATGATTGTCGATGAAAGTAAGAATCAGGTAAGGCTACTCTCTCCTTTCGGCAGTCTTTATACCTACGATTTAGAAGGAAACTTCATCAAACAAAACCAATTACCGGAGAAAAGTAATTATCAGGCAATGGAGCAGATAGGAGACAATATCATGACATGGACCATTCCTGTCAGCAGTGATGAGCCTTGCATCACCATCGTAAATGCAGATAACGGTAAAGAAGTGAGCGGTTTATGGAAAGGCCCGCGCATATTGAACTCCCTATCCGGAGGAAACTTCTATACTTATGATGGAAAAACTTACTTTGCTCCGGCTTTTCACAACAACGAGATTTTAGAAATTACGGAAGATAGTTTGAAGTTAGCTTACAAATGGGATTTTGGGAAGGACAACATCGATATTTCCAAATATACCTTTACGTTAACCGATGATAACCAAGCAGAAGAGGGGCGACTTATGACGGACTATCTGGAAAATGGCACAATACCTTATCTATTAGGATCGCAATACCAGAACAGTAAATACTTTTATGTTTGCTTCTCGTATGGATGGTTCCCGAATCAAACAATAAAACATCTCTTCTACCGCAAAAGTGATGGGAAAAGCTTTTTCTTCAAAGACACCCAAGAGGATATATCCATCAGACCACAGGCTTTTGAAGAAGAATGTATTGTGCTGTTTGCCTCGTATGACGACCTTGAAGCATACAAATCCATACTAAGTCCGGCAGAGTATCAAAAAATAATATCCAGGAATGAAGAGGATAACCCTTGCCTGATTAAACTATATTTTAAATAGGAGCGTTATCCGGCAGTTTTTTTCAGTCTTCCAAAGTGGGACAGAACTTCTTTTGCATCCTCCCACGTCTGGTAGCGGTTCCAGATATCTCCCAGCAAGGCTGCACCGCCGAAACCAAGAGCTTTTATTTCTGAAAGGTTCGCCGCGCTTATTCCACCTAAAGCAACAACTTTTTCATTAATAATCCTTTCTGCTTGTGCCTGTTGTAAGGCTTCCTGAGAATATCCCGAACGATATCCCTGTTTGGAAATGCTATCATAAACAGGACTCATCAGTACATAGTCAAAGTGGGAAGCCATAGTTTTCACCTCTTCAAGGCTATGGCAAGCACGGCTCAGTAATCCCTGATACCCTTCCGGTGCTTCCGAATGACGGGAATTCAAGTGAATTCCCCCCAAAGAAAACTCGTCTTTCAGCGGAAAGAAATCATGAATAACAATCTGTTTCCTGTATTCCATAGGAATCCCATGCAAAAGATTCCCGACTTCATGAGCCGTAGCATCCGGCTTGCGCAGGTGCAGCAAGTCCAGTCCGACTTCAAATAGTCCGGTGATGATTCGGGCTTCCTCCGGAATGAAATCCGGAGACGTAATAACAATAAGTTTCATATCTCTATTCCTCAGTTAAGGGATTCACCGGATTTACCAAATATGGAAAATGGCACAAAGGTCCGTTCCCCTGCCCTATATGTAAATCTTTCCCGGCTTCAATGGCCTTGGTTATATATGTTTTAGCCAGCTCCACCGCTTCATACAGAGGGAATCCTTGTGCCAGAAAGGTTGCGATAGCCGAAGAAAGAGTACATCCCGTGCCATGCAGGTTCCCAGTATGAATGCGTCTGGCACCAAAGAGATGGAGTTCATGCCCGTCATAAAGCACATCACACATTTCGTTACCTGTTAAATGCCCTCCTTTAACCAGACAAGCACAGTGATATTTCTCATACACCAGATGTGCGGCATGTTCCATATCATCCACCGTATGGATGGGTTGTTGCAGCAATACTGCTGCTTCATGCAAATTAGGGGTAACGAGAGACACTTCCGGAAGCAATAGCGTACAAATAGCTTCCACTGCTTCATCCGTCATCAGATTGTGCCCACTGGTAGAAACCATTACCGGATCGAGAACCACCTGTCGGGGTGAATATTGATGTAACAACCGTGCAATTTCACTGATAATCTCCACATTTCCGGTCATACCTATCTTGATGGCATCCGGTCGTAAATCTTCCATCACTGCCTGCATCTGCTCACCTACCAGTTCTGCCGGCACAGGATGGACGGCCTGCACGCCTAATGTATTCTGCACAGTAATTGCAGTGATTGCCGTAGCAGCATATCCTCCCAATGCGGAGATAGTCTTTATATCTGCCTGTATGCCTGCACCACCGGAACTGTCGGAACCGGCAACGGAAAGAACAATCGCTTTCTCTTTCATAGCTCCCATTTCTTCATACACTTCATTTTTATAGGTTATGACTTATAAAAATGCTATAAATTTCTTTTATATCAAGTATAACTTATAAAAGAATATCATATTAATCTGATAACACTTCCCGTCCTACTACTCTCCCAAGCCGCTTCAATCAGCCGGATAACACCAAGAACTCCGCAGGCATCACTTTGCAAGACCTCTCCTTTACGGACATGCTGATAAATATTCTCATAGAAAGCAGCATAGTTACCTGGAAGAGTTGGATAGGATTCACGCACCACATCCCCATTCTTTTCCGTATGAAGTATTCCCCACTGGGATTTATCTTCCTCTCCCCAATGCGGAGTATTCGGCAGTATGCCTTTAGTTAGATCTGCTTCCTGAGGATCAAGACCGTACTTCACATACGAACCTTCCGTACCATGAAGTACAAATCGAGGTTCATTCTCACACATTAGATAACTGGCTTTCAGTGTAATCTTCACTTCCGGCGCATGGGCAGGTTTCAGTAAATGGATAATGAAGTAATCATCCACTTTGCCACCGGTACGCAAAGTTGCAATATCGGCAAATACAGCTTCGGGCATACCGAACAACTGCACAGCCTGATCTATGACGTGGGCACCCAGATTATAAGTCAGGCCTCCGCCACTCTCCCCGGTTTCTTTCCAGGTATTAGGTTTGATGAAATTCCGGTAACGGGGAAAGGTGGATTCAAATTCTACCAGACGGCCTAATAGTCCTTTGTCCAATATTTCTTTCACGGTCAGGAAGTCGCAATCCCAACGGCGATTCTGGTAAACACTCAGGGTTAGTCCTTTTTCCGCAGCAAGAGCTACAAGTTCTTCCCCTTCCTCTACGGTAGTAGTGAAAGGCTTTTCCACAATAACATGTTTTCCGGCTTCGAGAGCACGACGGGCATATTCATAATGGGAACTATCCGGAGTATTTACAACAACCAGTTCCAACTCCTCCATCCCTATTAATTCTTCAAAACTACGCACAATACGGGATTGTGGATATTTCATCTTCGACAATTCCTTGCTGCGTTCCGTAATCGCAGTCAACTCAAAATGGGGATTGGTGGAAATAAAAGGAGCATGAAACACCTGCCCCGACATTCCGAAAGCGGCCAATCCAGTTTTTATCTTATCCATACAACTTTCTTTTTCTTGCAGCAAAACTAATGAAATTATCATTTATTTGCCACATAAAACAATGACTATATAACAATCCCTGCAAGATTTATTATCTGCATTTGTACACTGTTATAGTTTTTTTAGCACAATGAGAGCTTGATTCATTTCAATTGCCTTATTCCATATTTCCTGTAACTGACTATAATACTCGGAAGGCATAACAGAGGAATTCAAGCTGAATGAATAGTTCACAATGACATTGTTTCCGTTTCTTTGAATCATATATTTGCATTGCAGTTTACCATCTTCAGTCTTCACTACTTGCGAGTGAGGTATTTCTTCCACTTCGTATCCTTCGGGAAGCGTCAGTGCACAAGAGAGATTCAACCTATACAGATAAGGGAACTCAACCGGAAGTATTCGCTCCGACTGTATAAAGGGGTTCTTGGTCAACTGCGGGAAAAGCATCGGATTGATATAGATGTGGTCCTCCGACTTCTCTGCTTCAAGTATAAAATCAAAATCTTCCTGTATGGTTGCAAAGTCATCTTCCATCTCTGTTCGTTTCAGATTGCTGATAGCCAGCTTTTCTTTAACCAATTCCTGCTTATTTACAAGAGAGTCTTTTGTCTGGTACTCTTTCCTATATCCCAATGCATCATGTCCCTTCAGAATAGTAGTCCGGCGCCCCGTTATCTGACTTCCCTGAGCATTCGCACTAATCTTCATAAAAATCTGGTTGGTAGGTATCTCCTGCAAATTCACCCACTTCTTATTTTCAGGTATATCCGCAGAAAGTATACGTGCTTTAGTTACAGACAATTCAACGGGTAGCACATTAAGAGCCGGTATATCCATCGAGCCATCCAGATAAACATATTTACCTTTAACCTCATCATAAATAGCAACCACAAAAGTGTTCAACTTCTGAAGGGAAGGGAAACTAACCGGCAACATTCCTGCAGAGCGTCGACTCATGACAACAGGATAAGCTTTGATACCAAAGCTTTTGAGCATGCCGATAAATATAAAATTTAAATCAGCATTACTGCCGGTTCCGGTCTTAAGTACTTTATCCAGATTTTCGCTATACAATTTATATTCTCCATTCCATGAAAACTTCTGCTTTAGCAATTGGAATGTTCCTATTACTTTTTTGTTAAAATCCAAATTGCCTGAACGGCTAAGTTCCCGAATCTCTTCAATATATGGATTCCGCCACAACAAGTTCGCACCGAAACTCTTACTCTCTTCCCTGGTCAGTTGCTTGTCCACATCTTCCCAGTTCTGGCTATAAGGCTTATAGTCTTCACCCGGATAATTAGTGCCTTGCAGATCGAAACTGACCTGTATTTTATAGTCCTCCGGGCACCAACAGAAAGATTCATCCTGACGGATAGCAGGCAAATTCCGGGAGGTGAATGTTAGTTTCCGTGCCGAAATAGAAAAGTCATGGGCAACTCTTGCTACACCACTTGTCGTATGTTGCTTAGCCTGCATCGAGCTTTTCTCTTCCAAGACATCTATATATTGACGGCCTCTGAACTCAACATTGTATACAAATACATGAGGAATGGTTATTTCATATTGGTTGTATACTACAGGAAGCTCTTCCTGCATCATCCAGTTTTCTATGTGCACAGAATAATCAGAAACCACTTTATAATGATACTCTATAACCGTTCCAACCTTGACAGCAGGCAACGAAAACTTTAAGACTTTGTAATAGGTATTCACCCGTTCATTAGAAACCAGTTCCCGCTTCAGGCGAGTCTTAGTCATTTTCCCATTTTCCAGATTATAAGAGCATCCGTCCAAGTTCAAAATACCATCTTTCTCTTTATCTCTGTCAGAAGGTGCATAGTAAGGAATAGTCACATCCGCATGCGATACTCCCTGCGGTTTCAATATCTTAATACGCACCCAATGTTCCGTAAACAACCGAAAACCATCATCGTAAGTAAAGCCACTCTTACCCTTATGAAATAAATAAACTGCAGTCGCAGTGGTATCAGGGACATACGCAGTCAATGCCAACTCTTCCTTGGAGGGTCTACCATACTTTAAATCAGGCTCAATTACAGTAGTAGCTTGTTGTGCGAAAGCCATCGGAAAGCACAAGAAAATAAACACGCAGAATATGAACAACTTGTTTTTCATAATTTGACTTTTTGAGGTTACCAATTATACAAAAGTAATAATTAATACAATACAGCGGTAACTATCTTATAAAAAAAGAAAGACTCATTACCTTATAACTTCGCAAATTACCCTGCGGAATATAGAAGGCGAAGAAAGCACCGAAAGCCATACAGATGGACAATGTAGTGAACTTAACACTCGAAAAACGTAGAGGTGAACGGCAAGCAGGTTACTTCGGTTAAGCAAGACAACCAAGGGTAAAGACCTAGAACATCTTTTGCATGACACGTAAGGGAGTTCTTATCAGAAGGGTTATTCCGTAACCAACGGACGTTTACGCCAGTCATCTTTCACGTAACTGTCAGGATAAACGGTCTTATCTATCAACTCACCGTTTTTCAGGTGTATCCAAGAAGTAAAGGTGCGTTCGCCCTCCTTCAATACAATCACACGGGCACCGTTTGAAAGGTGATTATACTCCGTATTACCGCCAGTGAAACGTCCATAGGCCAGTACGATACCTTTCCACATGACTGAATAATCATTATCATGGTCATGACCGACAAAAGTACCCATTACGTCGCCCGCCTCTTTCATGGCAGCAAACATACCGGTATTAATAGCAGGTGCACAAGCTTTTTCCATACGCGTACCATAGAGAATAGCATTCTCATCGGAAGCCGCTTCATTATATTCGGGCAAGGGGATGTGGAAAAATGCCAAAGCAGGCAAAGGTTTCCCATCATTCTTAGCGGTAAAAGCTGCACTTTGTTGACGATACCAGTTTACCTGATCGAACGTGAGCCAATCGTACCCTTTCACATCGGGCAGCTTGGAATACGAATGAGAGTCGAGGCAATAGAGCACAGAGGCATCTTTCTTACCATCCGAAGACTTTACTACAAGAACGTAATCGGGAGATTCGACTGTTCCGCGATCGGGCTGAATGTTGTAAGGCATGGACCGGATGATATCATAGAGCTCGGCATGGGTTTTACCTTGTTCATTATCATGGTTACCGAAAGTAACAGCAAAAGGCAGCTTGCGGGAAGAAGCACAGGCAAGCACGGTTCGCATAGCCGTATCCGCAGGTGCGGCATAAACCACATCTCCTGTGAAAACAACCAAGTCGGGACGTTCGGCATCAAGCACTTCGTTGATACGCTTCAAGGCAATGGCTGAAGCTGGATTGTGATACTGAAAATGGATGTCGGTAAACTGGACGATTTTAAACTCTCCGTTCTTGTTAAACTTTAAAGGGGTAACCTGTGCCTGGCAGAACAGAACTGTCAGAAAAGCCAGACTAAGGGTTAAAGAGATTCTCCTCATGTTAGTGATTAGTTTTAGGTAGTTATTAGGTCAGAATCAATTATTCTTTGGTAATCAGGACTGTTGCATAAGCTGAGATACCTTCTTCGCGACCGGTAAAACCAAGCTTTTCCGTAGTAGTAGCTTTGATGGAAATGTCGTCTTCATCTATTCCCATTACTTTGGCAAGTGTCTGCTGCATGGCGGGAATATGGGATTTCAGTTTGGGGCGTTCTGCACAGATGGTTGCATCAATGTTGCCCACGGAATAACCTTTGGTTGCAATCAGTTCTACGGTTTTCTTCAGTAATATTTTGCTGTCTATATCCTTGAACTCTCCTGCGGTATCGGGAAAATGATAACCGATATCACGCATATTGGCGGCTCCCAGCAAGGCATCGCAAATGGTATGAATCAGCACGTCGGCATCCGAATGTCCGAGTAATCCTTTCTCATGTTCCAGGCGAATACCGCCTAACCAAAGTTCACGCCCTGCCACCAGCTGGTGTACATCGAAGCCAAAGCCTACACGTATTTTCATATCGTTCTTCTTTAATTTTATTGGATGGATGCACGAAAGTACGGAAAAAAAGCAAATGAGGAATAAAGACAGAACACAAATTACGCAATTTTTCGTCTTATATAAGGCAACCGACATAGATCTAAAAAAGTGTTGGATTAAAATTCCCAAAGAAGATCTGTTAAAAACACATCCTCTTTGGGAAAATAAAGAAATGAGAGGTATCTAGAAACGAGGACACCCCTCCAGCAATCAAATCATTCTGCCCAGTCCGGTTTAGGAAATTCCCTTATCGGACTGTACCGGATGTAGGATTCAAATATTTCTTTGTCAGGTCCCACCATACGGGGATCTTCCGATCGTTTCAGTTCCTCTAATAAAGCTTGTTTCAGTTCATTTTCAATCTCAGCATAATCCTTCTTGCCTATCAGGTTATCGAGGCAGAACGGGTCATTACCAATATGATACAACTCAAACTCAGGACGTTTATTAAATGCCAGATCGAAATAAGGACGAATAACGGGGTCCTTATGATTTTCTATCAGAAACGTCTTAGAAGGTGCATCATCCACATCAGTAAATGCCCAATCGGGATGGAAGGTACCATCTTCACCGATTCCGTACATGGGGCATAGTTCGCCCGTTTTCTTATTTAGCATCTGAGGAGCTCCGGCAGGCCAACGTTCCGGTCTAAGGTTCCAGATTAACAGATAATCCTGGTTGCGGACAGCACGCTGCGGATATCCTAAATTCTGCCATCGGGAAGAAGAATGCCTCTCACGGCCCATATACACATACTTTTTCGACTGATCTACTATTCCTTCTTTTTTCGATTTAAGTATATTCATAAAGCTTCGTCCTGAGATAGGAAGCATTCCATCCGGTTTCACTCCCGCTATTTCCAAAATGGTAGGGGCAATATCCACAAAGCTAATCGGATCATCTACCCGGCGTTTTCCCGGAAAACCTTTCGGATAACTAACTGCGAAAGGAACATGTACCCCATATTCAAAACAATTGGCTTTTGCCCGGGGAAAAGGCATACCATTATCTGCCGTTACTATAACAATTGTATTATTGAGTTCACCTATTGAATCCAGATATTCCAGCATTTTAGACAAATGCGAATCAGCCCATTCTATTTCTACGGCATAGTCCAGCATATCTCCTCTCACTTCTTCCGAATCGGGAAGAAAGCCGGGGACATCTACCTGATCGAGGCTTTTTCCATTGCGCTTCCATGAACCCTTTTCATAGACGCGATGAGGCTCGGTAGCTCCATACCAAAAATAAAAAGGCTGTCCGTCTTTACGTTGCTGCATGAAGGAACGGAAATTCTCATAATAGTTCGTCAATCCAATTCCTTTGGCCGTACGCAAATCCGAAGAAATGTTTTTTTCATATTTATATTTATTGAATGGATGCCCGGCAGCGTTTCCTTTTCTCCATAATGTATCCTGATCGTTCCGTGCATATTGGAAAGGGTCTACACCTTTTCCTGTAAAACCAGTGTAATATCCGCTTGCTTCCAGAAGGTCGACAAACGGAACATGCTCTTTCATCCAGGAAGAAGCATGCTGCCCGGATTGCTTGTTTTGCCAGTGATGGCGCCCTGTTACCAAACTACTTCTGGAAGGTGCACTCCCCGGAGAGCCACCATAACAATTTGTGAAGTAGATTCCATTAGAAGCCACTCTGTCGAATCCCGGTGTATTTACAAACCGGCTACCGGCAAAACTGGTATGTGCATAACTTTGGTCATCGTTTATCGCGAATAAGATATTCGGACGTTTGGCAGGTTCTTCTTTTCCTTTAGTTCCAGCAAGTACCCCCGAACTTAATGAAAGTAGCACAGCTCCAGTTATATATCTCATAGGATCGTTATTTAAAAACATATTATTTTTGATTTTATTCTTCTATTCTTTTTAATCACCCTCGTATACCAAAGGAGGAATGTTCTTTTCCGTACCAGGGTACCCTTTATTCTGATTGATGATTCCCCCGGAGTTCGTATTGATGGCATACGAAGGAATAGGCCAGAATATATGGAAAGGTGAACAAGTGAAATAGTTTCCGTACGGAGTCCGTACACCTTTATTATAAAAGTCACTGACTTCTATTACCCTGTCGTACCAGAAATTATCTTCCGTCAGCCTGTCCATCGTATACGTCTTCCCATTGTAACAAGGAATTCCTGTCCGGGCATAAATAATAGCCATTCGCGTTAATTCCACTTTACGCGGTTCTTCATAGTACAGTTCTCTCGCTCTTTCATCCAATACGGCACCTATCTTTTGCTTTTCAACATCCGCAGCCGAATACATATATTGTGCATTGGCTCTTTTCCGTATCGTATTTATATCTTCGGCAGCCTTCTGCCACTCGCCTTTCCATACATAAGCCTCTGCCCTGAGCAAATAGGTTTCAGCCAAACGGAAAATATAGAAGTCGCCCGGACCTCCCTGTGGTTGTACGCGATCAGGATCGGGATACCAGGTTTTATAATTTGGCCAGCTAAACCAGCATCTGATGGTATCGTTACATAAAATGTTTCCCTGATCATTATACAATTGTAGATTCTTTCCATACCATTCATTTCCGTTTTTCTTCAGCGCAGGATTGTTATAGACCAACATTTCCATAGTCATCCAGTTTTCATTATCTGTCCGATGCCTGTAATCTGAAAAATCTTCCACCTGGTTGATAATCCATACACCTTTTTGTGCATACCAAGTGGGACGGATACGACTGATTCCTCTGCCGTATTTTTCCACAAGCCCGATTTCATTCTTAGCTGCATCCGACAAACCGTTCGCTCCATTGGGTGTTTTAATAACTCCGGTCAGTCCGAAATAAGGAAGTGCATTACGCATGACATTAGTACCATTCGTATTTCCTTCCATACCATATCTATCGATAGTTAACAATAGACCTTCAGTATTTTCCGGCAGACTTTTATTTTCAATACGGAACATATCCCATACTACATCTTTATTGGCAATGCTTTTATCTGATCCGAACCGTTCAGTGCAGAGTTTATGAACTCCACCGTTTATCACTTCGGTTGTAATTCGGATAGCATCATCGAATCTTCCTTCAAGCAAGTAGTACTTAGCAAGCAAATGCTTACAGGCAGCTTTGGTCACCTGTCCACCATTTACTTTATTAGCTTCGGGAACATGCTGTACGGCAAACTCCAGGTCCTTTATCATTTTCAGCCAGATGGATTCTTTTGTGGTGGTGTAATAGTCAACTTTGGGTTCAGTAAGTTCATCCAAGACCAAAGGTACATCTCCATATTGCAAGGTTTTCATATAGTAGCGATAGGCTCTTATAAAATAGGCTCCACCTAATAGCGCATTCTTCGATTCTTCCGATTTGAATGTAGCTTCATCGATTCTGTTTATAATCGTATTGCAGTTTTTAATGTTGATAAAAGAATTATCCCAGTACCATCCGATTTTGGTATATGCCAAATCGTTGTTTTTTCCATCAGGAAGCATCTGATTGTTCAAATCCTGCCATGGAGTCGCTTTATCGGTTGTACCGTCTACAGCTATATCCGAATATTTCATATTTGTACAGAACGGCGCTTGATCGGCACAAAATTCTCCTCTGAAAGTCGTCATTGCTTTATCCAATACCGCTTGTAATCCAGCCTCATCAATCAATGCATTTTCAGGAGCATAAAAAGAGAGTGGCTTAGGATCAAGGAAATCTGATCCGCATGAGCTAAACAGGCAGACAGTAAATGACAATATCGCTGTTTTATATTTCATAATGGTTTTCATGTCTATATAATTTAATTTAGAACTTAAAGGGTCATATTTAATCCAAAAGTAAATATTCTCTGTGAACGCATTCCATCTTCGGGGTCACCGAATTTCCAGTCTTTTGCCCACATAGCTGCATTCTTTACATTCAGTGTTAGTTTAAGATTGGATATAGGAGTCTTTTTCAAGAACTTAGCAGGAACTTTATAAGCTAAGGCTATATTTTCCAAACGTATATAAGACTTATCGAACCATACTGAATAATCGACTCCTTTTGCAGGTGCAGAGCGCAATCTGGCAAAATCATCCAACTGATTTTCAGGAGTCCAATAAGGAATATCCCTAGAGTTACAGCGATCTTCAATATGATCTGCATGTTTTGCCAAATTATAACTCCCCTTATGCCCCCAGAGAGAATACAGAACAAAAGAGAATTCAAAGTCATTAAACAACGTAAAAGTATTGCTCAAAGTCCACGAAAAACGTGGGGTTTTATATCCCAGAAATTGCTTGTCTTCATCTGTCAACAACCCGTCATCATTTACGTCCTCCAACCTGAAGTCACCAGGTGCCTGATTCCATTTGGCAGCCTCTTCTTCTTGTCCGATCTTCCAGGTTCCCAGAATCTTATAGTCCCATATCACATCTTTTGCCTGACCGATAAACCAGTTATTGGTCTTGTCATCCGGTTCTTTTTGCCCAACAAAGTTACCATCTTTATCAAAAACATCATACTTTTCACCGGTTATAGTAATAATCTTATTCCGGTTTAATGAGAAGATCAGATTGGATGTCCATTCAAAATTATGTTGTTTCATATTGGTACTGCTCAGAGAAAGTTCGAATCCCTTGTTTCTGATTTCTCCCAGATTGGCGTACACTCTTTTATATCCGGTGATGGTAGGAAGTTCTCTGTTTACCAATACATCCGTAGTCGACATATAATAGGTTTCTACGGTTCCGTTTAAACGGCCATTAAATAGTCTGAAGTCCAAAGCCAGGTTATAAGCCTCTGTCTTTTCCCATTTAAGCTTTTTGTTTCCCATTGTATTTATTTCCAGAGTAGGGATTGTAATCGGATTTCCGTTTAAATCGGTATTCAATGATTTTTCAGCAAGCATTTTAGACAGAGCTGCATAATTTGTAATGTCCCTGTTTCCATTTATTCCCCAAGATGCTCTTAACTTCAGATAATCAACAAACTTCATTTTAAAAAACTTTTCTTCTGAAATCACCCATCCCAAAGCAGCGGCCGGGAAGGTAGCATAAGGATTGGAATATCCGAACAAAGACGATCCATCCTTTCGTACCGATAAAGTCAATAAATACTTGTTCATGAAACCATAGTTGAGTCTGGCCATCAGAGCATTCGATGTTCTGACCTCATCATTACTTGAAAGTTCCGGCAAATTACCTATAGCCATATCATGATAGCCGAGTATATCGTTCGGAGTAAAGTTCTGGTTACTCATTTTCTCCGTATCATTACGGAATTTTTCTGCATTTGCCAGTAAGGTGACATCTACCTTATGTCTTTGCGCAAAAGTCTTATTCCAGTTTATAATGTTATCGACTTGCCACTCTCTTCTCAAAGAATTTTCACGCGAAGCACGTCCTCCGAACAACTTCCATTCCGGGTGTTCAGAAGAATCATGTATGTTGTTATGATAGAAGACAAACCGGGTGGTATAATTCACCGTATAAGTAATTCCAAATGGCAAATCCAGAGTGGCATAGATTTTAGGAAAAAAGGTAAAATATTCCTGCTCCCGCGACCTGTATGTAGAGTTTAATAAAGGATGTTTTGCTTGATTATCATCATTAGGATACAATTTCAATGTTTCTTCATCACTTTCATAAAAGGAACTGTAAGGAGTGAGTTTGGTATACTGATCCACATCTGCGGGAACAGAGCTTTCGTCACGATAAGAAAATTGGGCATTCAGACCTACTTTCAAAAAGCGGGCAGGTTTCCCCTCTATATTCACCCTCGAACGTATGGTAGAAAATTCATCTCCCTTTACTAATGACTCATTCGACATATACCCCAATGACCAGTAATAAGAAAAATCTTCTTTTTTCCCGGAAAGACTTATGTTATAATCCTGCCTCGGACCATTATGAAAAATATAGTCTTCCCAATCAATACTTCTTCCCGCTTTGTAATTCTCTATCTCCAATCCGGTCAGTCGCAGTCCCGACAACCAGGCATCTACCAGATTATCCGGTGTGGTACTATGGTAGGCCATCCATTGATCCAAATATTGAGAATCTATCGTACGCGGATCATCAAAAGGGCTCCAAGGAGTCTGTGGTACAGTTGCACTATAAACTGACTTAAACATATCAGAACGCCACTTAATAAATCCATCTTTATCATACGGCTTTACCCTGTTCGCTGTAGTAGCTATACCGATACTTCCATTAAAGTTGACAACAGGTTTTTGAGAGTTTCCTTTCTTGGTTGTAATAGCGACTACTCCATTGGTGGCTCTCGAACCATAAACCGCAGCGGAACTTGCATCTTTCATAATATCCAGCTTCTCAATATCATTCGGGTTTATATCTGAAATATCACCATTATAGATCACTCCATCGACAATAATCAAAGGGCTCGATCCGGCAGTCAACGTATTGTCACCACGAATCATCATATCACTATTTCCCTTCGCAGAAACAGAGTATCCCACACTCATACCCGGAATACTGTTGCGCAATAAATCGCCAACACTGGATGGAGTATAGTTTTGCATACTTTCCGCTTTCACCTGAGAAATAGATCCGGTTAGGTCACTTTTCTTTGCCACTCCATAACCCACAACAACTACTTCATCCAGAATTTGTGAATCTTCCTGCAAAGTGACTGTTATATTCTGATTATTTTTTACAGGAACCTCTTGGGTAAGATATCCGATATAAGAAATCTGTAGAACTGCATTTTCCGCAACATTCAGGGAAAAGTCTCCATTCACACTGGTGATTGTACCATTTGATGTTCCTTTTTCCATGATATTACATCCAATGACCGGCTCTCCGGTATTATCCTTAATTATACCCGTAATTCGCTTGCCTGTTTGCTGAGCGGCCTTACTCTTTTCATCTGCTTTAAAAATAACGATGTGCTTATCCTCTATTATATATCCCAAATCCTCCCCTTTAAAAAGGGCATCCAAAATTTGGGTAATGCTGCCATTCTTAATATCAAGGGATACTTTTTTCTTCAGGTTGATTTCCTCATTGCGATACCATAAAGAATATTCTCCCTTTTGCTTGATCTGTGCCAAGGCTTCTTCTAACGTTACATTTGTTAAGTGGAGAGATAGGTTCTTTACCTGTGAATAAGCTATTTCCGTAGATGCCAAAAAGAATATAATTACAAGAAATAGATAATAAATACGACGAGGGTGTTTATTTTTTAAATTTAAATCCATATTTTTGTATTGATTTTAGGTTTGTAAATCCATGAACAATTACAGACTTTAGTCTTAACTGAAGCGAAAAATGTTAGCGCATTTTTCGCTTTTTCCATACTACTATATCACTTCATCATAGGCATTTTTTTTAGGGTTAATAAATTCTTTTCCGAGCTCTTTTATTTTCATCTATATAGATCATATATTCTTCAATCCTGTATTTTAAACGTTTATCTGCAGTTATCACACGCAATATTTGCTCCAGATTCTCACCTCGTAAGAAGTCGCCGGTCAGAATAATATCCTCAATATTAGAAGAGGTTATGCAAATATTTACATTGAAAATACGTTCAAGCTGTTTGACTATTTCTTTCAAAGGAAGTGCCCTGAAATAATAGATCCCGTTTCTCCACGATGTATAATGGGCAATATCCACTGTACGTGTAGTCAAAGAATGATTGTGCTTATCATAATATGCTTGTTCTCCAGGAGACAGGAAGATTCTTCTTTTCTTGTCTTTACTCTGCACCTCAACTTTTCCTTCTGATAAAGAAACCTCAATCCAGTCATCTTCTTCGTATGCTTTTACATTGAATTGTGTACCCAATACTTCAACGTTAATCTGATTAGCCTTCACTATAAAAGGATGCTCGGCATCATGAGCCACCTCAAAGAAAGCTTCTCCATTTATTTCGACTTCCCTGTTCTTTGAGACAAAAGCATTGGGATAAGTGATTGTAGTTCCGGCATTCAAAATGACTTTACTCCCATCGGGCAAAGTGATTGTTGATAACATACCGAATGGATTAGACATCTCTATTGGTTGACTGTTGACTTGATTGAAACCTTCTTTATATGAAAAATAGCCGGTCATTCCCAATAGAATTGCAATAGAAGCGGCCACAGTGCTGATCTTTAGAAGACGCCTGATGTATCGGCTCCTGTTTATCCGTTTATGAACTTCTTGCAAGATATAGGATTTCATTTCTTCTTCTTTCTTTTCGATTTCAGAAGAAAGTTTCATTTCACGAATCAACTGGCGGAAACTACGATTATCATCATTAGAATGACTCCAGTCTTCTAACATCGCTTTTTCACGATCACTGATGTCATGAATTAATTCATTTCGTAGAATATCAATAAAGTTGTTTTCCTCGCTCATAATTAATTGTTTCTAAATTGAGGAGTAGGCTTGATGGGATTTCATTTAAAAGGCATCCCATATTTTTAAATTCTTTAACTAATAGAAGAGAAAAAGAAAGACCATAATAGAGAAAGAGTCAAGTCCGGATAATAGGGTTTTATTTGCTTGATAATCTTTTCTATAGCAATTTTCATTTGTACGCGCACCGTGTTTTCCGAAATGCAAAGTCTCTCTGCTATTTCTTTGGGTTTTAATTGCTCCTGACGAGCCATAAGAAATATCAAACGGCATTTTTCCGGCAATTCGCCAATAATCTTTCCCAATAGCTGCTCCATTTCTTTATAAGAGATCTTATCGTAAGGAGATTCTTCTTCTGTGATTTCCAATGAGACAGGTAATTCATCCAATGAGACACGGTTTTGCCTGCCATTTTTCTTATTGTAACGGGTAACCTCGTTTCTTACGGATATAAATAAATAAGCTTCCAGATTTTCTATATCCTTTAGTCTTTTGCGCGATTGCCATACAGCAAAGAAAACATCAGCAACTACTTCCCGACAAGATTCTGTATCTTTCAGAAAATAGTAAGTATAGCGAAATACCTGGTCATAATACATCTCATAGAACATATTGAATGCCAATGTATTTTCCTCTTGAATCATTGTTAAGAGGCTATGGATATCTTCTGTGTCTTTCACCGATTCTAAAATCATTTTTTTCATTTCATACTATTCCATACAACTATTCAGGAATCAATGACTGAATCTGAGAGACAAAGATATAACTGTTTATCTTTGCCTCCAAATTTAATTTATGCGAATTCAATCGTCTGTGGATAGTATTCACTGAAAAAGACAAGATTCAGTGCTCTGTAATTCTATTCTTGTTAGTTTACTGATAATCAATCAATAGCATTTACCGACGGTTTACTGCAAGATGTAAAAGCATTTACTGCCGCATGTAACAGCCTTTACCCCTTATTGTAACGACCTTTACCACGGCATGTAACGGTCTTTACCACGGCATGTAAATGGAGTTACTGTGTGGAGTTACTAAAGTTACCATTTGGAGTAAACTGAACTTCCATGAAAGACAACTGTGTGCTTATAAAGGTGAAGTAAGATAATTCTTATCTGAAAAGAAGGAATAAAGTTATGAGCTGATTTATCTTCTACGACGTCCGAACAAGTCCTTTATTCCGTCAAGGTCGAAACCTAACGTGAAGCGAAGTGTCTGGTCGAGTGGATTGCTCTGTGCTGTAGATACCAGGTAAGCAGCATCCAGTGAAAACACACTCATCTTGAAACCTGCTCCGAAAGAGAAATACTTGCGGTTTCCTTTGTTCTCATGTTCCCAATGGTAACCACCACGAATGGAGAACTGTTCGTGATAGGTATATTCCAATCCCAACGACCATTGTATCTCCTGCAGTTCTTCCTTGAAACCACCGGGAGCATCACTGAAAGATTTGAAAATACCCTTAATGGGTGAGATATCATTATAATCACGGTCCAGACGTTCTTCATATTCTTCCTGTGACTCGTCTTCTCCACGGATAGGACGGGTGGGAACCATATATTTATTGGCGTCGAAACTAACTCCAATTGTATTGTAATCATCTATCGGGAACAGTAAAGAAGCACCCAAACGCAAGTTAGTAGGCAGGAACTGACTGGTATTACCGCTATCATAAGAAATCTTCGTACCGATATTAGAAGCATTCAATCCGAAAGAAAGCATGCACTCACGCTGGGCAAGTATGACGTAATTTGTATAATAGAAGGCAATGTCGGCAGCAAAAGCGGAACCGGCAGAAACTTCTTCGTCTTCCCTGTATGCCAGGTCGGAGTAAATATACCGTAATGCAACCGCTGCAGAGAAACGCTCGGAAAGCATACGTGAGTAAGCTATATCCACCGCCATCTCATAAGGTTTAATCGTATATCCCGGAGAATTCTCGTCACCGGTATATCCCACGGGTACTTCCCCCAAAGAAAAATAGCGCAAAGAACCGCTGACTGCCTGATAATCTCCGATGCGATAGTACCCTGCCAGATATGCCAAGTCAATATCATTCACCAGCTTACGCAACCAGGGAGTATATGAAACCGCCACTCCGGCACGGCTGATAGTAAACGGATACTTTGCCGGGTTCCAGAATTGGGAGTTCACATCCGGATCTGTAGCCGCGCCCACATCTCCCATACCACCACCACGGGAGTCAGGGGCAATCCCCAGAGAGTTAACACCGGTATTAACAGGGTTAAACTGATTCTTGTCCTGAGCAAGAAGGTGTACGGACAAGAAAGCTATGATTAATGGTAAGATGTATTTCTTCATACGATATTATTTAATTCTTCATCTGCGGATGAAGAATATCTTTTTAATACTAATTAAACAGAGAATCCCCCTGTTTATTGTGACAGGATGATGATTTTCTGTGATTTCGTACTTTCACGACTGCCATCAGAGACAATAGAAGCACGATATAGATAAACACCCGGTGCCAGGCGTTGCCCACCGTTACTACACAAATCCCATTCTACATAGTAGGTTTGTCCTTCAGATATCCCTTTCTCCATATGTGTCCACATTTCCCGCCCGGCAAAATCATACACGGACATACGGACTGAAAGTGTGGAACCGGGGCGATTGTGAGAAAGAATAAATGTAGTACTTTCACGGGCAGGACTCTGTGTGCAAGTTACTGAAAAGAGACCGGGACGTAGCCCTCGAACCACCTCAAACTCTAAAGTCTTTGTAGAAGAATTATTCAGTAAATCCCAAGCACGGAATGACAATATATGTTTCCCCTCCGTAAGTTCGGGCACTGAAAAATGCACTGTACCCCGGGTATAATCTCCCGCTACCGGAGTATAATAATCATTCAGATTGTAAGTCGACACCGCACTGCCGTCTATACTAAGCGAAAGGTCATGCCCGATACCATTGCCAACCGTATTGATACCATCCGCATCTTCTAACTCAGCTACAAACAAGGGAGTAGTATTGGTTTGTCCACCGGAACTGAAGTCCGGCGTATTCAGATAAATGGTTATCTTAGGGCCTAACGTATCTGCCAAAGAAACATCATCATCCGTACCGCCTACCAGGAAACGGTCGAAAGCTCCGCCCGCTTCATTAGAGTGAACAGCATCCAGAGCGTAAAGACTCAATAAGCCTTCTTCATCGGAATAATTGATATCCAACGGTACAGGGAAAGTAAACTCAAACCGCCCCTGACGAACCGAATCACTGCCTGAGAAGAGAGTTTTACTGCGCTCCGTATAAGTATAAGCCCCCTCACCACGATTATCAAGAGTGGTTACTTCTTCCTTACTATCCAGTACAGTAGGATGCACTGTGCCGGTAAAGTCTTCTGCTAAAGCACCTTCGGGAGTCAGGATACGTCCTTTTACAGTAATCTTGCTACCGGCTTTCACCTGCGGATAGGTGTTTGTTTCTTCTGCTACATTCACTCCGGCAAATTCATCCACCAGGATTTGATAATCAGGATATGCCAGGGTCAAGGCAGGATCGCCGATCAGAGAGAAATTCAATTTATTCTTGTCAGTAGCCAAAGATGCATCGCACTTTGAAAGCCGCATAACATCTCCCAGTCGCAGGCGTTTACCTTCAGGACGGGAAAAGATATGACGAAGGAAAGCCTGGTTTAAAGTAGAATTCTGCGCAGCATATACCACCCGGGAAGTGGTGAGCAAAGCAATAGCCCCGCCTTTGGCATTCAGGAATGCCTGCTCTCCGGCGGAAGTCTGGATATCGTCGAAACGGGTAAAGTCACAAGTAGCTGTTATCCATAGAGGAAGACGTGGGGATGTCATCTTGGTAATATCTCCCATGTTCAGCAGATTCTCCTCTGCCCAGGCGGAAGTACTTCCGTGCCCTGTATAGTTGACTACCAGCATGCCTTTGTCGAATAATTGCAATAGGCGTTTTGTTGCATCGGGATAAGTTTCTCCGGTAGCAGAAGATTCGCGACGGAAAGCATCGGCATAGATTCTTTCAACAAGGAAGGAAGGATAATTCCGTTCTGTATAACTTGCCAGGATTTCAGATTGGGACATGTGCTGTCTGCCATCCCCGTCATCGCCCACATAGCAGACGGTGTGTTTCCAGGGTCCTGCATGCTTATTTTCCATATAAGCGATGGTCTTATCAACAGTAGCTTTTGCCTCAGCAGCCGTGCGAACCGGGAAACGTCCGATACCTATATCCAGCATGGCATCCGACAGATTTTCACCTTCCCCATCATCAAGAAAGCCGAAATAATCGTCCGTTACATAGGAAGAGGTTTCCTCAAGAGAGGTTTCCGATTGATAAGATAGCAAAAAGTTTTCAGGCCGATAATTCTTCCAGGAGGAAGTCAGCATACGGTTATCATAACTGCAATCTCCGAAAAATAACAAATATTTAGGACTTTCAGCCTTATTCGGGAAACGATCATACAACATCTTCATCAAACGACGGTAAGCCGTTCCATCCGGTGTACCGGAAGAGAATTCATTGTAGATTTGCGGAGCAGCAAGAACAAGAACAGACAGGCCATCTTTTTCACGGTGTGCTTGTGCCAGCCGTTCCGCCTGTGTCATCAGGTCTTTCCGGTCGGGAGAAATGATAATCATATCCGTAGCTCCCAAAGAGTGCAGATTTTGATTTGCAATATTCCCGACTGTTTCTACCGTATCAAAGCCGGAAGCTTCCGGAGTGATGGCTACGAACTCACGCAATTTTCCTGCGGGAATGGTAAACGTATATGTGTCGCCTGCAAAGCTGCCTTCCATCCTGCAAATATTTGCGGGATCGGTGACATCCCACACAACAGTAGAAGCTGTGGCACCGGAAAGTACAAATGTCGTCTCTTTATTGATGGAGGCCAAAGAACGGAAAGTAAGGTAAGGAGCATTCAGCGTAAGCGAGCGGATATAGTTCAAAGCAATATAATCCAGGCGCCCCGATGTCCCGGAAGGGCGGGTATGGGTAACGGTCACTACAGTATTCTCCGACTCTGTACCCAGCCAGGAGGTACTTATGGAGGCAGAAGTAGCTCTAGTGTAATATTGATTGTCGGAAGATATGGATGCCAGAGTAGCATTTCCTCTCGCCTTACCATTCACTGCAACCGAATAATAGGTAGATGCTCCAATGGAACGGGCAGCAAAAACTGTGGTCAGCCATACAGAATCTTCCGGAACGATACCCGGCAAACTCAACGTGTAATTCTTGGTGTTACCCGTCGCATAATCATAATCTTCATATAGTTGTCTGCCGGTGCTGGCCCAACTATATACCTCTTTCTCATGCAGAGTATAGGAATTAAAGGCTGTCAATCTGTTGGTAGAAGGTTCTTTCAAAGAAGAAAGGACTTCGACTTCCATTTCCGGAATATCCTCCCGGTCAGTCAGGAAATAATAACCTTCATCGGAATAGAAGTTACGTTCGCGAACAAAGTAAGTGTTATCGGAACTCGGTTTCCAGGATACAGTGCCACGACCATAAAACAATACACCGTCTGACAAACGCAGCAAGGGAACTTCGGGTAAATCTGCTGCCGGATGTTCATTGAAACGCTGGGATAACAAATACCCACCATAACCAAATACGCGGACTTTCTCGGGTCTTGAGAATCCCATCTTCTTTAATTCGGCATTCGTGATTTTAAAGACTCCGGTATTTCTCACACCTATCTTTGTCCAACGACCTGAAGCGAGAAGCGAAGTAGTGCAATCTTTTAAAGAAGCTCTGGTTAAAGTTGTTCCCGAGCCTCGAGTGGCTGTTCCCTCTCCTATTCCATCTTTCTTTGGATAGGATTTCACGGATAACTTGAACGAGTTCAGCCGTTGGTAGCTTCCTTCACGAAAAACTACAGGGACAAAACTTATGGAGAGAAAACCATGATGTGCAGAGATTTTTGTGAAAGAGTTTATCTGCGGAGATGCCGGTAAACCTTCCCGGAAAGCAACATTTTCATTAGGTAGCTGACGCAAACTGTCGAGCCGTATCTCTAATGCTGTCACCTCATTCCGGCTTAGTTTCTGGTATTCCGGAAATTCAATTTCTACCTGATAAGTAAAGGAACGGAAGTCGTTCCCTAACGGAAGTTCGCGCGTCACCACAGGAAGCGTCTGTGCAGAAGACAATTCCTGCCAGTTCAGCGTAATGAATTCCTGCGCTGAAACCG
>ERZ791915.102-NODE-102-length-107203-cov-31.388192_pt1 | contig 107203 bp, 89 predicted proteins | sample MGYA00510139_ERZ791915 | MGnify/ENA primary metagenome ERZ791915 (study PRJEB30046, sample SAMN00792117) | human gut metagenome | study: EMG produced TPA metagenomics assembly of the A metagenome-wide association study of gut microbiota in type 2... | reverse complement strand
TCGGATATATCGACGAGGTGATTCTTCCTGAGCAGACCAGGGCCAAGCTAATTGCCGCTCTGGAAATGGCTCAGAATAAGAATGTGTCTAATCCTCCTAAAAAGCATGGGAATATGCCGTTGTAATTATTGAATTAACAAGAGATGGAAAATAATATTTTGACAGAACAAGAAATCCTATTATTACGAAAAAAACTCGACCTTTTACTACGCACCGGTAAACTGCTGATGGAAAGTGCAGCCGACACAAACCGAATCGAACGAAATATGAAGCGTGTTGCCGCATTTATGGGAATCCCTGAAAATAAGCTGCATATCGATATCAGATGGACCATGATAATGGTGAATGTAAGCGATGAACGCCATTCCTTTTCAAAATTCCAAAAATGTGAGAAGCATGGTATCAATATGACTACGATCTCACAAATCAGCAAACTGTCATGGCGAGCTATCGAAGAAGATTATTCATTGGATAAATATGAGGAAGAACTCACTAAAATAGCCGAGCAACCCCGAAACTATACTCATTATATAGTTGCCATGGGCGCAGGGTTCGCTTGCGGGGGGTTTTGCAAACTATTCGGTTGCGACTGGACAGCTTTCTTATTTGCATCGATATGCGCATTTATAGGCTTTAGAGTTCGTGCCCGTTGTATCGATTTTGGAATTAACGTTTATATGAGTATCGCCATTGCTGCATTCATATCTACCTGCCTGGCATACGCATCATCTTATACAGGATTATCTGAAACGCCTTACCATCCGTTATTGGCATGCGCCTTGTTCATCGTACCGGGTGTACCGCTAATTAATTTTGTGGATGATATGATAGATAATCATCTGCTTACCGGAATTACTCGTGCGGCCAATACTGCGATGATGGTCGGGGCAATGACTTTCGGAATAGCTTTTGTAATGCGTGTATTAATGATGGACGATATTACGATAGATCATAAATTCAGTGAACTAAGTATGGTTCCTCATGATTCGTACTACGTATATGCGATTGCAGCCGCAATAGCGGCAGTCGGGTTCTCCATGATATTCAATATTCAGCGTCGTTTGCTATGGGTCGTAGCAATAGGTGGTATCATCGCCGTATGTACACGTAATTTTGTAAATTTCGAATTAGGATTAGGTCCGATAATCGGCTCATTTATGGGCAGTTTCGTCGTCAGTCTTATTGCTGTAAAAGCAGTTCACTGGTTTCATGTGCCTAATCATGTGTTGACAATTCCGTCTGTTATCCCGATGATTCCAGGCGTATTGATGTATCGTTCTTTACTGGCTTTCATAAATATGAACGGTATCGTCGGAGAAGTGACTAATGCTTTTTACAATGGAACGACATCGGCTCTCATAATTCTTTGTATTTCATTAGGTGTAGCTATTCCTAATATCTTTGCCCGCCGTTATATCGCTCGTGATCGTCAGATTTATTTAGAAAAGGAACTTGAAAAACGTCGTCAGCGAGGTAAATTCATCGAATGGTGAACAAGGCAAACTCTTTTTTCTACAAAAAACAGATATAAATAAAAAACTGCGAATTTATTTTCGCAGTTTTTTATTTATATTTAACTTTGTAAAAGCCTGTCAGTGCTAATAAACACATAAACAGTTATATAAATAACAAAACTCACTATCTAAATACAATATAATAATGAAAAAATTCTTATTAATCGCCGGACTGATCGCCTGTCTGTCTTGTCCGGCACAAACACAACAAGGTTATAAAAATCCTGTGATACCGGGTTTTCATCCCGACCCGAGTATATGCCGTGTAGGTGAAGATTTTTATTTGGTAACCAGCAGTTTTCAGTATTTTCCCGGAGTGCCGGTATTTCATAGTAAAGACCTGATAAATTGGAAACAAATAGGTCATTGTCTGACACGACCGGAACAAGTAAACTTGAACGGAGCTAGTGTCTGGGGTGGTATTTTCGCACCTACGATTCGCTATCATGAAGGTGTTTTCTATATGATTACTACGAATGTTACCGATAAAGGCAATTTTCTCGTACACACAACCGATCCTGCCGGAGAATGGTCTGACCCGATACCAATCAAACAAGGAGGGATCGATCCTTCACTCTATTTCGAAGACGGGAAATGCTATCTGGTAAGTAATCCTGACAACTACATTACCTTGTGTCAAATAAATCCGAAAACCGGGGAACAATTGACCGAAAGTAAACGCATATGGATAGGTACAGGAGGTCGATTTCCGGAAGGACCTCATATTTATAAAAAAGATAATTGGTACTATTTGCTAATTTCTGAGGGGGGAACAGAATACGGACATAAAATAACTATTGCACGAAGTCGTTACATTGACGGACCTTACGAACAGAACCCGGCAAATCCTATTTTAACTCATATCAACAGAAACATGCAAAGCAGTCCTATTCAAGGAGTCGGACATGCAGATATAATACAAGCACCTGACGAAAGTTGGTGGACCGTGTTCTTGGCTTTTCGCCCACAGAGTGATATGCACCATTTGCTCGGTCGAGAAACATTCCTCGCTCCTGTCCGCTGGGATAAAAATGCATGGCCGGTAATTAACGGAGACGGAAGTGTATCTTTAGAAATGGACGTCCCGACATTGCCTCAACAGCCTTTTGCAACCAAGCCTGTACGCACGAACTTTAAGAACGGGAAACTCGGGTTAGAATGGGTACATGTACGGAATCCTCATCCTGAAAATTATACATTCGACTCAAATAAACTGCGTTTAAAGCCCACTCCTATCACTTTGAATGATTTTAAAGATAGCCCGACTCTGGTATGCCGAAGACAAGAACACATAGACTTCACAGCAACAACATCGGTGCAACTGCAAAAAGCATCTTCCGGGGATGAAGCCGGCCTGACTGTTTACATGTCAGAAACTTCTCATTACGATCTTTTTGTAAAACAGCTTTCTGACAAAAAACAAGCTCTCATTCTTCGTTATCGCTTAGGAGAACTTTCTCATATAGAAAAAGAAATCGTTCTTCCTAAAGGAGACGTACAAATTCGGGTGAAAGGAAACAGGGACTTCTATTCATTCGAATATGCGACGAATGGTAAGACTTTCCATGAATTGGGACGAATGAATACTCGTTATCTGAGTTCTGAAACTGCGGGGGGTTTTACCGGAATCATGCTTGGTCTGTATGCCGTTTCAAGCAGCCCTTCATCGAAAGGCTATGCAGAGTTTGAATATTTTGATTATTCAGGGGAATAAAATCGTTCTTTCATGCTTTTCTCTCTGATAAATAAAACAGTGCATAAAAATTTTCTTTCCGAAAAAAGAAATTTTATGCACTGTATAAAAACTCATTTAACTTTTCCGATACAATAAAGAAATTAGACATTTCTTAAATTTTATTCCTATTTATTTTCATTCGTCAAAAAACTACTATCATTTTAGTAAAGCACAGATACAGAAACAAAATACATATTATAAACCTTTTTTTTAACATCACAATAACCAAACTTTTCTTACCACAATATGGAAAACAAAAAAAAATTTAATATTATTCGGACACAACTATATCATTCCCCTTGTGGAGATCTGATACTCGGCTCTTTTGGAGATAAACTTTGTCTTTGTGACTGGACAATAGAAAAGCACCGGATTGCAGTAGATAAAAGAATACTTCAAAATTTACAAGCCTGCTATGAAGAAAAAACTTCCGACACTATCGAAAAGGCAGTCAGACAATTAGACGAATATTTCAATCGGGAACGGACAACATTCGATATACCTTTGCTTTTTATCGGTACGGAATTTCAGAAAAATGTATGGTATAAACTAATGGAAATACCCTACGGAAAGACAATTTCTTACGGTGAACTGGCTAAATTATTGGGTGTTCCGAAAGCAGTACGTGCCGTAGCAAATGCAAATGGAGCAAATGCTATTTCAATTTTCGCACCTTGTCATAGAGTTATCGGTAGCGATCATTCTCTCACAGGGTATGGAGGAGGACTTGCAGCAAAACGTCTATTATTGGATTTAGAGTTAAATGGGAAATCGCTATTATAACTTATAAAAAAGTATATAAAAACAGTGTCATCAGGGCAGGCGGTATAGTTACCCACTCTATTCTTGCAAATTATATAACTGTAGGAAATCCTTGTCGGATAATAAAGCTCCTACCTAAAGATCAAAAATAGCAATAGACCTTTACACCTTATAGCATCTGAATTCTATCGGAAATTTCATCTAACTTTACACTCCGATGAGCCGAATTTATTTCCTGATTAGAGCTATAACTTCTCATGTTTAAACATATTTAAAAGAGGTTGTTTTTCAAGTTCTAATCGTAAAGTTGCAGAATCGTTCGAAATTTTGTACTAAAAATATTCTTCGGCTCTTGGGGGCTTCACTCTTAACGAATAGACTATATTAAACAAATAATTACACTAAAGAATGTTATAAACTCATCTTTTTTATGTTATAAAACATATTTGTCGAATATTATTCGTACATTTGCAATGTAGAAATTAGAAATAGAAATCGTCTTTCAATCCGGAAAGACAAAAAAAGATGAAAACAATGAAATCTGTAAATGAAGAAATCGCTATGTTGCGATATCAAATTCAACGCTATCAAGCGGTCAAAAATGGAGCTAAATGTCAAGAATTAAATGCAAAGCTCCGAGTATTAACTCAAAAGCAGGAAACTGCAATCTAAAAATTATTAATCAACTAAAGGCGGACTATCATCGCAATCGGGCGGCGGCAGTCCTTTTTTATTTTTAGCAAACAGATAATATAATTATAAATGACAAAGGGGAGAAAGATTTATTATCTACTCCCCTTTGCCATAAAAAATCTATTGTAAAACTTCAAGAAGACACGGTATAAGCTGCGGTATTGCATGTTCATCCTGCGCAGTATAAAAATTTCCATCAATCGTTACGGCATCATTGGTAGCTATACCTTTCTGAATTGCCGGTTTGGCTAATGGATGAACAGCTAATCTCTTTCCTTCCGTAATTCCGGCTATTTCAAATATCAAACTTGCTGCACAATGCCCTATCATTAACTTATTCTTATCTGAAAATTCCCGAACAACAGATAATAAATCAATATTATAATCTCGGTTTGCATTCTGTTGAAAGACAGGAACGGCATCGCCACACGAAAACAACAATGCATCAAATTCATCAGCATGACTTTTCAAATTAGCAATTAAATCATCGGTCAGTAAAGTAATTCCGGAGTTTGTACGTATATTTTTATTATCGGATACGGCAAACACTTTATAAGAAATTCCTTTTTCATAAAAAGATTCAAGATACTGAAACAATCCAGCCCCATTAACCGGATCGACCGCTAATACTGCAACTTTTTTCTTCATAATCTCAACATTTATAAATAATACAATAGTTATTATTAGTAAGTTTATTATTTTTGTTTTGTAAAAATAAACAATGTCTATTAGGAAAACAAGAACGCACTTATAAATTAGATAGTTACATTGATGTAACCATTATTGAAAAACAAACGAATAGAAAATATAAAAAAATGCAAAATTTTCATCCGACCGGAGTTTGCCCGATACGAGACATATTAAGTCACTTGAGTAGCAAATGGGCCACTTTAATATTGATAACTTTGAACGCAAATAAAACCATGCGCTTCTCGGATATTCAAAAAAGTATCGGGGATATTTCGCAACGTATGCTTACGGTAACTCTTCGATCTCTCGAGACAGACGGATTAATTTCCAGAAAAATATATGCGGAAATTCCTCCCCGAGTAGAATACAAGCTGACAGAAAGAGGTTACAGCTTAATTCCTCATATAGAAGGTCTGGTCAACTGGGCTATTGAGAACATGCCGATGATAATGAAAAACAGAAAAACAAATAAGCTGACGACCAATGGCCAAGAATCTTTTTAACCGCTATATCTGGCTGGTAGATACAATATATAGAAACGGGAAATTATCTTTTAAAGAGATTAACGACAAATGGTTGCAAACCGACTTTTCGGAAGGAAAGCCGATTCCCCTTCGGACATTTCATAATCACCGAGAAGCTATACAAGATTTGTTCGACATCAATATCGAGTGTAATAAAAGTACCCATGAATATTACATAGAAGATGCCGACCAACTTTCAAAAGGAACATTACGAAACTGGTTGCTGAATACTTTTACCGTTAATAATCTCATTAATGAGAAATATAAATTACAGAACCGCATTTTATTAGAAAATGTCCCCTCAGGACAAAAATATCTGACTCCGATCATAGAAGCTATGCGGGACGGAAAAAGAATTTCTGTTACTTATCAGTCTTTTACTAAGAATGAACCGGAAACTTTTGATATAGAGCCTTATTTTGTAAAATTGTTTAAACAGAGATGGTATATTATCGGATATTCTATGTTTCACAAAATGATCCGTATTTACGCTCTCGACCGGATACAAGTAATGCAGATGACCGATAAAACATTTGAACTTCCTCAAAATTTTTTACCGGAAGAATATTTCAAAGACTGTTTCGGTATTATTCACGGAGAAGGCATTACGGAAACCGTAATGTTAAAGGTAAAAGGTAATCAAGTAAAATATTTCAGGGAATTGCCTCTACACATCTCACAAAAAGAAATAACCCGAGGAATTAACTACTCTATATTTCAATACAACTTAAAAGTAACGTTCGATTTGGTACAAGAAATATTATCATACGCACCGGCAGTCGAAGTCCTTGCTCCAAAATCTCTTCGGGAAGAAATTCTAAAAATATTACTTGAAACCTGCAAACTATACGATAGATAATTACTTAAAACGCTTCTGAAGTTCATCGACAGAGAAAACCGTCAATGTTACTCTCCCATCAGGTGTGTACCCCGGCATGGCAGAAGCGAACAAATCATCGGCCAACTGCTCCATTTCGAGAGAAGACAAAACCTGTCCGTAAGGAATTGCCGCAGATTCGGCTAAAGTTAAGGCCATGGCTTCATGAATATCCGATTTTACATCTCCTCCCTTTTCGGATGCGGTCTCGATCATCTTATTTAATAATCCGACGACATCCACCCCTTCTATTCCTCCAGGAACTCCGTTTATCGAAAAAGTGCCTCCCCCCATATCAGACAAGTCGAAACCTAAAGAATCCAAATCTTCTTTAATTCCAGAAAGAATAGCCCCCTGAGAAGCTGACAAATGAATCATTTCCGGAAACAATACCCGTTGAGAAACACCCTGTCCGGATTGAAGATGCGACATATAACGATCATACAATATACGAATATGGGCACGGTACTGGTCGATCATCACGACTCCGGATTTAACAGAAGTAATAATATAACGTCCCTTCACTTGAAGATACTGCCCTCCGACTGTTGTAGCAACAGAATCATTTATTTTCGATGCAATGGTCTCAGAGGGAACAGTCTCTGCAGAAGACAGATCCGGAACAACAGGCCGATTGACTTTTGAAGAAAATATTCGAGGCTCTTCTTCCGTCGAGTTTCGAGGCATATCTTTTGCCGATTCAAATCCTGAATAGAGTTTACTCCAATCATAATCAGGACGCTTAGTCCCTGCTGGAGAAGAACTCTTAAACGGATTATAACCGGGAGTAAAAGTCGTTTGCGGAGGCCTTACCTCATCCCCCTTATGAAAAACCGGAATCTCAGGTGCACCCTCCATATCAAAATCGATAGAAGGTACAGCACTGAACTTCCCGAGAGCTTCTTTCACGGCAGCTGATAATATCTGCCAAATCGGCTGCTCATTCTCAAATTTAATTTCTGTCTTCGTCGGATGAATATTTACATCTATGGAAGCCGGATCAACAGTCAGATTGATAAAATAATTAGGCATCTCTCCTACCGGTATCAACTGCTCATAGCTTTGCATCACGGCTTTATGAAAATAGGGATGTCTCATATACCTCCCGTTTACAAAAAAATATTGTAATGCATTCCGTTTCCGAGAAGCTTCAGGTTTACCGATATAGCCCGATATTTTTACCAACGATGTCTCGACCTCTACCGTTAAAAGCTGCTGGTTCATGCCCTTTCCGAAAAGTGAAATGATACGCTGACGGAAATTAGACGCCGGAAGATTAAAAAGTTCATTGTCATTATGAACCAATTCGAATGCTATCTCGGGATTAATTAATGCGATACGTTCAAATTCGGAAAGAATATTGCTTAGCTCTACTTGATTCGATTTCAAGAACTTTCGCCGGGCAGGTACATTATAAAAAATATTCTTTACAGCAAAATTCGATCCCACAGGACATGAGACGCACTCCTGAGACTCTACAACCGAAGCGGCCAATGCAATCGCTGTTCCCACTTCATCTTCGATACGACGAGTGCGTAATTCAACTTGAGCTATCGCAGCAATAGATGCCAACGCTTCTCCCCGAAATCCCATTGTATGCAAAGAAAACAAATCTCCGGCTTGGCGAATCTTTGAGGTTGCATGACGTTCGAACGAAAGCCGGGCATCTGTTTCAGACATACCTTTACCGTTATCTATCACCTGAATAAGAGTACGACCAGCATCCTTGACTATAATCTGTATCAAAGTAGCACCGGCATCGATGGCATTCTCAACCAACTCCTTTACAACAGAAGCAGGACGCTGTATCACCTCTCCCGCAGCAATTTGATTGGCAACAGAATCCGGCAATAACTGTATTACATCACTCATATCAACCTCTTTTTCTTGTTATCTGTTATATTTCGTTACTGAAACGACGTTTCTTTTTCGGGATTTCACTCTTCTTACGAATTATCTTCCTGAATATATCAGCAGGGTCTCTCGGACGGATCTCTTCATACCAATGAAAATCTGGCAAATAAAGTTGAGCCGGGGTTATTTTAGGTATCGGAGTCAAAGAACCCTCTACTTTAGGCCACATAATCAACTTATCCATCTTCTGATCCTTCAGATACATTGTAAGGAAACTACTTTCCGCATAATTCAACCCCGTAAATGTAGAATCTCTTTCTTGTGGATAAAAAATAGTCCGTACATTTCCGCTAACATCCACCTTGTCTAATCTTCCTTCTTTAAAAAAGGCTTTCAAATCTTTCCCTGAAAGCTGATCAAAAAAAGCCGTATCTTTCTGTTGTGTAGCAAAAGCAAAAGCCGGAACATGTGCCCACCTTACGGTACTGTCATTCATATATACCTTTATCGTATCCCCGAATATTTGATAATCAAGATTCCAAAGAATCGGGTTCTTAAACATATACACGGCAGAATCTTTGGTCTTGTATACCATAGAATCGCAAACGCCTTGTATATCATTTCTGAAAAAACGTGTCCCGTAATATGCACGTATCAAACGCGTCGAGTCCAATAACACGGAGGAACGTAACGTATCGGCATGTAAATAAAATGTATCGGGCTGGGAATAATCAATAACCCTTGCCGAGTCTGTCGCCATAGAAGCTTCTTTTATTTCATCATAAAAGCCGTAATTTCCCTCCATCGTTACCCGACGAGTCGTATCATTCAGAATCATATTCCCGAATACCTCTCCGAATCCTTCTGCCCGATTATAAAAAATCGTATCGCCTGTAAGCTGCTGGCTTTTGCTTACGATAATAGAACGGTCGAAAAGCATCGATGTATTATTGTGCGTATCATACCATCCCAATTTAGAATATATAACGTTGCTATCCGAAACCATTACGGAAGGTCCTATAATATCGGCAATTTTTGTATTCGTATTGTACTCCAGCGTATCGGAATAGAGCGTATATTCCTCATTAACCAGTTGCACATCAAAATTAAAAACCGCCTGCTTGGTATCCGGACTATATTGTCCATAAATAGAGCTGAGTTCATTCTCGGTATCGACAATCTTACCGCCATCGAAATAATAACCGATATTAGGCTGCATATCGTAGTTAAGGCTATCGGTAAACAATACGACATCCCGATTCTCCATACGAACATTATAGCGTAAACGGGCAACTTGCACAATACCGTCATAAAACATCACATCGCTATATACAAACAAGGTATCACCTTGTTCCATACGTACATTTCCAAAAGCATCCAAAGAATTCGTCTTTTCATAGAAATAAGCACTATCACAAAACATGTACATACCTCCCCGACGAAAACGGACATCTCCTCTCAGTATCTGAAAATCGGGATGAATATCCTTATCGAATTGTAGTTCATTGGCATATTCCAAATAGACTTTCTGAGGATCATCTACGGCTGTTTTTATCGGTGTTTTTTTAACAACAATAGGCGGATCGTCCGGTGTATGTCTCGCCCAAACACAAAGAGTTAACAGGCATAAAACACCTATCAGTATTTTATGCCTGCTTACTCCTGAATATCTTTTACTATCAAACATCAATCGGCTTATTATTCTAATTTTTATTTCTTAATCCAGCCATCATACTTAAAGTCGCAATTCCGCCAGCCGTCTTTAATACGAATATACGTTTCTTTCTGTTTTTTCCGAATCCAATTTTCGATCAGATCTTCTCTCCTATTTTGTTCGACAATTGCTTTCAAAGCCTGATAATCATCAGACATATTGGCTTTATGTCCTTCTACCCGAGACCTCAATTTTACTAAAACGGCAACCTCTTTTCCCTTTTTCTGATCCATCATAATAAACGGCTGAGATATATCTCCGGCATTCATCGTGTTTACGACTTTTGCAATTTCCTGAGGTAATTCGCTCATCTGAAATTTTGTAGTCCCATTTTCAGAATTTACCATTAACCCTTGATTATTGCGTGTATTTTTGTCTTGTGACAAAAACTGAGCAGCTTCTTCAAATTTAAACTTTCCGGAAGTAATGTCATTTCTCAAACTATCCAAACGCACGATAGAATTATTCAACTCTTTTTCAGAAACTTTCGGCTTCAACAATATATGCCGTGTATTAATGCGATCTCCCCTTTTCTCTATCAATTGGATAATATGATAACCAAATTCTGTTTCTACAATCTTAGAAACTTTTTTCGGGTCATTCAAGTTAAACGCGACATCTGCATACTCCGGTACAAGCTGTGCCCTTCCCATAAAACCTAATTCTCCGCCCATACGTGCCGAACCCGGATCTTCAGAATAGAGGATGGCTAAAGTAGAAAATTCCGTCTCACCTTTGGTAACCCGTTCGCTATACTCCCGTAAACGAGCCTTAATATTATCGATTTCCTGTTGCGGAATTTTCGGATTTATAGTTATTATCTGCACCTCTACTTGGGTAGGTATATAAGGAATACTATCCGAAGGTAATCCAGAGAAAAAACGACGAACTTCCGAAGGAGTTATCTTTATATCCTTGACCAACTGACGCTGCATTTCCTGAACAATTCCTTGTTCACGCACCATCTCGGCCATCTCTTCACGCAATTCGCTCATCGGTTTATTGAAATATTCTTCTACTTTTTCCTTTGATCCGATATTGGCGATAAAATAGTTCAGTTTTCGTTCCACTTCTTGGAAAACTTGAGCATCGGAAACAGTTATACTATCTAACTTCGCCTGATGCATAAAAAGCTTTTGTATTGCAATCTGCTCAGGTATCACACAATACGGATCTCCATCTATTTTCTGTCCGTCATACTGCATGCTCCGATATTGCTCCTCAACTTGAGATTTAAGAATAGCCTCATCTCCGACAACCCAAACGACTTCGTCTATAATATTATTCTGAGCATGAAGTGAAACTCCGGTCAAACTGAAAAACAAAGTCAACAACAATACACTACTAAATTTTCGCATCGTTTTCTCTTTAATTAATTTATTATTTCGTCAATTGAAATATTCAATCTCTTTCTCTTTAAGGGCATCCTGATATAATTCATCTTTGACTTCCTTAAGAAAATTCATTTTCTTTTGATTCATGAGAATTTCCTTTATCTGAGCTTTTGCAAAATCAAAGGGCATTTGTTCACCCTTGAGCTGATAATCGCTAATATTCAAAAAATACCAATATCCCTTATGATTCAATTCAATATTCTTATGCGTACGCAGGAAGTCTGCCTCTCGTTCCACAGAATAAGGAATATTATCCATCACTTCATCAAAAGATACCCACTTATCATAAAAATATTCATAAATCACGGCATTATGCAGTCCGTACTTTTCTATATTTTCCACCGCTTCGGGCGTATTTGATTTATACCATTTTTTCAAACGGGTAATCTGCGGTGAATTTTCCGGAACTTTCAAAAATAATCCTTTGATTATCGCCGAATGCAATTTAAATTTATCATGATTTTTTTCATAATAAACGTTCATAGCTTCTTCAGAAATCTCTTTACCCAACTTTTCATTTAGCAAATGCTTCTGATATTCAAATATCACAAGTTCCTGCCGATAGCGCTCCACCATACGATCGATATTTTCTTTATCCGGAATATTACGAGAAGCGACATCATAAAGCAATTGATCATCTACCCATTGCTTTATATAGTTATCTGCAAACAAAGCACTGTCTTTAGATTTCAGCCGATCAGGTATTTCACGTTCTAAATCACCACGAGTCAAAGCCTTATCGCCTATCCGAACTAATACAGCTTCCTCCCTGTTTTTTTCTGAAAAGTTCTCTTTACAAGAAAAGAACAGAAGCATGACAGCCACACTCCATAAGGATAAAGCGATTTTATGCCACATAGTTCCTTTTATTAATAGAAAACCAATATTAATTGGTAAAATTACAACGAAATCTGCTTACTCTATTGCACATTAACTGTTTTTAGAACATCTTTATTTATTTCAACCGGATACTTTTTATTTAAATTTTGTACCCAAATCTTTTCAAGATAGTTCTGATAATCAGCCGTCACCTGACCTTTCATATCAGTATATGACTCAGGACCTTTCTTCAGCATTTTTCCAACAATAAAAACGACCGGAAATTTTTCATCTACAGACAATTCGCCTTCCTTAAATGCCAAATTATCGACTTTTTTATTATCTCCTTTTTGGAAAAGCCCTTTCTCGATCTTCACATGTTTAATACTGTCGGTATTAAACTCTTTATTGACATAAAAAACAACAGAATCAGCAGGCAACGATTTAATTCTTTTCTTGATCGTTTTGACCAAAGCCTTATCATCACATTGTATCAAATACCCTTTATAACGAGGTTGATCCCAGGTATATTGTTTTTTATGAGCTTTAAAATATTTCTGTAACCCGGCAACATCATTAGACGCTTTTTCCCATACTTCACGATTACTTATGTCGAACAAGAGTATTCCATCACGATACTCATTCATCAAATTTCTGAATTCGGGATATTTCGACTCAAGCTTAGTATCCTCGTAATGTAATATTTCATTATCGACAAATGCATCTATTTGTTTATTTAAATAGGCTACATTACCACCATGAAATGCGCCTTGTGCAGACCTTGAATTTTTCATAAAATTTCCCAAATCGGCCACAGTCCAGTTTTTCCCGTCCAAGCTGAATAACACAGACTGATCTTTACTGATATTATTCAAAAACAACGTATCCATAGGACTCGTCTCTACTGCAAACTTTTCCAATTTTGCTTTCTCTCCCGCATTCATATTAAATGCATATTCGACTTTCAGTTTTTCGATCAGAGATTTTTGTCCTTTATTGGATCTCTCATCACGCCCTATTCGTCTCATAATATCAGGTTTCAATTCTTCAAACGGCTTCAATCCCCTTGTATCCAACAATTTAATAATATGCCATCCATAAGGGCTCAAAACAGGTTCGGACACATCTCCTTTATTCTTCAAAGCATAAGCAGCATCTTCATACTCCTTTACAATGCGTCCGGTAGATATCCAAGGAAGCTCTCCTCCCCGTTGAGCGGAATTTTTATCTTCAGATTTCTCTTTAGCCAATTCGGCAAAATCTGCGCCTTGAATTATCTGCTGATATATTTCTCGTATTTGCTTTTCTTTTTCTTTTTTCACTTCATCTGAAGCATTCGAAGGCAACATCAACATAATATGTGCCGTAAGCCGTTCTCCCGGATCGGGACGACGATCGGAAACTTTTATCAAATGATAACCAAACTGGGACAAAACCGGCTCAGAAACGCTTCCGACCGGAGTTGTATAGGCTGCCGTTTCAAAAGGATATACTGTCATAAATCCTCCTATATATCCTAAATATCCGCCATTTCGTTTTACCGAAGGATCTTCAGAATACTCTTTTGCCAACTTTCCAAAATCCTCTCCTTTGCGGATACGTTCCAAAACAGATTTAGCTTTTTGATAAACTTTATCTTTTTCGGTATCTGTCATTCCCGGATTTACCCTAAACAAAATATGACTTACTTCAACATTTTCTTTTAATCGGTCATAAGCCTCTTTTGCTAACCGGTCATCCATTTCTCTATCTACTAAATACGGCTGTACCAACTGTGCACGATAACCGGCAAGCTCCGTACGAAAAGAGCGTGTAGTATCCAATCCGCATGCTTCTGCTTCAGCGACCTTCAACTTGTAATTTTTAAACAATTCCAGATATTCATCCAACGATTTGGAATCTGTCTGTTGTTGATTATTTTTTTTATAAATATATTCGAATTCCGACTTCTTAATGCTTTTTCCATTCACCTTCATCAATACAGGATCATTTTCCGGATTCTGTGCACACAAAGCAAATGAATAACCGGCACACAAGGATAATAATAACCATTTGTTTTTCATCGTTTCATTTTTTTACTTAAGCAACCCTTTTGTGACGAGTCCTCTTTTAATTTTACACTTAATAATAGAAATACACTAATTTAACGACTCAAATATATAAAAATTATATTGATCTCGCCAAATTAGTGTATTATATAAACAGTTTACAACAGAGTTTTAAATCTATTGTAACTCTTATTTTTATTCGCCTCGACTATAATTCGGAGATTCGCTCGTAATAGTCACATCATGCGGATGGCTTTCGGCAACTCCGGCATTTGTGATTCGAGTAAATTTAGCCTGATGCAAGGCTGTTATATCGGCAGCACCGCAATATCCCATACCGGCACGCAAACCTCCTACCATTTGATAAATTACCTCATACAATGATCCTTTATAGGGAACTCTGGCGGCAATACCTTCGGGGACAAGTTTCTTGACATCCGTCTCCGTAGCTTGGAAATAACGATCTTTAGAACCTTTTTCCATAGCTTCCAACGATCCCATACCTCTATACGACTTGAATTTACGTCCGTTATAAATAATCGTTTCACCAGGAGATTCTTCTACTCCTGCCAACAATCCACCCAACATAACAGAATATCCTCCAGCAGCCAAAGCTTTAACGATATCGCCTGAATAACGGATTCCGCCATCTGCAATCAAAGGAATTCCCGTTCCTTCCAAAGCTTTCGCGACATCATAAACAGCAGAGAGTTGAGGCACACCGACCCCTGCTATCACACGAGTCGTACATATAGACCCCGGTCCTATACCGACTTTTACACCATCCGCCCCGGCATCAACTAAATATTTAGCGGCTTCTCCCGTAGCAATATTTCCGACAACAACATCTATTTGAGGAAATTTTGCCTTAACCTGTTTTAAAACATCGATTACATATTTGGAATGCCCATGTGCCGTATCAATTACGATGGCATCGACTCCTGCATCCACCAAAGCAGCGGCTCGGTCGAGAGAGTCTCCGGTCACTCCGATTCCGGCAGCAACACGTAACCGTCCTAATTTATCCTTGCAGGCAAAAGGCTTGTCTTTTGCCTTGGTTATATCTTTATATGTTACCAACCCGACTAATTTGCCGTCTTTATCGACAACAGGCAACTTTTCTATTTTATGATTCTGCAAAATATCGGCAGCTTGCTGCAAATCGGTAGATTGATTTGTCGTTACCAGATTTTCACAAGTCATTACTTCATCTATGGCACGAGAAAGATTCCGCTCAAAACGTAAATCCCGATTAGTGACAATACCTACTAAATGGCGATTATCGTCAACAACAGGAATACCTCCGATATGATATTCTTTCATCAAGGCCAATGCATCTTTTACGGTCGATCCTCTCTTGATTGTTACCGGATCATAGATCATTCCGTTTTCAGCACGCTTAACACTATGCACCTGCTTAGCTTGTGCCTCTATAGACATATTCTTATGTATAACTCCTATACCGCCCTCACGAGCTATGGCAATAGCCATTTGAGCTTCGGTAACCGTGTCCATAGCGGCGGAAACTAAAGGGATATTCAACTGAATGTTCCGTGAGAACTTGGTTGTCAACTGAACTGTACGAGGAAGAACTTCCGAATAAGCGGGGATCAACAAAACATCATCGAATGTCAACCCATCCATAACAACTTTATCTGCAATAAATGACATAATGAGGTAGGCTTAAAATTTATTGCGTACAAAGATAAATATTTTCAATGGATATTTATACGTAAAGATTTTATTTTTTAATGGTTTTTAAAAATAAGTACTTTCAAACGACAATGGCCGGAAGACTCTGATTGCAGACTCTCCGGCCATTATGACTTTTTTCTAATTTTGTTTAGTTTCCCATTTCGGAAAGGAATTTAATTCGTACCAGACGTATCTCTTCTTCTGTATAATCACGACCCAATTCTTCTATTGCCGCTTCGAGATCATCGCTGTCCGCTTCTTTGAAATATTCAAATATGTCATAAATATGGTCATCATCCATTACTTCTTGCAAGAAATAGTCGATATTGATTTTTGTTCCAGAATACACTATTGCTTCTACTTCGTCAAGAAGATCGGTAAATTCAAGACCTTTCGACTCAGCCAATTCATCAAGTGCGATCTTACGGTCGATACCTTGAATAATAGAAACCTTCATTTTCGATTTATTGGCAACCGTTCTCACACGCAAATCTTCAGGACGTTCTATTTCGTTTTCGTCACAATGTGTCTTTATGACTTTAATAAATTCTTCGCCGTAACGCTTGGCTTTCCCTGCTCCGACTCCCGGTATATTCTGCAATTCTTCAATAGTTACCGGATAAGTCGTCGCCATAGCTTCGAGCGAAGGATCCTGAAATATAACATAAGGAGGCAACTCCAACTTCTTGGCTATTTTTTTACGCAAATCTTTTAAGATAGCATATAAAGTAGGATCTACGGCACAAGTAGCCCCCCCTTTCATAGGAACTTCTTCCTCGACATCATCAAAATCGTTATCTTCCACGATCTTGAATGATACCGGTTTTTTCAGGAATGCATGCCCGGCTTTCGTAACTTTCAGCAACCCGTAATTTTCAATATCTTTATCCAAATATCCGGCTATCAATGCCTGTCGTATTACCGCACTCCACGTTTTTTCCTCTTCACCTTGACCGCATCCGAACACCTCAAGATCTTCTTGATGATATGAAAGGACCTCGGTCGTCTCTTTTCCCAATAATACATCGATCACATGATCGGCTTTAAACTTTTCTTTCAGAGCTATTACAGTTTCCAGAACTGCACAAAGTAAATCTTGAGCTTCCACTTGTTTCTTAGGATTTAAACAATTGTCACAATTTCCACAGTTTTCTTCTCCGTATTCTTCCCCGAAATAATGCAACAACAATTTTCTCCGGCACACCGACGATTCGGCATAAGCTGCAGTCTCGAGCAATAACTGCTTTCCGATTTCCTGTTCAGCTATAGGCTTCCCCTGCATAAATTTCTCCAATTTCTGCAGATCTTTGTTTATATAAAACGTTATACACTGACCCTCACCGCCATCTCTCCCGGCACGTCCGGTTTCCTGATAATATCCTTCAAGGCTTTTCGGAATATCATAATGGATGACGAAACGAACATCGGGTTTATCAATTCCCATGCCGAATGCAATAGTGGCGACTATAACATCGACTTTCTCAAGCAAAAAAGCATCCTGATTCTGAGTACGGGTAGCTGAATCCATGCCGGCGTGATACGGAAGAGCATTTATACCGTTCACTTTCAATGTTTCGGCAAGTTCTTCAACTTTTTTACGACTCAGGCAATAAATAATCCCCGATTTACCTGATTGAGATTTGATATACTTGATAATATCTCGATCAATATTTTGCGTTTTGGGACGCACTTCATAATAAAGATTAGGACGATTAAAAGAAGACTTAAAAACTTCTGCGTCAATCATCCCAAGATTTTTCTGGATATCGTGTTGTACCTTAGGTGTTGCTGTCGCCGTAAGGGCAATCAACGGATGAGAACCTATTTCATTAATTATAGGACGGATACGCCGGTATTCAGGTCTGAAGTCATGCCCCCATTCCGAAATACAATGCGCTTCATCCACAGCATAAAATGATATTTTTACTTGTTTAAGAAATTCTATATTTTCTTCTTTGGTAAGAGATTCGGGGGCTACGTACAATAACTTGGTACGACCCGCCATGATATCATCTTTTACCTGATCTATCGCAGCTTTATTCAAAGACGAGTTTATAAAGTGTGCCACACCGTCTTCCTCACTAAAATTACGCATTGCGTCCACCTGATTTTTCATCAAAGCGATAAGGGGCGATATGACAATAGCCGTGCCATCGAGCAATAACGATGGTAACTGATAACATAAAGACTTTCCTCCACCCGTAGGCATCAGCACAAATGTATCTTTACCATCAAGCAAATTCCGAATTATAGCCTCTTGGTTTCCCTTAAAGGTGTCAAATCCGAAATTTTTCTTTAACTCTTCTACCAAATTTGTTCTTGTTGTCATATAATGTAATGATTAACAGTAAGAAGACAATCATAATTTTCCCATTAAGAGAAAGCGCGTAAACAAATTTATAAACAAGTCTGCAAAATAACCAATTTATTTGAATCTTTTTTAATGCAAAGCATGCATATTCGCCTTTTTCAGCTTTTCCTCTGCATACTTTCGGGTAATATGCAACGTTTTTTCATCGGACGAAGGCATATCAAACATTGCATCCATCATAATCGTTTCCGCAATAGAGCGCAATCCTCTAGCACCCAATTTAAATTCGATCGCTTTTTCCACAATATAATCAAGGACATCGTCATCAAATGTCAATGTCACATCATCCATTTCAAATAAACGGACATATTGTTTAATAATAGAATTCTTCGGTTCGGTAAGTATTCTACGTAAAGCATTTTTATCCAACGGGTCTAAATAAGTAAGTAACGGTAACCGACCTATAATTTCCGGAATAAGACCGAACGCCTTTAGATCCTGAGGAGATATATACTGCAACATATTATTGCGATCTATCTCCTGACGTTTCTTATCAGCTCCGTATCCCACTACTTGCGTATTGAGCCGAAGTGCGATTTTTTTCTCTATACCATCAAACGCTCCACCGCAAATATACAAGATATTTTTAGTATTTACGGCAATCATTTTTTGGTCGGGATGTTTCCGTCCACCTTGAGGCGGAACATTAACGACCGATCCTTCGAGAAGTTTAAGCAACCCCTGCTGCACACCTTCCCCACTAACATCTCTCGTAATAGAAGGGTTATCTCCTTTACGGGCAATTTTATCGATTTCGTCAATAAATACAATCCCTCGTTCTGCTGCTTCAACGTTATAATCGGCGACTTGTAATAAACGAGTCAATATACTTTCGATATCCTCTCCTACATAACCGGCTTCTGTTAAAACTGTGGCATCGACAATCGTAAACGGAACATTCAACATGCGGGCTATCGTTTTTGCCAAAAGAGTTTTTCCCGTACCGGTATGCCCTACCATAATGATATTAGATTTCTCTATCTCAACATCATCTTTTTGGGAATCGGCATTCTGCAACAACCGTTTATAATGATTGAATACTGCAACAGACAAATAGCGTTTCGCCGCATCCTGTCCGATCACATATTGATCTAAAAACTTCTTGATCTCCTGAGGACGGGGCAGATCTTCTTTAGTAAAGCCTAATCCTGAATTAACAGTCTTATTCTTTTTGAGAATTTCTTCTATCATCTCATGCGCTCGCTCGACACAATCATTGCAGATAAAACCTGTAGCTCCCGTAAGCAACATCTCAACTTCTCTTTCGGAGCGGCCACAAAAACTACATTTGTTTATTTGTTTTGTCATTTCCTATTTTCTTGTTCTTTTTCTTCACATTATTTCGCTTTAGTAAGCACATCATCGATCATTCCATATTCTTTCGCTTCTGCTGCAGTCATCCAATAATCCCGGTCAGAATCTTTTTCTACTCTTTCATAAGTATTTCCCGAATGATCAGCAATAATCGTATAAAGTTCTTTCTTAAGCTTCTGTATCTCCCGAGCAGTAATTTCTATATCCGAAGCCTGTCCCTGTGCACCGCCCATAGGTTGGTGAATCATCACTCTCGAGTGCTGCAATGCAAAACGTTTTCCTCTTGTTCCGGCCACAAGTAACACCGCCCCCATAGATGCAGCCATACCTGTACAAATAGTAGAAACATCGCTTGCAATATATTGCATCGTATCATATATTCCCAAACCTGCATACACACTCCCTCCCGGTGTATTTAAATATATAGAAATATCTTTACCCGGATCTGCAGAATCAAGATAAAGCAATTGAGCTTGAATCACATTAGCAGTATAATCATCGACTTGAGTGCCTAAAAAGATGATCCTGTCCATCATCAAACGAGAAAATACGTCCATTTGAGCAACATTCAGCTGGCGTTCTTCTATAATTGTCGGAGAAATATAACTACTGGTTATATCTATATATTTATCTAACACGAGCCCGTTCATCCCCAAATGTTTTGTGGCATAATTTTTAAAATCGTTTGTCATACGTTTTCCTTCTTGATTAATTTATAGTTTTCAAACAAAGGTATAAATAAAATCATGTATTCCGCAAATTTATTTTATCCGGAATAACATTAAAAAAGGCCATAATCTTTAATATTGTTTAAAACACAGTCATACCAACATAAAAGAAACCCGCCACGTCTGATGGCGGGCGGGTTCTCATCTTATTTTGTTCAACTTATTTTGTTTCGAACATTTTATAGAATTCATCAGCAGAAACAGCGATTTCATTCAAAGTCACAGCACCTTTGATAGTCGCAATGATTTTCTCTTCTGTCGCACGCTCTGCAACGTTACTAACCATCTTTTTATCTTTCAACATATCGGTCGCATATTTGTCAAGCAAATCTTCAGGTACATTCATCATTCCGTACTGAGCAAATTGCGCACGAGTGACTTTACGTGCCATATCTAAAATGTCAGCGTCCTCAACTTTTATATTGAAATCTTTAACAATTTGTTCTTTAATCAACTGCCATTTCAAATCCGGAACCATTTTGGGATATTCTTCTTCTACAGATTCGGCAGTACGTTTCTCCCCGGTAGTCACCAACCAACGCTTTAACAAAGCATCCGGCAACTGTATATCACCGACCTTATTCTCTAAAACTTTACGTGCGTCAAGACCAAATTTGTAATCACTCTCCGGTTTCATTTGATTTTCGATCATCTCACGCACCTTCGCTTTGTATTCCTCTTCTGTCTTTACGACATCTTTACCAAATGCATTATCGAAAAGCTCCTGCCCCATTTCTGCCGGTTTAAATCCGAGAATACTAGTAACTTCTACTTCAAAATCAGATTTCATATTCGCCGCTTCTTCTTTTTTGATATGAAGCATCGAAGCCAATTCTACCTCATTATTATCACATGATTTTGCTGGGTTGAAGATGACTTTTTGACCTACTTTTGCACCAGCAAACTTAGCTTTCTCATCTTCATTTTTGAAGTAATTAGGAGAAATAATTCCCGATTCTACAACGATTCCGCCTTCCTTAACATTTCCGGCCTCATCCAATTCTACAAACTTCCCGCGGATCATATCCTTTTCTCCTGCAACTTCCACAGGTTCTTGTGTACCGAAACGGTTTGCCAATGCCTCGCACTGTTTTTCGACCATTGTGTCGTCAACCGTTACATTATAATAATCTACACAATCCTCTTTAGACAGATTCACAGAAATTTCAGGAGCTAAAGCCACATCAAACGAAACCGTAAAATCTTCTTGTCCGTCAAAATTAATTTCCGGCTGATCTGCAACCGGCATAGGTTCACCCAAAACATTGAGTTTATTCTCACGAATATAGCTAAATAACGATTCAGAAACGAGTTTATTGAATTCTTCAGCCAATACCGATTTTCCAAACATTTTCTGTATCATTCCCATTGGAACCATGCCTTTTCGAAATCCCGGGATATTTGCTTTCTGACGATAAGCGCGTAAAGCTTTGTCAACTTTCTCTTGATAATCAGCTTTGGTAATCTCAATCTTGATTACAGCAGATACTTTGTCAATGTTTTGTTGTGAAACGTTCATTCCTAACGAATTATTATTATTAAAATTTATTTTTTAGTCTTGCCCAATCGCTAAAACGTGCAATACCTTATACACTTATCAATAATATGTGTACATTTTGGCAGCGCAAAAGTAACTGTATTCTTCCGATAATCAAACTTCTTTTACAATTTTGTAACAAAAAGTTTTCAATAAAAGCACAATTCAAGGATAAAATGAAGTATTTCAAAAAATTAAAGCCGAATTGCTTGCACATCCGAAATTTATATTTTCCTTTGTAGCCGAATAAGAGTTGGTTTGCACTATTTAGTGAATCGCTCATGTAACTTATTGCATGACTACAAGCTTTATTTTCCAGACCCGCAACTGTTCAAATTTTTTCACTAATTTATTTTTTATCTTTATGAACATTTACATTGGAAACCTTAACTATTGTGTTAAGGAAGCAGACTTGCAACAAGTGATTGAAGAATACGGAGCTGTCGAATCCGTAAAAATTATCAAAGACCGCGAAACCGGTAAATCAAAAGGTTTTGCTTTTATTGAAATGAACAACGACGCTCAAGCTAAACAAGCTATCGAAGAATTGAACGGCTCTGAATTCGAAGGCCGTACTATGATCGTAAAAGAAGCGCGTCCAAGATCTTAAAAAACTTCATTCACTTGTGAGTCCTTAGTTTACGCAAGTCTGAGTTTTTTATATCGATGACTTACTATAACTGCTATAAAAAAAGACCTGATTTCGCTCAATTCAGGTCTTTTTTATATTTTTCAATCCGCTGAAACTCAGAAAATATTACTTTCTAAATCGACAACCGAAAAATCAGAAAAACTGTAGAAAATATTGATATAATATTTTTCCGAAAACAAAGAACGAAGAATTTTCCAATAATAAATAAAAGTTATCGATATAGTCTTCGTTATTCTTCAAAATCATTATCTTAGCATTCTATAAAATGTTATGAATAGTATCCGACATTTAAAAGGCTGTCTAAAGACATAACAAAAAGTTATTCAAGATAAATAGATGTATATCTGTTATTTCAATAAAACTTTATTCATTTGCACATGTCTAACCAATCAAAAATCGAAGAAAAAATGAAATTAAGTGAAAAGAAAGGCTGTATGTTGCATGGAGTTTTATTGATCGCACTCTTTTCGTGCGCTGCATTTTATATAGGAGATATGCCGTTTATCCAAAAGCTTTCACTCAGCCCGCTAATTATAGGTATTATCTTAGGTATGCTTTATGCCAACAGCTTACGCAATCAGTTACCCGAGACATGGGTTCCGGGTATTTTATTCTGCTCTAAGCGACTTCTCAGATTGGGTATCATTCTATATGGTTTCAGACTCACATTTCAAAATATCATCGAAGTCGGACTTCCGGCAATTATCATTGACGCAATTATCGTTACCGTAACTATTTACGGAGGTATTTATATCGGAAAACTTCTAAAAATAGATCGAGGTATAGCTCTTTTAACATCTGTCGGTAGTGGAATATGCGGGGCAGCCGCGGTATTAGGAGCAGAAGCTACTCTAAAAAGTAAACCATATAAAACGGCTGTTGCTGTTTCTACGGTCGTCATCTTCGGGACTATATCGATGTTTCTGTATCCGGCATTGTATAATCATGGAATTATAGATCTTACACCTGAACAGATGGGGATTTATACGGGTTCAACTTTACATGAAGTCGCTCATGTAGCCGGAGCTGGAAATTCGATGGGAAAAGAGATATCTGACTCTGCCATTATCGTCAAGATGATACGTGTCATCATGTTAGTTCCGGTTTTATTGATTATAAGTTATTCGATGTCAAGAGCAATTGCAAAAATCAGGAGACGTGTCGGAATAGATGCCCACGATCCAAACCGATCATCCAAAGTTGCTGTTCCTTGGTTCGCTTTCGGATTTTTAGCCGTTATAGGCTTCAATTCGTTTAATTTACTACCCGAACCATTTATCGATTTCATTAATGAATTAGATACCTTTTTACTAACTATGGCAATGACTGCTCTCGGGACGGAAACCAGTATAGAAAAATTCAGGAAAGCCGGATTAAAACCTTTTATATTAGCTTCAATACTGTTTTTATGGCTATTAGGAGGTGGTTACCTACTCACTAAATACTTAACACCCTATTTAATGTAATACTCAATATTATGTCCGATATGTATGACTTCCGATTGAAAGTATTCCAACGTGTCGCATGGAATCTCAGTTTTACCAAAGCTGCCCAAGAACTACAAATTTCACAACCTGCTGTAACCAAACATATCCGCGAGTTAGAATCAATCTATAACACACGGTTGTTTGACCGTATTGGAAACAAAATCGCACTAACAACAGCCGGAATTATTTTATTAAAACACTGTGATACCATTCTATCTGAATACAGTAAGCTAAATTATAAAATGCACCAGTTAAATAATAAAGAGGTGGGACAAATACATATCGGAGCAAGCCTCACGATCGCACAATATATCCTTCCGGCATTTTTAGCTCAATTTTGTCAAGAATATCCAGATATATCTCTCGATCTACAGATGCATAATACTCTTGAAATAGAAAATATGCTACATGCACAAAAGATTGACATCGGGCTGATTGAAGGCCCTTCAAGAAAGCCATATTTAAAATATTCGCCATTTCTGAAAGACGAAATAGTTGCGATCGTAAGAAACACAGCCCGTTGGGGAGACAACCCGTTTCCTCTTTCTAAAATCAAAGAACTACCACTAATACTCAGAGAACATACATCTGGCACAACACAATTTATAGAAGAAAATCTACAAAAATACGGTATAAAATATTCTTCTCTCAACGTACTTATGCACATGGGATCGACAGAAGGAATAAAATCATTTTTAAGGTATTCGGATTGTGTCGGGCTACTCTCTATTTATTCGGTCAGTAAAGAACTGATGAACGGAGAGTTCAGAATTATCGATTTTCAAGATTTCGCAATCGAAAGAGACTTCTGTTTTGTCCAAAATCAAGGCGATAACTCTGAAATAAATCAGTTATTTATCAATTTTGTCAATAAAAAATCTTCAGAACAATACGGACATAGTTACATAGGCAAATAAATCGAACCTTTTTTAATTCTATATAAAATAGGATTTAGTCTGTCAACCTTTTTTGAGAAAAATTGTTATCAAATTATCTCTAACTATTATAGTAAAATTGATAACAATGAAAAAATTAATCTCCAGATTCTCGAAATATGATGAATGGGGATACAGAAATCCTCAATTCGACAAGTTAAAAAAGGTAGTAGGCACTATTATAATGACTATTATTGGTATCACATTTATTACCTTAATCATATTAGAAGAGAGTTTGTAATAGATAGACATAATAAAACCCCGAAAGTTTTTTATCTAACTTTCGGGGAAGCATATCAAATCGGGTATTACATCCTTTTTTATCGATATTTTCAAACAAAATTACTTACTCACAGGTTTACCCGAACTAAAATCTATTCCTTCCGGAGCAGATTCATAAACTTTGACAGCATCTCCCTTTTTTACAGATATTGAAGACCCGTTAATAAAAGAAATATTTGAAACATAATTTATTTCCATACCTTTTGTTGCCCTAATTTTTACATTATCGAATACAACGTTTCGAATAGGAAGTTCCGGCACTCCCCATATAATACCGGCATATTCACAATCATAAATTTCTATATTACGTAAAAAAATATTACTCCATGAAGGTGTTGTGGCAGTGACCTCTTCAGCCGAATCTTCTGTAACATCTTTCGGAGTCTTCGGGTAATAACTCGTAATGAATATAGGTTTTCTTACATTATCAATAGTAATATTCGAATATATGATATTCTTCTCTACACCCCCTCTTGAACGATTGCTTTTCATCCGGATAGCTGATTCGGTATTTTTAAAAGAACAACTATCTACCAGAACATTTTCGATACCAGCAGTATAGCTTCCGATAGAACATCCATGCCCATTTCCAAAATTACACTTCCGAATTGTTATATTCTTTGTTCCTGAATCCATTGCAATATTATCATCTCCACAAGCGATATTACAATTATAAATCAAAACGTTCGGAGTCCAAACATCAATTCCATCACTGTTCGGAGCTTCATCCGGAGCTTCAATCGTAATAAGATGGGCATTACGATTCGGCTTACCATTATTCGGATAACTCCCTTTAACAATGCCGTTTCTTTTCCCATAAGGAAGAGCTTTTAAAATACACCCATCATCCAAAACAAGATTTATATTGCTTTTCATTACAATAAGACCATACATAAACGTTCTTGCCGGAATAATTACCGATCCCCCTCCGGGCAGCACTACAGCTCATCTATTGTCTTCTGAATTGCATCAGTATTATCAAGAGCTAATGCCGATGCTCCATAATCGATCACTGAAAACCGAATTTCCGGAATCTCTGGTTTCAAAATTGTTTGTGCCGATACTATACCGATAGTATCAACGAACAGATGAGAAAAACATTTTTTCATATATCACTAAGATTCATCGAATATAATTCTTAGTGCCTATCGTAAATTTATGGAAATATTTTTGAAGTAAAAATACAGGTAACTTTAAGTTTTTACAATAGACAAATCTTCTCATCAGAGCTTTTCAACAATTATTCCACTCTTTTCGTCAAAAAAGAGACATCTCGGGTAAAAACTCCGGGTATTCTGATTATTAATCAGTGTTACAAATTTTCTACAGAAAACAAAAATGATTTTACAACGAAGCGATCGTCGAGCTTATTTTATTCTTTCCCCAATTCTTTTTTATACAGATATGGATATAAAAGAAATGGTTGTCATCCCGACAACCAATCTTCGTTAACCTTAAATCTAAATACCATGAAAAACACATTGCAAATGTATATACAATATGTTATAAAACATAATTTTCTGACACAAAAATCAACAGTATTAACATTAATTACATTTTAGTCCCAAAAGACTCATTCAAATTAAAAAAAAAATCACAAAACATTTATACTTCAGTCCCGAATAAAAAGCCAAATGTTTTTTCAGATTCCAACAAAATAACAATTATGAAACAATCAAATATCCTTGATACAAATTTGAAATAACTGTTATTCTTTATAACATTATCATATATTTGTAATATATTTGTCACATTGTAAAGTTTCCTTTGTAAAAATTTTCAATATATACATCTGTTTATTTAAATAATAATGAAACAAGCTATAATACTATTTTTCGTACTTTTAATACCCTTTAGAGGAACGGGACAAAACGAAGCGAACGAAGACGGCGTAAAGCTCGAAAAAAAGAAAATGGAAAAAACAGATTATATTCCCGAAATTCATGGAACGATTCGTGCAAAATATGAATATCAACCGGAAATCAATGCAAGTCGTTTCGAAGTAAGAAATGCCCGGTTCAGCTTGACCGGAAATGTTCACCCATCTGTCGCTTACAAAGCAGAAATAGATTTATCGGATGAAGGTAGTATCAAAATGCTGGATGCTTATACCCGACTATTTCCTATTAAAAGCCTCAACTTCACAATCGGACAAATGCGAGTGCCTTTCACAATTGATGCACATCGTTCTCCCCATCAACAATATTTTGCCAACCGATCTTTTATTGCCAAACAGGTAGGAAACGTCAGAGACGTAGGTGCAACGGTATGCTATCAATTAAAAGAAGTTTTCCCGTTCATCATTGAAGCCGGAATTTTTAATGGAACAGGGTTAACTAACCAGAAAGAATGGCGCAAAGAAATGAACTATTCTGTCAAAGCTCAACTCCTTTTTATAAAAGGACTGAATATCGAATTCAGTACACAAACCATCAAACCGGAGTCGATCCGTATTCATATGTATGATAGCGGTCTTTCATACCGATATAAAAGATTCTTGATTGAGGGTGAATATTTATATAAACAATATGAGCAAAATGCTTTTAAGGATGTTCATGCCATGAATAGTTTCATGAGTTATGAATTACCCTTACCCCGAATTTTTAAAAGTATGTCTTTCCTCGCCCGCTATGATTTTATGACCGACCACAGCGACGGATATGCCGACGAAGAAACCGGTAAACTAAAAATAAACGATTATAAAAGACAACGAGTAACGGGTGGACTTACATTCAGCATTGGCAAACCGTTCGTTGCAGATATTCGACTAAATTATGAAAAATATTTTTATTCAGCGTCCGGAATACCTAAAGAATCGGAACAAGATAAAATTGTTCTTGAAGTCATGACTCGGTTTTAATTTTCAAAACTCAAAAAAATGTCATATCATCTCAAGTAAAGTAATTAGGTCAAATCTTCTTTGTGTTTTCATTCGTCGAATAGGACTCTTCCTCGTAAAAACAAAAAATTAAAAGAAATTATCAGGCCAGAACCCAAACAAAATTGAAACAGAGTCTAAATTCCAAATAAAAATGGAAGCGGCAATGAGTTCTTAAATTGTCCTGCAGCATTTCCTGCATAAATTTCTCCATTAGTAAGCCAAAGTTTTTTTATCGGTGCACCCACATTAAAATCAAGATCTTTAAAATCGACCCAAAATACATCGGGATTAAGTGTCGACTCGAAATAATAAACTTTATTTTTTTGATCTGAGACCGTGCGCCAACGGGTAGATGCAATATTCGGCTGATCGGGAACAGATATTCCTAAAGGCACGGATACATTACGCATAACACTAAATACTCCGGGAACAGCTAATTTAAAATCTGAAGTTTTAGGAATAACATTAATATAGAATGAAGCTCTGACAAATCGGTCGGAAGCTCGATTCGTTCCCGGCAACATTACCATCCCACCTATCTGTTTCCAATAATCATTCAGTGTCATCTGTTTATCATAAGTAGGAGAATTAGTCATCACTTGACAATCTTTCCCTTCATGAACAATCAGTCGTCCCTGTATATATTCAAAGATCGCACTATTTCCTGTAGCGTCAGATACGGATAAATGCAACGTAGATTTTGCACCGTTCGGCAAATCGGGAGCATCGATTCTGAAAGTATCATCTTTTAGTCCGGCAACAGCCTCTTCGACCGTAGCAAAATTATCCAATACATATTGTGTCCAAATGCTGATTCCCATTACCGGACGATTATCATCCGGCCTATAATAAGATGATTCTGTCAAAAAAAGCAGATTGGCAACCAAACCTTTTTCATTCATTCCGTCACATATTCCTATATCATACCCCGCAGTAGATACACTCCCATACTTCGATGTCCAAGTTACGGTATTTTTATTTCCGGGAAGAGCCGCCCGCTTTTGCAATCCTCTCGGAAAAAGATAAATATTCGACTGAGGATCTTCTTTCCAATCCATCGTTCTTCCGGTAACAATCATTCCTCCCTCGCCTAAATAGACAGCTCTGGTACAAGCCTTTATCGAAACGATATATGCAAAAGAAAACAATGTCGATAACGCGATCATGCAAAAAATAGTTCGTAATTTCATACTTATTTGTTTAAATAAAACATTAGAATCTATTAAAAGTCTGTCTAAATTTTACAATACAGAAATCATATCTTTAGGCAGACCTTAAATTATAACAATCCGATGAAAACGATTGTTCTAAAATTTTCCGTTAAATTAGAATCATAAAAGAGGTCTCGAGTCTCTCGGTTTTTACAAATTTTGTTTTGCAACCCTTACAATAAATAGTTATCTTCGCCACACTAAAATCTCGATTACATGATAGACCAAGCAACCGTCGATAAAATAATAGACAGCGCAAATATTCTGGAAGTTGTTTCCGACTTTGTCACATTGCGTAAACGCGGCGTCAATTATGTCGGGTTATGTCCGTTTCATGATGAGAAAACTCCATCTTTCAGTGTGTCTCCTTCTAAAGGCATCTGCAAATGTTTCAGTTGCGGAAAGGGAGGTAGTGCCGTGCATTTCATCATGGAACATGAACAACTTTCCTACTATGAAGCCCTGAAATATCTGGCAAAAAAATATAACATTGAAATAGAAGAACGAGAACTCAGCGATGAAGAGAAACAGATAAAAAGCGACCGGGAAAGCATGCTCATCGTTAATTCTTTTGCTCAAGAATATTTCAGTAATATATTATTTCAACATTCCGAAGGTCGTTCGGTCGGACTCGCCTATTTTCATGAACGAGGATTTAGAGACGACATTATTCACAAATTCGCATTGGGTTACTCCCTCGAACAACGAGATGCACTTGCTATTGAAGCAAAAAAAAGAGGGTATAAAGAAGAGTATTTATTGAAAACCGGGCTTTGTCTGGAGGGTCAAAACGGTTACATAAGCGATCGTTTTCGAGGCAGAGTAATTTTTCCGGTATTTAGTCTATCCGGAAAGGTCCTTGCTTTCGGAGGACGAGTGTTAAGGAAAAGCGATAAATTAGCCAAATATGTCAACTCTCCGGAATCGGAAGTTTACCATAAAAGCAATGTGCTTTACGGCATCTATCAAGCAAAACAGTCTATCGTAAAAAATGACAACTGTTTTTTAGTAGAAGGTTATACCGATGTTTTATCGATGCATCAGGCCGGAGTAGAAAATGTAGTGGCTTCTTCAGGAACATCTCTTACTCCGGGCCAGATCAGACTGATTCACCGTTTCACAAATAATATTACGGTTATCTATGATGGTGATGCTGCTGGGATAAAAGCCTCTTTAAGGGGAATAGACCTCATCTTGAAAGAGGGGATGAACATTAAAGTCGTACTTCTTCCCGATGGAGATGATCCTGATTCCTTTGCCAAAAAGCAAAGTGCCTCATCTTTTACGGAATATATAAAAAATCATGAAGTCGATTTTATACGTTTTAAGACCAACTTATTATTAGACAGTGCAGGAAACGACCCCATTAAACGGGCAGAATTAATATCGGACATCGTACAAAGCATTGCTATTATCCCCGATACTATCGTACGCTCGGTATATACCAAAGAATGCAGTCGCCTCATGGAGATCAGCGAAGAGGTATTGCTCCGTGAAATCAATAAAATAAAACTGAGCCAACTGCAAAACGGAACTCCTCCTAACAAAAAAACGCTATCGGAGACTTCTGCCGACAAGCAAAATTCCCAAGAAGAAGGTACACAGAATGACGATACAGAAACATTAACGGAAACGCAGGGCGTTCCTCAAGGAATTTTACAAGAGAAAAGAGCCCCCTCTCCTCTTGATCCATTCGAAAAGACTTTGGTGAGATATATGATACGATACGGATTTCATGACTTATTTTCCGAGATAAATGAAGAGACTGGAGAAACGGAAACGTGGAAAGTAATCCCCTATATACTCACCGACTTACGAAATGATGAAATCGAATTCCAACATCCGTTATATAAAAAAGTAATAGCCGAAATTAATCATATATTCGATCAAGAAGGAGAACATTTGACTCGTTATTTTTTGGCTCACCCCGATGAAGAAATCAGTCGTCTGGCCGTTGATCTGGTAAGTGAAAAGTATCAATTGAGTAAAATACACACAAAATTCCAGACGATAGAAAGCGAAGAAGAAAAGTTAGCAGACCTGATTCCTCGTGCATTATTCGAACTAAAGGATGCTATTACATCCTTGAATATAAAACATATACGAGAAGAAATTAAAAAAACGGCCAAAGAAAAAAATCCGGAACGAACAACTCAACTCATGTCTGAACTGAATGGATTGTATGCATTGAAAGCAGCTTTGGCAAAACAATTAGGCGAGCGGATCGTCAGTCCTAAATAAAATAGACAATGTATCTTATAGACGCTCTCGACATCATCAAAGAATACGAGGGGCACAGGGCTCTGAACGGTGTTTCCGTGCAAATACCGGAAAACTGTATATATGGAATTCTCGGCCCTAATGGTGCAGGGAAAACCACTTTCATCCGAATCATCAACCATATTACAGTCCCTGATAGCGGAAGTGTATTATTCGACAACCATCTTCTAAACGCCGAAGATGTAAAACACATAGGTTACCTGCCTGAAGAACGAGGATTATATAAAAAAATGAAAGTCGGTGAACATATTGTCTATTTAGCTCAGTTAAAAGGTGTCTCCCGCAATGAAGCTAAAAGACGAATGAAAAAATGGATCACTCGATTTGAAATAGACCGTTGGGAAAAATACCGAATTGAAGAACTTTCGAAAGGGATGCAACAAAAGATACAGTTTATAACAACGGTAATTCATGAACCTCGTTTATTGATATTCGACGAACCTTTCAGCGGATTTGACCCGATAAATACGGAGTTACTGAAACGTGAAATCCTCGAACTGAAAAAAGGGGGAGCAACAATTATCTTTTCTACCCACAACATGAGTTCGGTCGAAGAGTTATGTGATGAAATAACACTCATAAATCGCTCTCAAGTCGTATTGCAAGGAGAAGTACTCAAAATCCGGGAACAATATAAAAAAGATCTTTTCAGAATAAAGATTTCTTCCGGCAAGTTTCCCAGTTCTGACAACCATTATATAGTAATTTCTGAGAAAGAGGCTTTTAACGGAACTGAAATATTACTCAAAAAAACAGATGATATTCCGATAAATGATTTGATAGTTCAACTTGCCGAAAAGTTTTCGTTAACTGCATTTGAAGAGATACTGCCCTCTATGAACGAAATATTTATCGACACGGTCGAAAGAGAAAAAACGCTCTAAAATCTAAACGGTATGAACAAAATGCATCTGATTATACGTCAAGAATATCTAAACCGGGTAAAAAAACGGTCATTTATTGCAATGACTTTATTAATGCCTTTTTTATTTGTCGCATTAATGTCATTTCCCCATTGGATGTCAAAAATAAACGATACCGAAACTCATGATATAATCGTATTGGATTACACCGGATCATATAAAAACTTGTTTACCGATACTTCCCAATATCGATTCTATTATCGGATGACCGGTGACCCAGCGGACAATACAGAAAAAGTATATGCCTACATAATCATTTCGGACAACCTCCTGCAAAATCCCAAAGCCATAGCCATCTATTCAGAAAAACAGATCAGTCAAAACTTTAAAGAATATATCACGCTGCAAGCCGAACGCTATCTCGAAAACGAAAAATTGGCATCTTGTCAAATACCGAATATTCAGGAAATAATTGACGATTTACAAGTTACACTCGACATACCGGAAATCCGATTCGGAGAAGACGGGACAAAGAGTCGTTCTTCCGCTGAAATATCATCTGTCATCGGAATAGCCAGCACGTTCATCATATACATGTTTTTGCTTCTTTACGGTGTACAAGTCATGCAAAGCGTAACTCAAGAAAAAAGCAATCGCATCGTTGAAGTTATGATCTCTTCTGTAAAACCTTTCGAACTGATGATGGGAAAAATCACAGCGATCGGATTGGCCGGCCTCACTCAATTCGCAATTTGGCTTATTCTATCTGTCATAATTCTATTTTCGACCACCTCCCAACTGTCTATTGGCGCAGCGACCGATAATATAGAATCTTTGAACCAAATGCAAAGTTATCCTTTCGCGGAACTTCTGATATGGTTTACTCTTTTCTTTAGCGGAGGATATATGCTATATGCTTCTTTGTTCGCGGCCATAGGCTCGGCAGTTGATAACGAAGCAGACACTCAACAATTTATGACACCAATTACAATAATTATATTATTTGCTCTTTATGCGGGAATATATAGTGCCCAAAATCCTGAAGGACCTTTAGCCTTCTGGTGCTCTATGATACCTTTTACCTCCCCTATCGTCATGATGGTGAGAATCCCTTTCGGCATACCCCTATGGGAAATAATAGTGTCTTTCCTAATATTAGGTATTTCAGCATTATGTAGTATATGGATATCCGGTAGAATTTACCGAATAGGAATTCTCATGTACGGAAAAAAAACGAGTTATACAGAAATTATAAAATGGATAAAATATAAGGGATAAATCTCACGAAACAGACCTTATCGACCACGATATTTTATATTTTTAGCACATGTAGTTTATCCATTTTATTACAGAAAATTTTCTTTATTGAAAAGGAATGTTGTATTTTTGTAAAAGCTCTTTGCTGAAAAGCAAAGCCGAACGTTTTTTACCGCAGATAAAAAACGTTCGCATTGTGTTAAGGAAAAGGAATGTTTAACTTAAATCAAAACTGCAAGATAAACACTATGGCAGATTGTAAAGAAAAGTTGTTCGACCAATTTCCTCCTGTTTCTACAGAAGAATGGATGGAAAAAGTCACGGCAGACCTTAAAGGTGCCGACTTCAACAAAAAACTCGTATGGAGAACCAATGAAGGGTTCAACGTAAAACCGATGTACCGCGCAGAAGATATTGCGGATATAAAAACCACAAATTCTTTACCCGGAGAATATCCTTATGTTCGCGGTACTAAATGCGATAATGAATGGCTGGTACGTCAAGACATACATGTCGAAAACGTAAAAGATGCCAACGCAAAAGCAAAAGACCTGCTTACCAAAGGTATTACTTCGTTAGGTTTCGCTCTCGAAGCCGAAAATATCACTCCCGAAAATATAGCGATATTATTGTCGGGTATCGATGTGGAAAATGTCGAATTGAATTTTACCTCATGCATTAAAAACAGTTTAAAACTGATCGAGACCCTATCGGATTATTTCAAATCGCAAAACATCAATACCGAAAATATAAAGGGTTCTATCAATTTTGATCCGTTCAAACGTATTTTGAAACGAGGAAGAGATTTTAAAGAATATGCACAGAAAGGTGCAGAAATCATAAAAGCCGCTGCTGCTTTACCTAAATTCAGAGTACTTGCAGTCGATGCCGTAATGCTTAACAATGCAGGCTCTTATATTTCCCAAGAACTCGGATTTGCTCTGGCTTGGGGAAACGAATGGTTAGCCAGTATCACAGATCTCGGTTTAAGTGTAGATGAAGTAGCCAAACGCATTAAATTCAATTTCGGCATATCATCCAACTATTTTATGGAGATAGCCAAATTCAGGGCAGCCCGCATGTTATGGGCACAAATTGTATCGGCCTATAAACCGTCTTGCGAATGTGCTGCAAAAATGGAAACTCATGCAAAAACATCCGAGTTTAACATGACGATTTACGATGCGCATGTCAATTTATTAAGATCACAAACGGAGGCTATGTCCGCCGCTCTTGCCGGAGTAAACTCTATGACCGTCACCCCGTTTGACATTACCTATAAACAACCGGATGAATTTTCGGAACGCATCGCCCGTAATCAACAACTTCTGCTCCGGGAAGAATCTCATTTCAATAAAATCACAGATCCGGCAGCAGGCTCATATTATATAGAGAATCTTACTATTTCTATTGCAGAACAAGCATGGAAATTATTCCTCGAAGTTGAAGATAAAGGCGGATTCTATGCAGCACTGAAAGAAGGTTTCATTCAACAAACCGTAAACACTTCGGCCGAAGCCCGCCACATGGCAATCGCACGAAGAAAAGAAATTTTGGTGGGAACTAATCAATACCCGAATATCAACGAAAAAGCGGCAGATAAAATCAAAGATAAAGCGTCTTGCGGATGTTGCGGAGGAGAATCGCATAAATGTCAGCCCGAATACGAAACATTACATTTCGAACGGGGAGCCAGCGATTTCGAAACACTGCGTTTAGCAACTGAAAAATCAGATAAACAACCGGTCGTATTTATGTTGACAATCGGTAATCTTGCCATGCGCCTCGCCCGTTCCCAATTCTCCGGAAATTTCTTCGGATGTGCCGGATATAAAATCGTTGACAATTTAGGTTTCAACACCATACAAGAAGGTGTAGACGCTGCTATTGAAGCAAAAGCCGATATCGTAGTGCTTTGCTCAAGCGACGATGAATATGCAACTCTCGCTCCCGAAGCGAAAGCCGCATTAGGCGACAAAGCCATTTTAGTCGTAGCAGGAGCACCCGAATGTATGGAAGAACTGAAAGCTCAGGGTATCGACCAATTTATCAACGTACGCAGCAACGTTCTGGATACATTGAAGGCTTTCAATGCCAAACTATCGATTCATTAACCGTTATAAAAACGTATCAAGAAAATCGTAAAATTATGAGACCTAATTTCAAAAATATAAATATCACAGCCGATGCTTTTGCCCAAAACGGGAAAGGAAGCATCTCTTGTAATCCTGAAGACAAATGGATTACGCCTGAATTGATTCCGGTAAAACCGATTTATACACAAGCCGATCTGGAAGGCATGGAACACCTGAATTATGTAGCCGGTATTCCTCCGTTCTTGAGAGGTCCGTACAGCGGCATGTATGCCATGCGTCCATGGACTATCCGCCAATATGCCGGTTTTTCCACTGCTGAAGAATCAAACGCATTTTATCGCCGTAATCTCGCAGCCGGACAGAAAGGACTCTCCGTAGCATTCGATTTGGCAACACACCGAGGATATGACGCCGATCACGAACGAGTAGTTGGTGATGTAGGTAAAGCCGGAGTTTCTATTTGCAGTCTGGAAGACATGAAAGTTTTGTTTGACGGTATTCCCTTAAACAAAATGTCCGTTTCCATGACTATGAACGGGGCTGTACTTCCTATTATGGCTTTCTATATCAACGCCGGGCTGGAACAAGGGGCAAAATTGGAAGAAATGGCAGGGACCATCCAAAATGATATTCTGAAAGAATTTATGGTTCGCAACACATATATTTACCCACCGGAATTCTCTATGCGTATCATTGCGGATATTTTTGAATTTACCTCCCAATATATGCCTAAGTTCAATTCTATCTCTATTTCGGGATACCACATGCAAGAAGCCGGAGCAACTGCCGATATCGAACTGGCTTATACACTCGCCGATGGCTTGGAGTACCTTCGTGCCGGAGTTAATGCAGGAATGGATATAGACTCTTTTGCACCTCGTTTATCTTTCTTCTGGGCTATCGGGATGAACTATTTTATGGAAATCGCAAAAATGCGGGCAGCTCGTATGCTGTGGGCAAAAATCGTAAAACAATTTAATCCTAAGAATCCGAAATCTCTTGCATTGCGTACCCATTCGCAAACATCAGGATGGTCATTGACCGAACAAGATCCGTTCAATAATGTCGGACGTACTTGTATCGAAGCGATGGGAGCAGCACAAGGACATACTCAATCTCTACACACAAACGCCCTTGATGAAGCAATCGCATTACCGACAGATTTCTCTGCCCGTATCGCTCGTAATACTCAGATATATATTCAAGAAGAAACTTATGTCACAAAAGAAGTCGATCCTTGGGCAGGCTCTTATTATGTAGAATCCCTGACCAATGAATTGGCACATAAGGCATGGGAACATATTCAGGAAATTGAAAAACTCGGCGGCATGGCTAAAGCTATCGAAACCGGCCTTCCGAAACTGAGAATAGAAGAGGCTGCCGCACGTACTCAGGCTCGTATCGACTCAGGTAAACAAACAATCATCGGTGTAAACAAATATCGTTTGGAAAAAGAAGATCCGATCGATATTCTCGAAGTAGATAATACAGCTGTACGTAAACAGCAAATTGCCCGATTAAACGAATTGAAAGCGAATCGTGACGAAGCGGCTGTAAAAGCTGCACTGGAAGCTATTACAGAATGCGTGAAAACCAAAAAAGGCAATTTGCTCGACCTTGCTGTAAAAGCTGCAAAAGTACGTGCGACTTTGGGAGAAATATCCGATGCCTGCGAAGCTGTCGTAGGCCGTTATAAGGCAATTATCAGAACTATATCAGGAGTGTATTCATCAGAAACGAAAAAAGATGCGGATTTTGTACGGGCAACAGAATTGTCAGAAAAATTCGCCAAGAAAGAAGGTCGCCAGCCTCGTATCATGATTGCTAAAATGGGACAGGACGGACACGACCGAGGTGCAAAAGTTGTGGCAACGGGATATGCCGATTGCGGCTTCGACGTGGATATGGGACCGCTATTCCAAACTCCGGCAGAAGCTGCCCGCCAAGCAGTTGAAAATGACGTTCATGTATTAGGTGTTTCATCCTTGGCAGCAGGGCATAAAACATTAATTCCGCAAGTTATGGAAGAGTTGAAGAAGCTCGGACGAGAAGATATCATCGTTATTGCAGGCGGTGTAATTCCGGCACAAGATTATGACTTCTTATATAAAGCCGGAGTCGCAGCAATTTTCGGTCCGGGATCTTCTGTTGCCAAATCTGCTTGTCAGATACTTGAAATTTTGCTGGAAGAATAAGTAAAATTTTTTCAATAGAAATAAAAAAGGAAAAGGTTCTTACGCGATGTAAAGGACTTTTTCCTTTTTTTGTTAATGAATAAAAAAATAAAATTTCCCGATTTAACCCTCCGTTTCTCAATACATCCAATCTATAAAATAAGTCCAATATTCATTTAAAAATTAAGAAGTATGAAAACAAAAATCGGAATGCTTTTAATAGCAATGTGTATGTCTGCAATGGCTTTTGCCCAGAAACCTATTGAGAAAACAAGAGTAAAGAAAAATTTTACACCGGAACAAATAGCACAGAAGCGTACGGATATAATGAAAATCCGGTTACAATTAGACGATGAACAAACGGCAAAGATTTATACTTGGAATCTGCAACAGATAAAAGAACAAATAGCACAAAAGGAAAAAGAGAAAATCGAACGTCAAAAACGTATAGAACAACGAAAAGCACAAGAAGCCGAGTTTATTTCGATCCTTACTCCTTCTCAAAAAGCGGCTTATGATCAATGGAAACAGGAACAGAAAAAAGAGATGAGAAAAAAGAATCTGAATAAACGCCTACATCCACAGAAGAACCTTCCACAAAAGTAACAATCAAATTTCAATACGCCGGACGATAATTTCTTTGTCCGGCGTATTTTATCAGATAAGAATCAATCATTATAAGATCATAATATATTGCCATATCTTCATTATATTTTTAACTGTTCATACAGAAAAAAACGATATATTTGTAACTATTAATATGTAACTATATATATGGCAAAAACAAAATCGGTATATATATGCACCAATTGCGGAGCTGATTCTCCGAAATGGATAGGGAAATGCCCTATTTGCGGAGAATGGAACAGTTATGTAGAGGAAATCATCAATACTAAACTTTCAGCTACTAAAAGTTCATATCACTCGACCGAAAACAGCAAATCGAAAACTCTTAAACTGAATGAAATAAATATTGCAGAAGAGCCTCGTATAGATGTGCGAAACAGTGAATTGAACAGGGTTCTCGGAGGAGGTCTGGTTCCTGGCTCATTAGTTTTGATCGGCGGCGAACCCGGAATAGGGAAATCGACTCTGATTTTACAGACGGTTTTAGGTTTACATGGGAAAAAAACATTGTATGTCTCCGGAGAAGAAAGTGCCCGCCAACTGAAATTACGAGCAGACCGAATACAAAAAAGTGAAAATCCTGATTGCTATATCGTTTGTGAAACTTCTTTAGAAGAAATATTCGTGCATATTAAAAACGTACAACCCGATTTAGTTATCATAGATTCTATTCAAACCATATCGACCGAGACGATCGAATCTTCTCCGGGAAGTGTATCTCAAGTGCGGGAATGCTCTGCATCAATTCTCAAATTTGCAAAAGAAACCGGAACTCCCGTCTTATTGATCGGACATATTAATAAAGAAGGCAGTATTGCCGGACCTAAGGTTCTGGAGCACATCGTTGATACCGTGCTGCAATTCGAGGGAGATCAACACTATATGTACCGAATTCTCAGGTCTATAAAAAACAGATTCGGAAGCACTGCCGAATTGGGAATATATGAAATGAGACAAAACGGACTTCGTGAAGTCAGTAACCCCTCCGAGCTATTACTATCTCAGAATCATGAGGGATTAAGCGGGGTCGCCATAGCTGCGGCCATAGAAGGAATACGTCCATTTCTGATCGAAACGCAATCTTTAGTAAGCACTGCCGCATACGGTACACCACAACGGTCGGCAACAGGATTCGATTTAAGAAGAATGAATATGCTTTTGGCTGTTCTCGAGAAACGTGTCGGATTTAAACTTGCACAAAAAGATGTGTTCCTAAATATCGCCGGAGGATTGAAAGTTAACGATCCGGCTATGGACTTATCTATTATCAGCGCTATTCTTTCGTCCAATATGGACATGGCCATCGAGAACCACACCTGTATGGCCGGAGAAGTCGGACTGTCCGGAGAAATACGGCCCGTCAACCGAATCGAACAGAGAATATCGGAAGCAGAAAAATTAGGATTCAAACGCATTTTGATTCCGTACAACAATCTAAAAGGGTTTGATGATAAAAAACTGAATATAGAAATTGTTCCCGTCCGTAAAGTCGAAGAAGCTTTCCGACAACTATTCGGATAAAAAAACAACAATATGATCAAAGAATTAAAAATAAGAGTACTACCAAAACAGGCTTCATCGGAATATAATATAACTCAAGCCGTATCACAAGAATACGCCATTGACTTATCTTCGATCAAAGCGATCCGAGTATTGAAACGCTCGATAGACGCCCGGCAAAGACAGGTTATGATCAACATGCAATTAAAAGTATATATCAATGAAATACCTACTGACGATGAATATATACATACTTACTATGGCGATGTATCGGACAAGTCTCCTGTCATTATCGTAGGAGCAGGTCCTGCAGGTTTGTTCGCGGCTTTACGCCTGATCGAACTCGGACGCCGCCCCATTATCATAGAACGAGGAAAAAATGTTCATGAACGACGTAAAGATATTGCCCGTATAAGCCGGGAACAGATCGTAAACAGCGAATCGAATTACAGTTTCGGAGAAGGAGGAGCCGGAGCTTTTTCGGATGGAAAACTATATACTCGAAGCAAAAAAAGAGGATCGGTAGATCGCATTTTAAATATCTTCTGTCAACATGGTGCAGACACATCTATTTTAGCAGACGCCCACCCTCATATAGGTACAGATAAATTACCGGTCGTTATCGAAAACATCCGGAAGCAAATAGAAAAATCGGGCGGCGAGATACATTTTGAAACCCGAATGGACAGACTTTTAATAAAAAACGATGAAATCATAGGGGTAGAAACCCAAAACGGAAAAGAGTTTCACGCACCCGTTATTCTGGCAACCGGACATTCTGCCAGAGATGTATATTATCATTTATACGAATCAGGGATAGAATTGGAGAGCAAAGGCTTCGCCGTAGGTGTGCGTCTGGAACATCCGCAGCATCTGATAGATCAATTGCAGTACCACAATCCTAAAGGTAGAGGAGAATATCTTCCGGCAGCCGAATATAGTTTTGTCGCTCAAGTAAACGGGCGTGGTGTTTATTCATTCTGCATGTGTCCGGGAGGTTTTGTCGTTCCGGCAGCCAGCGGACCTAATCAAATCGTTGTAAACGGAATGTCTCCCTCAAATCGAGGATCAGTATGGGCTAATTCGGGGATGGTCGTAGAAATAAGACCGGAAGATATTGACCAATATTCACGGTATGGAGTATTGTCTGGAATAAAATTTCAGGAAGAACTCGAATATCAGTGCTATGTGAATGGAAATTGCAAACAAACAGCCCCAGCCCAACGAATGACAGATTTCGTCAATAAAAAAGTATCGTTCGATCTGCCTAAATCGTCATACACACCGGGAGTCATCTCCTCTCCTCTCCACTTTTGGATGCCGGAATTCATTACTTCGCGCCTTAGAGAAGGATTTTCTTATTTCGGCAAAATATCGAAGGGCTTTCTCACAAGAGAAGCACTAATGATCGGAGTAGAAACAAGGACATCCTCTCCGGTAAGAATTCCTCGATATAAAGAAAACATGCAACATGTTCGCATTAAAGGATTATACCCTTGCGGTGAAGGCGCCGGGTACGCAGGAGGTATTGTTTCGGCGGCTATCGATGGTGAACGTTGCGCCGAAGCAGCAGCACAATATATGTAAAAACTTTTATAAAAACCACATATCATGATCACATTTTGTATTGCTTTATTAGTGCTTATCGGAGGCTATTTTATTTACGGAAAATTCATTGAAAGGGTTTTCGGAATCGAACCCGACCGTAAGACTCCGGCAATCAAGAACCCCGATGGAGTAGATTTTGTACCTCTTCCCCGTTGGAAAATATTTATGATCCAATTTCTGAACATCGCCGGACTCGGTCCTATCTTCGGAGCTATTATGGGAGCAAAATTCGGGACTTCTTCTTTTTTATGGATCGTATTCGGTACTATATTCGCCGGAGCAGTACATGATTATCTTTCCGGGATGATCTCTTTACGGCATAACGGAGAGAGCCTTCCGGAAACTATCGGACGTTATTTAGGAGTTACCACAAAACAAATTATGCGAGGTTTTACAGTAATTTTAATGATACTGGTCGGTGCTGTTTTTGTTGCAGGTCCGGCAGAATTACTCGCAATGTTGACTCCCGAATCTCTTGATTCTACATTCTGGATTTATGTAGTATTTATCTATTACATCATCGCTACACTATTCCCGATCGATAAAATAATCGGACGGATATATCCCTTTTTTGCTGCCGCATTGCTCTTTATGGCGGTTGGAATACTTGCCGTATTACTCATTCAGTTTCCTGCCATACCCGAAATCACCGACGGACTACAAAACAAACATCCGAATGCGGTAAATTCCCCAATCTTTCCAATGATGTTCATTAGCATTGCCTGCGGGGCAATTTCAGGATTTCACGCAACTCAATCTCCATTAATGGCACGATGCATGACCAATGAGAATCAAGGACGTTCGATATTTTATGGTTCTATGGTTACCGAAGGTATTGTCGCTCTGATATGGGCAGCGGCAGCTACTTACTTTTTCAGCCCTGAAAGCCAATCGGCATTCGGGATAACTGAAAATGCAGATAATGTAAACGGAAGTGCTGCTATCATCGTGCAAAAAATTTCTGAAGGCTGGTTAGGGGGTATCGGTGGATTCTTAGCCATACTCGGAGTAATCGCAGCCCCCATAACGTCAGGAGATACCGCATTCCGCTCTGCTCGCCTTATTATTGCGGATTTTATGAAGATAGAACAAAAGTCGATTACCAAACGGTTAGTAATTTGCATTCCTTTATTTATACTCGCAATCGGAATTCTTATCTATAGTCTTGCCGATAAAGACGGTTTTGAAATGATCTGGAGATATTTTGCATGGTGTAACCAAACTCTTGCCGTATTCACGTTATGGGCTATTACCGTATATCTCGCACAAAAAAAGAAATTATATTGGGTTACTCTTATCCCGGCCCTTTTTATGACAACAGTTACAATCACCTATATATTGTATGATCCTATCGGAATCAATCTTTCATATAATTTATCCGTAAGTATCGGAATCGGCATGGCCATCATTTCCGGAATCTATTTCTTTCTCAAATTACCGAAACTGAAAAACGTACAATAAACAGATGCTATAATTCACTGTGAACTAATCATATAAAAGCCTGTCTGATTTTTTTAACAGACAGGCTTTTAAAATTTCCAGTTTTCACCAACCGTCATTTAACAGTCACTTCTCCTTTCAGTTCGATCGTTGCAGAAGAAGGGCCTACAGATATTTCGAACAATCCGGGTTCTACAACTCGCTGCATATCGGCATTGATCAATGAAAAATGTTCGGGAGTTAAAATAATCTCTACGGTTTTCTTTTCTCCCGGAGCTAACTCTACACGAGAAAATCCTTTTAAGGCTTTTCCGGGAAGCGATACGCTACTAACCTTATCAGTCAAATACAACTGGCATATTTCCGTACCTCGCATTTTACCTGTATTCTCAACAGTAAAAGAAACCGTAAGATTCTCATCCTTATTTATTTCCTTAGCAGACAATTGCATATCTCCATACTTAAATGTCGTATAACTAAGTCCATGACCAAATGCGTATAATGGAATCGTATTTCCATCTACGTACCAATGTTTAAAAGAACGTTTTTTTAGATAAGTAACCGGCAATTGCCCTTGAGAACGAGGGACACTGACTGTCAATTTACCCGAAGGATTGATATCTCCGAAAAGAGCCTCCACAATGGCTTTTCCTCCAAATTCGCCCGGATACCAAGCATCTAATATGGCATCGGAATATTCATCTGCCGGAGTCATTACGAACGGGCGGCCATGCATCAATACCGTAGCTGCCGGACATCCGGATGCACGCACAGCTTGCAACAGCTTGACATCTCGCTCATTCATATTCAAATTCTGCCGGTCTTTCCCCTCTCCGACGAGATTCATCGATTCTCCAACAACAACAATAGTAATATCCGACGTGCGTGCCGAAGCAATAACCCGATTATATAAAGCATCGGCAGACATAGTACGACCGACAAGCCTCCATTCGATAGAAGTCCATGCATTATCATCGATTTCTGCATATTCCACCTGTATCGGGAGTATCTGTCCGGCGTGTAAACGAATACGGTATGTACCATTGTTTTTACCATTATCCCATTGATCGATGACCAGCTTTCCGCCTAAATACAGTTTACTCCAATTATCTGCAGACATCTTGAACTCATACTCTCCGGTTACAGGAGCTTTTATGACCCCTTTCCAACGAGCCGAAAACATATCTCTGTTCACACCCGGAACAGGGCTTAAATTATGCCAATAATGTGAAATTTCAGGATCTACACTCTTATACGCCGGAGTTCCTTTCAGGTCTATTCCGTTAAAAAATTCCACATAAACACCATTTTCCCCACCGGCTTCTGTATACAGTACCGAATTGGGAATAGATTTGAAAGAATCTTCTATCTGACTTTCTATAAAATCGATATGGATATTTTTACCGAATTTATCCTTTAATGCCTCATATACCGTAATACCTCTTGCCTGAGCCGGAGAATAACCGCCCAACAATGACTGATTTGCCAGTTCTCCCACCAGAGTAATACGTTTTACATCTTGTTTAAACGGCAACGTATTGTTTTCATTTTTCAACAGAATCAAAGACTCTTGTGCAGCTTTCAAAGCTAAAGCCTTATGTTCCGCATTATTTTCGGCTTGAATAGCCAGAGAGTCCTCAGTATAAGGATTCTCAAACAATCCCAAACGGAATTTCAGCCTTAATACATCGGCAACCCTACTATCGAGAACTGCTTCATCCAACGTTCCGTTTTTAACGGCCTCAACAACAGCTTTCTGAAAATCATCGTAAGGGAAATCGTAAAACTGCATATTCAACCCGGCTTGAAGAGATTTAACGACAGCATCTTCAGTATCCACAGCCGTATGATGATCGTTTACCTGTCTTCTTATAGCTCCTAAATCCGATACTACAATGCCGTCAAAGCCCCACTCTTCACGTAAGATCTTAGACAACAGCCATTCATTCGCAACGCAAGGAATCCCATCAATATCATGATAAGCAGCCATTACCCCTTGAGCATGTCCCTCTTTCACCGCTTTTTCGAAAGTATATAAATGGAATGAACGGGCTTCTCGTTCGCCGATATTAACCGATGAGGCATTTGTCCCCGATTCCGGAATACCATGAATACCGAAATGTTTAGGCTCTGATGCCACGGTATTATTATCTCTCAAGTCATTGCCTTGCATACCTTTTACAAGATTAACCCCCAATCGAGAAGTCAAATACGGATCTTCACCGAAAGTTTCCTCAACACGCCCCCATCTTATTTCATGAGCAAGATCCAAATTCGGGCCCAATATGAAATGCACGCCATGAGCACGGGCTTCTGTGGCAATAACCCTTCCGATAGAATAAAGCATGGTTGTATCCCAGCTCGAAGAATTACCGATAGGAATAGGGAAAGCTGTGCCTTTTACTCCTTGATAGCCGTGCAATCCTTCCTCTATAAACAGCAAAGGAATACCCAAACGCGAGTTTTCCACCGCATGTTTTTGTATAAGATTAGCTACTGCAGCATGAGCAGGATATAAATCATGGACAGCCCCGATACACATGCTATCTACAAAATGCGTCAACTGTTCATCGGATAAAGTATTTTCATCTATGACAATTTCTTTTGCCGACAGCATATCCAGTTGAGCAGCCTTTTCTTCTACCGTCATACGACCCAATAAATCTTGTACACGAGTTTCGACAGGTAATGACGAATCTTTGTAATCTGCTTTATTGCTACAAGCGACAAAAGCCGATACGAAAGCGCATAGGAATACGCTCCGGATAATTTTTTTTCTCTCTCTCATTTTTTTCATTTATATATTAAAAGTTTCCTGATTAAAAGCGGATTTGGTCCAATCCGGTTATCGGCTTGTCTTCATCAATAAATATTGCCACCTTATCATACAAGAAAAGATTCACAGGTCATCTTCTCTCCAATATACCGACACCCTGCGGCAATTTATATAAAATACTCCAAACAATCAAAATATAAACAAAAGTATTTTCACAAAACTGAAAAGTCTGTTCGATTTTTATATAAATACTTTTCCAATGTTGTGCCTTATTTAATCAAGCAAATAGCCATCGGTAAACGTTACCTTATAACCATCCAAAATGCCGGAAAGATAATTTCCGCTAACTATAATATCATCGAAGTAACTGTAACCATCGGAAAATTCCATATCAATAGAATGTCCGTAAATACTCCAGTCCCAATAGAAATATTCAGAAAACGTATCCAATAGATCCCCTGTATATATATTATAATAATCGTATCGTATTATCCCTCCTCCGTCTAAATAAAAGGAGAGTTCCCTACGGCATTCCGTATAATCGTCTTCGTCATAAAAATCTACCCAGACTCTATTACATAACATCTCAGCAGTATCCTGATCTTTTCCGAAACTGATTTCTTCACACGAAAAGAACACTACGCAGAAAACAAACAGGACAATCGTGACAACACCCGACTTATTTACCCAATTACACATTCTTCAACCGTTAATTATACATAAACATACAAATATAGGGAAATATCCTGCTTTTAGCAGAAAAACCGATAAAACAATAATAAAATAATATCTACATACTTTTTATCATTATAACAAAGCTGTTTTTCGTTGATTTTTCGTACCTTCGGGGCGATTTTTGAAAGCAGTAATATTTTATCAGATATGAGTAAAAAGTTTACCGAATATTCTCACTTCGATTTATCCGAGATAAACAAAGAGGTACTGAAAAAATGGGATGAAGAAAATGTATTCCACAAGAGTCTGGAAGTTCGTGAAGGTTGCCCGTCTTTCGTATTTTATGAAGGACCGCCTTCTGCAAACGGAATGCCGGGTATTCATCACGTAATGGCACGATCGATCAAAGATATTTTTTGCCGTTACAAAACGATGAAAGGGTTTCATGTTAAACGTAAAGCCGGTTGGGATACTCACGGATTACCTGTAGAATTAGGCGTAGAAAAAGCACTCGGAATTACCAAGGAAGATATCGGAAAGACGATCTCGGTAGCTGATTATAATGCCGCATGCCGTAAAGACGTGATGAAATATACCCGTGAATGGGAAGACCTTACTCATAAAATGGGATATTGGGTGGATATGAACGATCCTTATATCACATACGACAACCGTTATATCGAAACTCTATGGTGGTTATTAAAGCAGCTTTATAATAAAGGACTGCTCTACAAAGGATATACGATTCAGCCTTACTCTCCGGCCGCAGGGACAGGATTGAGTTCTCATGAACTAAATCAGCCGGGGTGTTACAGAGATGTAAAAGACACGACTGTAGTCGCCCAGTTCAAAATGAAAAATCCGAAACCGGAAATGGCAGAATGGGGAACTCCTTATTTTCTTGCATGGACGACGACTCCTTGGACACTACCGTCAAATACTGCGCTATGCGTAGGGCCGAAAATCGATTATGTTGCGGTGCAGTCTTATAACCCTTATAGCGGAAAGCCTATCACAGTAGTTTTGGCAAAGGCTTTATTGAATACTCATTTCAATCCGAAAGCGGCAGACTTAGCTTTAGAAGATTATAAACCCGGAGACAAATTGATTCCCTATAAAGTGATTGCTGAATATAAAGGTCCGGACTTAGTCGGAATGGAATATGAACAACTTATTCCGTGGGTCAATCCGGGAGAAGGAGCATTCCGTGTCATTTCGGGAGATTATGTAACAACAGAAGACGGTACAGGTATCGTACATATTGCACCGACTTTCGGTGCTGATGACGCCCAAGTCGCTAAGGCTGCAGGAATACCTCCGTTACAAATGGTCAATAAAAAGGGAGAACTGCGTCCGATGGTAGATCTTACCGGAAAATTCTATTTACTCGATGAGCTGGACGACACATTTGTAAAAGAGTGTGTAAATGTAGATTTATACAAAGAATATGCCGGACGTTTCGTGAAAAATGCGTACGACCCGAATCTTACCGATAAAGACGAAACTCTCGATATTTCTATCTGTATGATGATGAAAGCCAATAATCAGGCATTCAAGATAGAAAAACATGTACATAATTATCCGCATTGCTGGCGTACCGACAAACCGGTATTATATTATCCGTTGGACAGTTGGTTTATCAAATCAACGGCTTGTAAAGATCAGATGATAGAACTGAACAAGACCATCAACTGGAAACCGGAATCTACCGGAACAGGACGTTTCGGAAAATGGCTGGAGAACTTGAATGACTGGAACTTGAGTCGTTCGCGCTACTGGGGTACACCTCTCCCTATTTGGCGTTCAGAAGAAGGAGAAGAAAAATGTATCGGATCGGTAGAAGAATTATATAACGAAATAGAAAAATCCATCGCTGCAGGATTCATGAAATCGAATCCGTACAAAGAAAAGGGGTTTGTACCGGGCGAATATAAAAAAGAAAATTACGACAAAATCGATTTACACAGGCCATACGTCGATGATATCGTGTTAGTATCGGAAAGCGGGAAGCCGATGAAACGAGAAAGCGACTTAATCGATGTGTGGTTCGACTCGGGTGCAATGCCTTATGCTCAAATACATTATCCATTTGAAAATAAAGAGTTGCTCGACAATCACGAAATATACCCGGCAGACTTCATTGCCGAAGGGGTAGATCAAACCCGCGGATGGTTCTTTACCCTCCATGCCATTGCCACAATGGTTTTCGGCAGCGTCGCCTATAAAGCCGTTATCTCAAACGGTCTTGTGCTTGACAAAAACGGGAATAAAATGTCCAAACGGTTAGGCAATGCCGTCGATCCGTTCTCTACGATTGAGAAATACGGTTCAGACCCACTGCGTTGGTACATGATCACCAACTCATCTCCATGGGATAATCTGAAATTCGATATAGACGGTATAGAAGAAGTTCGCCGAAAATTTTTCGGGACACTTTACAATACCTATTCGTTTTTTGCTTTATATGCGAATGTGGACGGATTTACATTCTCCGAGCCGGAAATCCCCGTTGCAGAACGTCCTGAAATAGATCGCTGGATCATTTCTTTGCTGAATACTCTTGTAAAAGAAGTTGACGAACATTATAATAACTTCGAACCGACCCGCGCAGGGCGTGCTATTTCTGACTTTGTTAACGATAATCTAAGCAATTGGTACGTACGTCTTAACCGGAAACGTTTTTGGGGAGGAACGATGGATGCAGATAAACTGTCTGCTTATCAGACTTTATACACATGTCTGGAAACTGTCGCTGCACTTATGTCTCCCATAGCACCGTTCTTTGCAGACCGGTTGTTCAGGGATCTGACATCCGCAACCGGACGTTCTGACAAATCGGTACATTTATGCGATTTCCCGACTTTACATCCTGAATATATAGACAAGACCTTAGAAGAACGTATGCAAATAGCTCAGGATATTACGTCTATGGTGCTTGCCTTGCGAAGAAAAGTAAATATCAAAGTACGCCAACCTCTAACGGCATTAATGATTCCTGTTTTAGACGAAAAACAGAAAGAGGAAATCGAAGCGGTTAAAGATTTGATATTAAATGAAGTAAATGTAAAGGAACTGAATTTCGTAGACAATACGGCCGGAATACTCGTAAAACGGATCAAACCCGATTTTAAGAAGCTCGGACCGCGCTATGGAAAAATCATGAAGCAATTAGCCGCAGCTATCGCATCAATGGAACAAGAAGAAATAGCACGTTTCGAAACTGAAGGACAATTTACGTTCGATATCGAATCTCAACAGGCTACGATAGAATTGAATGACGTGGATATTATTTCTGAGGATATTCCCGGATGGTTAGTTGCCAATGAAGGACGATTGACTGTGGCTCTTGATATTACAGTCACAGAGGAACTTCGCCTTGAAGGAATAGCCCGAGAATTGGTCAATCGGATACAGAATATCAGAAAAGCGAGCGGTTTCGATATTACGGATAAAATAACCGTAAAACTGACCAGTCATTCTGAAACAGATTCTGCAATAAACAAATATGAAGATTACATAGCAAAACAAGTGCTTGCAGACTCGATAGAAATAGTCGATACCGTATCCGATGAGAATTGTACAGAGCTGGATTTCGATTCATTTAAATTACAAGTATCCGTAACAAAAGCATAAATTCGGTATTATTACCCCGGTAATTTTGTATATTGGGGTAATTTCTTTATTTTCGCATCATATTGTAAACTATATAACATCTACTATGTTATGTAGTAAATAAGAAAAAAAGGTTATTCACTTAAAAACCGTAAACCTATGAGTACAAAAACACGATATTCGGATGCAGAATTGGAAGAATTCCGCGCGATCATACAAGAAAAGCTCGACAAGGCTTACCGGGATTATGATCTGCTGAAGTCGGCAGTTATGAACGCTGACGGTAATGATACAAGTGATACTTCTCCTACGTTCAAAGTACTGGAAGAAGGTGCGACGACACTATCGAAAGAAGAAGCCGGTCAGTTAGCTCAACGACAGATGAAGTTCATACAACATCTGCAGGCTGCCATGGTAAGAATCGAGAACAAGACATACGGGATCTGCCGGGAAACCGGAGAATTGATTCCTAAAGAAAGATTACGGGCCGTACCTCATGCTACACTTAGTATCAATGCCAAAAAAGACCAGAAATAAAATCGGATCACTTTGAATCTGATATAAAATAACAATTCGACACTTGACGTATATACAAAACATACGGAACAGGCGTCGAATTGTCTTTATCGGACATCCGTAATATGGATAAATAACATCACACAGTTTAAAAAGAGGATGAAACTGACAAACGGAAAAATAGCTATACTGGTAATATTTTTAGTATTATTTATCGACCAGTTTACTAAAATATGGGTTAAAACTCACATGTATCTGGGTCAAGATATCGAAATCACAAAATGGTTTTATATTCTATTTATAGAAAACAACGGAATGGCTTTCGGTATAGAAATCATCAGCAAACTGTTTCTTAGTTTGTTTCGTATTGCAGCCGTTATTTTTATCGGATACTACTTGTATAAAATAGTACACCGTCCCTTTAAAAGAGGATATGTCGTTTGCATCGCTCTTATCCTTGCCGGTGCATTCGGTAATATAATAGATAGTGTTTTTTATGGTGTTATATTTGACAACCCGACACCTCCGTTTGTGGCAACCTTATTCCCCGAAGGCGGCGGTTACCAGTCGTTATTTCACGGGAAAGTCGTAGATATGCTCTATTTTCCTCTATTCCGGTTCTATTGGCCTGATTGGATTCCTTTTATCGGAGGAGATTCTTTCGAATTTTTTCGACCGGTTTTTAATATAGCCGATTCGGCTATTACTATAGGGGTAATCGTATTGCTGCTTTTTTATCGAAAATACTTAGCATCTGTGTCGAAGAACTAAATAGTCTTTTATGAGATCATTGTTTTATATAGCTTTATGCAGTGTAATTCTTTGCTTATTCCCGGCTTGTGACCGAACTCCCGATCACATTATCAAGCCTAAGGCAATGGAAGATCTCTTAGTCGATATTCATAAATCAGAAGCGATTATAGAAAAAAATTATCAGAAATACGGTTCCATAGAACAAAAAGAAGAACTGCGCAACGCTGTGCTAAAAAAGCATGGAGTAGATAAAGCTTTATTCGACTCTTCTCTAATGTGGTATGGGCATCATTTACCCAAATATATCAAAATATACGATAATGTCATAGCTCGTCTCAAAGAAGAAGATGAAGCCGTAAAAGTATTGATTGCCGAGAACAACTCCCAACCACTCTCCCGTCCCGGAGATTCTGTGAATATATGGCCGAAAGAACGCTTCTATGTTTTCGAACCTCATATCGGACGAAGTATATTGACTTTCGATATTCCTGCAGACGATAATTACCAAGAAAAAGATATTTTTATTTTAAAATTGAAATTCAGCATGTTACCTCAGATACATAAGCAATATCCTCATGTAACATTAGCTGTAAAGCATAAAAATGACTCGATTCGCTTCATCAGTTCTAATATCCGCAATAACGGGTGGGCAACATTCCGAGTCGAATCCGATTCGTCTGCTATCAATAAAATATACGGAAACATTATTGTTCCATCACGTCCCGATTGGATAAAAACTTACGCCGACAGCATTTCTCTCACCCGTATCCGTTATAGAAAGTCGGAAATAACACGACCGGAAATAACGGCAGAGAATGATTCTACCGCAACAAAATAAAAACCATGAAACGGGGATTTTTTGCACACTGCATTTGTTATAGAGAGCAAATATATCATAAACATATTCTTTTTCTAAATGAAAAAGATGAAATAATCGAAATAACTCCTTTTTCCAATGAAACGTCAAATACTACCTTTATCGATGGTATTTTGATTGTCGCATCTCCCTCATTCCATATTCATTTAAAAGACTTCATCGCTACGATAAAAAAACAGATAGAAAATCCTAAAACCCGATTATCCCTCGCCATTTTAAAAAATCCCGTGTATAAAAACAATATGCCTAATATGGGTGGGCGTTGTTTATTATGTAATATCCCGGAAATATGTTGGGAAAACGAGAGACCAGAATCCTTTTCTATCGAAATTAACGAAATTTTTCGACCTTAATTAATTTAAATAGCCATCAGAAATCAAAACTTCAAACAAAACCTTATATCCATAAAATCTTAGAATCGGTCTAAAAATCCGCTATACAAGAAGATATTTCAATAACATCGGACTCTGTGATTACCGGAGAAACCGGAAGACTTAACACTTCACGGCTAAGCAATACGGAGACAGGGAGGTCTAAATCATTATATTGATGATAACAAAACTGTTTATGAGGAGGGATAGGATAATGAATCATTGTCGGAATACCTTGTTTTTCAAGATAAGAGCGAAGTTCTTCCCGCCGTACGGTCCGAATCACATATTGATGCCACACATGTCCCTCAGGAGATTCTATACTGGGCTTTATAATGTCCTGATGGTTCAAATACTTATCATACCAAATAGCAACTTGGCGACGAGCTCGGTTTTCCTTATCGAGATACTTTAACTTTACAGATAAAAATGCAGCCTGTAATTCATCCATGCGGCTATTTAACCCTTGGTAAACATTTATATATTTTTCAATAGAACCATAATTGGCTAATGCACGAATCACATCGGCCAATTCCGTATCATTCGTAGTTATTGCTCCGGCATCACCCAACGCTCCTAAATTTTTTGCGGGATAAAAACTAATCGCCGCAGCATCACCCAACGCTCCTGTTTTGTATGTTCCGTTAAACCCTTCTACCCGACTGACCGCTCCTATCGCTTGAGCATTATCTTCTATAACTCTCAGTCTGTATTTTTCCGCCAAATGTTTTAACTCTTCATTCCAACAACAGCGGCCATAAAGATGTACTACAACAATCGCCCGAGTACGTTCGGTTATTTTCATCTCTACTTTTTCTATATCGAGATTGAATGTCTGTATATCAGGATCTACAAACACCGGTTTCAACCCATTATCGGTTATTGCCAATATCGTAGCGATAAAAGTATTGGCCGGTACTATAATTTCGTCTCCCGGTTGCATCAAACCCCTCACGATATAAGCCTTAAATATCAATCTCAATGCGTCCAAGCCATTTCCTACAGACACGGTATAACGACACCCCAGATAATCACTTAATTGATTTTCGAATGCGGCAACTCTTTTTCCTTGCAGATACCAACCGGAATCTATCACTTCTGACGCAACTTTTTTCAGTTCATCAGCATAACGTGCATTTATTTGCTGTAAATCTTGAAATTTCATCGATATAGAATCTTTCTGAACAAAGATACAAATTCTTAAAATATATCCTTACATTCCATCATTTCTTAAACATTTGCAGGTAGACTAAAAAACAAAAAATCCGGAATCGTTAAAATCCCGGACTTTTATGATAACATTTATTATCGATCAAAACCAACGCACGTAAGCAAAATCTTGGCGATGAGGAAGATCAGGATTTTTAGGATACATGCGGAACGAATATTTGTATGTTCCCGCTGCACTCAATTGATAGTCGATGTGGAAGACCGTAGAATCTGCTGTCGTCTTTATTACATTAAGTTCATACACCTGATAAGGTTTCATTTGACCGTCCTCAACAGGAGTAACGACTAATTCAACACCAATGCAGTTTCCAAGTCCTTTAGGATCAATAGCTACCTCAATCGGATATTCTTCGCCTACATGCGGACTGTAAAGTATCGCCTCGGGCAAGTTAACCGACTTAATTTCGATCGAATCCCATTTAGCTACGACTTCTTGCTTCCAAGCGGCTATTTCTTTGGCTTTTTTATAGTTGTCAGCAACCAAAAGTTTAGAACGTTTGGCCTCTTTGCTATAAAAACGATCAATATAATCTTTAAGCATACGGTTCATCGTAAACTCTGGGGCAATCTGTGCAATGGAATTCTTAATATACTGAATCCATTCAGGTGAATACCCTTTGCTATTCTTAGCAAAATAAAGAGGTACGATTTGATTTTCAAGCATAGAATAAATCGTTGCAGCATCCAATTGATCTTGATGACCTTGATCTTGGAATGTCCGTTTATCTGTTAATGCCCAGCCTGCACCTTCTTTATAACCTTCATACCACCAGCCGTCAAGCACGGAGAAATTGAGAACTCCATTCATTTCGGCTTTTTCTCCAGATGTTCCGGATGCCTCTAAAGGGCGTGTCGGAGTATTTAGCCAAATATCTACACCGGATATCAGACGTTTGGCTACTTTCATGTCATAATTTTCCAAGAAAATAATCTTTCCTAAAAATTCAGGACGACGTGAAATTTCGACAATTCGTTTTATAAGATCTTGTCCAGCACCATCCGCAGGATGTGCTTTTCCAGAGAAAAGGAATTGTACCGGATATTGAGGATTATTCACGATCTTGGATAATCTTTCAAGATCGGTGAAAAGCAAGTGTGCCCGTTTGTAAGTTGCAAAACGACGAGCAAACCCGATAAGTAGTGCATTTGGGTCGATACGCTCAAGAACAGAAACAATTCGAGAGGGATCTCCCTGATTTTTCAACCAGTTTTCACGGAAATCGTCTTTCACAAAATTCACCAATTTATTTTTCATTGTCTGGCGAAGCTTCCAAATCTCCTCATCGGGTACGTCGTATATTTTTTCCCACATCTTACGGTCATCTTGATGCGTTAAAAAATCCCGTCCCAATTTCTCGACATAGAACTCTTTCCATTCGGTCGCCGCCCAAGTAGGAAAATGCACACCATTAGTCACATATCCCACATGAAGTTCTTCGGCTGCATATCCTTTCCAAATAGGCTGGAACATGTGTTGTGAAACTTTTCCGTGTAACCAGCTCACACCGTTTACTTCCTGACAGGTATTACATGCAAACACACTCATCGAGAATTTTTCGTTCGTCCCTGGATTTTCTCTTCCCAAATCCATCAAGTCTTGCCATGAAATTCCCAGTTTTGCAGGGAACTCACCCATATATTTTCCGAATAATCCTTCATCAAAACTATCATGACCGGCCGGAACAGGTGTATGCACCGTATAAAGCGACGAAGCACGAACGACCTCAAGAGCTTCTTCGAATGAAAGTTTTTCATTCTGAACATACTCTGCCAACCTCTGCACATTAATAAGCGCAGCATGTCCTTCATTACAATGATAAATATCCTTCTTGATACCTAAACGCTTCAACATAAGAATACCACCTATACCAAGCATATATTCTTGTTTCATACGATGTTCCCAATCTCCCCCATACAACTGATATGTAATAGGTCTGTCAAACTCGCTATTCAAATCGAGATCGGTATCCATGAGGTACAAAGGAACCCGCCCGACGCTTACTTTCCAGATATTGGCGTAAATAATGCGTCCCGGATAAGGTACTTCTAAAACTATCGGATGTCCGTTTTCGCCAGTAACTTGCTCTACCGGAAGCTGGTTGAAATTTTGAGGTTCATAATTAGCCAACTGTTGTCCATCCATAGAAAGTGTCTGGGTAAAATATCCATACCGATATAAAAAACCCACTGCAACCATATCGACATTGCAATCACTGGCCTCTTTTAAATAATCTCCGGCAAGGATACCCAATCCTCCCGAATATATTTTCAGGATGTTAGCCAAACCATATTCCATACTGAAATAAGCTACAGAAGGAAGATCGGTTCTCTTTTCTACATCCATATATTTTCTAAATTCATCGTATAAGTCATTAATACGACGCATCATCGCTTTATCAGCCGCAATTTCTTCCAAGCGTTCATAATTAATCTGCTGAAGCATCAATACAGGATTCCCGTTTGTCGATTTCCACAATACCGGATCGATAGACCGGAACATTTCGATCGCCTCACTATGCCACACCCAACTAATGTTACGAGCCATCTCCTGCAAGATATCCAATTGTGCAGGAACTTTTGATTTTACCGTAATGTCACGCCAACATGGTGCGTTTGTATTACTTACTTGTACTTTCATATAACTTGGTTGTTAGTTAATAGTCTTATATTTTATCTGTCTCTGCTTAATTAAAAACAGCCTCTTTATTATAATGTTCTAATTGTCAGTTTTATTTACATTTTTCAAAGCCCAATTATAAGCTTGTTCATAATAAGAAATAAAATGTTTCCACAATGCCTGCTTCGATGTTTTCATTGCAAGCTTGCGTATATTTTCGATTTCCGTTACTGTTTTATCGGACAAATCTCTTATTGTCTCCATTAATTGGCTTGCCACTTCATCATAATTAGAATCTGTCCGATGCAATACAGCAACACCCTTTTCATACACTGTACAAGCTCCCGAAGGACAGCACCAAAGTCCGAATCCTGATAAATCGGTCGTAACAGTAGGAACTCCGAAAGCTATGCTCTCCAATGGGGTATATCCCCACGGTTCATAATATGAAGGAAATGCCGTCGCGTCCAGACCTATCAATACATCATAATACGGAAGATTCAATACTCCGTCATCGCCCTTTAAATACGAGGGAATAAAAATAATTTTGACTTTATCTTCCGGTCTGTTCGAGAATCCACCATTATGAATTTGTGACATAACACGGTCATCATTATAATTATAAAGCGCATGTGTGACAAATGGATCGGGCAATGCTGTTTCGAATTTTTCCACGACATCCATCCGTAAGGCCAAGTCTTCCCGTGCATCTCCCGACCATGCCGGAACCATCACGAAAGCAATTATTTCCTTTTCTCCCGTATAGGTTTCTTTCAGTCGCCGTACTGCTTCTATGAAAAGGTCAATACCCTTATTTTTATATTCGTAACGTCCCGAAGTGGCTATTAAAAACGAACACTCATCCGGTTCATATCCAACTAATGAACCGGCAAGCTTCAATAACCGCTCACGAGCAATATTGCGTTTTTCCTCATATAAAGCTCCCTTAGGCACAAAATTCTCTTCAAATCCATTAGGCGTTACAATATCCGGACAGCGCTCGAGCAACTGAGCACATTCTCGCGCCGTTATATCACTCACTGTTGTAAAACAATGTGCCTGATGCGCCGCATGTTTTTCTAACGAATGTTTCGATACCATATTCAACTCTCTTGCCATCTGATCACCATTATATCCCGGCAAATAATCATAAAGAGGCTTATTATTTCCGGCAATAGAGCGCCCTATTGAAGTCGCATGAGTCGTAAAAACAGTAGCAACAGCAGGTAATTTATGCTTGATATATAATAATCCCATACCTGTAGTCCATTCATCAAAATGGGCTATTACCTTTAAGTTTTCTCCTCGTATATATTTATAGAAACTCTCTATCACGAGTGCCGAAGCATACGCAAAAATACACGACTCGTCATAATCACCGTAAGCCGGTAACGAATCTACTCCGAACCAATTCCACATATCGGTAAACAGTTCATTACGACAAGGATACATATTATTGTAATCGACAAGAATAACAATCGGCTTTCCCGGAATATCCCAACGTCCGGTTCTGACTTGCAATCCTTCTTCTGCAGCTATCTTTTTCCAATCTTTGAAAAGAGAGGGAACTTCAATAAAATAAGGTGATTCTTTTTCTTTCCACAAATCAGGACCAATAAACACATTCCTATCCTTATTTATCTGTTGTAAAGTTTTTGCTTTAGTAGAAAGCACTGTATAAATACCACCCACCAAATTACAAACTTCCCAACTCACTTCAAAAAGATAGTCCAAGTTCAGAGGGTTCTTTTCCATATTAATCAATATTCAACACGTTTTTAATGTGTAAAAATAAAATGCAAATGTACAACAATTATCTCTTCTAACGAAAATAAGTTTCTCTTTTTTAGAATAAAAACATTTTCAAATTCAATGTACAAAATATATTCATGGACAAACTTCTGTAAAAAGAAAATGCTTTCTTTTTTTATACGACCTTATAAAAAAATAGCTATATTTGTCGGTATAACCTCTAAAATAAAAAGCTATGGCAAATAAAAGAGAACTAAAAAAAGAGATCAATTTCATCTCGAATGAACTTATTGCAGAATGTCTGTTCAACAAATTATACATAAAAAACAGTGATCCTCAAAAAATAGACGAGCTACTATCAAAAATTATCGACTGCCAAGATGACTTCTTGCGCCGTGTAAATACTCCTGACGGCAAAGAAAACCCTAAATTGGTAAAAAAATATTACAAAAGTCTGATACAATCTTTTGACAACAAAATCGGAGAAATATTAAAAGATTTAAGTGAACTGGGAAAATAAGAAAGATGAAAAGAAGGATATGCCGTTTCATTTTACACCTATTGGGCTGGAAAGTAGAAGTTTCGGTCCGCGATTATCCTAAATGTGTAATTTGTGTAGCTCCGCATACCAGTAATACTGATTTTTTTCTTGGAAAATTAGCGTACCTTTCGATCGGAAGACATGCCGGTTTTTTAATAAAAAAAGATTGGTTCTTTTTCCCTTTGAACATTATACTCCGGTCTATGGGAGGTGTTCCTGTAGATCGGAGTAAACATTCTGATCTGACCGATCAGATCGTCGATGAATTCAACAAGCACGAGCATTTCAGCATCGCTATTACCCCAGAAGCAACAAGAAAAAGAAATCCGGATTGGAAAAAAGGATTTTATTTTATCGCTCTGAAGGCAAATGTACCTATCGTACTGGCATACATCGATTATAAAGAAAAATCTATCGGACTGAAAAAGACATTTATCCCTACGGGAAACTTTGAAAAAGATCTGATTGAAATTAAACAATTCTATAAAAATTATCATGCTAAATACCCCGATTTGTTTGCTATAGAGTAAAAAAACTTTTTTACTACTTCTTCCCCTAAAGCACCAAACTCATGAATGACCTCCGCATAACGCCAATACAAACAGATATTATTTGGGAAAACAGAGAAGAAAATTTATGTAAACAACAGAAGACTCTCCAAAAACTAAAAGGGACAACCGATATTGTTATTTTCCCGGAAATGTTTACTACCGGATTTTCAATGAACAGTCGAAATCTTGCTGAAACTGAAAACGGAGAAACAATTTCGAGATTAAAGTATTGGGCAAATACTTATGAATTTGCTCTTTCCGGAAGTTTTATCTGTAATCAAAACGATAAGTTTTATAATCGAGGATTTTTTATAGCACCGGGTAACCAAATTACATTTTATGACAAACGGCATTTATTCCGTGTAGGGAAAGAAAACCTAAGTTTTTCCGAAGGACAACAACAAACAATAATTTCTTACAAAGGATGGAATATTTGCTTATCGATATGTTATGATCTGCGTTTTCCAGTATGGTTACGCAATAATAATATCCGGTACGATCTATTAATCATACCGGCATGTTGGCCTCACTCCCGCATCTCGGTATGGGATATATTATTGCAAGCACGAGCAATAGAAAATCAAGCATACGTTTGCGGTGTAAATCGCATAGGGCATGATCCTACGGGAATATATTATTCCGGACACTCGGCCGTTATAGATCCGAAAGGAAAAATTATTTTATCGACACCCGAAGAAAAGGAAACACATATTACTACAACTTTATCGGCAGAAAAGTTAATCGCATTTAGACAAAAATTTCCTGTATTACAGGATGCCGACTCTTTTACTATACACATTTAATGTTTATTGCAAGAAAGTTTTAAAAGATTTATGTACTTTTGTAGACAATAAATTGTTTTGATATCGATATGCCGTGCAATAGTTTGTTTTCACGCGCAGTTATATTCAATAACATAAAACTTAACGAAAAATGAAAAAATGGATGTATGTAGCAACTGCTGTTGTTCTTTGCGGAACAATCTCATGCAGTTCAAAAAAAGAAAGTAAATCGACACAATCTTATACAACTTCGACCGAAGTTCTGCAAGGAAGCTGGAATATTATTTCTGTCGATGGAAAAAAAATCGTCAGCGAAGAACCGACATTCCTCGCATTCGATCTCAAAGAAAAAAGAATACATGGGAATAATGGATGCAATATCATCAACGGGGAATTGATAGTCGGGGACGATGGTTCTTTCCGCTTAGATAAAGTTATCAGTACAATGAGGGCTTGTATGGGAGAAAATCCTGAACGCCAAATTATGGAAGCTCTTAATAATACGACTTCTTTTAAAATCGAATCTGGAAAATTTCTCAAACTGTATAATGCAAATAAAAAAGAAGTGATCACTCTAAAAAGGCAACCATTCTCTGAGCTTGAAGGGACATGGGACGTCACCTTGATAAACGAAAAACCTCTCACCGATGATCAAAAGCCTTTTATTACATTCAATACAAAAGATCGGAAAATTACAGGAAACGCAGGCTGTAACCGTATGAACGGACAAATAACGACAGACAATGCCAATGAATATTTCCTATCTTTAGGACAGATTGCGACCACCCGTATGGCATGTCCGGGAAACACAGAACCTACATTTCTAAAAGCTTTAGAAAATGTAAAGGCATTTAAATTGTTACCGGAAAAGAATGGAAAAAAGTATGCAGGTCTTTGTGATTCGGAAAGGAAAATAATCATTACACTCGAAAAAAGAAACGACCGGTAAAAGAACATTCCGATATATAAAATAGCCCGATAGTCTATTCAAAGATTACCGGGCTATTTATTAAACTTATTAAAGACCGTTTTTATAAAAAGAAATAACTCGAATATCTAAAAATTCATGGGCCAAATAGACATACAACAATTAAGAGACTGGGCAGCCGAATATAACCGGGACAAATTCATACATTCCGATCCGGTACAATTTCCACACAGATATTCAGAAGCAAAAGATATAGAGATAAGCGCCTTTCTCACAGCATGGATTTCTTACGGTAATCGAAAATGTATCATAACCAAGGCCGAAGAATTGGATCGTATGTTCGGAGGCTCACCCCTACACTTTATCCTGAACAATAAATATTCTAACTATCAAAATAATTATAATAGTTTCTATCGCTTTTTCAAATATCACGATCTGTATGAAATTTGCGAACGAATGCATTATTGTTACCAAAAATTCGGATCTTTAGAGTCTGCATTAAAATCGACATCCGGACATACTCTTGTTCAGCGAATACAATATCTTTTTATCGATATAAACGGGATTCCGAAACCGGAGGGGAACTCAGCTTGCAAACGAATTTGTATGTTTTTGCGTTGGATGATACGGCAAGATAAAACCGTAGATTTCGGAATCTGGGAAAGTTTTTCTCCATCAGAACTGATAATTCCTCTCGACACACACGTACATCAAATCGCAAAAAAATGCGGTATAACCCAAAGATCGACACCGGACATCAAAACAGCTATGGAAATAACAGACTTTATGAAACAAATTTTTCCTGAAGATCCCTGTCTCGGGGACTTTGCACTCTTCGGATACGGAATAAACAACAAATAATATTCCGAGAAAAAATCATAATTCTTTTTTTAAATAAACCATATCTACCAATTGCTTCCCTTCTTCAAATATCGGATGGTCATAATGATCTGTAAAAAAGCCGGGAAGACGATGAGAACGCACAAAGCCGCAATGTTCATAAAAAGATATAGTTGAAAAAGTATCTCCCGTCCCGACAAGCATAACCCGATAAGATTTTTTATAACGCTCAAATAAGAAATCTATCAAACGTCTGCCATATCCCTGTCGTTGATATTGAGGTAAGACAGCTATATTCTTTATTTCACAAACATTATCTCCTTCATCGGTAATAACACATGCCGCTACCGGAATCTCTTTTTTATAAAGGACAAACATCTCTCCTCTTTCCAAATAGCGGTCTATCATAGATTCCTGCTCATCGGCAAGCAGCAACAAATTAAGAAATCGTTTTTTATTTTCGGTAATACGAACAATCATTTATACACCTGTATTATACTTCCGATTTATTTAAAATAACTAATGCAGCTATTACTCCGGGAACCCATCCTACTATTGTAAGAATAAATACGATAAGAATAGATCCACAGCCTTTATCCAATACTGCAAGCGGTGGAAAGATAATAGAAAGAAGTACTCTACCCAATGACATATTCTTGTTATTTATACATTTGCTGAGTTACAAAGATAATTAATAGAAACTATATTATATAATCTCTCATTTGATTTCATTAACTTTATGGCACAAAATATAGACAATACTTTCATGAAAAAATGTAAGATTACCGTTATGCGAACGGCCTGCTATCGAGATTTAATGGCAAAATATGAAAACTATATCGAACATGCATGCGATATGAAAGAAGGACAAACATTTATCGCTAACGGTTGGGAAAAACCTGATGGCATGTGCGAGAGTGCTTGGCAAAGCATGTCGCCTTTTGTGATGACTTTAGCTCATGGCGGGAGCAATTTTTATAACGGATGGATGAAGAATAAAAAATCGGCCATGATCTCATGTAATGACGGATTTCGCCCGGTAAGTTTCTTAATCGAAACTTTGGATGAAGACGCAGAATGATTTGCGGATAAAATAGTTACTTTTGTAACAAAAAGAACTCTTTAAAAAGAACATCATGCTTGCATATACCTATATTGAACACGGAAAATTCAAATTGTTGGAAAAGCCAAGACCAGAAATAAGAGATTCCCGCGATGCAATCATCCGTGTGACTCTTAGCAGTATTTGCACCAGTGATCTACATATCAAACACGGAAGTGTACCACGTGCAATTCCCGGCATAACTGTCGGACATGAAATGGTAGGCGTTGTTGAACAAATAGGCGCTGACGTATTATCAGTCAAACCTGGTGACAGAGTCACGGTAAATGTTGAAACTTTCTGCGGTGAATGTTTTTTCTGCCGACACGGATATGTCAACAACTGTACCGATCCCAATGGGGGTTGGGCTTTGGGATGTCGCATCGACGGAGGTCAGGCCCAGTATGTCAGAGTACCGTTTGCCGATCAAGGATTGAATTGTATCCCTGATGCAGTCAGTGACGAACAGGCATTATTCGTCGGAGATATTCTTGCCACAGGCTTTTGGGCAACCCGTATTTCAGAAATTTCTGAAGAAGATACGGTACTCATCATTGGAGCAGGTCCTACGGGAATTTGTACGCTGCTCTGCACAATGCTAAAAAAACCGCAACGTATCATTGTTTGTGAAAAATCCCCTGACAGGATTCATTTTATCCGTGAACATTACCCTGATATACTGATAACAGAACCTGAAAATTGTAAGGAGTTTGTTCTCCAAAACAGTGATCACGGGGGAGCAGATGTCGTATTAGAGGTAGCAGGCGGTGAAGATACTTTTCGCCTGGCATGGGAATGTGCCCGTCCCAATGCTACCGTTACGGTCATAGCCCTTTATGATAAGCCGCAAATACTGCCCTTACCCTATATGTACGGAAAAAATTTGACTTTTAAAACAGGAGGAGTGGACGGATGTGACTGTGCCGAGATTCTTACTTTGATAGAAAAAGGGAAAATAGATACAACCCCACTTATTACCCACCGATTTCCTTTGACTGAAATAGAAAAGGCCTACCACATTTTCGAGAATCGGGAAGACGGAGTTATTAAAGTGGCAATATCCAGCAAGACGGAAACTAACTAATAAAGTATCGAGAATAGGCCGTCTCAAAATAGAATTCTGAGACGGCCTATTCTCGATACTTTATCTAAATTTCAAAACTTATTTTTTCGCCATTTCTTCAATTACCGCCATAACTTCTGCAGCTGTTTCCTCCGCCAGTTCAGGAGTTTTAGCTTCGGCATAAACCCGGATAATAGGTTCAGTATTCGATTTACGCAAATGTACCCATTTATCAGGAAAATCTATCTTCACGCCATCGATATCCGTTACTTCATACTGTGCATATTTCTCTTTCACGGCTTTCAACAGGGCATCCACATCGATATCCGGTGTCAACTGCACTTTTTGTTTAGCAATGCTATAAGGCGGATAAGTAGCACGCAAAGCACTAACCGATTTCTTCTCTTTTGCCAGATGAGTCAAGAATAACGCGATACCTACCAAAGCATCCCGACCGTAGTGACTTGCTGGATAAATAACTCCACCGTTCCCTTCTCCACCAATTACTGCACCGGTTTCTTTCATTTTGGTTACGACATTCACCTCTCCTACAGCGGCTGCATTATATTGTTGACCATAAGAACGAGTCACGTCCCGTAAAGCTCTGGAAGAGCTCAGATTCGATACCGTATTGCCAGGTGTATGCTTTAAAATGTAGTCGGCAACCGCGACCAAAGTATATTCTTCGCCGAACATATCCCCGTTTTCACAAATAATAGCCAGACGATCGACATCCGGATCGACAACAAAACCGACATCTGCTCCCCCTTTTTTCATCAAAGAAGAAATTTCGGTAAGATGCGCAGGCAGTGGTTCGGGATTATGTGGAAATTGTCCGTTCGGGTCACAATATAACTTTTCGATTTTCTTTACTCCTAAAGCTTCCAATAAAGCCGGAATAGCAATTCCTCCGACAGAGTTGACACAATCTACAGCGACAGTAAAACCTGCAGCTTTAATGGCTTCGACATCCACCAGATCCAAAGCAAGAACACTCTCTATGTGTTTCTGTGTATATGTGAAATTTTCGGTAACTTTACCTAAATGATCTACATCCGCAAATAAAAAATCCTCTTTCGCTGCGATTTCAAGAACCTGATTGCCTTCTGCCGCATTCAGAAATTCACCTTTCTCATTCAACAACTTTAATGCATTCCACTGTTTAGGATTATGGCTCGCTGTCAAAATAATTCCACCGCAAGCATTCTCCATCGTTACAGCCAATTCGGTTGTCGGGGTTGTTGCCAGACCGATGTTCACAACATCAAAGCCCATACCCATCAAAGTACCGACCACGCAATAGTTAACCATTTCTCCCGAAATACGGGCATCACGACCTACTACTATTTTATTTGTATTTACCGATGTCGTCTTGCGGATCAATGTCGCATAGGCCGCCGTAAATTTAACGATATCGAGGGGATTCAGACCTTCTCCGGCCTTACCGCCGATAGTACCTCGAATACCTGAAATCGATTTAATTAATGACATAATTGAAATTTTTATAGTTAGGGTTATTATTGTTCACTCAATGAATACTCAATAAGATATAAATATGGAATAACAGACGAAATAGATTCGGTAAATCCCATTTTCGAAGGAACGATAACCTTTACAACAGCTTTATTCCCTACGTACTGCAACGGGTACTCTATGCCAAGACCATAGGTTGTGGAAGAAGATGTCGTAACCGTATTATAATTGAAATAATAATCGTCGATATTTTCATAATAGAAATTACCCACAGCGTCGGCACTTCCCGTAGAAGCAAGAGTATTTAAGTTTTGCCGTAAAAAACGGAAATAAACTTTATCGCCTTTTTGTATAGGAGTACCATTCCCCTTAGAGATAATCTGCATATAAACACCGTCTTCAAGCCTGTAATACGGAGCATCAGCACTTTCCCTGTCTCCATTCGTAGTTTCTAAGTCATCGAGATTTGCCGGAATATCGGCCACTCTATACCCTTTTAAATATTTATCGATAGAATCTTGCTCTTCTTGCAATAACTCAGCGTAAGTTTTATCATCTTTACAGGAAGTTCCTATAACTAGGAATCCGCAAAGAAGCATAATCAATATAAGCTTTTGTTTCATTTAATCTATTTTTATTTAGTAAGAATTCTCTTGTTACAATATATACCTGATATATTAATCGGTTCAAAAATAACGAATTCGTAGAATAAGCAATCTATATAAGACAATAAAAAAATTTAATCTTTCAAATATCGGACATAAAGAGGTAATAGTTTGCGAAAACACTCCTGCGCCTCCTCCATCGTTCCGAAAAACTCTCCACCGGAAGCATTCAGATGACCACCGCCGTTAAAGTGTTCGGCTGCGATTTTATTTACAGGGAAAGTTCCTTTGGAGCGCAACGAAACTTTAATAAAACCTGTCTCTTCTCTCAAAAATACCGAACATACAATATTTTCTATACTTAAAGGAACATTCACCAATCCTTCACTATCTCCTTTCCGATAATGATAACGATTCAGTTCTTCTCGTGTCAAAGAAATCATCGCAGCACGATATTCCGGGAAAATCTCCATTTTCTGACTCACAGCATATCCGTTCAATCGAAGTTTATCGACTGAATTTGTATTGCAGACCTTCGCATATATTTTATCTTTATCTATACCTTTTTTTACCAATTCCTCTATAATGAAATAGATATCGGACTTATTGGAATTATAAGTAAAATTTCCCGTGTCGGTCATCATTCCCGTATAAATCGCTGTTGCACATTGAACATTCAAATCATCGAACATTCCCATACGGCAAATCAGACGAAATACCAGTTCACATGTAGATGATATTTCGGGATGAGAAATCGTTACATTGCAAAACTGTTCGGGATCAAGATGATGATCGACCATGATTTTTTTCGCACCGGCATTCTTAATCGCCAGCTCCATCATATCTATACGCTTCAAAGCATTAAAATCGAGACAAAAAATCAGGTCGGCTTTTTGTATCAGTTCATTTGCAAAGTCAGTATAACGACTATATATCAAAATATCTTTAGCTCCCGGCAAAAATAATAAATTATCCGGCAAAGCATCCGGAACAATCACCGTAGCTTCTTTATCTATTGCAGATAAAAAATGATATAAACCCAAAGTAGAACCGACAGCATCACCATCTGGAGAAACATGACACACTATTACGATATGATCAGCCTCGTCTATCAACTTGTTTACCTGAGCAATTTGCGACTCAGGTATTATTTTCGACATCATATATTCATAAATTTAAGAAACAAAATTAGAAAAAAATCCCTAACCAAAAGCGGTTTTGAACAACAAGTTGTAAATCTCTTTCATTTTTATCACTTTTATACCGATTAAAACGAAAAATAGACTATTACTATATGTTTTTATGAAGTATCTTTGTATTTTAGTTTCAATATACACAAATATGAAAAAGATTATTGTTCTGTTAGCTTTCTGTTTAATAGCCTGTATTAATGCCCAGTCACAAAAAACAGAACCGGTCAAATGGAATACCCAAATCAACAATACAGAAAAAGAAAATTTCAAAGAAATTGTATTTTCAGCCCACATATTGGGAGAATGGCATCTCTTTGGAACACAGCTTCCCGAAGGCGGTCCTCATTCTACAGCCTTTGTATTCGATAAAATCGAAGGGGCGGTTTTATTAGGAAATATACAGGAAATCGATCGTCCGATAGAAGAATATAATTCTCTATTCGAAATGAATCTCAAATGGTACAATCATTCTGCCCGATTTATACAAGGAATCGAAATAATACCCGAAAGTGAAAAAGTCCTAATCGAAGGACATATCGAATATCAGGCATGTAACAATGTCACTTGTCTGCCTCCTACCCGTCATAATTTTGTATTAAAAGAAACTATCAATAAAATCATTCCGAATGCAGAACCTTCTATCTCATCTACCATTTCTACCCAACATGGACACTCAAATAAAGCTTATCTAAATACTTGGAAACCTGTAAAACAACAAATGGAGGCATTCGGAGAAAATCATGCCGGTACAGAAATCAGCTATCGCAAAGCTTACGTAAACGGATTTAAAGGAGGACTTTTATCTTTGTTGACGCCCTGTTTGTGGCCGATGATATTGATGAGCATATATAGTTTTCAACAGCAAAGGTCATCACGCAAACAGTCTATTTTTCGCACATTATTATACAGCGTTACATTATTAATTGTATTTCCGCTCTGTGGAATCCTGCTCACATCAGCATTCGGGATACAGATCTTTTATCAGTTTACAACAAACCTAATATCTAATTTATTCTTGTTTATTCTGTTCGTCATACTGGCAGCATTTTTACTCGGAGCATTTCATTCCTCGATCATCAGCAAAAAAAAGGCTGTCGGTAATTTTATCGGATTATCGATTCTAACAGTTTTACTATCACTCTCCTGCACAGGATCTTATATCGGATCATATCTTACGCAGGCTGCATCACTGCATTCGATTTTAGGACCTTATCTAACTCTCACGGGATTTGTCTCGGCTTTTGTTCTTCCGGTTGCAATCATCCTTATTTTTATAACATGGAATCCTGCAACACCCAAGCAAGCTCACCGGCTACTGCTACTTAACCGAATCACAGGTTTTTTCATTTTGGCTTATTCCCTGACTTTTTTATCCATAGCAGATCTTATATACGGCAAACATTTACTAAATCGGGAAATTTTCCTTGTTTTATGGATAATCATTTTCTCACTTTTAGGAATATATCTGATCGGGAAACTAAAATTTACTCACGACAAAGAGACTCCGTCGATAAGCGTCGGAAGATTTTTTCTTGCCATATTGACTTTTAGCTTTACACTGTACATGGTACCGGGTCTTTTGGGTGCTCCATTAAAAGAAATAGGGGCTTTAGTTCCTCCTCTCTATGCACAAGACTTCAATCTTTACACAAAAGATTTCGGCAATCATTTCGACAACTATAATGAAGGTATGGAATACGCCAAAAATTCCGAGAAACCCGTATTACTCGAATTTTCCGGATATGGCTGTGCAGAAAGCCGGAAAATGGAAGCTTCGGTGTGGACTTATCCACGCATCAAACACTTGCTCGATCAAGAATTCGTCGTCATACGACTAATGGTAGATGACAAAACCAAACTCCCAAAAGCAGAAATCATTTCTATCGACGGGAAACCGACGAAAATTACGACTTTCGGAGAAAAATGGCAAGCTTTGCAACAAATAAAATTCGGAAGCGAATCCCAACCTTACCAAGTAATTCTTACTCCCAAAGGCAACCCTTTAAGTTCTGCATACGGCTATAGTATCGATATAAAACAATATATAAATTTCTTAAATAACGGTCTGAACCGTTTTAAACAACAATTAAAATGACGAAACATAGTAAAGAGGAAAAGATGGAGGCATTCGGCCGCTTTCTGGACATTCTGGATGAATTAAGAGAAAAATGTCCGTGGGACAAGAAGCAGACTAATGAAAGCTTACGAACAAATACAATAGAAGAAACTTATGAATTATGCGATGCAATCATAAAAAACGATATCGACGGCATTCGTAAAGAATTGGGAGATGTTTTATTACATATTGCATTTTATGCGAAAATAGCTGAAGAAAAAGATCAATTCGATATAGCTGACGTATGTCATTCATTATGTGATAAACTGATTTACAGACACCCTCATGTATTCGGAGACACCGATGCTGCAACCTCTAATCAAGTAGAACAAAACTGGGAACAGTTAAAGCTAAAAGAGAAAGGCGGAAATAAGACTGTTCTTGAAGGAGTACCTTCGGCTCTTCCGGCAATGGTCAAGGCTCACCGCATTCAAGACAAAGCAAGAAATGTCGGGTTCGACTGGGAAGAACGCAGTCAAGTGTGGGAAAAAGTAAAAGAAGAATTTCAAGAGTTACAGACCGAAATCGAAAATATGGAAACAGACAAGATGGAGGCTGAATTCGGAGATCTATTATTCAGCATCATCAACGCCGGACGTCTATATAAAATCAATCCGGAAAATGCGTTGGAACGTACGAATCAAAAATTCATACGTCGTTTTAACTATCTCGAACAGCACACAATTCAACAAGGACGCAACTTAAAAGACATGACTTTGTCCGAAATGGATGCGATTTGGGATGAAGCGAAGAAAAAAGGCTTATAATTTATCGCATACGACGACGGAATTCTGCACAAACAATGGCAGTTGCAATCGCGACATTAAGGGATTCCGTCGTTTCCCTTCCCTGCGGATAATTAGGAATAAAAAGACGTTTTGAAATACAACGTTCTAAATTTTCAGATATGCCTTTCCCTTCATTTCCCATCACAATAATTCCATGTGAAGTCAACTCAGACTTATATATATCTTCACCATTCAAGAACGTTCCATAAACCGGAATCTTTACCGTTTCAAAAAGATCCTTTAAATCTACGTAACAAACCTTCACTCTCGCCAAGGCCCCCATTGTCGCCTGTACGGTCTTAGGATTATATATATCTGCACAACCCAAAGAACAAAAAATATTCTCAATACCATACCAATCTGCCAAACGGATAATTGTCCCCATATTTCCCGGATCTTGTACCGTATCTAAAGCAATAGAGAGACATCCGTCCAAACTCTCGAAATTTATAGAATAATCAGGAATACGATAAACGGCAATTACGTCTTGCGGGGTCTTCTGCAATGACACCTTTTTGATCTCTTCCGAAGACACTTCTATAATTTCTTCAGCCCTTAATCCCGGATGCTCCTCAAGCCAAGAAGCCGTTGCAACCAATAATCTGCAATCAAAACTTCTTATCGTATCATTTACCAATTTATTTCCTTCGGCAACGAAACATGCTGTTTCCCGTCGAGCTTTTTTCTGCTCAAGAGAATGGACAAATTTTATTTTATTTTTACTCAACATATATCAGATACATACAAATAAGCGATTTTCAATCACTTTTTAACAACCCGAACGAAATTCAAACAGGTTCTAAAAATACATTCATGTTATTTACCGTTTCAAAGATAAAGAATCTTTTTCCATTTCTGAATGAAAATAGCATAGAAGGCTTCAATATCCAATAGAAAAGTGTAAATTTGTATTTATTATCAAACTTAAAATTCGATATTTATGAAATATATAGGAGCACACGTAAGCGCTTCGGGAGGTGTAGAAAATGCACCGGAAAACGCATTTAAGATAGGAGCTACGGCATTTGCCTTATTTACAAAAAATCAAAGGCAATGGAAATCTTCACCGCTTTCCAGAGAAAGCATCGATTTATTTCATGAACGATGCGAAAAATATAATTATACAGCAGCACAAATATTACCGCATGACAGTTATTTGATTAACCTCGGACACCCTACGAACGAAGGAATCGAAAAATCAAGAGAAGCTTTCCTTGACGAAATGCAACGTTGCGAACAGTTAGGCCTGCGACTATTGAACTTCCATCCGGGAAGCCATTTGAAAGAAATATCGCTCGAAACATGTCTCGACCGCATTGCTGACTCTATCAATATGACATTGGATGCGACACACGATGTAACGGCCGTAATAGAAAATACAGCAGGACAAGGATCTAATGTCGGTTATGCATTCGAGCATCTCGCCTATATTATAGATAAAGTAGAAGATAAAAGCCGTGTCGGCGTATGCATAGATACGTGCCATACCATAGCCGGAGGATATGACCTCACGACCGAAGAAAGTTATGAAGCGACTTTCCGAAAATTTGATGAAATCATCGGATTCAAATATTTACGAGGAATGCATCTTAACGATTCTAAAAAAGGTTTAGGATCTCATGTAGACAGACATGACAGTTTAGGGAAAGGCATTCTCGGAAAAGAATTGTTCCGCCGCATCATGCAAGACCCTCGAATGGATAATATTCCGCTGATTCTCGAAACTCCTGATGAATCGATCTGGGCAGAAGAAATTCAATGGCTAAAAGAACAGATATAAAATTTGGGTTTATTTAGGAGAAAAAAAATGATATATAGCTGAAAAGACGTACATTTGCATAAAATTGGTGGAAATATATCCGAATTTTAATATAGAAAAGATGAACTCGGAAGATAAACAATTAACATTGGACAAACGTTATATACGTATGGCTCTTATTTGGGCGGAAAATTCATATTGTAAACGCAGAAAAGTCGGAGCGCTTATCGTTAAAGAAAAAATGATAATATCGGACGGATATAACGGAACTCCTGCAGGATTTGAAAATGTTTGCGAAGACGAAAACGACCGTACATACCCATACGTTTTACATGCCGAAGCAAACGCAATCACGAAAGTCGCACGATCGAATAATAGCAGTGATGGAGCAACCCTATATGTCACATCTTCACCATGCATAGAATGTGCCAAACTGATCATTCAATCCGGAATACGCCGAGTCGTTTTTTCAGAATATTATAGACTGAATGATGGAATAGACCTCTTAAAAAAAGCCGGAATAGAAGTTGATTTTGTTGAGGTCAAATAGTGAAACCAACATTAAAAGCAGACTCTTAAATTAATATATAGAAGTTTTACAGGTAATATCGATTATGAAGAAAAAAACCGCAATCTGGCTTCCTTTTATCATTGCAATAAGTATCGTTTTGGGAATTTGTATAGGACGTTTTTACCATCAAGCCAGTACAATAGGTTCTCGTATTTTTGCAAAACAGAATAAAATAGAAACTCTATTGAGCATCATCCAAAGTCAATATGTCGATACAGTAAATATCAACAAGCTGGTAGAAAACGCAATGCCTAAAATTATCGGAGAATTAGATCCCCATTCTGCATATATTCCAGCCAAAGATCTGCTCAGCGTAAATGAAGAACTGGAGGGAAGCTTCAGCGGTATCGGCATACAATTCAGTATATTGAACGATACGATTACGGTAGTCAGTGTTATACCCGGCGGACCATCAGAAAAAGCAGGGATTCTCCCGGGAGACCGAATTGTTACGATCAACGATACGGTTTTTGTGGGTAAAAGCGTAGAACCTATGGATAAAGTAATGAAGAAGCTGAGAGGTCTAAAAGACTCTAAAGTTGATTTAGGTATAAAACGTTCATCGGCAAAGAAACTGCTTAATTTTACCATCACTCGAGGCGACATTCCTGTCAATAGCGTAGATGTATCATTCAAAATAAATGACAAAACAGGATATCTGAAGATCAGTAAATTCGGGCGTAATACTTACAATGAATTTATGAATGCTTTGGCTAAATTGCGAAAGGAAGGTGCTGACCGATATATTATCGATTTACGGGGCAATACAGGAGGATACATGGATGCCGCAATTAAAATGGTTAATGAGTTTCTTCCCAAAGACCAATTGATTGTATATACCGAAGGAAAGGCTTTTCCCCGCAGTGAAGGAAACGAAGCCTACTCGGACGGGACAGGGGCTTTTCAAAATAATCAAATGGTCGTACTTATGGATGAATGGTCTGCATCTGCAAGCGAAATTTTTGCAGGAGCAATTCAAGATAATGACCGCGGCACGATAGTAGGAAGACGTTCATTCGGGAAAGGACTGGTACAACAGCAGATTCCTTTTTCCGATGGATCGGCTATACGCTTGACCATCGCCAGATATTATACCCCTTCCGGAAGATCGATACAAAAAGAGTATAAGATGGGGGATATAGAAGATTACAATCAAGATCTGATGAACCGTTTCTTGCATGGAGAATTTGATACAAAAGACAGCATCAAGCTAAACGATTCCTTAAGCTACGAAACTCGAAACGGACGCATTGTATATGGCGGAGGCGGTATTATGCCGGACATATTCGTACCCCGAGATACAATCGGTATTACGTCCTACCTGAACAATGTCGTAAATAACGGTATTATTTATCAGTTCGCTCTGGAATATACGAATAAACACAGAAAAGAACTATCTCAATTTAAAGATTACGGAAGTCTATTGCAATATTTGAAACGGAAACCTTTACTTGATGAGTTTGTTATATATGCCGCATCAAAAGGAGTAAAACCCCGTCCGGTATATATTAATATTTCCCGAAAAATAATAAATAACCAATTACATGCTTATATAGCCCGGAATTTATTGGGAGATGAAGCATTTTATCCGATATTGATGCTGGAAGATAAAACATTTCTGAAAGCAGTAGATATTCTTGATGAAAATAAAGGTTTTCCGGAAATACCTGATAAATAAAAAATAAAGTCATGTGCAAGAAGTCTGACATCAGAATGAGCATAAAAGACCTAAAAAAAAATATAACGGCAGAAGAGCGAACCCGATTCTCGGAACAGATCAGATGTCGTATAGAACAGTTGCCGGAATTTAAACAGGCAAAAACGATTCTTTTATATCATTCTTTACCGGATGAAGTAGATACTTCTTCTTTTTTGAGATTATGGAAAGAAGATAAACGCCTCTTACTTCCAGCCGTAAAAGGGGACAATCTGATAATCAGAAATTATCATCCGGAAAAACTCAAAACAGGACGTTACGGAATCATCGAGTCTCAAGGAGACAGAATTACCGATCTTTCGGTTATAGATATGATCATTATTCCGGGAGTCGCTTTCGACAAAAAACGTAATCGGCTGGGACGAGGCAAAGGATATTACGACAGGTTACTATCACAAGTTGAAACATGCAAAATAGGAATCTGTTACGATTGTCAGATTACAGACTTTTTGCCTGTAGAGAAACATGATATTCCGATGGACTACATAATCACGGAATCGGGAATCATATAACTGTGTGAATATTTAAACTTTCTAATAATTAAAGAATATGCCTTTAGTATATGCAGATATGAAGCTCTGCGACATCATATTGCACGAACCGACATTGATACCCGTATTAAACCGGTTCGGGATCACATTAGGTATAGGAGACAAGAGTATCCGCTCGGTTTGTGAAGAAAATTCTCTCGATACGGATTTCTTTCTCACAATACTAAACACATTCATCAATGAAGAGTTTTTTCCGGAAAACAGGCTAAAAACGTTTTGTGCGACTCAAATAGTGGACTATCTGACAAAAACCAACATTTATTATGAGTGCTTTCAGTTACCTAATATTGAGCGACATTTCAATTCGCTCATTCAGCACAGTGGGACTTCGGGAAACAATCTCGAATTGATACATCAATTTTTTCTGAAAGTGAAAAATGAGTTATTGAGCCGTATCGAGCATGACCGGGCTGTATGGTTTCCCGAAATAAAACTACTGTCTGAAAAAATAGGCAACCAACGTCCCGATGGAATAAAACTTCCGACAAAAGGATCGTATGATGAGCAAAACTCTTTAGAAGAAAAGCTTCATGATCTCACCAGTTTGTTCGTTATGCATTTGTCCGGGACGATAGATCCGAACCTCTGCTATGGGGTAATTTTCGCGATTTATACGCTTGAAAAAGATATAAAACAACATAACCGCATTCGCAACAGAATTTTGTTACCGATGAATGAAGCTATGAAACGAGGAAAAAACGACAATTAAAACCAATCAGGCTTAATGTTACATAATAAAGATATTGCGATTATCTCTCCTGTTACATTGATCAATATCGGATTGAAACAAATTCTAACCGATTATTTTTCTGCCGGAAATATCACGGTATATACCGATACCGAATATTTCTTATCAAAATCTCCGGAGAAATATGATCTATACTTCACATTTCCGGATACATTTCTGCTCCATTATGATTTTTTTCTTCCGCGTAAAGGAAAAACCATTCTGCTGACAGAGTGTACTTATCCGCAAACGGACTTTTCTAATATAGAATACCAGCTTTGCATACGCTCGGAACAAAACTCTCTGATCGAACAATTACAAAACCTGATCGAACGCACATGTCAAAAATTTTCGAATGAAAGTCAGGAAGAACTGTCCCCCAGAGAAATAGAGGTATTACAACTCATAGCACAAGGATTTCTTAATAAAGAGATTGCAGACCGACTCAATATCAGTATCAATACGGTCTTGAGCCACAGAAAAAACATCACAGCCAAATTGGGAATAAAAAGTGTGTCCGGACTCAGTTTTTATGCAATGATGAACGGATATGTTTCTTCTGCAGAAATTGAATAAACGAAAATAATTAATTAAAATAAGAAAGTAATGAAATTACGCAGTGTAACAACAATTATTTTATTGTCAGTATTCGGGTTGATAACGTATGCCCAACAAATGGCATCTCTGCCTATCGACCCGAAAGTTAAATATGGGAAACTGGAAAACGGACTGACCTATTATATTCGTCATAACGCATTTCCTAAAAATAGAGCCGAATTTTATATCGCACAAAACGTCGGTTCGATATTAGAAAACGACAGACAAAGAGGTCTTGCTCATTTTCTGGAACACATGGCCTTTAACGGAAGTAAAAATTTTCCAGGCAAATCGATGCTGAATTATTTAGAATCGAATGGAGTAAAATTCGGAACAGACGTAAATGCATATACATCATTCGACGAGACGGTTTACAATATATCAAATGTTCCGGTAAACCGTGAAGGTATCGTTGATTCATGTCTGCTCATCTTACACGACTGGTCTAATGCCATTGCCTTGGAAGACAAAGAAATCGATGAAGAACGGGGGGTAATTAGAGAAGAATGGAGAACCCGAACCAACGCCAACATGCGTATTCTCGAAAAACTTATTCCACAGGTATTCGCAGGTAGCCAATATGCCAACCGTATGCCTATCGGGACAATGGATATAGTTATGAACTTTCCTTACCAAACATTAAAAGATTATTATCACAAATGGTATCGTCCCGACTTACAAGGAATTATTATTGTAGGAGATATAGATGCAGATAAAACAGAAAAAAAACTAAAGGAAATTTTCAATACCATTCCCAAACCGGAAAATGCTGCCGAACGAATCTACTATACTGTCCCCGACAATAAAGAACCGATTATCGCCATTGCAAAAGATAAAGAAGCTACAGGTAGTCAAGTGACCGTATATTACAAACACAAACCTATGACCAAAGAGCTGAAAGCTACTATTGCAGGTATTGCCGGTATTTACCTTAAATCGGTCACTTCAATGATGCTGAACGATCGTCTAAAAGAAATATCAGAAAAGCCGAATGCCCCTTTCATGTCTGCATACAGCTATGACGCAAATTTTATTGTTTCCAAAACAATGGATGCATTTACGACTATGGCTGTCAGTAAAGAGGGAGAAACTCAAAAAGCACTTAAGGCTCTTCTCCAAGAAACCGAACGTGTAAACCGATTTGGGTTCACCGAATCGGAATATGAACGGGCAAAGGCTAATCTGTTGAGTATGATCGAAAGTATGTATAAAGAACGGGAAAAGCAAAAGAATAATTCTTATGTTGAAGAATATGTCAGCCATTTTACAGATGGAGGATCAATATGCGGTATCGAAACCGACTATATGCTTTTAAATAAAGTCGCTGCTTCTACCGGTATCGAACAAGTAAACAAATACATACAAGACCTTATCGGAGAAGAAAATATCGTAGTTACTATTACCGGACCAGAAAAAGACGGGGTTTCATATCCATCGGAAGCAGAAATACTGACTCTTTTAAAAGAGATTAAAAATGAGGAACTTCAACCCTATACCGATAAAGTTTCGAACGAACCGTTAATCAGCCACGAACCTAAAGCCGGAAGCATAATAAAAACGACTACCGACAAAAAATTCGGTACAACGATATGGACTCTGTCAAACGGGGCTAAAGTCGTTATCAAACCAACGACGTTTAAAGATGACGAAATCTTAATGACCGGCATCAGCAAAGGCGGAAATCTGTTATATGAAGACAAAGATATTTCCAACCTGAAAATATTCAATAATATCATCGATTTGGGAGGATTAGGAAACTTTAATAACATAGATCTGAAAAAAGTATTGGCCGGGAAAAACGTATCTCTGAGCATAGGACTGGATGACCGCTCTGAAATCGTTAACGGAAGTTCTACTCCTAAAGATTTGGTTACATTAATGCAGTTGCTTTATCTCTCATTTACAGATCAACATAAAGATCCGGAAGCTGTAGAAGCATGGAAAAGCAAAATAAAGGACATGTTGAAAAATGCCAGCGCCAATCCTCGTGCAGCTTTCAAAGATTCTCTCAATGTAGCTCTATATAAAGAGAACCCGAGAAAAATGAGTCTGAAACCTGAAGAAATAGACCAGACCGACTATGACAGGATATTGCAAATATGGAAAGAACGGTTTGGAGACGCTTCTGATTTCACATTTACGTTTGTCGGAAATATTGATGAGAAAGAACTGAAACCGCTGGTAGAAAAATACATTGCTTCTCTCCCATCTACATACAGCAAAGAAAAACCGGGTACGGATAAAGTGGGAATTCGCATGGATAATTATACTAACCATTTTGAAAAATCCATGCAGACCCTGACTTCAACAGTATATGGGGCGTATGTAGGCAAATGTAAATACTCTTTGGAAAACAACATAAAACTGAACATGTTCGACCAAATTATGGATATTGTTTACACAGCGACCATTCGAGAGGAAGAAGGCGGAACATACGGAGTCGGGACTCAATCTGTCCTTTCTAAAGAAACAGACACGTGGATGTTCCTTTTCGGGTTCGACACAAATCCCGAAATGCAGGAAAAACTCCAGAAACGAGCTATTTCTGAATTGGAAAAGACCATAAATGAAGGACCTTCGGAAAAAGATTTCAATAAAGTAAAAGAATACATGCTGAGAAGTCATACGGAAAATTTGCATGAAAATAAATACTGGTTAGGAGTAATCAATACATATAACCGGTACGGTATTGATAATATGTCGGGATTCGAAGATATTGTAAAAAAACAGACTCCGGAAAGTATCCAAAAATTAATGAAAAAGTTATTTTCAAAAGCCGCATTTATTGAAGTTTCGATGAAAGGTGTACAAGAATAAGTTTCTAACACCTCATAAAATAACAACTATTACAAAAGCGCCATGCCTTGTTTTTCTGAGGCATGGCGTTCTTATATTCCATTTTTTATTCTTAAATTCGCCTCCGGACAATCCATTCCCGTCGAATTTATAAAAACACATAATATTTACATAACACACACTATCATGAAAAAGATTTTTCTATCAAGCACTTTTCTAATCATGTGCGCTCTTCTGGTAAAAGCTGAAAATCTAAAGCTATGGTACAAACAGCCTGCGACACAATGGGTCGAAGCTTTACCCTTAGGAAATTCCCGACTGGGAGCAATGGTCTACGGAATTCCAGATAACGAAGAAATTCAACTAAATGAAGAGACTGTATGGGGAGGCGGCCCACACCGCAATGACAATCCGGAAGCAAAAGACATTCTGCCAGAAGTACGACGTCTCATTTTCGAAGGTAAATCAAAAGAGGCCAAACCAATCATGGAAAAAAAATTCAGGACTCCCCGCAACGGAATGCCTTACCAAACCATAGGAAGTTTAAAGTTACATTTTGACGGACATGAAAATTACACAGATTACTACCGAGACTTAGATTTAACAAGAGCTGTTGCTACCACTCGTTACAAAGTAAACGGTGTAACCTATACACGAGAGTTATTTACGTCATTTGCCGATAATGTAGTAATCATGCAAATCACTAGTGATAAACAAGGTGCTTTGAACTTTACAGCCGACTATGTATCACCGTTAGAACACACCGTTTTCACTCAAAAGGGAAAATTAATTCTATCAGGAAAAGGTGCTGATCATGAAGGCGTGCCCGGTGTTATCCGACTTGAAAACCAGACATTCATAAAAACGACAGACGGCAAAGTAAAAACTTCGGACAATAAAATTTCAGTTTCCGATGCAACGACCGCTACTATCTATATTTCAGCCGCTACAAACTTTGTTAATTACAATGATGTAAGTGCAAATGAGCATAAACGTGCAGACGCTTATATGAAAGCAGCACTAAAGAAACCTTATGAAAAAGCTTTGGCCGATCACATTGCTTACTATAAAAAGCAATACGATCGAGTAACATTGGATCTCGGCACGTCTAAAGAGGCACAAGAAGAGACCCATTTACGAGTAAAAAACTTTAAAAACGGGAATGATGTCTCCCTCGCCGTATTAATGTTCCAATTCGGACGTTATTTACTCATATCTTCATCCCAGCCCGGAGGTCAACCGGCAAATCTTCAAGGAATCTGGAACGAAAAATTACAAGCTCCGTGGGACGGTAAATACACGATAAACATCAATACAGAGATGAATTACTGGCCTGCAGAAGTAACCAATCTTAGTGAAACACATGAACCTCTGATCCAAATGGTTAAAGAGCTTTCGGTAAGCGGACAAGAGACTGCAAAAGAGATGTACGGTTGCAACGGATGGGTAACACACCACAATACAGACTTATGGCGCAGCTGCGGCCCTGTCGATGGTGCAGATTATGTATGGCCCAATGGTGGAGCTTGGCTCTCTCAACACGTCTGGCAACATTATCTTTACACCGGAGATAAGGAATATCTGCAAGATGTTTACCCGGCACTAAAAGGCGTTGCCGATTTTTTCCTCGATTTTTTGACAGAACACCCAACATATAAATGGATGGTAACCGTACCGTCAAGTTCTCCGGAACATGGACCGAGAGGTAACGGTAACTCTATCGTAGCCGGTTGCACGATGGACAATCAGATCGCATTCGACGCTCTCTCAAACGCCTTGCAAGCAACTAAAATATTAAATGGAGATGCGGATTACTGCAATAAATTGCAAAATATGATAGATCGCCTTGCTCCTATGCAAATCGGCCAGTATAACCAATTACAAGAATGGCTTCAAGACGTAGATGATCCCAATAATGACCACCGTCACGTTTCACATCTATACGGTCTATATCCCAGCAATCAAATTTCACCGTACAATCATCCCGAACTTTTCCAAGCTGCCCGCAACTCTTTAGTTTACAGAGGCGATAAAGCGACAGGCTGGTCTATCGGATGGAAAATTAATTTATGGGCACGTTTGTTAGACGGTAACCACGCCTACAAAATCATACAAAACATGTTGATGCTGGTAGAAAAGGGTAATAATGACGGAAGAACATACCCGAATCTCTTTGATGCACATCCACCTTTCCAAATAGACGGGAACTTCGGATATACGGCCGGTGTAGCCGAAATGTTACTACAAAGTCACGACGGGGCTGTACATTTGTTGCCGGCCTTACCCGATGTGTGGCGCAAAGGAAGTGTAAACGGCCTTATGGCACGCGGAGGTTTTGAAGTCAGTATGGACTGGGACGGTGTACAACTCAATAAAGCCCGTATATTATCAAAGCTCGGAGGAAACCTGCGAATTCGCTCTTACGTTCCTTTAAAAGGAGATGGAATAAAGCCGGCCAAAGGTAATAACCCTAACCCCCTTTACCAAACGGCAAACATAAAAACTCCCTTAATTTCTCCGAAAATCAATCCCCAATATCCTCTATTATACAAAGTGTATGAATATGATATAATGACAGAACCCGGAAAGACTTACGAAGTAGAGCGAGACGGGAAACATTAATAACAATCATTATAAAATGCCGGTACTTTCAAATAAAGAATATCGGCATTTTTTATAAAATTTAAATTACGATATAAAAACCTGTCATCTAAATTTTCCGATAAAAATATTATCAGGTCATTTTTATATTTTCTTCCGATCTATGTTATTGGCAATATCGGTACAATTTCTCCAGAGGGAAATCGACTATTTATGGAAATTTTTTTCAAATTCTACCTGAGTAAAGTTTAAATAAGTTCTAAGCTGTTACAAATTAACGCGATTAACCGAATATTGAATTTTGTTTATATAGAAAAATCGTTGTTTTCGGAACTATTTTCAAAATAAAAGGCTACATTTGCGTGAATAAAACAAATCTTTTTAAGTATGGCTAAGATAAAAGGTGCTGTTGTAGTGAACAACGAGCGTTGCAAAGGATGCGAACTTTGCGTTGTGGCATGTCCTGCTGACGTGTTGGCTCTCCAGCCGAAAGAGGTAAACGATAAAGGGTATCATTATGCATACATGAAAAATCCCGATAATTGTATCGGATGTGCCAGTTGCGGTTATGTTTGTCCCGACGGATGTATTACCGTATATAAAGTAAAACTATAAACGAGAGTCTCCCACTCTCTTCACTTTAAAATAAGAACAAGATATGACAGAAGATGTAAAATTAATGAAGGGAAACGAGGCAATAGCCCATGCTGCCATACGTTATGGAGCAGACGGATATTTCGGTTACCCTATCACTCCGCAATCTGAGATTATGGAGACATTAATGGAATTGAAACCTTGGGAGACTACCGGCATGGTGGTACTTCAAGCAGAAAGCGAAGTAGCTGCAATCAATATGGTTTATGGTGGTGCCGGATGCGGAAAAGCCGTGATGACATCATCTTCAAGTCCGGGAGTCAGTTTGAAACAAGAAGGTATTTCATATATTGCAGGAGCCGAACTTCCCTGCCTTATCGTTAACGTCATGCGAGGAGGTCCCGGTTTAGGAACTATACAACCGAGTCAGGCAGACTATTTCCAAACAGTGAAAGGAGGAGGACACGGAGATTATCGTCTTATTACTTTAGCACCGGCCTCAGTACAAGAGATGGCAGACTTCGTCGCTTTAGGCTTCGATCTGGCTTTTAAATATAATAATCCCGCCATAATTCTTGCAGACGGTATTATCGGTCAAATGATGGAAAAAGTGGTTTTGCCGCCTTTCCGGCCACGTCGCACCGAAGAAGAGATACGTAAACAAATGCCTTGGGCAACTCAAGGTAAACTAGCCGGACACAAACGGAACGTTATCACATCTTTGGAACTCGACCCGGCTATCATGGAAGAAAACAATATTCGTTTTCAAGCCAAATACCGCAAAATAGAAGAAGCGGAAGTGCGCTATGAAGAGATCGGTTGCGAAAATGCCGATTATTTAATGATAGCATTCGGTTCAATGGCCCGTATTTGTCTGAAAACACAAGAAATGGCCCTCGCAGAAGGCATAAAAGTAGGGGTATTGCGTCCGATCACATTATGGCCCTTCCCATCGAAAATCATTGCCGAATATGCAAATAAGGTAAAAGGTATGATTTCGGTAGAATTAAATGCCGGGCAAATGGTCGAAGATATACGCTTGGCCGTCAACGGAAAAGTTAAAGTCGAACATTTCGGCCGCTTAGGAGGAATCGTTCCTACTCCGGATGAAGTGCTCAATGCTCTTAAACAGAAATTGATGTAATCCGGCATTTCCTTTTTACAAAGGATAAAATCGAAACCTTTTTACAAAAGAGTACAAAAGTATTCTTACAGACGATTAAAAACTCAAGATTATGGATGTAAACGAAATCATAAAACCCGAAAACCTCGTATATGACAAACCGAGGCTGATGAACGATAATCCCATGCACTATTGTCCGGGATGCAGCCACGGAGTTGTCCACAAACTTGTCGCCGAAGTTATCGATGAAATGGGAATGGAAGAACAAGCCATCGGTATCGCTCCGGTAGGTTGTGCTGTGTTTGCCTACAATTATATCGACATCGACTGGCTCGAAGCGGCACACGGACGTGCACCGGCAATAGCGACCGCCGTAAAACGTCTGAATCCGTCAAAAATGGTATTTACATATCAAGGTGACGGAGACTTAGCCGCTATCGGTACGGCAGAAACTATTCATGCTTGCAACCGAGGGGAAAACATCGTTATCATATTCATTAATAACGCAATCTACGGTATGACCGGCGGACAGATGGCGCCTACGACATTAGAAGGAATGGTAACGGCAACTTGCCCTTACGGAAGAAATGTAGAATTAAATGGTTATCCGCTAAAAATATCAAATCTCGTAGCACAATTAGACGGGACATGTTATGTTACACGTCAAAGCGTGCACACGGCTGCTGCCGTAAAAAAAGCGAAGAAAGCATTACGTCAGGCTTTTGAGAACTCTATGGCACGCAAAGGGACTTCATTGGTCGAATTTGTTTCGACTTGTAACTCCGGATGGAAAATGACTCCGGATCAAGCAAATAAATGGATGGAACAAAACATGTTTGCCAAATACCCGTTAGGAGATTTGAAAAATGAATAATTTGTAAAAACCGATCACAATGAAAGAAGAAATAATTATAGCCGGTTTCGGTGGGCAAGGTGTCCTTTCTATGGGTAAAATTCTGGCTTATTCGGGTCTTATGGAAGATAAAGAGGTAAGTTGGATGCCTTCTTACGGACCTGAACAACGTGGCGGAACAGCCAATGTAACTGTTATTTTAAGTGATGAACGTATCAGTTCTCCCGTATTGAATACTTTCGACGTCGCTATTATTCTGAATCAGCCGTCTTTAGAGAAATTTGAAAACAAAGTAAAGCCAGGCGGAATCCTAATATACGACGGTTACGGAATACACCACGCTCCTACTCGAAAAGATATCGATATATATCGTATAGATGCCATGGACACTGCAATCGAAATGGAAAATTCGAAAGCATTCAATATGATCGTGCTCGGCGGATTGTTGAAAGTAAAACCGATGGTATCTCTTGAAAATGTGCTGAAAGGGTTGAAGAAGTCTTTACCCGAACGGCATCATAAATTGATTCCGATGAACGAACAGGCTATTTTGAAAGGAATGGAAATTATCCGGAAAGTATAAAATCTATACCATACAAACCGGACAAGGCGACCGCTTTTATAAAGTAGCCGCCTTTTTTATTTTATCCAATACTATTGAAAATAAGACCTAATAATATTTTCACATTCTCAAATACATTAAAAACAAATACATTATGTTTGTTTTATGTCAAATGATTCCTATTTTTGCATTATCACTATTCTAAACACACACATAATGAAAACACTTAAATTATTTTTTTTCTGTGTTCTTTGCGCTATAACGGCACAAGCGAACAATTACAAAAGTATCCGGGATTTCAACGTATTGCCAACCAATACACCGGAAGTAAACAAACAAAATCTCCAAAAAGCAATAGATTGGGCGGCTCAATCGGGAACGGCCTTATTTGTCGATCCATCGGAGACCCCCTATCCCGTAAACGGAGGAATAATTTTGAAAAAGAATGTTTCTCTGATCGGAGTGCACGGCCCTACGGGAAGAGGAACTAAGCATCCCTCAAAAAATCATCCCGTAGGTTCGGTATTCAGCATTACCGATAAAGACAACCCTTTCATTTCCGTACAATCGGCAACTCAAATACGAGGTATCCAATTCTGGTATCCGGAACAAACTCACACAAAAGCCGATGAAATCATAAAATATAAACCGACTATCCAAATGTGTTCCGATCAAAGAGCTCACGGTGTTACTCTGTCTTGTCTCACATTTTACGGAGAATATACTGCCATGGACTTTACTGCAACCCGAAAAAACACAAGCGAACTGGTGCTTATCGAACATTGCTACGGTTATCCATTAAGTGGACAATTTATCCGAATCGATTATTGTTATGACATCCCCCGAATTTTACACTGTCATGTAAATCCGGCAAATATGAGGGAATTCGGCCGTTCATTCAAACGGGAAATTATCGATGCCGTAATTGCAAATCAAACCTATGCTTTTTATATAGACCATACAGATAATGCACAGTTGATGGATGTATTCACATTCGGGACATACGGTGGGATATATTTAGGAGCTGAATCATACGGACAGTTAACAAATTTCAATCTCGACTGCGTCACAATAGGTATCTACAAGAACGGATCGGGCACAAAAAACCGAAACTGGCAAATCGCTCAAGGCTCGATTATCGCTAATGCCGGAAAATCGATAGGAGAGATACATCCCATTGTCATTGAAGGACAAGGGCACACGGCAATATCGAATGTAGAAGCTTTTTCGGGAATGAACGGAGCTCTCACCGCAATCGGACAATCTTATGATTATTTACTTGTAAAAGGGGATAAACGGTTAACAATATCTATGTTTGGCTGCCGGATGAGAAACTATGTATCTAAAAATCCCATTACTGTACAAAACAAACAGGCAAAAATTCAAGCAGTAGCTTGCATAGATAAAAACGAAGAGTTATACAATAAGATCATCAAATAAATTTCTAATTATATTATTCTCTTTTATATATCGGACCTTTCAAGGTATTTCTCATAACTATCGGTTATAATATTAAAATTTGAATAAACGGACATTTTTCAGAAACCAATTATTACGTATCTTTGTTAATATAATTACGTATTTATTTCTAACATAAAATATTCAAGGTTATGAATTACCTAACAGACAAAAAACTGACAATCGTAGGAGCTGCCGGAATGATCGGCTCAAACATGGCTCAAACGGCATTAATGATGAAACTAACCCCAAACATTTGTCTTTATGATCCTTATGCGCCGGCTCTCGAAGGTGTTGCCGAAGAAATGCTTCAATGCGGTTTTGAAGGAGCAAATATCACTTTTACCAGCAATATAAAAGATGCTCTTACGGGAGCTGACTATGTCGTTTCTTCCGGAGGCGCTGCCCGTAAAGCCGGAATGACCCGTGAAGATCTACTAAAAGGTAATGCAGAAATAGCAGCCCAATTCGGAAAAGATCTGCGCAACTATTGTCCGAATGTAAAACATGTCGTTGTCGTATTTAACCCTGCAGACATTACAGGTCTGATAACTTTACTTTATTCAGGATTAAAACCTTCTCAAGTTTCGACTTTAGCAGCTCTTGACAGTACCCGTTTACAAAATGAATTGGTAAAATATTTTAAGATTCCGGCTTCCGAAATAAAAAATTGTCGGACTTATGGCGGTCACGGAGAACAAATGGCGGTATTCGCTTCAACAACTACAATAAAAGGCAGTGCTCTTTCTTCTTTAATAGGAAGTGAACAATTGCCGGAAGCTGAATGGAAAGAAATAAAACAAAAGGTTATACAAGGCGGTAAACATATTATCGATTTAAGAGGACGTTCTTCGTTCCAGAGTCCGGCTTATTTATCCATTGAGATGATTGCTGCTGCCATGGGTGGTGCTCCATTCCGCTGGCCGGCCGGAGTATATGTACATTCTGGCAAATTTAACCATATCATGATGGCAATGGAGACTGCTATTACAAAAGACGGCATATCTTATAAAGAAGTAAAAGGCAATGCCACTGAAGAAAAAGAACTTGAAAGCAGTTACGAACACTTGTGTAAACTCCGGGATGAAGTTATCGCGATGGGTATAATTCCTCCTATCAACGAATGGCACAAACTTAATTCCAATATAGATTGAGAAAGGGGGTGTGCCAAAACTCAATTTTTGAAGATATGAACTTATAATTTGAAATTTGAGCACCCTTAAAAGGCCTAAAAAAGGGGCGTATCATTACTCAATACAGAGCTTGATATGACCCTTTTTTAATGTCATAGTTACAATCTATAACTTTTCGGAGGGGACATTTTAGTTTTGACACTCCCCCTTTTTATAACTCCATTCCCTTGTTTTTCGAAATCATTCAGGAACAATTTCTTTGATTACCGAATTATTATCCCCCTAAAATCGATATTGACCGTACGAGTATAATCAGACGGTATTCCTCTTTTCTTTCCCGGAATCCACTTCGGCATATTACTTATCACGCGTATAGCTTCTTTAGCTAATTCTGGTGCTGTACTTTTTGTCACTTTTATATCTGATAACGTACCATCAGACTTTACAACAAACGTTACTTGTGCAGACCCGTTCTCTATTCCTTTATCTAATAAAGCAAACGGAAATTTCTTGTTCTTCTCAATAAAATTGAACATAGCCGTTTTACCTCCGGGAAATTCAGGTAATCGCTCACTTTCCAATCTTTTCCCATCCGGTCCGATGACACCTTTAATATCTATTCCAGGTCTCAGTCGAACAAAGATTAGCCCTGCATTCTTCCCGTATTTATCAAACAGCTTTTTCAACTGAGGATTTTTATCTGCATCCTTAATCACATCGATAGAAACAATGTCTTCAAGAATCTGCATATCCTCAAAATCTTCAGAATCGACATAAGTATCATTCACAAAATAAACCGGTTGTTTCTTATTCATCTCTGCAACAGTATCTTTCGACACACATAACGATACTGCCATTATCGGTAATGACATAAAAAACGTAACGGATAGCAAAAGTGCTTTTACATAAACGAAAAATAATTTCTCTTCTCCCATAAATTCATCGTATTTATTCTTCAATAAACGCTAACGAAAGATAATAAAAAAATACATATATTTAAAACACTTTCGGATATTATAACACAATGATTTCTTATTAATTATGAATTATAGAATTAAAAATAGTCATTCATATAGCATTCTCTTTATCTTATCTCTATACCATAATGCCGTCCGGGCATCGTTCAGCCAATTATATTGACCGATTGGATATGATCCTCTCATCCGCTCCATTTCATTAACTGTCAATGTAATTCTTTCCAATGCTGAAAGAATATCCTCTTTCAACATTTTAGGATACGACTTTTTATCTCCCGTATATATTCTTATTCCATAATAGGCCGTACACACAGCTTCATGCAAAGAAGCTGTAAGATAGGTACGATAAAAAAGCTGTTGCAATTCGTTATATGCAACAGAATCTAATACAGGCTTCGTTTTTTCTATTTCTGACAATGCTTCGGCTGCAAGTCTGACCCCATAACGCTTTTCCGTTACTATATATCGGTAATATAAACTGTCCATCTTTTCACCGACATCCATCCATCGTCTGTCAAAAACTTCTTTTACTTCAACAAATGACGGAGAAAACCATGACTTGAACTGTACCGGAGCTATGTGATTTACAATATCTTTCCAATAATGGAAGGTTCTATTTACATCATGTTCTACCCGAACAACCGGAGGATCTATCCATCGACCCGACACATGCCGACTATAGCCCCATTTATTATTTTCATAGTTCAACGAAGAGTGATCTGTAAGATTTGTGCCTAATGTATAGAAAACAGACGTCACTATATCGAATGCTTTCTGAAAAGCTTTTTTTACCGGCAATAAAACAGCTTTGCCATATTCCGACTCTATAAATTCGTTATATACCCGATCTACAGAAATTTTCGGATCTTTCGTCATTCGTTTCAAGGCGTACAATTGGATAGCATTAGCAGTGTTTACAATACTCGTATTCCCATATCGATCGGTACGGGCTACATATCCGGTTACATTAGGACAATGTATATAGCTATTCCATCTTTTCATTACATGTTCAGGCCAAGTATTCGCCACCACTCCCTGTCCGCTGTATTCATTGCCTAAATCAAATTCTACAATGACAGGACGATCCATCTTCTGTATATAATAATTATCCGGATGAGTCAGAAAAAAATCATGAGGTGTCTCTTTCATCATCAAAATCACCTCATCATATTTCAGATACTCGATACAACCCGTTGTGCCTTTATATTCCTCTTCAGAATAAGCAAATGTACGGATATACAATTTCTTTTTTCTTTCACCGATAAGTACATCTGAAATGGCATTCACCACTGCTGCCAACTTCTCTTCCGAAGATTTCATTTTCTTAGAGAACTGCCTCTCCGCATAAGCTCCGGTTTCGATAAAAGTCAGGACAAGCCCGTCTGCCTCTGAAACCCGATCGAGCATCTGACGATAATCGTCTTTCAACCATTCCCAAAATTCAGGATTATCCAAGTCTATCGTTCCTCCGGGACCGGTTCTGAAACGTTCAGGATAATAATCTATATTATACAAACTATGATCCCATAGCAAAACTTCGTTTATTCCCTCCGAATGAGCCAAATTTACAAGCTCATTGACTTGTGCGCACACTTTTTCATTCTTTATTTCTCTCAAATCATGGATAATCTCATGAGATAGCTGAAGCTGATTTATGTCATACTCTTTCGCTGCTTTTATCGTTCGGACAGCAGCATTCATATCATCTGATAAAATAATCCATCCCCGAACATCTTTATTATTAAACTGATCCGGAAGAGTTTTTCCTAAGGTCACACAGACAGGGCACAATAAAAAAAGTACAAACAATACAAAACTGAAATTTTTCATGAAACTTATTTTTTTTCATTATTATCGGCGATAGACTTTCATTAGCTTTTCTTCATAAGGTATAGGATAGGCCGTTATCCAAACTTCCGGTTTCAAATTCAATTTATCAGATTCATAACCCAATACAAAAACTTCTATCTGCTTTCCTTCCATACTTTTATCTAAAGGGAAAAAATAAGTATAATTAGAATCAGACAAGACTGTTGCATTTTCCCACGGATTGGCAGGATAAGACACGGCCCTTGATGCAGCACCTATATATCGACCATCAACTTTTAAAGTTGCATACGCTCCTTCGATCCCATGTCTGCCATTGATCGCAACACAAAGATAGCTGCCCTTAGGCACTTGTCGCAAACTAAAATTACCATTCCATGCCCCTGCACATTTCACGGCATCAGCAAACAGATTACTGGCTCTGAAATTTTCCGAATTCAGTTTTTTCCCACCTGCATATACTTCGACTTCGGCAATAGCTTCAGGAAACGGATTCAATTTCAGATAGCGCATTTCTTTTCCGATCTTCAGATTCATCGTCGTATCTGCCAAAAATAAAATAGATTCCCATGTTTTCAAATCGGAAGAGATTCTGGCAAAATTACCCTCTGCCATCATCAATGGTTGCAACATATATTCATTATTCACTTTTATACGGATACTATCCACAAACAATGAATGTCCAAGATCTAATCGAAAGCAACCGCCCTTTATCCGACGACCTCCTTTAATTTTAGATACCCCGAAAAATGTATTCATACGTCCATCGAACAAATTTTTATCCCAAACACCACGATTGATAAATGCAGGTTGAGTAAAAAAGGCTTCACGTGCAGCCTTTACTTGCGCAATTTTCGTATTACCAGACCGATACAAAGATCGCACTTCCAAAGCATTATTATCTGCCGCAAAAACCGTTGCTTCATATAAAGCAGCAACATCCCGAGGAATAAAACCGGGAAATAGTTCTACAAGTTTTCTATGATAAAATTCGGTATATTTCTCACCGGGAAACGAAATCTTAACACCATTTTTCCGAGTCACGGATTTTGTCACATCCTTTCCCGAAATCTCGACTTTCTCTATATCGGAAACACCCGTTAAACGGATATTCGCCTCTGTTCCCGGGAATCCCAATAATCTCATCTCTACAGGCTTCCCCGGAACATCTTTTATAATCTCAAAATCAACACCCTCTACTCCGATTTCTTCTATACACTTATCCGATGAAACAGATAAAAGTAAAGAACGGAACGGTAAAACCATCACTTCGACAGACTGACCATACGAATATATACCCGATATTCGCTCCACAGGATGGTACATCCTACATACTACCCTCTTTCCTTTTTTCAATCCGATCTCTTCATCTAATCTGACAGTAATCGTTCGAGGCAACCAACTCAAATTTCTTAAAGTAACTACTCTCACTGAATCATTACCTCGCGATACGGCATATTCTCCATAACTTTCCGGTAATTTCATTCCACTAACCAAACATTCAGCGAATCTCTTATGCAGGTTAAAGATTCTTGCCAACTTAGGATATTCTTCATCGGATAACAACCACGGATTTCCATAAATCTGAGGAGACAGAATCAGCGCTCTGTTGAAAGCTTGTAACACTAACTCATCTTCCCAATAGTCCAAACAAGAAGACAAACACACACCATGATCTTCGGTAAGTCTCCTCAAATCCGGAGCATGTCCCCGACTCATAGCTCCTACTCGATTGTGAGTAGCCGCTACAGTATTGCTCGAATTAACATCGATATAACTTTCTCTTCCCTCCCACAAAAATGTAGTTGCATACTCTTCGGCTTTTTTGAGTCCCAAACGATGATTCAGCAAAATCAAATCAGGAGAATATTCTCTGCACTGCTTCATCATTTCTATAAACATACTTTCCTTATCTTCTCTCAAAGGTCCGCAAACTGCATCAAATTTAAACAAAGCCCAATGATAATCACGGCATAGAGATACCAACATATCTTTTCTCCGCTGAGCACTCTTCAATGTATTCCCAAAACCGTCCGGTCCTCCCCACATTCCCAAGCGCATACCATTTTTCTGAGCTTTTCTATATACGGTATCTAATCCGTCAGGAAATTTCTGTTTGAAACGTATCGACTCCATATCTCCGTAAAAATTTTTTCCATCGATCAAACCTGCATCGAAAGCATAAATGTCCAGCTCCATCCCGTATTCGTTCCGAAGCCATTCAAAGAAATCCATATTTATAAGAGTCTGTTTTTCCGAAGGGCCTTCATTCGTATTGTTAATCCATGAGAAATACTCCGAACGAGACAAACTTTTTTCATCAGCTCCGCGATTGACAACCTCTTGAGAAAACAAGTGACTACAAACAAATAATACGCATAATATACATGTGTGTATTTTCATAAATAAAAACTTTTTCCATATCCGTTTTTCCGGATACCGATTTTCAGATTGCAAGGTATGACACGCATGTTAAAAAAATGAGATGAGATATATTAATATGGAGTTAAAAAAAGATTAAAAAGAAATTTCAATTATTTTACAGCATTAATTCCTTTTTAAAGTCTGACTTTATTTTCTACTCCCTTTCCTAAAAGAGAAATATAATAAAAAACTCGCATAAAATATAATCACAAAAAATTTGCTATTATATTTACCTTCAATATTATACAATTTCCGTAAACCTAACAAAAAACTAAAATTTATATATGATGCAACTGATAACAAAATATCTCCCTGCAGATTATACCGATAGCTTTCAAAAAACAATCAGCAGCGAGTCCTCAATACAAGTCAACGACTTATTTAAACTAATGTTTATCGAATATCCCAAATGGGGATTATGGCTGCTAAAAGTAAGAGATTTAATAGTTAAACCGTTAGGACTTAAAACAAACAAAACTTTTATAGATCTAATAATTGAAGAAAATAATGAAGAAATTATTTTGGGAACAGAAGACAAACACCTAACCTTCTATATATCTATATATTGTTCGAAAAATTATAACAAACGACAAAGCGTAAGTTTGACAACAATAGTCAAATACAATAATTTATTAGGGAAAATATATTTCTATATTATCTGGATATTTCACAGAATTGTAGTAAAATATCTCTTCAAACGAGTAATAAGACGTTGGTATAAACAAAGAAGGGTATTAATAAAATAACTATAATAATGAACCAGATAATAAAAAAGTCTGTGATTAAAAATATCCATATTCCGACGGTGTAAGAGACTGCCTAAAAGGAAGATTTACAATAAGAAAAACTGAGAAAATGATTTTACTTCAGAATTTAAGTTTTAGTCTAAAAAAATATAAAATTTATTTTATATCGCTCAAATTAATACGTACATTTGTCCTCTGATAATAAAACCATGTAATTAATTTACAAAAACTATGAGCTATATTCAAAACAACCTACAAGCTGGTGAAGAAATAAAATATAAAGCAAATATTCACTGGTATATATTCGTATATCCGATAATACTATTATTACTGGGAGTTTTCTTTTCATGTGCACAGACAGGTATCATTTATTATATCGGCTTACTTTTGTTATTGTTAGGACTGTTTCATTTGACAAAAAGAATTCTTTTAAAGGTGGGAGCTGAGTATGTTGTCACAAATAAAAAGGTAATTCTAAAATCAGGTATTTTAAGCCGGGACGCTCTCGAATTGATTTTAAGTAAATGTGAGGGACTACGTATTAATCAAAGTATTATGGGACGTATTTTAGGTTTTGGTTCTATTATCGTAACTACGGGTGGGGTGACAAATAAATTTAACTTTATTGCTAATCCTATAAAATTCAGAAACGAAATCAACGCGCAAATTCAATAAATACCTCTATACATGGCAACACCCTGCTCTAAAAATGCGAGAAGTGGAGTCAATGCATGTCGAATATTTTCAGAAAACTTATCACAGTTTGTGGATATTATGAACTTTGTCTTTTAAAGGTAAAAAGATGTACTTTAAGGCAGACACAAGGGGATAAAAAAACTCCCACAAATTCAATAATTTGTGGGAATTATCTGCTTGTTGTACGATTAATTCAGCGGAGAGAGGGGGATTCGAACCCCCGGTACCCGAAGGTACAACGGTTTTCGAGACCGCCACAATCGACCACTCTGCCATCTCTCCAATACTGCTATTCTTTTGCAGCGAAAAGTACGATATTTTGACTCTGCAAATGTAGATATTTTTTTGCTCATCAAAAAAATATTTTACTTTTTTGTTCGTATAAAAAAGAAGATATATTACTTATAAATAAAATTGTTTGACTATATAATTCTCAGTAAATAGATTTATGAACTTTATTTGGGGGAAAATATTGGAGACCGGAGTTTATGGCAATAAAAAAACCTACAAATCGCTGATCTGTAGGTTTTTGTCTTCTTACTGTCCTTTTTTGTCCAGTAGGTTCTGCGGAGAGGGAGGGATTCGAACCCCCGGTACCTTGCAGTACAACGGTTTTCAAGACCGCCGCGATCGACCACTCTGCCACCTCTCCAATGCCTTTGTCCTTCAAAAGCGATGCAAAGGTAGTTTATTTCTATAAATACACAAAATTTTGAACATATTTTTTCATATTTGGACACAATATTCAAGATAACAAATTACAAAGCAACATTTAAAGTGAGAATAGAAAAACGGAAAAAAACATCTTTTTTGTAGTATATTTGTTGTAAATAAAAAAACAAAGATATTATGAGCAGTTTTAACGAAATTATCAACTCTGAAAATCCCGTATTAGTCGATTTTTTTGCTGAATGGTGCGGACCTTGTAAAATGATGAAACCCATTTTGGAAGAACTGAAAAAATCGGTAGGTGATCAATTTACGATTTTGAAAATAGACATCGACAAAAACAGGGCTCTGGCTATACATTACGGTATACAGTCCGTACCTACTCTTATTATTTTCAAAGAAGGGAAACCCATATGGAGACAATCTGATGTTATGCAACCACAAGCGTTAAAGGAAATTCTGGAAAAATATAAGAAATAAAGAAGAGCTTATTTCTTTTATTACTTGCCTTACTTCTGTTTTTGTTCTACCTTTGCCAACAAATTTACCGGCAAATATGTACTGGAAATTATTCTATACATTCTTTAAAATAGGGGCATTTACCTTTGGTGGTGGATGGGCAATGATCTCCATAATAGAAAAAGAAGTGGTTGATAAGCATAAGTGGCTGAATAAGAACGAATTTCTGGATGCATTAGCCATATCTCAATCTTTACCGGGAATCTTAGCTGTTAATATTTCTATTTTAACCGGAAATAAACTGAAAGGAGTTCGAGGAAGTATTGCTGCGACATTAGGGACTGTACTTCCGTCTTTTATTCTCATTTTACTTATTGCTATATTTTTTGCAAAATCTTATAATAATCCGATAGTAGAACGAATTTTCAAAGGAATACGGCCTGCGGTAGTAGCATTGATAATAGCCCCGGTCTTTACTACCGGAAAATCAGCAAAGATCAATAAATGCAATATATGGATTCCAGCCTCAGTAGCATTATTGATATGGGGTACAGGATTATCTCCGATCTATTTTGTTCTCGCCGGAGGTATAGGAGGTATTCTCTATTACAGATATATAAAATGTCATTTTAAGGATAAAGGAGATAAAAGAGATGGTGTATCTTAATTTGTTATGGGCTTATCTGAAAATCGGACTTTTCGGATTTGGTGGCGGATATGCCATGCTTTCTTTAATACAACATGAAGCTGTCGAAGTAGTTCATTATGGTGAAACATCTCCATGGCTCACGTCTAAAGAATTCACCGATATAGTAGCCATCTCTCAAATGACTCCCGGTCCTATAGGTATCAACAGTGCCACTTATATCGGATATGTAGCAACCGGAGGCAGTATCTTAGGCTCTATATTAGCGACAGTTGCCGTTTGTTTACCATCGTTCATATTAGTGCTACTAATCGGCAAATTCTTATTAAAGCATCAAAATAATATTTATATAAAAAGCATTTTTGCAGGATTACGGCCAATCGTCGTCGGATTGATAGCTTCAGCAGCTTTAATTCTCATGAATAAAGAAAATTTTCCCGACTATACTCTCAGCATTTTAATTTGTATCGGAGCTTTTTGTCTGGTACATTATACCAAGCTTCATCCTATATGGATTATTGTATTAGCAGGAGTCACCGGATTCCTTGTATATTGATCTACAAGAAGTTTTTTAAATATGACATACGAAGAAACGTTACATTATTTATATAATCAATTACCGGTTTTTCAACAAGTAGGTTCAAGTGCCTATAAGCCGGGATTAGGAAATAGTGAGGCTTTAGATGTATTTTTTGATCATCCTCACCGCAAATACCACACTATACATATCGCCGGAACAAACGGAAAAGGATCTACATCTCACTTATTAGCTGCAATTTTGCAACAAAGCGGATATAAAGTAGGGCTTTACACCTCACCTCACCTCGTCGATTTCCGGGAACGGATTAGAGTAAACGGGGAAGTAATCAGCAAAGAAGCTGTTATGGATTTTACTCAAAGATATATTGAACCGACGCGTAATATACATCCCTCCTTTTTCGAGTTAACGATGATGATGGCTTTCGATTATTTCGCTGCATGTAAAGTCGATGTCGCAGTCATTGAGGTAGGGCTAGGAGGCCGATTAGACAGTACAAATATTATCACCCCAGACCTCAGTATTATTACAAATATAAGTTTCGACCATGTACAATTTTTAGGAAATACTTTACCTGAAATCGCCAAAGAAAAAGCCGGAATCATCAAACCTAATATTCCGGTCCTAATAGGAGAAGCCGAAGGAGAAATAAAACAAGTATTTATAGATAAAGCTCGATGTGAAAACTCTCCTATTTATTTTGCTGAAGATATTAAACCTATTATTCATTCAAGACTGGAAGATTCTGGGAAATGGATTTTCGAGAGTAACAAATATCCAAATCTTACAGGCGAACTTGGTGGTTTTTGTCAAGAAAAAAATGCAGCAACAGTTCTTGCTGCAATAGAACTATTACAGCAAATGAATTATGTAATTCCCGATAAAGCCGTATATCAAGGATTCAGGAATGTCACTAAACTTACAGGATTGCAAGGCCGGTGGCAACGTATAAATGATATTCCTAAAGTAATCTGCGATACCGGACATAACATCGGAGGAATACAATATATCGTGCGTCAGCTAAATTCAGAAAAATACAGGACTCTCCGTATTGTAATCGGAATGGTAAATGATAAAGATATAAATGGAGTTCTATCCATATTGCCTCAAGACGCCATCTATTATTTTACACAAGCATCGATACCTCGAGCACTTCCCGCTCAAGAAATGATGCAGAAAGGTTTGGCTCATGGTTTAATAGGCACACACTTCCCCACAGTAAAAGAAGCCTATAAGAAAGCTATTAACGACAGTGATCCGAGTGACTTGATTTTTGTCGGAGGTAGTACATTTATTGTAGCAGACTTGCTAAGTTTTTTAAAACAAAAATGTCTCACAACAAAGATGTGAGACATTTTTATGTCCATAAAATAAATTATTTTATCGCAATTACCTCTATCTCTACTAATGCTCTTTTAGGCAATTCTTTAACAGCCACTGCAGAACGAGCCGGAAAAGCGCCGGAGAATTGGGTTGCATATACAGCATTCATATCAGCAAAAAGAGACATATCGGCAAGAAAAACCGTTGTCTTTACAATATTATCAAACGCATAACCAGCTTCTTCCAATACGGCTTTAATATTAGAAAAAACTTGTGTCGTTTGTTCTTTAATCCCTCCTTCTACAATTTCCGAAGTAGCCGGATTAATAGGTATTTGTCCGGAAGCAAAAAGCATATTTCCAACTTCTATCGCCTGACTATACGGACCTATTGCAGCAGGGGCTGCCTTTGTCGCTATTACTTTTTTCATCTTTATTTATTTTATATTAAACATACAAAGATAATCAATAATACGAAGAAAACCGATTTGAACAAATAATAGAATTATGAATAAATATATACTAAAAAATATGTATCATTCCAAGATTATTCTATACCTGACGAAGAAGACATCAATTATGAAATGAATGTCAATAACAAGCGTTATCAAGCCGTTTTTTATCAAAAACCGACAACTATAGATTCTATAACTACTAAAAAAGAGATAAGAACTCTCCTATTATCTAAATATTCAGAAGAACAATTAGCAAATCCGACAGAAGAAATGCAATCGGATATTCTTGAGCTTTCTCTTGAATATATGACAGAAAAACTATCAAAAAAAAACAGTTTGGTTTATGATAGACGAAAAATATGGAAAATATCGCATCATAATATTCTATGAAAATTTATGCAATAGTGCAACCGGAGAAGATTTATAAAAGTTAAATTATGAAGAACATATTAATATTTACCGCCGGAATAGTTACCGGGGCAGTCTTAATGATTTTTATCTCCTTAGTCTTTGCCAGTAATTTTTCCCATAATGATATGAATCTATTTGAAAATGAAGGAGAATGTATCAGCGAAAACTCTTTTGAAGTTTTCCAAGTATTGGATTCGGGTGACGCTTTAGCAAATGAGATAGAAGAAAAATATTCAACATCATTACACACAGGTTTAGTCGTTTTATTTTTACACGAAAACGGAAAATCTTATTATGACGACCAAATTATTAAAATTCCTTCCGAAAAATGTGTAAAACAAATAGGAGTATATAAGTACCCAACAAAGGATGGATTTGAAAAAACTGTACCTATCGTTGACATCCGAAAAAAATAAACATGTTATGTTTTGGATAAAACGGCCGACACCCGATAGAAGTGCCGGCTGTTTTTGTAAAATTAGGTGTCTATCCTTTTTAGATAATAAGATTATAGTTATTTAACATTTATAGTTATTGTACTAAATCAGATAAGAAAAATGTTTCTTAGATACTGTAAAGACGACACAAAGAAAGGATCTTATTGTACACAATACAAATAGAATATCCGACATACAAAATAAAACTGCTAAATAAAAGGCGATTAGGCTTTTATTTAAAAAATATATCTTCTATATTTGACATACGAATTTCGAAAAAAGGTAAGTTATTCGCTATGAAAACACACGCTTATAACCCACACGTTTCTGTAGATTGTGTCCTTATCGGATTTAACGGAGAATCGTTAAAAGTCTTACTTACGGAACAAAGTGAAACTCCCAATAACAAAAAAGGAAGCGGTATGAAATTACCGGGACGTCCGATATTTGATGATGAAGATTTGGATGAAGCTGCACATAAAGTTCTTTTAGAAATTACCGGAATGAACGATCCGTATCTAAAACAATTTAAAACTTTCGGTGCTCCCGATCGAACCAGTAATCCGGATGATTTATCTTGGCTGGAAGAAACGACTCAAGTAAAAATGGGACGTATCGTGACAATCGGCTATATGTCGGTCATTCGCATCACGAACAAAATGAACATGAATTTTCAAAATCATAAAGTCACTTGGTGTCCCGTTCAAGAATTACCGCGCCTTGCTTTCGACCATAAAAATATTATTGAAGAAGCTATACGAGAAATAAGACGTACATCTAAACTATATCCGGCTATTTTATTCGAATTATTACCGGCCAAATTCACAGCTTTAGAATTACGTCGCCTATATGAAGTGATCTACGATAAGGAAATGGATGTAAGGAATTTTCATAAAAAAATAACTGCAATGCCCTATGTCATAGCATTAGAAGAAAAGCAAACAAATGTCGCACACAGGGCTGCCAGATATTATCGATTCGATAAAAAAACATATAACAAACTATACGGACAATATTAAAATTATCAACTTTAAATCATCATAAAGCCAATGTATTTATTAGGATATGACATAGGAAGCTCTTCTGTAAAAGCATCATTAGTGGATGCTCAAAGCGGATTATGCGTAGCTTCGGATTTTTTTCCGAAACAGGAAATGGAAATTATCGCGGTAAAATCAGGTTGGGCAGAACAAAATCCCGAACAGTGGTGGGAGAACCTGAAGTTAGCTACAGAGTCGGTACTCAAACAATCTAATATCGATGCTTCCGATATAAAAGCAATCGGCATTTCATATCAAATGCACGGTCTTGTCGTCGTAGACAAGAATCAAAAAGTATTGCGTCCGGCAATCATTTGGTGCGACAGTCGTGCAGTACCTTATGGAGAAAAAGCATTTGAAACTCTCGGGAAAGAGTACTGCCTTTCTCATCTATTAAATTCTCCGGGAAATTTTACGGCTTCAAAATTAGCTTGGATCAAAGCAAACGAACCGGAAGTTTTTGAAAAAATAGACAAAATAATGCTGCCGGGAGACTACATCGCCATGAAGTTAACAGGCAATAGTTGCACAACCATATCGGGATTGTCCGAAGGTATTTTCTGGGATTTCAAAAATGAGACCATCTCAAAAGAGCTAATGGAATACTACGGATTTGATCAAAGTTTGATTGCCTCAATCGTCCCGACATTCGGGCTACAAGGTGAGATGAATGCCGAAGCTGCAGCAACATTAGGATTGAAAATCGGTACTCCCGTTACCTACCGTGCCGGAGATCAGCCCAATAATGCACTATCTTTAAATGTTCTAAATCCCGGAGAAATCGCATCTACCGCAGGGACATCCGGTGTCGTCTATGGAATTAACGGTCATGTCAATTATGATCCTTTGTCAAGAGTCAACACTTTTGCTCATGTAAACCATGATAAAGCAAATACTCGACTCGGAGTATTACTTTGTATAAACGGAACCGGTATCCTAAACTCATGGATAAAACGGAATATAGCATCTGCCGACACATCTTATACAGATATGAATAATCTTGCTTCTCAAGTAAAAATAGGAGCTGATGGTGTAAGTATCATACCTTTTGGCAACGGGGCAGAACGCATTTTACAAAATCGAGAAATATCAGCATCCGTACATGGCATAAATTATAACATACATGATAAACGTCACCTGATGCGTGCAGCACAGGAAGGTATAGTGTTTTCATTCAAATACGGAATGGAAATCATGGAAAGTATCGGAATCGATATTCATACAATCAAAGCCGGACATGCCAACATGTTTTTGAGTCCGTTATTTAGAAATACACTTTCCGGAATCACTCAAGCAACAATAGAATTGTATGACACAGACGGTTCGGTAGGAGCAGCCAAAGGCGCAGGAATAGGTGCAGGAATTTATAAAAATGCCGAAGAGGCCTTTGCATCATTAAAGAAAATAGAGGTGATCGAACCAGAAATAAAAAATATCTCCGCTTATCAAGGCGCATATAATTTATGGAAGAAAAGACTTGAAGAGTCTATGAAATAAAAATAATAACCTTTTATAAAACAAAAAACTATGGCAACAAAAGAGTATTTTCCTGGTATCGGAAAAATTAAATTTGAAGGTGTAGAAAGTAAAAATCCGATGGCTTTCCGGTATTATGATGCTGAAAAAGTCGTAATGGGTAAAAAAATGAAAGATTGGTTGAAATTTTCTATGGCTTGGTGGCATACACTATGTGCAGAAGGTGGAGATCAATTCGGAGGAGGAACAAAAAAATTCCCGTGGAACGATTCTGAAAATCCGGTAGAAGCTGCAAAACACAAAATGGATGCAGGATTTGAATTCATGCAAAAAATGGGAATCGAATACTACTGTTTCCACGATGTCGATCTGGTCGCAGAAGCTGAAACTATCGAAGAATATGAAGCAAATTTAAAAGAAATCGTAGCTTATGCTAAAAAGAAACAAGCAGAAACCGGAATTAAACTGCTTTGGGGTACTGCTAACGTATTCGGACACGCACGTTATATGAATGGTGCAGCAACTAATCCTGATTTCGATGTAGTAGCGCGAGCTGCCGTTCAAATCAAAAATGCAATTGATGCTACTATCGAATTAGGCGGAACTAATTATGTATTCTGGGGTGGACGTGAAGGCTATATGTCTCTTTTGAATACCGATCAAAAACGTGAAAAAGAACATTTAGCCCAAATGTTGAAAATGGCTCGGGATTATGCTCGTGCAAAAGGTTTCAAGGGTACGTTCTTGATTGAACCTAAGCCTATGGAACCGACCAAACATCAATACGATGTAGATACGGAAACCGTTATCGGATTCTTAAAAGCTCATGGTTTGGATAAAGATTTTAAAGTAAACATCGAAGTCAATCATGCAACATTGGCAGGGCACACATTCGAACATGAATTATGCGTAGCAGTGGACAACGGTATGTTAGGTTCTATCGATGCTAACCGTGGAGACTATCAAAACGGATGGGATACAGACCAATTTCCTATCGATAATTTCGAATTAACTCAAGCAATGATGCAAATTATCCGTAACGGCGGTTTCGGCAATGGCGGTACTAATTTCGATGCTAAAACTCGTCGTAATTCTACCGATCTTGAAGATATTTTTATTGCACACATTGCAGGTATGGATGTTATGGCCAGAGCATTATTAAGTGCAGCCAAGTTGTTGGAAGAATCTCCTTACAAAAAAATGTTGGCCGACCGTTATGCTTCTTTCGATTCAGGTAAAGGTAAAGAGTTTGAAGAAGGGAAATTGTCTCTGGAAGACATCGTAGCTTACGCTAAAGCTAACGGTGAACCTAAACAAACCAGCGGCAAACAAGAATTATACGAAGCAATCGTAAATATGTATTGCTAATTCTCACATTATTGAAGTAAGTGATAAGGGAATATTCCCTTATCACTTTTGCATAATATCAACTTTAACTTCATTATTATCTTATTTTAAGACACTATGAACAATACAACCACAGAAGGGAGTAAATTTTATTTATACTCCATCACAGCTGTAGCAATCTTGGGCGGTCTGCTATTCGGATACGACACAGCTGTTGTTTCGGGTGCAGAAAAAGGGTTAGAAGCTTTTTTTCTTACTGCCACCGATTTTCAATATGACAAAATATTACATGGTATTACTTCTTCCAGCGCATTATTGGGTTGTGTTATCGGAGGAGCAATTTCCGGCATATCAGCATTGCGTTTAGGTCGCCGTAATTCTTTACGTTTGGCATCCGTACTGCTTTTACTCTCAGCATTAGGTTCTTATTATCCCGAATTTTTATTCTTTAAATATGGAGAAGCGAATCTAAATGTCTTGATAGCATTTAACTTTTATCGTATTTTAGGAGGTGTAGGTGTAGGTCTTGCTTCTGCAATATCTCCTATGTATATCGCAGAAATAGCTCCATCCGAAATACGCGGTACTCTTGTTTCTTGTAATCAATTCGCTATTATTTTCGGTATGTTGGTCGTATATTTTGTAAACTACTTGATTTTAGGCGACCATCAAAATCCCATTATACTGAAAGACGCACAAGGCGTTCTATCGGTAAGCCCAGAATCTGATATGTGGACAGTAAAAGAAGGCTGGCGTTATATGTTCGGATCAGAATCGTTTCCGGCAATACTTTTCGGAATTTTACTATTTTTTGTACCCAAAACTCCTCGATATTTGGTGCTGATAGAACAAGAAGAGAAAGCTTTCTCTATTCTGGAGAAAATCAACGGACAGAAAAAGGCAAAAGAGATACTAAACGATATAAAAAGTACGGTACACGAAAAAACCGAAAAGTTGTTTACTTATGGCGTTCCGGTAATCATTATCGGTATATTATTATCGGTATTCCAACAAGCCATAGGGATTAATGCGGTCTTATATTATGCACCTCGTATGTTTGAAAATGCAGGAGCTGAAGGCGGTGGTATGATGCAAACCGTGATTATGGGTATTGTTAATATCCTTTTCACTCTCGTTGCAATCTTTACAGTTGACAGATTCGGCCGCAAACCGTTATTAATTATCGGATCTATCGGTATGGCTATCGGTGCATTTGCCGTAGCTATATGTGACAATATCGGTCTTAAAGGTATCATTCCCGTTCTTTCCATTATTGTATACGCTGCTTTCTTCATGATGTCTTGGGGTCCTATTTGCTGGGTGTTAATTTCAGAAATATTCCCTAACACGATTCGAGGAAAAGCTGTCGCTATCGCAGTAGCATTCCAATGGGTATTTAACTATATCGTATCTTCTACATTCCCGCCTTTATACGAATTCAGTCCTATGTTCGCTTACAGTTTATATGGTATCATCTGTGTAATCGCAGCGATCTTCGTATGGCGTTTTGTCCCTGAAACTAAAGGCAAATCATTAGAAGACATGAGTAAACTGTGGAAAAAATAATCTCTATACCTCTAATCTTAAAAGCGGCGAGATATCTCGCCGCTTTTTCTATACCCACAGAACCAAAATAAGATCCTAATAGAACATAAAAAAGCATTTTCACATTTGATTTATAAAACAAACGAAAATATATTTGCAACAAAATAAGCTCTAAATCTGTATATTACAAATACATTATACAACTTATATTCGATTTTTATGTACATAACCCTTACTATCTTAGTATTATCCGCAATTTTTTTCATGAACGGCAAAATTCGTTCGGATGTGGTAGCACTCTGTGCACTCGTACTTCTTTTAGTTTTTCAAATATTGACTCCGGAAGAAGCATTATCAGGATTTTCCAATTCCATTGTCATTATGATGGTTGGGCTATTTGTTGTCGGAGGAGCTATTTTTCAGACCGGATTAGCCAAAATGATCAGTGCGAAAATATTAAGAATGGCAGGTAAAAGTGAACTGAAACTATTCATCCTTGTTATGCTGGTAACCGCTGCAATTGGAGCATTTGTCAGCAATACAGGAACAGTTGCTCTGATGTTACCTATCGTCGTCAGTTTGGCTTTAAGCGCAAACATGAACGCCAGCCGTCTGCTCATGCCGTTAGCATTCGCAAGCAGTATGGGAGGTATGATGACCTTAATCGGAACTCCGCCTAACCTTGTCATTCAAAATACACTGACAGAAAACGGATATGCCCCCCTTTCTTTTTTCTCTTTCACTCCGGTCGGTATTATTTGTGTCCTGACAGGTATTATAGTACTTATTCCGTTAAGCAAAATATTTCTTTCCCAAAAAGGACAAAATAACAATAATAAAACAAACAGAAACAAATCTTTGAATGAATTGGTTAAAGAATACCAACTTGCAGATAATTTATTCAGAATAAAAGTAAATCCTAAATCTCCTGTCATCGGTAAAAATGTAGTTGAACTGGATATTCGAAAAAAATACGGATTGAACGTTTTGGAAGTACGACGCATCTCTCAGTCTCAATCACGTTTCTTAAAGTCGGTCAATCAAAAACTTGCAACTGACACGACATTACAAAGCGAAGATGTAATTTATGTAATGGGAGATTTCGACCGGATACACCAAATTGCGCAAGAATTAGATCTTTATATCATCGACTCGCATACTACTGAAGAATCTGGGAAGAATAAAGAGAACTCTCTCGATTTTTATGATATCGGTATTGCCGAAATTTTATTGATGCCAAATTCACGCCTCATCAATCAAAGTGTTAAAGATGCCGGGTTCAGAGATAAATACAATCTAAATGTTCTCGGAATACGTCGTAAAAAGGAATATATTTTACATGATATAAAAGATGAAAAAATCCACTCGGGAGACGTATTACTCGTACAAGGGACATGGAACGATATAGCCCGGTTAAGTGAAGATCAATCGGAATGGGTCGTATTAGGTCAACCGCTTACCGAAGCTGCCAAAGTGACCTTAGATTATAAAGCTCCCGTCGCTGCAACAATCATGGTTCTTATGATAGCTGCAATGATGTTCGATTTTATTCCGATCGCACCTGTTACAGCCGTTATGATAGCCGGACTGTTAATGGTTCTTACCGGATGTTTTCGAAATGTAGAATCAGCCTATAAAACTATTAATTGGGAAAGTATCGTACTTATTGCTGCCATGCTTCCCATGTCTTTAGCATTGGAAAAAACAGGCGCATCAAAAGTCATTTCGCACTCGTTGGTTACAGGATTAGGTCAATACGGTCCGGTTATATTGTTAGCAGGAGTTTATTTTACGACATCACTGATGACGATGTTTATCAGCAATACAGCTACAGCAGTATTACTCGCTCCCATCGCAATGCAATCGGCTATAGGAATCGGAGTAAGCCCCTATCCTTTCCTATTTGCTGTAACCGTTGCAGCAAGCATGTGTTTTGCATCTCCGTTCTCCACACCTCCGAACGCATTAGTAATGCCGGCAGGACAATATACATTTATGGATTATGTGAAAGTCGGATTGCCTCTTCAGATTATTATCGGAGTTATCATGATCTTTACCCTGCCTCTTATTTTTCCGTTTTAAATCCATACTTCTAAAGGGGCTGTCTAAAATTTGCACGGATCAAGTTCGAGAGAAATCCACAAGAAGCCAGCCCCTTTCTCGAAAGGAATAAAGGAGTGTATGATCGTATGAGTGCATGCCAATAGATTTGAATATTGTATTGAACGGGTTGCTACAAAAAATCCCCCTTCCCCTTTCAAGAGGAAGGAAAACCGTACCGGTATTGCCAACAATATTATAGGCTCGTTTTTACTAGTCAGATAAGCGAGTTATCATCCTCATAAAACAGGAAAAGCAACTTTTCAATGGGATATTCAGTAAATGTCCCTAAAAAATAAGATGGCATATGAAGATGATGGCGC